>VFQN01002155.1_pt1 | contig 31209 bp, 21 predicted proteins | sample 3512371 | NCBI WGS metagenome assembly VFQN01 (sample SAMN10412370, study PRJNA504923) | tailings metagenome | isolation source: Replicate 2 from Balatoc abandoned mine | place: Philippines: Itogon, Benguet | collected 2017-08-28 | reverse complement strand
CGAACCCGCCGCCGCCGAACCCGCCGCCCCCGAGTCCGCCGCCACCGAACCCGCCCCCGCCGAGTCCGCCGCCGCCGAACCCGCCGCCGCCGATACCCCCGCCGAACCCGCCGCCGCCGATACCCCCGCCGAACCCGCCCCCGCCGATACCCCCACCGCCGCCGATGTTGAACCCGCCGCCGCCGCCGCCGATGTTGAACCCGCCGCCTTGCTGGTTCCCCTGCTGGTTGCCGCCCTGCTGGTTGCCGCCCTGCTGGTTGCCCCCCTGCATCTGCCCGTTGATCCCGAACCCGACCTGCCGGGGCCGCCACTGGCCCGGGTTCTGGTAGGGGATGAACGACCCCCGCAGGACGTTGTTCTGGGCGTGGGCGCGGGGGGTGCCGACGGCCCCGGTCAGTGGGACGAGCGATACGAGGCCGAGGCCGAACGCCAGGTAGCCGACGGGGCGGTGCAGGGAGCGGAACATCGGTCGTCCCTTGGGGAATGTCAGGCGCGGGTTTACCGACCCCGGGGGCGGGCGGTGCGTATCATCCAGGTTACCCACTTCCCCGGTGGATGCAACCGAGCACCGCCGGGGCGGGGCCGCCGCCGGGGCCGGATCACGTCCCCGCGGGCGGGGGGTAGGGGTTGCGCCGGCCGGGTGAAACGCGGCCCCGGCCGGGGCGTCTTCCCGTACAACGGCGTCGGCCCGGCGGGGTTGGCGCCGCCGGCGGAATTTCCGCCCCAAGACCGCCCCGCCGCGACCGAATCCCCGTCCGAGGTCCGCACCGAGGGTTCCACCATGCCCCGACTCGCGCCCCGGCTCGCCGCCCCCGCCGTCGCCCTCGCCGCCGGGCTCCTCCTGCTCCCGGCCGCCGCCCAGCCGCTCCCGGCCAACTCGCCGCTCCGCTACGTCCCCGCCGACGCCGCGATTTTCGTCCACGCCGACGCCGCCGCCCTGTGGTCCGGCCCGGTCGGGCAGTCGGTCCGCGCCGCCGACCCGAAGGCGGTCGGCGAGCTCGCCACGCAGGCGAAGACGATGTTCGGCGTCACGCCCGACGAGCTCAAGACGGTCACCGCCTTCTGGCCGAAGGTGTCCAGCCCACCAGACACGACGACCGCCGGCGTGGTGCTCACGTTCAAGGCGCCCTATAACGTGGCCGCGCTCAAGGACGGAGTCGAGAAGACGCTGGGGAAGGAGCGCCACGTGCAGGTCGTGGCGAAGGACGCGACCACCGCCGTGCTGCTGATCGGGCTGGCGCCGCGGTTCGCCACCCCGCGCCCGGCGGCCGAGACCGGCCCGCTCACGCCGTACCTCCGCGAGGCCGCGACCGGCACGCACCTCCTGGCCGCCGGGCTCACGCTGGCGAACCTCCCGGACGAGATCCGCGGCGACGACATCCCGCCCGACGTACAGCCGTTCCAGCCGCTGTTCCGGGCCGACGCGGCGGCGGCCTTCCTGGACGTCGGCAAGGAGATTGCGCTCGACGTGCGGGTGAAGAGCGCCACGGCGGTGAAGGCCGGCGAGGCCGAGAAGGCGCTCGGGCTGCTCGTGAAACTCGGCCAGCAGGCGTTCGAGGGGATCGCGTCGAAGGAACTGGCCGACCCGGCGCTGAAGAACACGGTGGTGGTGATGGCGGCCCTCAAGGGCGGGCTGAAGAACACCAAGTTCTCGACCACCGGCACCGAGACGCGGGCGCGCGTCGCCGTGCCGGGCGACCTGCCGCTCGCGGCGGCCGCCGGTGAGGCGGTGGTGAAGGTGAGGGAGGCCGCGTCCCGCGCCCGGTCGTTCAACAACCTCAAGCAGCTCGGCCTCGCCATGCACGGCTACCACGACGTGACCGGCAGCCTCCCGCCGGCGGCGGTCGTGGACAAGACGGGCAAGGCGCTGCTCAGCTGGCGGGTGCTCGTCCTCCCGTACGTCGAGCAGCAGGCGCTGTACCAGCGGTTCAAGCTCGACGAGCCGTGGGACAGCCCGCACAACAAGACGCTCCTCGACCCGATGCCGGCGGTGTTCGCCCTGCCCCACCCGAGCAAGGCGAAGGCGACCGAGACGCACTACCAGGCGTTCGTCGGCAAGGGGGCGGCGTTCGACCTGCTCAAGGGGCCGACGCTCGTCCAGTTCACCGACGGCACCTCGAACACGATCATGCTCGCCACCGCCGCCACCCCGGTGCCGTGGACCAAGCCGGACGACATGGCGTTCGACCCGGCGGCGGACATGACGAAGGTGCTCGGCTTCTTCCCCGACGTGGCCCACGCCGGGTTCGCCGACGGGTCGGTCCGGGCCTTGCAGCGTAACATCAACCCGAAGACGCTGTCCGCCCTCATCACCAGGAGCGGCGGCGAGGTGATCGGTGACGACTTCTGAGCCCGGTGCGGTTGATCCGGTGGGCCGGCGTCCCGCCGGCCGGTTTCTGTCGAGGGGGCCGGCGGGACGCCGGCCCTACTGACCTCACGCGGGCCGCGGCCCGCCCCCCTCGGAGATGATCCCATGACCCCCACGGCGGTTCAGCGGTTGGCCCGGCGGGCGGCGGGGGCGGCGGCGACCCTCGTCGCCGCCGTCGCGGCCGCGTGCGCGTTCGCCCCGGCCCCGGACGCCGCGGCCCAGCCGGCCGGCGGCTCCCCGGAACTCGTCCACGTCCCGGCCGACGCCGCCGGGTTCGTCCACGTCCGCGCCGCCGACATCTGGAAGAGCGACCTGTTCACCGAGTTCCGCAAGACGTGGGAGCGGGCCGGCGCCAAGGTCATCGCCGACCTCGACAAGCAGTTCGTCCCCGCCCCGTCCACGCTGACCCGAGCGACCGGGTTCGTCATCCTGTCCGAGGAGAAGGGGCCGCTGCCGTTCGGCCTCATCACCTTCTCGGCCCCGTTCACCCCGGCCGAGGTGGCGAAGTCGTACCTGCCCAACGCCCGCTCCCTGAAGCGCGGCGGGAAGCTCGTCTACACCTCGCCCCAGGGCGGCGACGTGGCGATCCACTTCCCGGACAACCAGAACATCCTGGTCGGCACCAAGGAGGGGATGACCGAGTACCTGTCGCGGCCGGTCGCGAAGGACGGCCCGATGGCCGGCGCGCTGAAGCTCGCCGCGGGCGGCAAGGCGATCGTCGCCGCCGCCAACATCGCGGCCCTGCCGATCCCGCCCGGCGCCTTCGACGGCCTGCCGCCGGCGGTCCAGCCGATCCTCAAGGCCGAGCAGGTGGTGGTGGTGGTGGACTTCGGCAAGGAGACGACGCTGGCGGTGAAGGCCGGGTACAAGGACGCCGCCGCCGCGACCGACGCCGAGGGCGCGGTGAAGGAGCTGGTGAAGCTCGGCCGCGGCGAGCTGGCGAAGGCGAAGGCGGAACTGGAGAAGAAGCTCACCGACCCGGACGCCGACCTGCCGCGCAAGGCCGAAGACCTGCCCGAGGCGGTCGCCTCGGTGTTCGGGATCGGGGCGATCGGCCGGGTGGACGACCTGCTCGCCGACCCGAAGCTGGTGACCCGCAACGGCAAAGAGCTCGCCTTCACCGCCACCGTGCCGAAGGAGCTCGGCCTCGTCGGCGGGCTGGGGGCGGTCGGGGCCGGGTTCGCGCTGCCGGCGGTGCAGAAGGTCCGCGAGGCGGCGGGCCGGTCGTCCAGCTCGAACAACCTGAAGCAGATCGGGCTGGCGATCCACAACTACCACGACGCCAACAACCGCTTCCCGGCGGACATCCGCGACAAGACCGGCAAGGCGATCCTGAGCTGGCGGGTCGAGCTCCTGCCGTACATCGAGCAGCAGGCGCTCTACCAGCAGATCAAGCTCGACGAGCCGTGGGACGGGCCGAACAACAAGCAGGTCGCGAAGACCCGCATCAAGACGTTCGAGAGCCCGACCGCGACGGACACCGAGGTGCCCGGCGGGTGGGGGATCACCCACTACCGCGGCGTCAGCGGCAAGGACACGGCGTTCGAGGCGAAGGCCCGGCTGCGGTTCGCCGACTTCACCGACGGCCTGTCGAACACGATCATGGTGGTCGAGTCGGGCGACCCGGTGGCGTGGATGAAGCCCGAGGACTACGTGGTGCCGGCGAAGGGGCCGCTGCCGAAGCTGGAGGTGCCGGGCCGGCCGGGGCAGTTCAACGCCCTGTTCGGCGACGGCTCGGTGCGGTGGATCAACGGGGCGACGGTGGGCGAGCAGAACCTGCGGGCGATGTTCACCCGCAACGGCGGCGAGGTGGTCCAGCCGTAACCCGACCGCTCCGTCGGTGAACGCGACGCCCGGGCGGCAAGACCCCGGGCGTCGTCGTTTGGTCCGGGCGAACCGGGGCGTCGGACTACCCGAGGACGGCCCGCCCACGCCGGGGCGGATCCGAGTCACCGCCGCGGCCCCGCCGTCTTGCGGAAGACGACGTGGGTCGCGGCCGGCGTGGCGACGCGCTCGGCGACCTCGTACCCGAGCGCGACCAGGTTTACCCCGTCGAACAGCCGCTCGCCGGCGCCCAACAGCACCGGCGCGACCGCGACGTGCATCGCGTCGATCCGCCCCGCCCGCAGCGCCTGTTGGATCGTGAACACGCCGCCGCCGACCCGCACGTCCTTACCGCCGGCCGCGTCGCGGGCGCGCCGCAGCGCCTCGTCGAGCCCGTCGGTGACGAAGTGGAAGACGGTGCCGCCCGCCATCTCGACCGGCGCCCGCGGGTGGCGGGTGAGGACGAACACCGGGCAGTGGTACGGCGGGGCGTCGCCCCACCAGCCCTTCCACGAGTCGTCCGGCCACGGCCCGCGCACGGGGCCGAACATGTTCCGCCCCATGACCCACGCGCCGACGTCGCGGAACCCGCGGGCGGCGAAGTCGTCGTCAGTCCCGGTGCTCCCGCCGTCGGCGCCGGTGATCTGGTGGAACGTGCGGGTGGCGACCAGCCACCCGTGCAGCGCCTCCCCGCCGACCCCGAGCGGCTGGTCCGCCGACTGGTCCGGCCCCGCCCCGAACCCGTCGAGCGAGACGGTGAAGCCCTCCACGCGAACCTGCTGGGACATACTGCCCTCCGGGTGGTCGATGAGCCGGCGCCCGCTGCGGCCGACACGTCGCGGTCTGGGTAACTTCTGCAATCACGCCTGGAGTATGGGGAGGTAGTTGTTCGGCAACTGCAACACGATGAGGCTCATCGCGGTGGCGTAGACCGGGCCGTAGGCCACGTCGGTCCAGGTGCCGTCACCGGCACGCGCCCTCGCCAGCAGGTCGTCGCGGACGGCCGGGAACCATTGACTCCAGTAGTCGCCGCCGGCCGTCCACATCGCCAGGGCGGCGTAGTAGTGGCCGTAGTAGTAGAAGCCCGGCGGAACTTCGCGGGCCGAGAACTGGCGGACCGGGAGGAACTGCATCACGTACCGCAGCCCGCGCTCGACCGGCGGCCCGGCGTACTGCCCGGCGCTGAACAGCCCGACCAGGCTGGCGGCGCTGCGGGCGAAGGCGGAGGCCGCCGCCGGCCCGCGGGTGTACGCGAACCCGCCGTCCGGCTGCTGACACGACCGGACGAACCCGGCCCCGGCGTCCACCACGCTCTTGCGGACGTACACCCCGGCGTTGCGGGCCGCCCGTAGGGCCATCAGTTGGGCGACCGTGACCGACACGTCCGAGGATGGCGGTTGGGGGGCGTACCGCCACCCGCCGTCGGCGGCCTGCGCCCGGACCGTGTACCCGACCGCCTGTTCCAGTACCGCCTGCACCCGCCGCTGCCGGGCGGGTTCGGGAAGGGTGCCCGACGCCTCGCTCAGGCACAGGCACCCGAACCCGTGGGAGTACATCGCGTGCTGGCCCGGCCCGGCCGGACCGGGTTGCTGGGCAGCGGCCGCCGCCATCAGCCCGGGGGTCGGGCCGGCGGCGGCCGCGAGGAGGTAGTCCACCACCCGGGACACGGCAGTCGCGTACCGCCCGCGACCGGGGTGGTGGCCGCCGGCCAGGAGGGCCAGCCCGGCCAGGGCGGCGATGCCGACCGCCGCCTCGCCGCCGTCGCTGTCCGGGCTGAATCCGCCGTCGGCGAACTGCGCCTGGGCGAGGAACGCGAGCCCCCGGTCGATGGCCGCCTGGGCTTCGGGGGTGACGAGGTCGGCCTCCCGCCCGCCCCCGGGGCCGCCGAGTGACGGGGCGTCGTGCCCGACCCACCCGATGAGCCCGGCCGTGCCGCCGCTGGCGGCGAGCCGGAGGGCCGTGCCGCCGCTGGCGGCGAGCCGGAGGGCCGTGCGGCGGGTGACGACGCGGGTGGGTTGGTGCATGTCGAGCAACTCCCCACGGGCCACGTTCGGGGTTCGGTCGAACCCCCTCGATCTTCAAGGCCGGACAGGAAGCCTGGCAGTTGCGGCCGAGGTCGGCGACGACGTGCGAGTCGCTAGAACCTTGCCCATTCGGACCTCGCACGTCTCGCGCAAGAACGGACCGTCCGGATCGGCAGCCGCGGTTGTTCAACGGACATTCAACCCGGGGACGAGCGACCGTGGTCGACGGACCGTGGAGCGACGCCGGCCACAGCTGCCACGGCGATGGAGCGAGCCGCTCCGGCTGCCTCTTGGTCCAGTGTACCCCGTCCGCGGGGAGGAATGCGCCGTCTGGTGGGACCGGCGTCCCGCCGGTCTTCTCGGACGACCGGCGGGACGCCGGTTCCACCAAACTCGAACCGGGCTGCGCCAACCGGACCGTGTCGGGGCGAACGGCCGGCGTGAGCCGGCTGGTCGTTGGTACGGGGGCGCGAGCGGACAACCCGGGCGACCGGTCACCGGCACAGGCACCCGCACCAACGACCAGCCGGCTCACGCCGGCCGTTCGCCCCGACACGGTCGCACCCGACACCGGCCGGATGCCGGTCCCACCAGACCAGACGCCCTCAACCGGACCGTGCATCAGAGCGGAGGGCTCCGGCCAGCCACTCGCCGAGCAGGATCAGGAGGATGCTCGCGCCGACCGTCGGCAGGAAGACCCCGACGAGGCCGATCCCGCCGAGCAGCCAAACGGGCACCGACCGGTCCGGCCGCCGCGGGAAGCCGGCCCGCCCCGCGGGCCGCCGGCGCCACCACATCATCAGGCCGGTGACCGGCAGGGCGGCCAGAACCAGGCACGCGAGCAGCCAGACCACCTTCGTCGGCGTGCCGAGCACGTTGCCGACGTGGAGCGGGTAGTTCCACGTCGTCCGCCACCAGCGCAGCGGCGGGTACTGGTCGCTCCGCTGCACGTCGATCACCTCGCCCGTCGACCGGTCCAGGGCCAGCACGACCTGGTGCCTCGGCCCCCCCGTCTCGCTGAGCTTGGCGCGGGCCACGACCGCGTCCCGCGGCTTCTCGGGTAGCCGCACGTCGACGAACGACGCCCCGGGGTAGTGGTCGCGGGTGACGGCCACCGCCCGGTCGAGCGGTAGCGGCGGCGCGCCGGGCGGCGAGACGGAGGCGTGGGCCGGGGCCGGCTGGGACGAGACCGAGCTGTACCCACTCCCGAAGACCAGCGAGTAGACCAGACCGGTCAGGGTGATGACGACGGCCACCGGGGCGAGCACCGCGCCCGCGACCGCGTGGAGGTCGCGCAGAACCGTGTACGGCCTGGCCCGGAGCCGCGGCACGAGCACCCCGCGGAGCGACGGGCGGCGCGGGAACCACAGGTACAGGCCGGTGAGGAGCAGGACGACGGTCCAACTCGTCGCCGCCTCGACGACGGCCCGGCCGGTCGTGCCGATGAACAGCCGGCGGTGCAGGTCGAGCACCACGCGGAAGAACGAGTCGTCGCCGATCGCGCCCTGCACCGCCCCGGTGTGCGGGTTGACGTACACCCGCTGCGGGCGGGTCTGGCCGCCGCGGATGCGGACCGCCGTCGCCCGGGTCGGGTCGGCCTCAACCTCGACCGTGTCGGCCCGGGCGCCGGGGTACGCGGCCTCGGCGGCCGCCACCTGGCGTTCCAGCGGGACGGTCGTCGGCTGCGGGGTGACGAACATCGTGTCCGCGTAGAGAACCCGGTCGAGTTCGTCCTTGAACACGTAGATCGCGCCGGTCATTGCCACGACGAACAGGACCGGCGCGACGAGTACGCCGGCGTAGAAGTGCCACCGCCAGACGACGCGGTACAGCCCAGGTCGTACGACCGGTGCCGTGACGGGGCTCGGTTCGGCCTGGGAAGGTGAAGCCGGGTCGTCGTGCGGTGCGGTCAGCGGCGGGCTCATCGGCGAGGCGTCCGGGAAGGCAAGCACAGAGGGTACGCGGCGGGTTTTGCGGGAGACCGGCCGCGTTAGCAAAACGCGCACCGTAGAGCCAACCTCCACGGTGGTCAGCGGTTCCGGGTCGGGGACCGCCCGCGACTGGTGGAGCGCGGTCACCGCGCAGCCTGTCGCGGGCACGAGTTGACCACTTCTGTCGAGTACACGGCCGACACCTGGGGCCACGCCCCAGGGAAATCAGGCCGGAACGTGATCGGCACGCGATCTGCCTTGCGGCCGGTTCCTCCCACGACCCATGTCGCAGGACGACCGATGAAGCCCCACCGCTGCGCCTTCACCCTGATCGAGTTGTTGGTGGTCATCGCCATCATCGCGATCCTGATCGGGCTCCTCCTCCCCGCGGTCCAGAAGGTCCGCGAGGCCGCCGCCCGGTCGAAGTGCCTGAACAACCTCAAGCAGATCGGCCTGGCCGTCCACAACTACGAGGGGACGCACGGGGGCGTGCCGCCGAACGGGACGAACGCCGTCGGCACCCGCCGCGGGTGGAACTACCGCATTCTGCCCCAGATGGAGCAGCAGGCGCTCGCCAACACGTACCGCGACACGGTCGAGTGGTTCGACGCGGCCAACGAGGCGGCGTACCGCACCCAGGTGCCGACGTTCTACTGCCCGTCGGCCCCGAACCCCCGGACCTCGACCGGGTCCACGACCAACGGCCAGGCGTGGACCGACGCCGCCTGCACCGACTACTCCTCGTCCGACGGGGTGGACAGCTCCGCCGTGATCGGCCTCGGGCTGTCGGCCACCCTGAACCGCAGCGGGTTGTTCAGTAACGACAACATCGTCCGGTTCACCGACTGCACCGACGGGCTGTCGAACACCATTCTCGTGGTCGAGGACGCCGCCCGCCCGGAGTTCTGGGTCCAGGGCGTCCGCGTCGGGACCATCGGGACGACCGCCCCGTCGAGTCAGAACAATTCCTCCTACGGCGTCTGGGCCGGGCGGGACAACAAGACGCAGATCCACGGGCACACGATGGGGACCGGGACGACCGGCCTCACGATCGCCGGCCCGTGCGCGATCAACTGCACCAACTGGCGTGGGATCTACGCCTTCCACACCGGCGTCGCCAACGTCGCCTTCGGGGACGGGTCGGTGCGGTCGCTCAAGCAGAACCTGAACGTGTACACGCTGATCGACCTCACCACCCGCTCGGGCGGGGAGGTGGTGACGATCGGGGACTTCTGACCACACGCCGCGCGACACCAGGGACGATTCGATGACTCACGGGTTGAAGGCCGGGGCCGCCGGGCTGGCGGCGCTCGCACTCGTCGCCGGGTGCGGGCCGTCGGAGCCGGGGCAGAAGCCGGTGTTCCCGGTCTCCGGGGCGGTGCTCGTCGACGGCAAGGCGGCGAAGGGCGCGGTCGTCATGTTCCACCCGCTGCCGATCACGGACGGGCGGTTCGACATGGTCCGCTCCCGCGGGACGGTGGGGGAGGACGGCTCCTTCAAACTCTCGACCTACAAGACCGACGACGGCGCCCCGGAGGGCGACTACGCGGTGACCGTGTACTGGCCCGGGAAGCGGGCCGGGAAGAAGGCGGCCGACGACGAGGGGACCGACCTGCCGCCCGACCAGCTCGGCCTGCGGTTCAACAACCCGAAGACGACGACGCTGAAGGCGACCGTCAAGGCGCCGGAGACCCGCCTGGAACCGTTCCCGATCCGCTGACACTCCCGCCGAACAGGACGCGATGAGTTTCCCACGAACCGCGCCGCCCGCCCGCGCCGTTCCCGGACGGCGCGGGCTCCGGCCGGCCGGCCGGTGGGCGGCGAACGTGCTCGGGGTCGCCGCGCTCGGCGTCCTCGCGGCTCGGCTGGCCGACGTGGCGGCCGAATCGCCGGACGCGCCCAAGCTCCTGACCAGCGACGTGCCCGGGGCCGGCGACCGGCCGATCGAGGTGGTGGAGGAGGGCGCGGGGTATCGGGTCGTCCGCCACGCCGGCGGCACCACGCGCGTCCCCGCGAACCCGCAGCGCATCTGCGCGCTCTCCGCCGCGGACGAGTTGCTCGCCATCGGGATCAAGCCCGTCGCACACTCCATCAACGACGGGAACTTCCCCGACTACCTGGCCGAGCCGCTCGCGGACGTGCCTTGGGTGCCGACCGTGTACGGCGCCAGCTTCCCGAACCTGGAGGCGGTCGTCCGGTCCCGGCCCGACCTCATCATCACCCGGAACACGAGCCAACAGACCTACCTCCAACTGTCGCGCATCGCCCCCACCGTGATCCTCCTCGACCACCTCGTCCACTACCGCCGGCGGCTGCTCGACGTGGGCGCGATCGCGGGGCGGCCGCGCGAGGCGGCGGCCCGGCTCGCGTGGTACAACGAGAAGGTCCGCGCCGCCACCGCCGTCCTGCACCCGGTCGTCGGGGCGAAGACGATGGCGATGATGCGCGTCCGCCCGCGGGCGTACCGGCTGCACGGCGACCAGAACCACGTCAGTCCGCTCCTGTACGGCGACCTGAGGATGAACCGCCCCGACCTGGTCCGCAACCGGTCGTGGAGCTCCACCATGTCGCCCGAACAACTGATGCGGTTCGACGCGGACTACCTCATCGTCTCCGTGGACGGGGCGGCCGACGCGCGGCGGACCTACGACGAACTGAGCGGCCACCCCGTCTGGACGCGCGTGCCCGCCGTCCGGGACGGGCGCGTGCTCGTCATCGAGAAGTGGCGGCACTGGTCGGACTCGGGCATCCTCGGCCGCGCCCGCAGCATCGACGACGTGCTCCGCCTCGTCGCCCCCGGCGCCGTCGCCGCGGTGAACGACCAGGCCGACCGCGCGCTGCGGGAGTACCGGCCGTGAGCCCGACGCGATTCCGGGGCGTCCTGCTGGCCGCGGTCGTGGCGACGGGCGGCACCTTCGTCGCGTCCGTGCTGACCGGCCCGACGGCCATCACCTTCGCGGACCTTGTCGAATCCGTCCACGGCTACGACGCGGGGAACGACGCCCACGTCGCGGTCCGCGACGTCCGCCTGCCCCGCGCCGTCCTGGTCCTGCTGGTCGGGGCCGGTCTCGCGGCGGCGGGGGCCGTGATGCAGGGGGTGACGCGCAACCCGCTGGCCGGGCCGTCGATCATGGGGCTGAGCGGCGGCGCGTCGCTGGGCGGACTGGCGGCCATGATCCTCTGGCCCGGCCTCGGCTACACGGGCTCGATCGCCGCCTCGTTCGCCGGCGCGGCCCTCGGCTACGCCTGCGTGCTGGCGGTCACGGCCCTGTCCCCCGGCGGGTTCTCGCCGACGCGGGTCGCGCTGGCGGGGACCGTGGTGTCGGCGCTGTTCTCGGCGGTCACCCAGGGGCTGGTCATCGCGCTGGCGATGGCCGGGTCGATGCTGTACTGGACCGTCGGCGGCGTCACCAACGTGACCTGGGAGCAGGTGGCCGCCGTCCTGCCCGTCCTCGCGGTCGCGCTGGCCGGAGCCCTGGCGCTGGCGCCCGACGTCACCATCCTCAGCCTCGGCGCCGACGTGGCCGCCGGGCTGGGACAGCGTACCGGCGCCGTGCGGGTCGCCGCCACACTGGTAGTCCTCCTGCTAACCGGTGCGGCGGTCGCCGTGGCCGGGCCGGTGTCGTTCATCGGGCTAATGACGCCGCACATCTGCCGCCTCGTCGCCGGGGCCGACTACCGCCGCCTCCTGCCGCTGACCGTCGTCGCGGGGGCGGGGCTGACCGCCGCGGCCGACCTCGCGGCGCGAACGGTGCTCGGGGCGAAGGGCGAACTCCCCCTGGGCGTCGTCACCGCCGTGCTGGGCGCGCCCGGGTTCCTCTGGCTGCTCCGCCGCCTGCGGGACCGCGGGCTCGACGGCGGGCCGGCAGCGCAGTCTCGCCCGCGGGCCGCGTGGCCGCCCGGCATCGTGATCGCGGTCGCGGCGGCGGTGCTGCTCACCGCGTCGGGGTTCGCGCTTCAACACGGCCGGGCCGAGATCCCACCCGCCGAGGTTCTCCGCTCGCTCGTCGGGCACGGCACCCCGGAAACGGACCTGGTGGTCTGGACGTTCCGCGTCCCGCGAGTCTTGTTCGGCGTGCTGGTCGGCCTGGGGATCGCGGTCGCGGGCACGCTCATGCAGGCGGTGCTGCGGAACGACCTGGCCGAGCCGGGCATTCTCGGCGTGTCGTCGGGCGCCGGGCTCGCCGTCGTGCTGCTCCTGGCGCTGCTCGGCTGGCAAGCCCTCTCCTCGGTCGTCTTCGTCCCGCTCGTGAGCGTCGGCGGCGCGCTGGGGACGACGCTACTCGTCTACCTCCTCTGCCCCGGCAACCGATCCTCCCCGCAGCGCCTCGTCCTCACCGGAGTCGCGGTCAGCGGGGTGGCGAGCGCGCTGACCGTGATGGTGTCCCTGCACATCAGCTCCGACGCGTACGCGTTCGTCGTGGCGTTCGGGTCCGGCAGCCTGAGCGCCGCCGGGTGGAACTACGTGGCGGCGCTCGGCGCGGCGCTCGCCGTGCTGGTGCCGCTCGCGTGGAGCTTCGCGCCGACGCTCAACGTGCTGCGGCTGGGCGAGGGCACTGCGACCGGGCTCGGCGTTCCGGTGAACCGGGCCGTCCTCGGCCTGCTCGTCCTGGCGGTCGTCACCTGCGCCGTCTGCATGTCGCTCGCCGGCGGCGTGATCTTCCTGGGGCTCGTCGCGCCGCACATCGCTCGCCGGTTGGTCGGCGCCGACCACGCCGTTGTCATCCCGGTCGCGGGCTTCGTCGGCGCGACGCTGCTCGTCCTGGCCGACCTGGTCGGCGGTTCCGTCCTCCCGGACACCGAGATCCCGGCGGGGGTGATGGTGTCGGCGCTCGGGGCGCCGTACTTCCTCTACCTGCTGACGCGGTCTTGACGGGGCGCACATGGGCAGCTTGACCACGCGGGAGCTCGTCGTCGGCTACGACCACCGGGCCGTCGTGCCCGGGCTGACCCTGGCCGTCCCGGCGGGCCGGGTCACCGCGATCGTCGGGGCAAACGGGTCCGGCAAGTCGACCATCCTGAAGGCGTGCGCCCGCATCCTGCGGCCGATGGGCGGGGTGGTGGAGCTGGACGGGGACGACGTCCACGCGCTGCCGACCCGCGCGCTCGCCCGGCGGCTCAGCATCCTGCCCCAGGCGCCGGCCGCGCCCGAAGCGCTGACGGTCCGCGAGCTGGTGTCGTACGGCCGCTACCCGCACCGCCGCTGGCTCGGCCCGCCGCACCCGGACGACGGCCCGATGGTCGACTGGGCGCTGGCCGCGACCGCCACGGCGGAGTTCGCCGACCGCCCGGTCGCCGCCCTCTCCGGCGGGCAGCAGCAGCGGGTGTGGATCGCCATGACGCTCGCCCAGGGGGCCGACGTGCTGGTGCTCGACGAGCCGACCAGCCACCTCGACACCTGCCACCAGCTGGAGGTCATGGAGCTGCTCGCCCGGCTCAACCGGGACACAGGGAAGACGGTGGTGATGGTGCTGCACGACCTGAACCTGGCCGCCCGGTACGCCCACCACGTCGTCGCCGTCAAGGCCGGGGAGGTCGTCGCGGCCGGGCCGCCGGCCGAGGTGGTGACGGAGCGCCACCTGTGGGAGGTGTTCGGCATCCGCGCCCGGGTCATCGCCGACCCGGAGACCGGCACGCCGCACTGCATCGCCTACCTCCCCACGGCGCCGCCCCCGGGCAACCAACCGTGACGGACCTCTCCGCCTCGCGCGTGCGGTCCGCCGCGGCCCGGTTCCTGGCGCTGAACCGCACCGTCGGCGTGGTGCTGGTGGCGGTGCTCTGCTTCGGCATGGGCGAGCAGCTGTGGGAGCCGCTCATGCCGAGCCACTTCCGCGACCAGGCAGCGGCCGGCGTCGAGGGCGCGACCGCCGCGGGCGTGCCGGCGGCGGTGCTGCGGACGGTCGGGCTGTACTCGTTCCTGAAGAACCTGTTGAAGGCGGTCTGCTTCCTCGGCGGCGGGACGCTCACCGCCCGCCTCGGCGACCGCCGCTCGCTGACGCTGTTCGGCTGCCTGACGCTGGCCGGCTACGCCCTGTTCCTGGCCGTCCCGACGACCTGGGGCGCGCTGGCCGCGGCGCTACTGATCCTGAGCTGGGACCCGCTCTCGATCCCGGTGACGTTCACCACCGTGGCGGCGAGCGTGCGCACCGGCCGGCGCGGGCTGGCGTTCGCGGTCCAGTCCGTCCAGAAACGGCTGCCCAAGGTGGTCGGGCCGGCCCTCGCCGGGTTCCTCCTCCACCGCGCCGGCGACTGGGCCGCGACGCCCGAGGAGGGGCGCGTCCTCGGGATGCGCGTGCTCGTCGGCACCGCCTTCCTGTTCGGCCTGGTCGCCCTGGCGGTGCAGGTGCGGTGGATGCCTCACCGGCCGGTGGAGGGCGAGCGGGCGACACTCGGCGAGGTGTGGCGGGCGATGCCGCCGCCCGCCCGCCGGCTCCTGCTCGCTGAGATCCTCATGCGCTGGTGCGACTGGCTGGTGCGCGACTTCGTGATCCTGTATCTTGTCGTCGCGCGCGGGCTGACGCTCGAACAGGCCGGCGTACTCATCGCGCTGCAGAACCTGGTGGCGCTCGCCAGCTACCTGCCGGTCGGGCGGCTGACCGTGGTCGTCGGGTCGTACCCGTTCATCGGGGTGACGTTCGTGTTCTCCGCGGTCTTCCCGCTCCTGCTCGCGGTCGTGCCGACCACGTGGGTGGCCGCGGGGTTCGTGGTCTCCGGGCTGCGCGAAGTCGGCGAGCCGGCCCGCAAGGCGCTGCTCACCGACCTGCTGCCGGAGGCGACGCGCGCCCGCGGAATCGGGCTGTACTGGGGCGTGCGGACGTTCGCGGTCAGTTGGTCGGCGCTGGCCGGCGCGGCGCTGTGGGCGGGGTACAGCCCGGCGCCGCTCCTGTACGCGGCGTGCGGGCTCGGTGTCGCCGCCGCGGTGGTGTTCTACGCGCTCGGCCTCCCCCGCCGGGGGGCGCGGCCGTGATCCTCCGCTTCTGCCTCTACTCGGTGTTCAAGAACCTCCGGTTCGCCGACCCGTTCTTCGTCCTGTACCTGCTCGCCCTCGGCCGGTCCTACACCGAGATCGGGCTGCTGCTCGGCTACCAGCACCTGCTGACGGTGGTGACGGAGGTGCCGTCGGGCTACCTCGCGGACCGGTGCGGGCGGCGGAAGTCGCTGATCGGGTGCTTCGCGGCGTACGGCGCGTGCTACACCCTGCTCGCCCTCTGCCGGTACGCCCCGGAGGGCGCGCAGCTCGCCGGCCTGGGCCTCGCGCTCACCTGCTTCGGGCTCGGCGAGGCGCTCCGCACCGGGAGCCACAAGGCCATCATGCTCGACTACCTCGACTCGACCGGCCAGTCGGCCCGGGCGACCGAGGTGATCGGGCTCACCCGGGCGTACTCGAAGTACAGCGCGGGGGCGTCGGCGGTGTGCGGCGGGGTGATCCTGTTCGCCACGCAGCACTTCGAGGCGCTGTTCTGGCTGTCCGCCCTCCCGGCGGCGGCCGGCGTGGTCCTGATGTGGACGTACCCCCGCCATCTTGAGGGTGAGTGCGCCCGCGCCGCGCCCGGCGAGGCCACGGCCGCGGGGAGCTGGCGGACCGGGCTGCGGGCGGCGCTCGGCCGGTCCGGGCCGCGGCGGCAGTTGCTCCAGTCGGTGCTGTTCGAGAGCCAGCTGGAGGTGATCCTCAAGTACTACGCCCAGCCGCTGCTGACGGCGGGGCTGGGCCGGTTCGGGGTGGTGCTGGTCGCGCCCACCGCGGGGACCGCCCTCCAGCGGTCGGGCGCCCTGTGGATCGGCCTGTTCGAGCTGGTGCGCGAGTCGCTCGGCGGGGCGGCGGCGCGGGCGAGCCCGCGGCTCGAACGGGCGCTGGGCGGCCCGACCCGGGTGCTCGGAGGGTGCTACGCCGCGGCGGCGTTGCTCGGGGCGGCGGCGGTCGGCGTGCTCCTGCTCCGGGGCGAGTGGCTGGCCGTCGCGGCGGCGTACTTCGTCCTCCTGACCGTGCTCCAGAACGTCCGCCGGCCGGTGTTCGTCAGCGTGCTGAACGGCGAGATGGACAAGTCGATGCGGGCGACGGTGCTGTCGCTGGAGAGCGTGGCCCGGTCGGTCGGGCTGGCGGTCATGCTCCCGCTCGTGGGCGTCGTGGCCGACGCCCACGGGTTGCAGGTCGCCCTCGTCCTGCCGGCCGCCGTACTGCTCGCCGGGTGGCCGCTGACGTGGCGGCGATCCGCCCGCCCGACGGCCGGCGGTGCCCCCCGGGAGGCCGTGGCGGCCGGGTCCGATGGGTAACGCTACCGGATCATGTGCGGAGCGCCACCGTAGAACAGCGCCACGAATAGCGAGAGGATGGCGATGACGAACCCGGCGACGGACATGCCGAAGCTCCACCAGAACGTCTTCAGCCGCAGCGCCATGTAGCTCGCCCGCAGCGCCTCGGCCTCCGGGCTCCGCTGCTTACCCCCGCCCCCCGCCCGTTCCGGCTCCTCCTTGAGGAATGCCAGAAACCCGCCGTGCAGCGCCCAGTACCGCCCGGCGTTGGTCGGGGCCAGCCTGGTCCGCCCGTCGTCGGTGTACCGGGCGAGGCGGAGCGACACGAGCGTGTCGGCGGCGGTCTTGGCCTCCGCGAGCACGTCGTCCCCCGGCCCCCAGCGCTCGGCGGCCAGGTCGAACGGGCCGACCTCTCCGCCCGTGTACGCCGCCAAGAGGATCTCGTGCGCCCGCATCTCGATCATGTCTTGCCGCCCTCCCGCACGCGCCGCCGGAAGTATTGTTCACTCGCGTGACTGACCCGTGAAGGGGCGATCGCGGCGACGTGATACACGGTCCGGTTGGGGATGTCGGGTCCGGTGGGACGCCGGACCAAGCACTCCTCTTCACCCCAACGGGGTGGGATTCGATAGCCCGGGGCAACGCCCCGGGGAACCCTGTCGGCGGTGTCACGGCCGTGTCGCACCCGTCGCGCCGCCGTGACCCCCCACAGACATTGCGGGCGGGGTTCCCCGGAGCGTTGCCCCGGGCTATCGAATCTCAGGCCGTTGGCCTGAAAGCCCGCCCCACCAGACCGAGCATCCCCACCCGGATCGTGTGTGAGTCCGGCGAAGGGCGTCATCGGCACGGCGCTGTTCGGGGAGTGTGAGCCCGATTGACGGGAGCGACGAACCGACCACGTCGCAAGAAGCGGGGAGACCGGCTCGCACCTCCGACCTGGCACCGGGGGCGAGGGGCGGTCATACTACCTCCCTTTCCCGCGAGTGGAACGGACGCCGAGGCACACCCCCATGACCGACCTGCCCGGACGCGCCGCGCGAACCCGGTCGTCGCGCCAGCGATACCGGGAGTTCGCCGAGGACTACAAGCGACGACGGCTCGACGACCCGGACGACCCGGACGACGCGGGCAAGTCCCCGGCCGACGACGCGGCGAAGGAGGCCGCTGGCAACGCGGCGAAGGAGGCGCCCGGCCGCGGGGGTGCCGCCCGGCGGGAGTACCTGCGCGCGTACCTCCGCCGCCTCCGGCCGCACCGGCGCGCGGTCGCGGTGATCGTCGCCCTCGCCCTCGTCGTGGCCGCGCTGGAGATGGTCGAGCCGCTGTTCATGCGGTTCATCGTCGACCGGGTTCTCCTCGACTCCGCCCTTGACCCGGCCGACCGGCTGGCTCGGCTGAACCTCGCGGGGGCCGCGTTCCTCGCCGTCGTCGTCGTCTCCCGGCTCGCCGGCGCCGTCAAGGACTACCACCAGAAGCGGCTCAACGTCCGGGTCATGCTCACCCTCCGCCGGGCCCTCTACGACCGCTTCCTCCACCTCCCGCTCCCGCGCCTCTGGGGGATGAAGACCGGCGGCATCCTGTCCCGCCTCTCGGGCGACGTGGAGACGACGACCGGCCTCCTCCAGATGGCGGTCGTCTCGCCGGCCCTCTCGGCCGTCCGCCTCGTGATCGCCGTCGGCATCCTGATGACCCTGAACTGGCGGCTGGCCGTCACGGCCCTCGCCGTCATCCCCGGGGCCGTCCTCGTGAGCTTCGTCTTCGCCCGGCGCGTCCGCCCGATCTACCGCTCGGTCCGCAAGGACGCCGAGGCGATTGACGGCCGGGCGGGCGAGACGTTCGCCGGGGTCCGCGTCGTCCGGGCGTTCGGGCGGGAGCGGCGCGAGCTCCTCGGCTACATGCTCGGCCGGCACACGGTGCTCCGCAAGGAGCTGTTCGCCCACCGCCGGGAGCTGGTCCTGTGGACGAGCTGGGGGCTCCTCGTGGCGGGGGTGAGCGTGGTGATCGTCTGGTACGGCGGCTACCTCGCCGTCACCGGCCGGGCCTCCGTCGGCGACATCATGGCGTTCCAGTGGTACACGTTCTTGCTCCTCAGCCCGGTCTGGAACATCGTCAACTCGTTCTCCGAGTTGCAGCGGTCGCTGGCCGCGACCGAGCGGGTGTTCGAGGTGCTGGCGATGGACGCCGACAAGCCGGACCGGCCGGGCGCCCGGGAGGCGCCGGCGGTGGTCGAGGAGGTCCGGTTCGAGGGGGTCGGGTTCGAGTACCGGGCGGGCCGCCCGGCCGTCCGCGACCTCGACCTGGTCGTGCCCGGCGGGTCGGTGGTCGCCCTCGTCGGCCGGAGCGGGGCCGGGAAGACGACGACGACCGACCTGGTGGCCCGGTTCCACGACCCGACCAGTGGCCGCATCCTGGTGAACGGGACCGACATCCGGGACTATCGGCTGCGGTCGTACCGGGCGCTGCTCGCCGTCGTCCCGCAGGACGTGTTCCTGTTCGACGGGTCGGTCCGGGACAACATCGCCTACGGTCGGCCCCACGCCACCGACGCCGAAGTCGAGGACGCCGCCCGCCGGGCGAACGCCCACGAGTTCGTCGCGCGGCTGCCGGAGGGGTACGGGACGGTGGTCGGGGAGCGAGGGGTGAAGCTGTCCGGCGGCCAGCAGCAACGGCTGGCGATCGCCCGGGCGGTCCTGGCGTCGCCCCAGATCCTGATCCTCGACGAGGCGACGAGCAACCTGGACACCGAGAGCGAACAGCTGATCCAGGCGGCGACGGCGGCGCTCCTGGCCGGGCGGACGACGTTCGTGATCGCCCACCGGCTGTCGACCGTCCGGCGGGCGGACCTGATCCTGCTCGTGGACGAGGGGCGGGTGGTCGAGCGGGGGACGCACGAGGAACTCATGGCCGCCCGCGGGGCGTACCACGGGATGGTCCTCCGGCAGATGGCGTCCCACGACCCGGACGGCGACGCCGGGTGGCGGTGAGGCTCACGCCGGCCGGACCGCCCCGAGACAGGCGCCTCCCACCGGTCCGACTCGCGATCGGTGTCGGGTCTGGCGTTCCCTTGCGCCGCTAATATGCGGTTCCCTGTTGGGCACGCCGACTACATTCGTCCCGTCAGCAAGTCCACGACCCAACAGCCTTTAACGTGCGGGCCGTCCCCCCGGCAGTGGCTCAGAATGTCCTCGTGCGAGCAACCAGCGTCTTCCAGGGCGTCGGCCAGCACGGGCATCCGCTCAAAGGCTTTGTCGGCGTAGATGCCTTCGGCGAGAGCAGCGACCGCCTCTGTTCGCCAAGAGGGGTCAAGGGCGATGGGACGGAAGGGGTTGCCGAAGATGTCTCGGATCAATCCGCAATGGGCGGGCAGGGGTCTCCAAAAGGGGTAGTCCACCGACGGACGGTGATAATTCGCCAACGGGTGCGGGCGGTTGAACCAGTCCCACAGAGACGGCGATGCGGTGGCGCGGGCGATCTCGGACAGATCCAATTGCTCGTCGTTCCTCGGCCAACGATCCCACTGCTCGTCCCGGGCATCACATGCGGCATCCGAAGCGGCTTCCAGGTCAGAGGCATTCGCCTCCCCGTCTGCAAACCCCTCCGCCACCTCCACCGCCTGGCGGCTGCGGTCGTCCTGTAGCCTGTCCCAAGACTCACGAGCGATGGCGACCCCGAGCAGCCGCAACTTTCGGCCGCTTGTCTTGCCCCGAAGGAACTCCAGCATCGGCGTTGGATCGGTCGTCGCCAGCCATTCCGCTTCGGTCATCGGTCGCCCTCGGAACCGCACCACTTCAAGGATACCCGGTAGCGGAAGGGCAGGAAACGACGGCAGAACTAGCCCAGCCGCAATGGCGAACGGCCGGCGTGAGCCGGCTGGTCGTCGTCCCAGGCACCTGGACCAACGACCAGCCGGCTCACGCCGGCCGTTCGCCACGTCGGGGTTGAGGGTGGTCCGCTGCGGGCAGGCAAACGCCGGCGCTAGTCTGTGAGATGCGAGATGGTCCGGACACACCGGGACATCCGCAACCCGGCCGCGGGCGAAGCGCGGATCGAAACTGACGAAAAGGATGACTCAAAATGACTACCCAGACGTCGATCGCCCGGTGTCGGGTTCCGGAGCCGCGGTCGGTGTGGTTTGTCGCAGTCTGGTCACGTATGGTCACGGGAAACGTGACGCCTTGTGTCACCAGCGGGGGTGTAACCCGATCGTGCGACCGGGGTTCCGACGTGGATGTTCGGGACGCCGTCGGTGCGGTTTGCCGAAATCCGGTCACTTATGGTCACGAAAGACCAGACGCCCGCGCGTGGCGCCGGCGAACGCCCCGAACGATCGACGGGCCACTACTCCCCGCCGCCCGAGGCTCCGGCCGGAATCCCACCCGGTCCCGAAAGGGGGAGGAACTTGACGACGACGAAGGTCACGTCGTCCACCGACTTGACGTCCCCGCGGAAGGCGGTCAGTTTTTCCCGGACCGCCTTCGCAATGTCGTCCGCCGGGAGTGCGATCGACGCGCGGAGCACCTCGCGCAGCCGGTCCTTGCCGAATTGTTCGCCTTGCCCATCCGGCATCTCCCACACCCCGTCGGTCCCGATGAACAGGAGCTGGCCCGGCCGGAACGGCCCCGCGGTCTGCTCGACATAGGCTGTCTCGTCCATCACGCCGAGCGGCAGGTCGCCCTCGCCGACCTCGGTGAACGACCCGTCGGCGGGGTCGTACACGATCACCGGGTCGTGCCCGGCGCTCACCCACCGCACCATCCGCGTCCGGGCGTCCACCACCGACAGGTGCATGGTCATGAACCGGTCGCCGCCGTGGTCGGCCGAGATCAGTCGGTTCAGCCGGCCCATCAGCCCGGCCAGGTCGCCGGCCGCGACCGCCCGGTCGCGGAGGACCGCCCGCACCCCGGCCATCACCAGGGCCGCCGCCACCCCGTGGCCCATCACGTCGCCCAGCGCGACCAGGACCGCGCCGGGGCTGGCGGCGTCCAGGACCAGGAAGTCGTAGTAGTCGCCCCCGGTCTCGTCGCAGTACGTGCTGTGCCCGGCCACGTCGAGTCCGACGACCGTCGGTGCGGTCGCCGGGAGGAGGCGCTGCTGGACCTCCATCGCCACCCCGAGCGAGTGCCGCAGCCGGAGCCGGTCGCGCAGGTCGGCGATCATCCGGTTCAGCTCGTCGGCCAGTTGCCGGAACTCGCCACTCCCGCCGAACTCGGCCCGCGCCTCCAGGTCGCCCCCGCCGACCCGGCGCATGAACCCGATCAGCGCCTGGACCGGCCGCGAAACCGCGCCCGCGAGGGCGACCGCCAGCGCCGCCGCGGCGAGGACCGCCAGCGCCGCCGCGGCGAGCGCGACCGCCTGGGTCCGCCAGATGTCGCCGACGAAGTCGGCCTCCGGCGCGGCCACCCCGACCACCCATACCAAGTCGTCGCCGACCCGGAACGCGGTGGTCGAGCCGAGGTACTCGGTCCCGTCGGCCGCGAACTCGAACCGGTGGAACCCGTCCCCGGCAACGGGGCGAAGGAACTCGGGCCGGAGCCCGGCGTGGTAGGCGGCCATGACCGGGTCGCCCGCGGCCGTAGCGGTGAGCGTGACAAGCCCGCCCCCGCCGCCGGCCCCGGACCGGTGCCAGCCCGGGTACGCGAGGACGTTCCCGTCGTCGGTGAACAGGAACACCCGGGAGTGTTCGCTGACCGCCTGGTCGGAGACGAACGCGGACAGGGCGTTCAGGTCGAAGTCGACGCTCAGCACACCGCGGAGGTGGCCGGCGGCGTCCGCCACCGGCGCCGCGCACGAGACGCCCGGGATGCCCTGGTTGAAGAAGACGTAGGGGGGGAGCCAGACCAGCCGGCGCTCGCGCTTGGCCTTCACGTAGAACGGCCGGTCGCGCGGGTCGTACTTGTGATCGTCGCTCGTCCGGTGAACCACCCAACTCCCATCCGGGCGGACGTCGTGCTCGACCAGGTGCGACCGCCCGCCGACAACCCGGCTGCGGTTGACCCGCAGCCCGCCTTCCGGGGTGCGGTAGACGCCGGTGAACGTGCCGCTCTCGTCGCCGTAGCTGACCCAGCTGAGCCCCGGGTTGGCCTTCAGCACGGCCAGGAGTTGGGGGGCGAGCCGCTCGGGGTCGTCGACGGCCAGCCCCTTGCCGGCCAGCCCGGCGAGCGACTCGACGACCGGCACGGCGCGGGCCACGAACCCGCTGGCGTGGGCGGACGCCCGGCCGCTGGCCTCGCGGAACACCGAGGCGGTGAGCGCCTCGGTGCCCGCCCGCGCGCCGCGGTGGGCGAGCCCGAGGACGGCGGCGCCGGTGAGGACGACCAGCCCGCAGACGCCGAGGACGAGTCGCGTGCGGAACGACAGCCCGCGGGGGGGCGCGGGTGCGGGGTGGGGCGGGTGGGGATCGCTGAGGGGCATCGCGGCACCGCCTCGGGGGAGCGACTTCTTGGCTCACCCGCCTCCGGTCCCCCGTTCCGGTCCTGGTGGGGTGATCCAAGGTCGTGGCGGGTGGCAATCTCGATCCTATGGAAGTCACCGGCCGTCCCGCCGATTCGTGGCTCGCCGGCCATCCCGAGACGGGAGGGTGTGTCACACCGCGCCGCCCCGGACCCCGGCGACCAGTTCCAGGTACTGGCTGAACGCCTCGACCCCGCCACATGCCTGGACGGCTTCGGCCACCCGTCGGGCCTGTCCGACCCCCCCACACGCCGCCACCGCGGCGTGGACCAAGGTGACGTTCGCCAGCACCCCGGTCACGGCGACGGTGGCGGTTGGCGGAACCACCGGCGCAGGCGTCGTTGGCTTGGGCGGTACCGGCGGGGTCGCGGCTCCGGCTTTGGCCGCCTGCCGCTTGAGCTCGCTCCTGAGGTTGTGGATCTGCGCCCGGAGCTTCGCGTCCGGGACGGTCACCCCCTTCGCCTTGGCCCGGGCGAGGACGGCGTCGGCCGGCAGGGCGAGGTCGGCCGCCAGGATCGACCGGAGGACCGCCGATGTGGACGCGGCAGGAACCTGTCGGGCTGCCGCCGGTACGGCCTTCGGCGCTGGTGTCGCAACCGGCTTCGTCGGGGGACCAGACCCGGCAGCGGCAGCCGGCTTCGGAGTGGGCGTGGGCTTCGGGGCCGGCACGGCCTTCACCGCCGGTGCCGACCCGGCGGCCTTCTTCTTGAGCCGCTTGCGGAGGGTGTGGACGGTGGTGCGGATGGCGTCGTCCGGGGTCTTCACCCCCTTCGCCTTGGCCTTGGCGATGACCTCGTCGGCGGTCAGGGCGAGATTCGCGGTGAGGATGTCTCGGACGACAGTCCAGGTCGTGGGGGCGGCCATGACGGGGCTCCGGGCGGCGGGGGTGGGGTGGCCGTCCGTGCCGGTGGCTTGAGCGTACAGGTATTCTGCACCGACCGGGGGCGTGGGGCAACTAGCGGAACCGATGCCAGCTCGGCAATAACTCCGGATTGAACGGATGGTACGGGTTATGCCGGCCGGCGCCGAAATCCGCGCGCCGAATGGCCCCGGCGGCCCTCTTACCCGACAACGGGAACCAGGAGGCACTGCCCATGCGACCGACCGCCGTCCTTCGACTCGCCCGGGCGGCCGCGCCCGCGCCGCTGGCCGACGCCGCCGACGCCGATCTCCTCCGCCGGTTCTGCCGGGACCGGGACGAGGCCGCGTTCCGGGAACTCCTACGGCGGTACGAGGCGCTCGTCCGCGGCGCCAGCGGACGGCTGACCCGGGACCGCCACGCAGTCGACGACGCCGTCCAGGCGACCTTCCTGACCCTGGCCCGGAAGGCACACGCGATCCGGCACCCCGACGCCCTCCCGTCGTGGCTGTACCGCGTGGCCCGGTCCGTCACCCCCCGGGCGGCCGGGGCCGCCCCGCTCGCCGTCGATCCGGCCGATCCGGCGCCGTCCGCCCTGGACCGGCTCACCGCCCGCGAGACGATGGCGGTGTTCGACGAGGAGCTCGACCGACTCCCGACGACCCACCGCGCGGCGGTTCTGCTGTGCGTCGTCGAGGGGAACACGGTCGAGGACGCAGCCCGACGGCTGGGGACGACCCCCGGCGCCGTGCGGGGCTGGCTCCAGCGCGGCCGCGACCGGCTCCGCCGCCGACTGAGCGAACGGGGGGTCGAGTTGTCGGTGGCCCTGTCCCTCCTGGTCGTCGTCCCGCCGGGGACCGCGGGGGCGGGACGGGACGCCCTGGTCCGGGCCGTACTGGCGGCTCACCGCCCCGCCCCCGCCCGGCTCCTGACCGGCCCGCTCGCCGTCTGGGGGGCGGTCGTCGCCCTGACCGTCGGGGTCGTCTCGGCACTCGGACAGCCGACACCGGGAGCCGGTCCGCAACCCACCCCGCCGCCGGCGAACGAGCGGGCGGGGGCGAAGGCCGACCCGCTGGTCACCTGCGACAACCTCCCCGACGGGGCAGTCGCCCGGATCGGGTCGCCGCGCCTGCGGCACGCGGGGGAGGTCGCCGCGGTGGCCTTCAGCCGCAACGGCCGGTGGTTGGCGACGGCCTCCCCGGCCAGCTTGGACAAGTCGGTCCGGGTCTGGGATCTGTCCGACGGGGCGGAGCGATACCGCATCCCGATCGCGGTCAACCTATACGCGGGGGACGTCCGGTCACGGACGGCATCCGTCGCGTTCACGGCGGACGACACGCGGCTGCTGGTGCTGGACCCGGAGGGGTTCCGGGCGTTCGACGCCGCCACGGGCCGGCCGGAACGGGCGACGGTTCTGGCCGCGAAAGTGGACCCCCATCGGAACGTCCCGCCGGAGGGGATCGCCGGCACCGGCTTCTCCCCGGACGGGAAGACGTTCGCCGCGGTCCGCCGGAACGGGGAAATGGTGCTCGGCGACACTGCCACGGGTGCCGTGAGGCGGACCGTCCGGGCGGTGAAGCTGCCCGAGAATGTGGCCTACTCGTTCATGGAGGTGCTATTCACTCCGGACGGGTCCGAGGTGTGCGTGCTGGACCGGGCGGACGCGGTCCCGCTGTTCGACACCGCGACCGGGGAGCGGCGGCGCACACTGGCGAAGGGTCTCGTCCCCGAGTACGGCGCGACCCAGTGCACGTTCGCGGCCGGCGGGCGCCAGTTCCTGACCCTCGGCACGACCGCGGAGGCGGGCGGCCGTCCCGGCCCCGCGGTCGTGGTCGGGGACGTCGCGACCGGGAAGGCTCTTCGGGCGATCCCGCTCCCGGCCCCCCCGCGCGTCCTGAGCGTCAGCCCGAACGGCAAGCTCCTGGCGGTCGCCACGGAAGGCCTGGAGTGGTTGGTCAGCTCGATCGAGGTGCGGGTGCTCGACCTGGAGACCGGTAAGGAGGTACAGACGGTCCCCCTCACCGCCAACTCCCCCACCCGGGTAGCGTTCTCCCCCGACTCCCGGCTACTCGCGGCCACCAGCATCCACGACGGGCGGGTGACGGTCTGGGACCTCGGGAGGAAGGCTCGGCACCCGCAATCGGCCGACGAGAACTTTCTCCGGTCGGCCCGATTCGATCACCGCGGCCACATCGTCCTGGATCGGTACGGCTGGAGGAGGATCACCGTCGACTGGCGGACCGGGGCGGTCCTGGCGGACCAGACGCCCGAGCCCCGGCTGAGGTACGGCGAGGTGCTGTCCGAAGACGGGACGATGCGGACCGAAATCGTCCCCCCGTCGGATCCACTGGGGGGACGGGGGCTGACGGTTGTGGTCAAAGAGACGGCCACAAAGCGGGTGGTGGGTCGATTGGAGGGTGTGTCCGCCCTTAGCATTCCATGGCGGGTAGTGTTCGCCGACCGGAACCGCCTGCTCGTGACGGTCGTCCCGGACAACGTGCTGGCGGTCTGGGACGTCGCTGCCGGGAAGCAATTGTGGGCGGAGGCGTACCCCGCCGGGGCGTTCGGATACTCGGGGATGGGCGATCCGGCCTTTGACGCCGCGGGCCGCCGCATGGCGGTTTGCGCGAAGACGGAACGCACGACCCTCGTCGACATCTGGGAACTCCGCGCGCGGACCCGGGTGGCCCGGGTGGAGGTTCCGGGGGCGTACCTGACCGCCGGCGTCGCGTTCTCGCCGGACGGGGAGTTCGTCGCGGGCGGGGCCGAGGCGGTCACGGTGTGGCGGGTGGCGGACGGGCGGGCGGTCCACACCCTGGGTGGGCACGCGGCGCGGGCGCCCAACGACAGCGCGGAGATCCGGTGCGCGTACTCGGCGGACGGGGGGAAGCTCCTGACGGTCGACCGGGCGGGGACGATCCGGGTGTGGGAATCCGCCACCGGGCAAGTGATCCGCACGTTCACGGGACACCGCGGCGAGACCACCGCCGCCTTCTCGCCGGACGCCCGCACCGTGGTCGGGGCGAGCGGCGACGCCCCGGTACTCGTGTGGGATGTGTACGGGCTGGGGGCACGCCCGGGGTTCGACGCCGACCGGCTTTGGGTCGCCCTCGCCGACCCGTCCGCGGAGACGGCCTTCCGGGCGGTGCGGGAGCTGTGCGCGGCGCCGCGGGAGGCCGCCGCCCTGCTGCGGGAGAAGCTGGCGCCCGAGTCGATCGACCCGGGGGCGATCGCCGGATGGGTCAAGGACCTGTCGGCGCCTCAGTTCGCGGCCCGGGAGCGGGCGACGGCGGAACTGGAGAAGCGGGGCGAGTCGGTCGCGCCGCTGCTGCGGGAGGCACTCCGGGCGGCCACGGACGCGGAGTCCCGGCGCCGCCTGGCGGTCCTCGTGGGGCGGGTGGAGCGGCCCTCGGCCGACGGGCTGCGGGTCCGGCGGGCGCTGGACGCACTCGAGCACCTCGGCACGCCGGAGTCGGAGGCCCATCTGACTACGCTTGGCCGGGGCACCCCGGGGTGCCTGCAAACCGTCCTCGCGCGGGAAGCTTTGACCCGGATCACCGGGCGGTAACCGTCCCCAGCGGACACGTCGACGGGACCGGCGTCGCGGGCTGGGTGCTCGGCAGCGGGGGCGGTAGCGGGACGGGGGCCGGCACCCGCACCGGGGCGGGAGCCGCGGGACGGGTGCTCGGGGCCGGCTGGGTGGCCGGCTTCGCCGGCGTCTCGACGGGGGTCGCGGTCATGGTTCCTCCGAAGCCGGGGCCAGGCGCCATCAGCCGGCGTCGTCCGGGAACAGGCCCGCGACGGCGGCGCGGTCGTAGGGGCGCAGGTCGAAGCCGGTCCGCCGCAGGTACGCGAGCACGTGGCTCACCCACAGGAGTTCCGCCTGCTCGCGCGATCCGACGCGGTCGCGGGCCAGGCTGATCTCCCGCGCGCCCTCGGCACCCCGCACGACAAGCCTCATGTCCCGCGTGTCGAGCGTGACCGCGGCCTCGGGCGGCGGGTACAGGTGGAGCGGGTTGGCCGTGCAGTAAACGCGAAACTCGGTCCGCGTGGCGCCACGCCCGACCAACTGGTCGTGGACCGCGTATGCGGTGGAGAGGATTCGCGTGTTCCGCGGGTTGAACGGCTCCGCCTCGTCGGTCTCTTCGAGCTGCTGGTGGTCATCCCGATCGTACACGTCGGCGAAGTCGATAGCGTCGAGCGTGTCGCCCCGGTGCCAGGTGGCGAAGCTGATGAAGAAGATGTCGAGCAGGTTCAGGTAGCTCGACGTGACGTCGAAGACCAGATCGTTCCCCTCGCGCAGTGGCTGCAACGCGACGTCGAGGTCCGGGTCGCCCCCGAGCCGCGTGCGGTAGCCGCCGAGGATGTGCGACTTGTGGACGTGGCCGGCGCCGTCCCGCGTCTCGTACGCGGGCAGGGCGGCCTCCCACGCGTGGTACGGGGGAAGCCCCGCCGGAAACCCGTTGACGAGCCCGCCGCCCGCGACGGACGGCGACCCCAAGTCGACGAACGGGAGTTTCAGGGCCGTACACGCCGCGCGGAGCGAGTGCGGGTCCAGCCCTGCCCGGCAGGCGTCGCGGACGTCGGGGTGCTGGCGGTCGAGCTCCTTGCAGCGGATGAGGCAGGGGCGGATGCGCTCGCGGTAGAGGCTCGTGGGCACGAGCATCGCGAGCTCGCCCTCCACCCCCGGGAAGTGCTGGTTCCAGACCACGAGCGTGAGGGGCACGCCGGCGGCCTCGTACCGCGGGGCGTGGTCCCCGGTGGGGACCGACACCGCCACGAACCCGCGGGCGAAGGCGAACTCGGCGTCGGCGAAGCGGTCGAGGTCGAGGTGGGTGCTGCGCAGCCGCCGCGGGTCGGTCCACGCGGCCCGGTAGCGGTGGAGCGGGTCACTCGGGTGGTCGAGGTCGTGGGCGAAGACTCGCTCCATCTGAGCGCCCTCGAACAGAACCCCGTACCCGGGGAACTCGTCGTTGCTCGACCCGTTCAGGACGAACAGCTTCTCGAACAGGTCGTCCCCGAACTCGTCGAAGGCGGACGGCCCGCCGTCGGGCATCCGCTGGTTCACCACCTTCAGCGCGCCGAACCCGTACGAGACGTTGTGGAGCCGGCGGACGACGTCGAACGTCTTCTCGCGGTACAGCCGGGCCTCCGCGGACCCCTCGGCGTGTGGGGGATGGTCGGCCAAGAAGCGGTGGAAGAACGCCATCACGTCGTTGGGTGACAGCCGGCCCGGGAGCCCGGCCGCCGCGAGCAGGGCCGCGTGGCCGTCCTGCCGGGTGCGGGCGTGGCGGATCGCGGCCCCGAGGGCGTCCGGGCCGGCCCCGGGCCGCGCCGCCCACGCCTGCACGAGCTCGCGCAGGGGACTCATCTGCTTCTCGATATCGGTGGCCGACCGGAGTTCGGTGAAGACGAGTTCCAACGCCTGCCCGCGGCGGTCGCGGGGCTCGACGATCCGCACGATCTGCAACAGGTTGTCCCAGGCCCGCGGCGACATCCGGCCGGGTGCGCCGGCACCCGGGGGCTGCAACCCGGCGCGGAGCAGCAGCCCGGGCAGTGGCCCCTCGGTCCGCCCGTGCGCCAGCAGGGTGGGCAGCCACGCCCGCAGGAGTGCCCCGCGCGCGGGCGTCGGCGGGCAGTGCTCGTGGTTGAGGGCGACGAGGTGGGAGACCGAGAACCCCTGCTCGCGGAACTGGCGCACGAGGCCGCCTTCGAGCGCATACCGGTCGGGGGCGGCCCCGTCCGGGTCGAGCAGGAGCGCGGACAGTTCCTGAATCTCCAGGCCGAGTTCGACGGGCGGGACGCCGAACTCGCCGGCCGTCTGCACCACCTCGGCAAGGACGCGGACCAGCCGGTCGGGGGCATCGCATGCGGCGACCAGGCCCGCGATCGCCCGGCGGACCTCGGTCGCGGACGCGCGCGACCGCCGGCACCGTGCCTCGTACTCGGCATACGCCTCCAGCACGCAGCGTCCGTCCGGGAGGTCGATCCACCGCTGAACCCGCCGGACGACTTCGACCGGTGGCACGCCGGCCCGGACCGCGGTGGCGTCGGCGCACATCTCTCGTATGGTCGCCTGCCGCGGCTCGGTCCGCACCCGGTCGATGAGCGCGCGGGTGGCCCGGGCGAGTTCGAGGATCCGCCCCGGCCGGTCGCCGCCCTCGGTGTGCTGGACCAACGCCACGAAGACGTCGGCCCACTCGCCGCTCAGGCCGGTCCCGCAGACCGTGTCCACCGCGCGCTGCAGGGTGTCGCTCGCCCCGTGGTCGAGCCCGGCGGCCGGGAGGGCGAGCGCCGCGTCTACCCGGCGGCGGAGTGCCTCGTGGGGCGCGAGCCGGCTGTAGTCGTCGTCCGTGGCCAAGCGGTCCCCCCGTGGCGTACCGTCTGCCGTTCTCCCGGCCGTCCGATCAGATGAGGCGCCCGCACCATACCTGGTTCACGAATTAGAACCGGCGGCGGGACGGCGGACAAGCGTCGGCACACCGGCCGCGCGTGCGGCCACAGCGACAGAACCCTCTGTCGGGTGGCGAGCAAGGGACTGATCCCGTTACCAAATACCCGGTATCAGCCGGGACCGAACGCGGCGGGCGTACTCCTTGTACCCCTCCAATTCCTCCTGGAGCGTCCGGTCCTCCAGCGCGGTCCTCACCACGAGAACGACGGCTGCGACGGAGCCGGGGGCCAGCGCCCAGTACGACCCGAGCGCCAGCGGGAAGCCGGGGAAGAGGAAGAGCGACCACAGGTAGAGCGGGTGGCGCACGATGGCGTAGGGGCCGGTCGAGATCACGGTCTGCCCCCGCTCCCGTTGGATGCGGACGGTCGGCTCGGCGAACCTGTTCGTGGCGTAGACCCAGACCGAGCCGAGGTAACCGATGGCCGACAAGGCGTACCCCACGGCCACCAACCACGCGGGGACCGAGGACCAGCCGAAGCGGGCGTCGAGGGCGGCGAGCGGGAAGGTCGCAAAGAAGGCGAGGAGCAGGACCGAGACGAGTACCTTGTCCCACCCCTTCGTCCCCGCACGGATCTTACTGCGGGCGACGAAGATGTCGGGGTTGACGCGCCAGAGGTAGACGAGGCTCGGGACCGTCAGGAGCGTGAAAACCGCGAGGAAGATCCAGCCGATCGGCCACCCGATGTCCCCCGCCGGGAGGAAGAGCCCGACGCCGAGGATGAGGACGAACCCGACGAGCGAAAGAACGGCCCGCAAGAACACGGCGATGGTCACCCGCCCCGGTTCAGGCATGTCGCAACTCACCTCCGGGGCGACCGTTGATGATTCGGACGAGCAGTGGGGCTACTGGACGGGCGATTCGGTCAGCGGATCGCGGACCCGGGTTCTTCGTATGCGGGCGTGACCTCTGCGGCTGGGATGACGGGTGCCTCGCCGTTGCGTTGACGGCAGGTCTGACGGGGGGTACGCTGGGTTGGGTTTATCGAGCCGCGGGTGGTCCGCGGCGTGCGCGGGGGCGGCACACCCCCCGCGGGGTGCCCCCCACGCCGCGG
>VFQN01002154.1_pt1 | contig 31215 bp, 51 predicted proteins | sample 3512371 | NCBI WGS metagenome assembly VFQN01 (sample SAMN10412370, study PRJNA504923) | tailings metagenome | isolation source: Replicate 2 from Balatoc abandoned mine | place: Philippines: Itogon, Benguet | collected 2017-08-28 | reverse complement strand
CCGTAGGGGCTTGTCCGTGACCATCAGATACCGCCCCCCCTCATTATTATTATTATACGGCAGAAGGGGACCTATGGTTGAGTTGCCTCGCAGCCGGCGGAGTGCAGGTGCGTGACACTGTACTGTTACGTTACGGCACGGCACAAGGCAGCACGATGGACAGCCTTGCAGCACCGCCTCCATCGGGTCAAGTCGTCAGCTAAAGGGGACTTCACCAGTCAACATCCATCGTACCTGGAAGAAAGCGACACGTGCCCTGCAGCCGTCCCCGGCGGGTAAGGAGGGCTGGGGGGAGGCGGGGGAGGAGGGCAGCTGCCCCTGCGGCCCGAGCCGTGAGAACACCCGGGAGTGACGTGAACCGATGGACGTGCGTACTTCGATGCTGTCTTTGTTACGTTGCTGTGTGCTGTTGCTCGGGGGAAGGCAGCTGCCGTCGAGCCCTGCTGCTGCTGCCGACGCCTTCCGCCACTGGGTGCTCTCGACGCCATCAACCTGCAGAGGGCGACAGAGGAGGCAAGATGCGGTTGTGCACGCGCGTGCAACAAAAACTGTTGACGGACATCATGCACTTTGCAAACTGTGTCCATTATGGCCAAGTGCCAACATGTGCCTCTTTGCCAATCCCCCTACAATTTAGCAGCTCATGGACACGTGTGACTTACCGTGAGGGTTAGACTGGCTCGCTCTATGGGATCATCAACTTGGAGGCAGACAGTGCCATAAATGTCGTCGCCAGGCCGGTACGCTGATCTGCACGAATACCAGTGATGCCGCGTTTGGGAAGGGATGCGGTTCCGGCATGTGAGGGGTACAGCCGGCGCAAATGGTGTCTGACCGGCCAGTTTTCGCCCCGACGCGCACCTTGAAAGTGCCACGTAGATACTGTTGACCATGGCAATGATGATTGCCCGGTGGCTTGCGGGGCAAGTATGCTCCGTCCAGGGTAAATGGAGCCGTGTCCGACGATGCCCCTGCACCGACGATGTTCTTGTTGTACGTGTGAGCCAATGAGTACGCTCATAAGCAAGGGTGATTGTTGCTGGTACTTCGTAACGCCCACGCAAATATGCGCGCGAGCATGTTGCGACACGCTTGCCGTGTTGGCGGTACGACCCACGCGCGGCCGCGGTCACACGCAGCAGCTGCTTGTTGCCTGTGCTATCATGCCTTGACTAACCTGCTGAATAGCTCCAGAATAGATGTGCGATGCTGCTGTAAAATGGTAATGTGAATGGACGCACGCTTGTAACCCGCACGACGATGTTGCGACACGCGAGCTGAGACAGACGCGAAATCTGCCAGGTGCGCCCAAGCTCCAAGAAAACATGGCCATTGCGACAACTTACAAGTCATGGGCCGAATGCCAACGCTGTATTGCTGCTTTTGTTCCTGCTCAAACGGCGTCTGTCGTTGCGCAAAGCCCGCGGCTCGGCGGGCTGCCTGGAAGGTGGACCACCCGGGGACACCCCTGCTAGCCTTCTGCTCAGCGCTCAATACAGCCGTGGTGGCCTCTGCCTTGGCATACTATTTTAGCAAATCACAGTACTCCTTACGCGGTAAGCAGCATGTGCCAGCAGTACGGTAAAGTGTGCGTGGACGGAGCGCACACCGCACAGGCAGAGAGGGAGACCGCAGTCATGCCTAGGGGGTCAGCACCAGCCACCACTGTACCTCGACGCGTCAACTGTGCCGCAGCGTGACACTGCGTGGAAGCACCCACGGCCCTTCGCTCCGGCCCAGCACAACATCTACTGGTCAGAGAGCACCACACACGTGGAGGAACAGTACACCAGCCATTACCGAGGTGTAATGTGTTCGCAGTAACTTGTGCGTGTGTGACGCCGTGCGAGTGTGCAACGATGCAATACCGTATGCAAGCAAGCCTGCACTGGGACGTCTGCTCATTTGCCACCTCTAGTTCCCTGCCTTGCAACTGGTTTTGTGGCAACAAGAGTGTTCCACCAGTCGGCAGCCACCCTCGTGCATGCGAGTTACCAAGAGCTGTGGCGCCGGAGGGCGTACCGGCACCGCGTGCTGCTGTGACCTACAAAACCACTCCGTTATGTACCGCCAACGCCACGCATAAGCAGGCCTGCAGGCACCATCCAAAACGCCATACGTACCGGTACCCAACTGCCCCTCACTCCCTCACTCCCGCCTGCTTTCGCCGGCCAGTGGGTGGCATTAGAAGTGGCAACGGCGCCGCGCCCTGCTGCGCAGCACACTGACGGTGAGCTGCAACACCACGCACTGCCAAAGGGATGCCACACCCCTAAGTAAGACACGAAACCTGTAACCACCTTATCCCCCTTCTGCCGGTGGCATACACCAGGGGCTTGTATACCACTACCACCACTGCCTATACCCCGCGCTTCTGCCATATGACCTACCCGATCTTTACCAGCCACAGGCCCGCATTAGCGCCTCCTGACCTTTCTCACACCATCTTCACGTGCAGGTATCAGCTCTTCCCTGACGCCTTATACAGCTCCAGTTCCTCGTTGCGTTTCTCACCCACACGCCACGACGCCAACAGCGCCTCACATCTTTGAGCGGCGCGCCGCAACCGCCGCGTCCAGCACCCGCGTCGCCTCGCCGTACTGCGGCTGGCAGTACTGCCGTACCAGGCCCATCCATTTCAGTACGGCAGGGTACGGCGCCAGGATCTCGCCCAGGTCGATGCCGTTCTTGGCCTTGTCCAGCAGGCGCAGCTGCTCCAGCTCCGTCACGCCCAGCAGGTCGGCAATGCAGGGGAGGTCCCCCGTCATGTACGGCCGCGCGCCGCCGGCCAGCCAGTACTTCTGCAGCTGCGGCAGCGCCATCTGTACGGGCAGCACGGCGTACACCAGGCGCAGGGCGGGCCAATCAAGGGAAGCGAAACTTTGTCAGTTGAGGGACGTACTGCAGCTGTGGGACCGTGGCAGCACTGGTGGACAAGACACCCCGTGGCGAGGAGAGGCCAGAGGGATTGCAGGGGTTGTGCAGAGGGAGCCTTGTACGGAAAACGGCATCCAATCTCTTTGCTCAGGGGTCGCTTGCGGATGGTGGGGTCGCGGCATGGGTGCTGCCGGACACCCCGGCGGCAGGCACACACCGCAACGAGTCCCTTTGACACCTGCACACGTGCCCAGCGGGGACGTCGGGACGCACCTTCAGCACCTTGAGGCCCTCCTCCGCCGCGGCGGGGTCGGAGGGCAGCCCCAACAGGGAGGCGACCACCTTGTTGAACACCAGCCGGACGGCGCCGGCGCGGATGTTGCCTGCAGGCACCAGCACCATACCGACTGGGTCACTTCCTGCCTACCCGCATGCCATGCCAGCGTGCACCGCAGACCAAACGCAACAGTTCACAGGGGCAACGAACGGCAAGGAAGGGGCAGGGATAACAGCTGCACAAAGGAACAAGCGTGCGACATGCAGCAGTTGCTGCTGCACGAGGGCCTATCATTACCACAACTGCAGGTCGACGTGCTTGAAAGAGACCTGCTCACCGGCGGTCCGGCGGAACCACGCTCTTTACCCCTGCCCTCGCTCTTGCCCTCACCTGACTCCAGTTACTATTGCACTTATGCACACCGCTGCGCTAGCTGTCGACATGTCGCCGTACACGCCACGCTGCGCGTACCAGCCCCCTAGCCACCCACCCTGGAACCAGTGCAGCGCCGCGTCCACCCGCGCCCGCCACGCCGCGTCCCGCCGAGGGTACCAGTGCTCCGCCACGCTGCTGTCGTACTTGTACGACAGGTACGACATGATGGCGGCGGACTCGGGCAGGTACAGTGGGCCGCCGCTGCCGCCGGCGCCTGCAGGGCCGTAACATCACGCCGACCAGGTCACGCCCTACAGCACTGCACACTTTGCTTGTATCTCAAGTGCGGCCTCGTGTGCAGCCCTTCCGTGCAACCTGCACAGACAGGTAATCTGCTGTTCCCAAGACTGACAGCTGGCAACGGATTCCGGTACAGGCCCGCAGGACTGCGGCATTTGCTGGACACGAAGCCCGCACGTGCTCATGGGTTTATGTTAGTGTGCGCATTGGCATAGCTTTCGTCCAGTCCCTGCTGAACCTGGCTGCGGGTCGATACCAGTTCAGGACAAGAGCCCACACATTATCATTGGGGGTGCGAGTGCCAGACACCGACGGGCTCACGTCCAACCCATGCCGCTGTCCGGTGGGCCTGTATCAGCCTGCTGCCAGGGGCAGTAATGACTGGGAGGAAGCTGTGCCGCTGCGCCAGGCCGCAGCTGGGCTAGCACGTCACGATGTCAGCAAACTCAACAGTGCGCCTCATGTGTCGTGCGGCGCACGGTACATATGGCTCTCCTAACACACACAGCAGGTCGACTACCAGTGCCCGTGGGGCAGGCGTCCTGCAGGCCCGGCGCCCTTAACACACGTGAGGCCCTGGTCAAACGGTGCCCCACTGCCCTACTGGCCTATCGTGCCACGGCGACTCTACTTGTGCTGGTAAAGTTACCCTTGAAGGTGCTGAGGAGGCAATACGCACCCATGGGGCTGGGGTCCTCTATGGCGGGCACCTGGCCCAGGGGGTTGATGGTGGTCTTGAAGGGCGCGGAGCGGGTCTCGCCCTTGTGGATGAACACCGGGACCACGTCCACGGGCAGCCCGTTCATCCTGGACATTCAATGTTTGCGCATTGGATCAGTATTGCAAGGGGAGGGGGCAACAAGGACCTGGAGGGCTGTACGGAAGAGACTGTAAACTTGACGGTGTAGCTTGTCATCTGTGTGGGGGACCGTTCCGTGCTGGCAAGGTGTCGGACTAGGCCAACACTCTGGAGGCAGTTCTATGTCCTACAGATTTGGAGTCTGCAATTAGAGTGAGCTGGGGTGAACGTCAAGTGCTGCCCACCCATGATCGGGAACTCATGTAGTATCCCTCACGCACCCTGGGAAACAGGCACCCCGCTTCCCACCCCCCGATACGCGCTCTCACGCACCTGCTGAAGATGACACACGCCCTGCTGGGCTGGCTCATCAAGTCAACGTAGAGCTTGACGCGCGGGCCTTGTTGCTCCGCCTGCTGCTTCTCCTGTGTTCCGGAAGTGGGCTGGGCGAGCACATGGCTGGATGTCGAGCCCAAGCCGACAGTCGCGTCGCTCATGTGGCCTCCGTGCGAATCCATGGCCCTAATTGTTGTGTCGATATTAGCCGGGTCAGTAGCAGCTTGTAAGCTGCTTCGCAGCGTGAGCCTGTCCCTAACTCACTGCGGCATCCGAGTCACGCAGTAATGCCCTCAGTGAACGGAGTAAGCGGACCTGGCAATGCGACAGTAAGCGAGATGCTATTGTTTTAACCACCTGCAGTGCAGGTTCAAAATGCTCTCATGACTGGGATCCCGCCGCATCATCCCGCTCACAACGGTTGGGAACGTGCTGAAAAAACGTGGCATGCAAGGCGGGCCCCTGACGTAGTGAGCGTTCGTGGGCTGCAGTCAGCTGCTGCCAGTCCAGCCCGTTGGCGCAGAAAGGGAAACAGCCCTGGGAAGTCCTGATTGATACAAAATCTGGGTGTACCGGGTGCGCACCCAGCTGCCTCCAGATGCTGAAACGCACCGGACGGCGCCTGTGGCTCCACCAGAACCTGCACCATTCACCGTTTTAGTCCAGTAAGGCGCTCGAACCTAGCAGCCAGCCGCATCCGCTAAGCTCTCACAGCCCTATGCGACACCCCATCGCTGTCTTCTTTACCACCCCAACCCGCTCCTGCACAGTCCCACTAGCGTGACACGCAGGCAGGTGTCGGCGGTTCGCCAAATGCGCCGCGCGCCAACGTGGGCCAGCCAAGCGCCTCTAACCCGTCCGCATGCAGTCCTTCACGCCGGCAACGATGTACATGCATGACACATGGTAGCGCGCCCATCAGTGCAAACCCAGTCTCCCCAACGCAGGCTGCCGGACCCGCATCCACGAAACACCCGCATTCGCAGCGGTGCTCACCCCCACCCCCACTAATACCCCTCACGCCCCCTACGCGTCCTCCTGCTCCTCCTCCTCCGGGGGCGGGGGCACCGGCTTGGGCTCCAGCTCCTGGGTCTCCACCTGCAAGGTGCGTTTGTTGTCCAAGGACCAGTCAGGCCCCCATGTATCCTGGTATCCAGGTGTTGCTGGCAGAAACGTTCGCTCCAGACGGCATATGGTGACGGTGCAGCAGGACTCGGGGTGGCATCCAAACACCTCGTCAGCAATGCGACATCAATCCAATCCGTCCCGCCCCGGCCCACCTGGCTCTGGTCGAACTCCGCTGTGACCGGCGGCGGCGGCACGGGCACGAAGGGCGCGTTCTTGACGCCCCAGCCCACGTAGCAGCACGTCCAGTCGCCACCGCGCGCGCCGCACACGGCGCCGGGCCACACCAGGCTTCGCAGCCCGCCAGCCTGCGGGACGACACGGAGGGACACGCAGGTGCACAGGGTTGGGTTATTGGCTGGAAACCGACATTGACATTGGGGCCAAGGCCGTGCGGAGTGGTGAACACGTGTGCTGACCGTCCCACATGCCCAGGGTGCCGCAGCATGGTCACGGCAGCTGTGTACAGTCATGACAAGTATCTGCCATGGACCTATGACCTTCCGAGTACACAGCCACGCCACTGCGCCTCCACCTCCAACGCCTTGTCCCCCACCTGGTTCTTGACGGCCTCGCTGGTGCTGCTGAGCACGGGCGTCCACGCCGCCTGCTCCTCGCCCAGCTGCGCGTCGTCCTCCAGCGCAGAAAGCAGGTCGGGGCCCTCCTGCAGGACGATAGGGGTGGGATAGGGTGTGTGTGGAGGGATGAACGTCATGCGGCAGCGAAAGGCTGGAGAAGGGGGATCATGGCACCTGGTCGGGGCCCTTCAGCGGCGCGGTTTGGAAATGGCAGGAGCAGGGGGGGGGGGCAGAAAACTCAGAAAGTGAACATATGCTGGAAATTAAAGAGCTCAGTGCCAGCTTTCCAGTGGTGTTTTCAAATTTGAAAACGGTGTACGACACAGGAAGTTATGGGGTGTCAAAGTCGGTTGTACGGCAGGGGGCGGTCGGTCGGGGTCGGGGCCCCTGGAAGTAAGTTGGACCCCCCTTGAAACTTTGTCCTGGAGCCGAGTTTCGCAACGCCAAACACATCAACACATTGCTTTCTGCTTGTTTAACATGTATTTGTAGCTGGGCAGGTGATATTCTGCTAGGGGGGACCCCACATGCTGTCAGACACCTCCGGTCAGGGGAGTCCCCAGGTCTCCCCTGCTAACCTTGGGCCTGCTGACACCCAGCGATGTGCCATGTCAACCTTACTGCGTGCTGCTGCAGTAACATGTACGAATGGTTATATGTTGCAGTACACTAAGTGTAGGGGTGATGGCCTGGTTGGACCCCCAGTGCCGGACATGGGCGGCCTGAGCTGACAAAGGGACAGTCACACCTGACGCAAGTTACGTCTGACCAGTGCGGATAATCAGATACAGCCTCAGAAAATTATATAACTTTCCCCTGAAAATATTATAGTATTTTAACAATATTAAATAATAGTACGGCACCGTACGGGGGCGGGCGGTCGGTCTGGACCCCCCTCCTGAAACTAAGTTGGCATATGTGTCCAAAACTAAGTTTTCTACCCCCCCCCCCTGGCAGGAGCGTGGACAAGGTGCAGATTTGCCACACATCCCACAACTTCGTGCGTACAAACGGAGAAACTCCTCTGCCACGATCCACTGGTCCCGTCGTCCCCATACGTGGTGAAAATGCAAATGTGTTACGCGGATTCTCAGCGCACCCCCTCCCTCTCGCACCTCCAGCTCGTCCTCGTTGTAGAACTCGTCCTCATCCTCCACGTCCTCGGGCAGCTCCCGCTTAAACACCTCGCAGCGGCCCTGGGACTTGAGGTGCGGCCGGCTGCGGGGGATAGACAAGATGCAGTGTACAAACAGGGGCGGGGTTTTAGAACCCATGGTTCCAGATTCAAACTGCTTCGGCCTGCCACCACGAATCGGCCCTGGCACAAGTGCTCGGTGAGGCCCCATCGTACCTGTGCGTCCAGCTGCCGGGCTGGGCCATCTCGGGCCCTGGCTGCGGCTCCCAGTCCTCGGCCGCCTCCAGCTCCCCCGTCTCGTCGTTCAGGTTGTACCTGAGGAATAGGGAAGGGCAAGCCGGCCGTGAAGACAGGGTCCGTCCAGCCAGACCGGAGAGACAGCCACATAGGCATAACCATGTCTCAGGAGCGGACACAAAGGCCGTTCGGCCGCAGCAGCACGCGCCAGACGAGGACGCCTGCCATGGGGCCCTGCCCTCCCCAAACAATGACTTCCCCGCTTCGCGGCTGGCCCCCCTCCTCACCTGCCGCTGGGCGCCACCACGGTGGCGGCCCCGATGCGCGCGATAAGGGCGCGGAGGTAGTTGGCCTCGTTGCCGGGGAAGGCGGGGTAGGTGGACACGTGCGAGGTGAGGCGGCCCGTCAGCAGCTTCTTGATGCGCCGGGACGCCTTGATCTGGGTGGAGAGAAAGGGCAGAGGATAGGAGATCAAGAAGTGGTGATGCGTGGGTTTGAAAACAAGGACGGGTTGCGTGTTGTGGTTGTCATAAATATTTCGCATGCACGGCTTCCAGGCGGAGCTGTGGGCGGCCGTTCCCGCGTGAGGAGGCAACCCGGTGCACAGGTGCTTCGGTACTTGCTGCATAGACGGTGCAACGGCGTCTTTTACTGGGCCCCACGGCCTATACGGTATGCACACACTCGCACACGCCAGACAAGGCTGCAGGCCCGCATCCCACCTGCGCGGGCGTCACGTCTGGCAGCTGTGTGAGCGGGCCCCCCAGCGCGTTGCACACCAGGTAGGTGTAGGCGTTGGCACCCTTGCCGGGAGCCTCGGAGGGCACCTCGAAGTTCTTGTCGCGGCTAGAGCCGGCGGCAGTGGTCACTGAAAGGGCAAACAGTCAAACGGCGAACAGCGGGAAGATAAGCACATTGGAAGCATCAGAGCAGGAAGCGCACCGTGCCTGCGTGCGCCGCAGAGCTTCACCATTCCACGGCATAGCCAGTGTGGGCTTCGCTACGCCTGGCCCGCAGTGCTTCATGGGGGCGTGGCCAACAGTGGGCTTTCTGAAGCGTACCGACCCTGCCGTTGTGCACGCGCACCCACACAAGACCGCGACCCACCTTCCGCCAGCTTCTTCTCCGCCTCCTCGTCCTTGGCGGGCCCCGCCTTGGCCCGCACCTCGAACACGTAATAGTCGGCGTACAGCCCCAGGAACTTGCCGAAGAAGCGGACGGTCTTGAGCGCGAGCCTGCAGCACAACGTCATACCTCAGTGACGCGTGCTGAGCACCACCACGCTACGCCCACTTAATAATCGTGCTTCCAGCACCCCGCACTGACCCATGCCACTGCCCCGGCACTTCAAATTCTGCCCCGCTTTACCCCGCTGCTGTCGCTCCCCATGCACCTCGGGCCGGCCAATTCAACTGTCCCGTGCCAAGCCGTCCTTGAAACACCCCTAGGTCCCAGGATCCCATCCCCCTGTCCCTCTCCCCTACCCCGCCGCTCACTTGGGGTCCTCCCCTAGCCGCTTGATGGCCAGGCCCACGTTGAGCACCACCTCGCGGCCCAGCCCCATGCCAAGGGAGTCCAGGATGGTCGCCGCGCCCATCATGTTCTCCGCCTCGTACTGCAGCAGCAAAGACAGGAGCAGCAAGAGCATTAGCATCAGCAGCAGTGGCAACAGCTGAGGCCAAGCGCAGAAACGCTGTGTGCCGGCATCTGCATCAAGGTGTTTCCACGGGCTTGGGGCAGCGCCTCTCCAAGGTCAAAGAGCGTTGCAGTGGGCCCGGGGCTTGGCTGCAACACATGTGACAAGTTGGCACTGCACCAGACTGCGTCCCCTGCCTACTCCCGCAAGGCCCGACATTACTGCCTGGTCGTCGAGTGGCTGCATGGCGCACAGCCCTATGCGAGCCTGGCCTCAATCCCACAAAAACTCCCCATCTCAGGGTTGAAACCATTATGACATGTCATGCGACCCGTCCATCACTCCACCACACGTGACTGCGAACACCGGCAATCACACAGCCCTTTGCGGCTGAGGCTCTGTGCCACGTACCTTGTTGGGGGGCTCCGCGGGTACGGGCTCGCCCGTGCGCGGGTTGATGGGGAGCTCTGGGTCCCTGCAAGTGAACAGCAGTAACGTGATGGGAAGGTTCAGGCTACCGTAGATGCAGGCTAATCAAGTGCTGTAGAGCGTCATGTAGAAGGCATGACGGTATGCCATATAGAAGCGTCACAAAGGAATGTGAAGCCGGGTAGTGCCGGACGAGTCTTGTATCGGTCTTGTAACAGACACTGGAGATCACCGTGCATCCAAGGTGTCCTGCATCAAGACACCGTGCTGCGGGAGGTTCGGCAGTCCAGCTCGGCCCCATATCCCTGCCCACGCTGCTGCTGCTGTGCCGGCAGCAGCCTATCCCAAGATGTTCAATACGGAGAGGTGAGTCTGGTACAGCGGCGCGCGCACCAGGGACGGAGCCGCCTGCCCTTAGCCCCTTGCGCGGCGTGCTTGGGCGCTGATAGGCCCAACGTTCAACCTCGACGCATTTGTGCCGATCGTCAGGGCCCCCTTCCCTCCGCGGCATGCAGCCCTCAAGCGCCCGGTTCGCCGTTGCCAGCCCCCGCAAAACAACGGCTGATGCACACGGACCCACCCAAAAAGGCTGGCTGCTGCTTGTGTAAGTGTTCCATCCGGCACCACCTGCGTTGGCATGCGCATGCACACGTCAGTTGCGGCGTATGGTGTGCACCTCTCGGTGTGCCAAGCCTGTGTCACGCTTTGGCCACTCGCCCACACATGCAACAGGCCCAGCCATGCAGATAGGGCTGCATGCTGGTGATGGTGTTTGCTTTAATGGAGGAGATTGCAGTACCAGCTTTGGGCAACACGCCCGTTCCACTGAGACGACCCCACAGAACTCACCGGTATGGGAACCAGCGGGGAGGACTCCTTTGCATCAAATGTACCCTTCTTGGCTAGTAGCGAAGCTTCGAGCAAGTCCACTCCTCCAGAGGGCTTCTCCTCGAGAATCTGCAACCAGCGTGCGAAGGACCATAGTCCGCGCGCGGGCACGCGGTGCATGCGACAGCACTTGACGGTCAAGTTGGTTGAGCCTCGACACACCCGCTATAACCTAGCACTTTTTTGGATGCGTCCGTTCAGTCCAGAAGGTGCTCCACTTGGGGGTTCCCTTGGTTGCCCGCGAGACTCGTAGCTTGGACCCACCTTGCTAACGAGGTTGACTAAATGGTCATACATGGAAGTGCCTTCTTGTGGCGAATGGACGTGTAGGTACGCCATCGCCTGCGCAACATCGTTGAGGGCTGCCATGCCTTTCCTATCGGCGTGGCAATCGCCCCACAGCCCGTAAAGTGTGTTTCCCTTTTCCTAGGTTTACGATATAGGTTAAGGCTTATTGGAGGTCCAATATGGCAATGTGAGACAGCTCTCCCCTTGCTTCCTTGGTGATGTACTGTGTGTTGTCCGCTTACATGTAATGTAGAATATATCGTAGCCAAACTCCTTGCTGTGAGTGCAGCAAACGTAGGTACGCTGCGGCACGGCTTCGAAGCGACAACTGGCGACAACTGATAACCGCCTTCAGTGCACAAATTAAAAGCTCGCCTGCTCGCGCCGCCCCGCGGCCCCAGGGGCTTCATGTGGATTAGATTCAGCGTCGTGGCTTCATCAACTGGGGGCCAGCTTGGCAGGCCGTGCGCAGGTCCGCTACGTAACGCGCTAACGCCTCACTACCGTGGTTGAGCGGTTGCTGGCCGTACCGCGCGCCGAGCACGTTGACTGCACAGCGTTCCTGCGTGTCGTTTACTTTTAGTGGACAGAAGTTCACGCACCAACGCACAGTCCTGTCAAAATGCTCTCCACCAAGACTTTCCGCTCGACCTCCTCGTCGGTGGCTGCCCCGTCTAGCAGCCGGGCGTGCATTCGCACGGCCGCTGTCTCTTCTCGGGTTGCGCTGTCTTCGTGGGAGGACTCGCGCTTCCAGAGCTCCGCGCTGAGCGCAGGCGCCCCCAAGCTGCAACAAAGTGCCAGTGAGTTTGTGCCAAGGTTCAGCGGCCTACAATAAATAATTGGATTGCAATGCGACTCATTGTCATTCCATCGCACACACAGGCGCGCCTCGCCGCAAGCCAGTTCAGATGATGGGCAACAAGGCGACCGGGGGTCCCTTCGCTCCCCTGGTTGTCGTTGTTCGCAATGCCATGGGCGAGAAGCCTTTCAACCAGCTTCGCGGCAAGGCCATTTCCCTGCACAGCCAAGGTAGGTGATGGGCAAGTCTGTCCAACAGGGTTCGCAAGGATGGGCCAAGGATATACAGTTGTAGTCGTTCTGTAGTCGCTAACAGGCTTAGTGTATCGTTTTTCCTGCACCGGCACGCTAACTTGGAGACTCGGGCCCGGTTGCGCTTGCGCATCCCCGCAATTGTGCTCCTGCGTGCAGTCATCAAGGACTTCCTAGGGAAGACCTTTGGAGTGGACAACAAGCAGGTTCAGGGTGTCATCCGTCTGGCAAAGAAGAATGGCGAGAAGCTGGGGTTCCTGGCTTAAGGGTGCCGCACCCGCTCGAGCGGCCTGCACGTGCCACCGTGAGTGACGGCTGGGTAGGCCGACAATCGTGTGGGCTGCCCTGTGGCCCTGCTACTACACACAGCTTATGAGGCGGTTGAAGCCCAAGTGTGGCGCGGCATCCGTCGTCGTGCTTTTGGGGTTGTGTGGTAGGAGAGAGAGGTAGCCCTTGGTCAGGTCGGTCAGGTGGGGTTTTTGCCGGTGAGCCAGAGACAAGCCAGCTGCAGGAGATGCAGTTTTTGGAGGTAGAGACTGTTGGAGTGTGAGTGACTGCGATGTAGGCAACGTGCACAGTGGACCCTTGGCCTGAAGGTCCAGGAACATGGGGATAGGAGGACGCCTCTGGACTTCCCAGAGTGCAAACTCGTTTTGGAGATGATGCATGAGCCATACATGAGAGCACCGAAGCACACCGCGATCCCTGATGAGTATTAGCGGTGTTTCTTTGAGCTGGTCAGCGTTTGTACAAGTGTGTTTGCCTAAGTGTGGTGTTGCTGGTCCTGAGCCAGCACTGACAGCTCTTGGACGGCTTTGAGTGCCACGTACGAACCGCTGCCAGTACGGCACTGGAGACGTGTAACAGTAGCGCCAAGCAGCTGCCTTCGCAACATGTGTATCGGCCGTTGAGTGACGTGATAGTTCTATACGACACAGCAGCGGGCACGTTGACTGCGAGTATTGGTTTGTTGCGCTGAGCTCGAATTGGGGGTGCACAACGTGTGAGGGCACAGGTACGGGCGAGAGGACTGCTCTCGGGGTACAGGGGGGAAACGAAGCAGCCGGTTTACGGCTAGCCAGCTCTGCCTTGGCAGAGGCGGCGAGGAGGTGCGCGCAAGGGGACCAGTGGCCTTGTGCTCTAACAAGGCAGGCGAGGATAGCCCAGCACGCCTGTCCACATGCTGCTTGTGTGTGGTAGCAGCAGCCCAGCAGCCAGCCTGCACGCCTGTGCTGGGCTGTTGACTGCTGCTGGCAAACTCTCGGGGCTGCCAACTCGTAGATCTCGCTTGCAGAAATATCATTATATTGTTGCTTTTTCATGAAGTCGCGCCGGCAGGCAGCACCGTTGAGAGCCCTTGAAGCTGCTTCAGACATTGGCGCGTCTTCTTCCCCATGTGCACAACATGGCAAAACAACGAGGCTGTAACTAACCCTTCATTATCAGGGATACAATACCTCTGCCTAATTGACAGCTTGCCTTAGGGAACGTAGTACTTTGGTTGCCTTATTACCTCTCTGAACTTCTAGTACCTAGCGCGGTCGGCGGCGTTCGCGGGCATGTCTGTTGCAGTGCCTCGCAGCTTTAGGCTGCTGGAGGAGCTGGACCGCGGCGAGAAGGGGTTTGGCGACGGTACTGTCAGCTATGGTATGGAGGACCCCGACGACATCCACATGAGGAACTGGACTGGGACAATCATTGGCCCACCCAACACAGCTCACGACCAGCGTATTTATTGCCTCAAGATCCACTGCGACCTCAACTACCCTGAGCAGCCTCCCAGGCTGTGGTTTAGGTCCCGCATTAACCTCGCCTGCGTCGATCAGCGGGACGGCCGCGTGGACCCTGCCAAGTTCGCCATGCTGGCCCACTGGAAGCGTGAATACACATTGGAGCAGCTGCTGACGGAGCTGCGGCGGGACATGACCTCCCCCACGAACCGGAAGCTGCCCCAGCCCCCTGAGGGTAGGTCCCTAGGAACGCCCTGTGGGGCACAACACCTGCCGTCGTCATTACCTTCAGGTGTCGAAGCAGTATCCTGGTGATGGGGTGCAGAGTGAACATGTGTGCCCGCGTGTTGGAGGATGACGGGAAAGGGGAGATATGACGCCATACCGGTGTGGGAAGGTAGGCACATGGCACATGCACTGCGGGGCTGTCGGCGCAGAGGCACGTACGGTATGTGAGTGTACGTGAGACGGAGCATGTATACCGCGCAGCACGCGGCACACGGTAGGGCTGTACCTGTATTGTAGTAGATACGGTAGTGCCCTTTTGGCAGCATGGCGCAGCTGGGCGCAGCTGCTGCAGCTTGGAAGGAGAGGAGCAGGGGAAGCAGGGAAGGACACAAGCAGCGTGACCTAAATGTTCAGCTTGACACGCTGCCATCTCGAGTTAATGCGTGGAGGTTCATAGCTGCCTTCCACAGGTCTCAAAATCTCAGCCTTTGGAAAGCCAAAGACCCTTGCCACTGCTTTAAGAGGCAGCTTTTATCTCCACGATCTCAATACCTACGTGTCTGCCGGGTCTCATGTGCATGTCGCAGGCACCACCTACAACTGAGCCAACGCCGCTCGAAGCGTTTGGCCTGGACACTGGACGGCAGGCGCCTTTCCGGACGAACATGTGGTCGAGGAGGGCGCTCATGGTCTTCGGTGCCGATGATAGCTGGTGGTTGAGCAATAAGGAGGGCTGGGCAAGGCATGAGCCACGCGGAGGAGGAGCCGCGATTCTGATGGAGCGAGCAGGATAGGGCAGGGGACGGCAGCCCGCTATGCTGTGGCTGACACCGCGCCAGAGGAGGGATCTTGGGAGGGTGAAAGTTAGGGGGGCTGCAGGGGTAGATTCGTTTAGGCGTGCCAATGACGTGCAAGGTGCAATGCATTGCAACAGCGTGGCTTGGGAATGGGAGCAAGTAGGCTGGCCTGTTGGTAACCCTAGGGGAGGTGTGCACAGGCAAGGGGCCAGGGTGGGTGAGGCACAGACACAATACGTGCAGGCTGTAAAGGAACAAGTATGAGTTCTTCACTCTCCGCAGTTTGCCACCGCATTAGGCGGCATACTTAGGGTACCAGTACGGTGGTGGGTCCCCGTGCGCACATGCAGCAACGGGCATCGGGCTTCCTGCGAGCAGGCAGGTTTCAGGTGGCATAGCTGAACGTAAGCGCGAGGGATATGTGTGCCGATGGGTCTCAATTGGTCCATCACCACGTCACCATCAGCTTGCCCTGAAGCGACGACCAGACCCCGGCTGGACCCTAACGGAAGAGAGGGCAAGGGAGGTCCCCGACGGCACCTACAGGAAGCCTCCGTGCGGACCAGGAAAGTCACAGCCTAAGCAAAAGCACAACTTACCTTCTGTAGCTGACAGCATGGTAGTGTCCCTTGAACTGTAGTCCTCCAAGCCGCCTTGCACCCATGGGGAGTTGAGAGTTTGCTGCATGGTGGTTGGTTGTTGATGGGACTAATGCACCGCTGCCCATACCGCTTACACGGAAGATACCGCACGTATTAACCCGTGCGCTCTTGTTAACTCCATGAATGCGGATGCCTTACCATGACCTTGTGGGTCGCGATTTCTGCTGGGTGTAGCAGAAAACATGGGAGGCGCCTGCCCAAATGACGATACTGCTTCAAGAACATGAACTAAATTCTGAGTGATAGACCCAATTCACAATGTCGTCAATCGACATATCCGACCTGTCTGATATCAGCTCGGCTTCCATCGATTTCGGAGGGCCACCCGCACCCACTCGCCCGGTGCAGAGGGCCAGCGCCTCGACTGGCTATAATCAAAATGCGTATGGGGCTCCACGCCGTGCTCCAGCAGAGCCATATGGCGGGCGAGGCGGTGGGGACGACTCGTCCATTGAACTATCTGGGTCGAACCTTTCGGGCTCGATTGACATGGACTTTAGCGGAGAGCAAGGCGAAAGGTCGGACGCAGCGGGATGGCGTGACGCGGGGCGGCCAGGCACAAGAGGCAAGCCTCCGCCAGGTAGGATGGCACATGCGGGATGGTGTGGGGGACATGTAGGAGCCACAGGAGAAAACCGTGTAAAGTGCATGTCTGCCATGCCGTGATCTTGTGCCCTATCATCGTGTGCATACTTCCAATGTGCTGCTAAAAGCGGTGCTGCTTAAATGCCCGGGAGCTGCTGTCCTGCAACCGCTGGGGCCCAGACGTTTGTCCACCCGACGCACCGCTGGCACCCAGGGCATAGGGACCACCCAGGGTCCACCCTGCACCGTGCGCCCTCCTGCTCACACTGGACCACCCATACCCGCTGTTGCCACACCCACAACATCACATGGTCCATGACGTTTGCCCCGCTGACCACCCCGCCTCCCTTCCCAGTCCGAGCTGCCCCGGCCCCCGCTATCGCTGCCGGCCGTCGCAACGCTACACTCCTAGGCGGCGGCGGCGGCATGCGACCCACCGGGGGAGGCCGCAGCAGCGGGAGCATTTCACTGTCTGGCGGCTCTGACGACCTCGCAGACCTCGACATTGACCACTCGGACAAGTCCCTGGGTGTGGGAGCTGCGGGGAGGCGAGGCGGCGGCGGAGCAGCAGCAGCAGGCTCAGGCGCAGGGGCACGTGGCGGCAGTGCAGCTCCAAGCTTTGCCCGGAGGGAGTCCACTGTGGAGGTGCTCAGCCTGGACGGCCCCAGGCCCAGCAAGACGCACATCCATCGGGTGCGGGGGAGGGCGAGGGGCGAGGGGATGTGGTGGACGGGGTGCGGTGCAATTGTTCCTTTCCCCCTGTGTCTTACCAAAGCAGCTCCAAGTACTTGCTGCGCTGGTCGCCACAATACGTACAAATACCCAGCACAACCATAGCCTACTGTAGGACACGTCTGGCATTGCAAGCGTTACTTCCTGCTTCGCATGTTTTCCGACCCTTTTATCATCTCGTTGCCATCCGTCTCTCACGCGCCTCTGTCCTGCCTTTACGTGCTTCGCACCTGCGCCCACTTGCTGTGTTTACAGAGCGGCCTGACGCAGCAGCCCCTACGCGAGTCCGTGCACACCGTGGAGGTCTCCCCTGCCGACAGCATCGACCTCAGCGGCTCGGGGGGCTTTGCCGGCGGCAGCTTCGAGATAGAGCACTCCGAGGCCGAGCTGCAGCAGCTGCAGCAGCAGCGGCGCGTGCGGCCCATCAGCGGCACCGAGCAGGCACGTGCACAGGCGGCGCGGCGCGGCGGGGCGGGGAGCGATGACAGCAGCAGCGTTGGAGGCATGAGCATTGAGTTCAGCGGCAGCCTGGCTGAAAGCGGTAGCATCAACATTTTAGGGGGTGCGGAGTCCAGGCCTGGCACCAGCGCCGCTGCTGTAGCTGGAAGGCAGGGCGGCGATGGGCGGGGAGCCGGAAGGGGCGGGGCGGAGGTGCTGCGGTTCGGAGCCGACACGCCGTCGCTAAGCGGCAGCAGTATAGACATAACGGGTGACCTGAGCATCAGCGGGGGAGGAGTGGACATGGGCGGGCGGAGGCCGGCCGGGAGCCTGGGGCTGGAAGGGAGTGGAGACCTGCCGTACGGTTCCGGGGCGGGGCGGCCACCCTCCCGGCGGCTGCCGCCGGCGCCGGCGCAGGCGCACGAGGAGGCCCGGACGCCGTCGCTGTCAGGTGAGCGGTGAGGGTGGACGTGAGGGGTGCGAAAGCAGAGGCACCTACCTCTTCACGCGTGCGGGTTGCTGTTGTCCGGACGGTTGCCGGGGCCTTCCATTCGACTCCCGCATCGCGCCTAACACTCACCACCCGCCCACCCTGCCAGGCTCCTCCTTCGCCTCCTCCACGGCCTCCGAGCGCCCGCCTCCTCGGCCCAGCTCATCCCAGCCCCCGCCTTTCAGGGGCGGCGGCCCGCCCTCCACCCGCCCTAGCCGCCCGCCGTCTGGTCTGGGCCTCGTACCAGAGGCCGCCTTCCGCAGCGGCCCTGCCAGCAGCGAAGGCCTGGGCCGCAGCGGTGGCAGCAGCCGCCGGCGCAGCAGCAGCCACGCTAGCAGCAGCAGCCACGCTAGCAGCAGCAGTACCAGCAGCAGCAGCACTGGCGGCCCGCGGGCACAGCTCATGACCGCGGAGGACCTTGGGGACATGATGGCGGCGACGCCGCCGGAGTCGCCGTACGGGGGCGGCGCCGTACGGCAGGAGTACGGCATGGGGGCAGAGGCCAGCGGCCTGAGCGTGAGCGGCAGCATTGCAATGAGCGACGATGGCGACGCTGGGCGGCGTCAGGGCGGGGTAGGGGCAGGAGCAGGGGCGGCGGCAGGCAGGGGCGGGCCAACGGCCGAGTCTAGCAGCATCCAGCTGAGCGGCGACTCGTCGTCCATCTCGATCGCGTCCTCTGCTGCGTCACGGTCACCGGCGCCGCCGCCGCCGTCACAGCGGCCCGGCGGTGGCGGTGCGCCGGCGGCGGTGGTGAGCGCGCGCCGCCGTGCCGTCAGCGGCAGCGAGAGCGGCGGCGGCACACCGTCTCTCTCGTCCCGCTCCTCCGCCACCTCATTTACATCCCAGGCTTCCTCAGCCAGGGGCGGCGGGGTCCAGCTGATGGACATTGGGGAGCTACAGGCAGCTAGCGACGTGTCCTCTCCTCCGTACGGTGTACGGCAGTACGGTGGGGAGAGTACGGAAGACCCGCTGGCGGGGCTTCAGCGTGTGAGCGAGGACGGGGGCAGCAGTGCCAGTGGCAGCCGTGGTGGGGGAGCGAAGGGTCGTGTGCTGACGCTGGATGCGTTGGAGGCTGCATCCCTTGGCTCTGTGGGGTCTGAGGCTGCTGGCGTGGCAACGAGTGGTAGAGGGAGTGGAAAGGGGGATCGGGGCAGAGGCAGAGGCAGCGAGCGGAGTGGGTCGCCGGTCTCTCAGCGCTCTAGTGCCGTGGTTAGCTTTGGGGCTAGCAGCGGTAGCATGGGGGAGAAAGATGAGGAAGACGAGGATCAGGAGACACCTCGGCCGAGGCTGATGACGTTGGAGCAGCTGGAGGCGGCGCCCAGCCCGCCCCGGCGGCATGGGCAGCAGCAGAAGCAGCAGCAGCAGCAGTCGTCAGGTTGGCAGGGGGGACTGGCTTCTTCGGGCGGCTACGGCTCGACGCTCAACGAGGAAGACGAGGACGATGGGTTTCTGTCGGGGCTGGAGCCGCCGGGTGGTGGTGGAGAGGAAGCAGGTGCAGGGCGGGGGCCTGTGCGGCTGCCGGCAGAGGCCAGCGCGGTGTCGTCGGTTGCGTCGTCGACGGGGGAGAGGAGGAGGCAGGGCGACGAGGCGAAGGGTGGGCCGGGTGGCGGCGGGAGCGGCAGCAGCAACTCGTGGGACGGGAGCAGCAAAAGTGCCAGCGACGACGGTGTGAAGGGGAGGGGGCGGAAGCAGCGCCCGAGCGGCAGCAGAAGCAGCAGCAGGAGCAGCAGAGAGGCAAGAGCTGGCATGGTCTCTGGAACCAGCTACAACGCGTCTATATCGGTGTCAGCATCTGGGGAGGGGATGGGCGCGGGCCTGGGGCCAAAACCGGCGGAATGGGGGACGCAAGGAGGCAGTGCACCGGCATCTCCGAACCCGCTTGCGGGGCTAACGATGATGCGGGAAGGGTCTAGCAGCAGCGGCGGCAGCGGGGAGCGCGTCCTCACCCTCGACCAGCTGCAAGCGGCATCGGGGGAAGCATCGGGTGAGGGGGAGGATGATGGTAAGGGAAAGGCCGGGGTAGGGGGTGAGGAGGAGGAGGAGCAGGCGGACGGCTACAGCGAAGACTTTGCCACGGCGTCGGTTGTGACGGAGTCGGTTGCAGCAGGGGAGTCGCGTGCAGCGTCGCGCTTGCCATCCCGCGTGGATTCGAGCCGCCTGAGGGCTCCCCTCGTCGTACCTGGCAGTGGTGGTGCTGGTGGTGCTGGTCTGGAGCGCTCAGAGTCTGGTAGCAGTGCTGGCAGCAGCAGCAGAACGGAAAAAACACGCAAGCAGCCGCACCAGCAGCAACAACAGCAGTTGAACGCGACTATGCCGCGACCGCTGCCGCCACTTCCGCCGGTGGCGCGGCCGCAGGCCGTGCCGCCGCTGTCGTTCAGTGCGGGCGTAGGGCCCGGGCTGGGGCAGGGGCACGTGGCCGGCCGCACGCCGGACCCTCGCGGCGGTGGCGGCAGCGGTGGCAGCGAGGCGAGCACGGAGGTGGAGGAGGAGGAGGAGCTCATGGCGGCGGCTGTGCGGTCGCCGGAGGAGAGCTGGCGGGAGGAGGGTAGGTGGCTCGGGGCGGGCGGGAGGTGCACGGGAGGCAAGACGGCTCCAGTCCACATCGGTAGCACATACAGTACTGATGACGCTGGGAGGTTCATAACTGGTAGATGTCTGGCCACGACGCAGGAGAGCTCGCAAGCCGTTCCTCGATCCTCTGCTGACACTGCCCTTACAGCGCCCACCCTCCGCGCCATTTCCACCACTGCAGCCTCCAACCAGTCCTCGCCCTCCCTCCACCACACCTCCGCCTCTGCCTCCTTCCCCGGCGGCGGCGCCGCCCCCGGCCGCGCCCCGCACCCAGGGGAGTCCTCCCCCACCTCCGCCTCGTTCGACCACAGCCGAATGTCCCACAGCGGAGTGCTGCCGGGCGGGGCTCCTGTGGCACCCACGTGGAGCACCTCGGCAGCCCACAGGGCTGGGCCGGGGTCAGGAGCGGGGGCAGGCGGCGGGGGCGGTGGGGCCAGGGGAGACCCCCTGGGTTACTCGCGTGACAGCGACCTGTCGGAGGAGTACTTTCCCCATACCCAGGTGCGGGGGGAACGTGTACGGCATGTCGAAGTGTGCGACAACGCTTCACATCCACGCTTGCTGGGGATGCCAGGAGACCGGTTTGCCGGTGCATGGAGGAGTTAGAAACCTACGTGCCAGCGCCATGTGCATAATGGGACAGGTACTGCAAGTATGATTATGCTGCTCGTGTTGATGATGACCCACATGAACCTTGCCGCCATGGCTCCACCCCACAGGGCCTCCAGCGCTCCCTGGCCGAGCCGCCCTCCTTCAAGCCCCTCCTGCCCAACCCTCCCGCCCTTCCCACCACCCCCGGAACCGCCCCGGCCTTCACCGCCCGCGGCGCGCCCCCACCCTCCAACCCCCAGTCCCACACCTCCTCCGCCGCCCCCACCCCCACCCTCGTTAGCGCCGCCAACAGCCTCCGTGAGATGCACCTCCCACCCCGGCCCCCCTCCCCTACCCTCGCCTTTGCGCCCACCGCCCCGCCTACATCCGCTACGCCTGCCGCTTCGCCTTCGTTCCCACCCGCACCTGCGTCGTCCTCCCCTCCACCTGCCTCGCCCCTAGGGAGGGAACCCGAGGTGCTCTCCCCCGCCGTGGCAGCCGCGGCCGCGCCGCCGCCGCCGCGCTCAGCCGCCACCCAGACCGACGTGTACACGCACGTGGTGGACTTGGATCCACAGCCTGAGGTGGGTTTCAAGATGCATATGCCAGTCGTGCGTCATGGTACTTGCGCACATGGAGCCGTGCATGGCAGCACACCGTCAGCCTGCGTGGTGTAAATGTTAGTTGCGGTAAATAAAGTTTCGCACTACTGTCAACTACTTGCAATCCCCCCCATGTTTGCAGCCTGGGACCGTCAAGCTGCGGACTGTGGCGATGCAGGTGGGTGGGGTGGGTTATCATTACAACTGTGGCCAGGCGCAAGACAGAGTATCTAATAGGTACTGCAGCTCTCGCTTTTGGACTTCCATCTTGGGGGCATCAGATGGTCCTACCTAACGCCCTACCCGGCGTACAAGGTATGCAGATTATGTCAAGTCCCATGCACGCTTTGCTGACACGAGCCTCCCCACATGCCCCACATGCCGCCCTGCTGCCGTACAGTGGGGCACGCTGCACGAGGCGGGCACCCAGGTGTCGTATGACCCGGATTCGGAGCGCCTGGGTGAGCTGCCGCCGCCGGGGGAGCTGCCGGCGGGCGCGGCGGCGGGCGTAGCGCCGCCGCCGCCGGGGTACCCGTACGGGCCGCAGCCGCACCCATATGCCCAGGCGCAGGGGCCGTACGGGCAAATGCAATACCAGCAGCAGCTGGGCATGAAGCGTGGCGGCCTGGGCACTGCTTTGCTGCAGGTAAGGGGGTTGTCAGCATGCCATCTGCATTCAGATGAACGCGGGCCTGCCCGTAATGGTAGACGGCGATCCACATGTGTTACGCCGGACGGCTCCCGCGCTTGGGGCAGCTATCCAGAGCCAGTCATGACTTCCTAACTCAGTGCCTCCTCCTCTATTGCTGCAGCTTTATATTGTTAAAAGTGCTTAATACCAAGGTGGGCAAGATACTCGTAACTGGTCATAAAGTCTTGTGCCTGTTTGGCCCACCCGCCTTCCGTCGCAGAACCCCGCCCTGGAGTCTGGCATCCTGGGCTCCTCCCCCTTCTCCGGCATCGGGCCCGGCTTCGGCCTGCTGTCCCTGGCCTTCCACTCCGTCAAGACCGCAGCCCTGCTGGAGCAGCTGGAGCGCAACCTAGCCACCGCCACCTCCGCCACGGCCGCCGCCATGGCACCAGCGTACGGCGCGTACGGCATGCCGTACGGGTTGCCCCAAACCTATCCGTACCCGTACGGAGCACCACCTCCAACCCATGGCTGGGCGCCTCACCCTGGGGCACCGCCGCCGCCACACCATTCCGTCTTCCTGCACCAACCGCAACAGCAGCAGCAGCAGCGGCCGCCCACCCCTCATGCCCAGCAACACGGTGCGACCACCGGTGGCGCAGCACCAGCAGCAGGAGCAACAGCGGCTCCCACCGTCCCACCGCTCAGCCCCCGTGCTGGGGTTACCGTTGGTGGCGGCGGCGGCAGCACCACACCCCGGGCGGCTGCGGCCGGCGGCAGCACGGGTGGTAACACCTCCCCTGGCCCCGGCTTGGTTCTGGAGCGCAGCAGCAGCCTCCGCCCTGTGAGCCCCTTGCTGCTGCCCTCGCCCTCGCGGCTGCGGGCGGCATCCATGGCTGGTGAAGGTACTGCCATGGTGTCACCTGGGCGGAGCAGGCTGGCGAGCCAGGGAGGGATATGGCCGGGGGGCAGCGCAGGTGGGGCGGTGGGTGGTGGGTTGCGGTCCAGGAGGGCTAGTGGCGTGGGGGGCGCGAGTGATGACACTGGTTACAGCTACGAGAGTGAGGCGTTTGAGGAGTATGAGGGGGACGAGGAGGACGGGGAGGAGGAGCGGGTGCAGAGGAGGGAAGTACAGGGGGGGAGCAGCTTGGAGATTGAGGAGGAGGTGGAGGTGGAGGGGAGCGGGAGCGGGAGCGACAGAGGGAGGAGCGGCGGAGGGATGGGTGGCAGTGGGGTGACGGAGGACTACTATGATGAGGACGCGGAGGACGAAGAGGTCGTGTCTGAGGAGGTGAGTGGGTAGGTGTGTTTGCACATCCTCGGGCATCGGTCTGGTGCATACCGTGCGCTTCAGTGTGCCCGGTCCGTTTCACTGTCCGCCCATGCCTGTGCGCGTGCCGTAAAGGGCTCCTGTAAATAGGCGTGTCCCCAAGTCACAAGGCCACGCCACCTTGTCCGTGGCGCAATGCTGTGCTCCATCAATGTGGACAGTGGGAGGTCCCAACGCATTATCCTTGGTGTGTTGTGCTGCCAACGTGTTTGTGTCATGCATGCATGTGTCATGCATGTGTCATGCAGATTGCGGAGGAGGAGTCCATTCCCGAGGAGAGCGTGTCTGGTGGCGACAGCAGCTACGGGTACAGCGAGGACTTCGACGCAGAGAGCGTGGCAGGTACGGCACTGTACGGCACGCCGCCGCTTGTTGTGTTGTCTGGACCCCTCCACATCCGCGTAACCTGGCAATCGCTTACCCGCATTAGGTAATTCACATGGCCTGTGGCGATGCTAACCACAACGTGCCTGCTTGCCGTGTCCTGGTCAGGCACCACATACACTGGGGCTCGGAGCCTGGCCGGCAGCCGCGCGCCCTCCCGCGCCGCCTCGCGAGTGCAGCGCGTGGGCGCCGGGGGCAGCACCGCCCTCTCCGCGTCGCACAGCAGGAGCAAGGTGGGATGCGGTGGCCAGCAGCAGCTCCCTTGTGTATTAGCAGCAAGGGTACCGCACGTGTCTGCCAACGCGCCCGGGCATGAGCTTCAGTTCGGTACACCGTCTGCCGCCGCTTTCCACTAAGTCATCGGCACACAACCCAATCTTCAATTCTGAGCCCTGCCATTCTGTGTCGCTTCGTGCCCTTCACGCCCTGCCGCCTGCCAACCTCCTCCGCACCCTGCCCTGCCGCCCCTCCAGATCATCCCTGCCCTCAGCGGTGCCTCCTTCTCCGGCCGCTCCCTGCGCTGGCGCGGCGCCCCGCTGTCGCCCATCCTGGGCGGCGGCTCCGAGGCCGGCAGCGCCAGCAGCAGGGAGCACCCGGGGCTGGGGCTGCCAGGCTTGGACCTCCTGGCGGCGGGGGGAGACCCCGACGAAGCTCCAGGGTCACCACGGTGGGTCGGCGCATCGGCGAGAGTGCATGATTGAACTGAAGCGCTCGCATACCGGGTAACGTGCACGTTCCTTGCACGCTCAGCTGATCGTCGATGTTCGTGTTGCAACCGTCGTCGTGCGATGAGGACTGGGGTGCAACGGATTGCAGGGAGGTTGTTCCTGTTGCTGATGTTGTGTGTTGTGTTGTGTGCTTGTGTGTGTGTTGCCGCAGGGGCCTGGCCCGCGTGGCCAGCGTGATCAAGACCAGCAGCGGCTTCAAGCGCACCGCATCCATCTCCATCACCATGGCGGACGACCCCATGGCGCCAAACCACATGGAGCGCATTGTGGCGCACGCCTACACAGGCCCAGCAGCAGCAGCAGCGGGTGGAGACAAGGGGGCGGCCTCGCGGCCGGCCTCTGCCGGCGGCGCGGCGGCGGCGGCGACGGTGCGACGGCCCTCGATCGGCGGCGCGGGACCTGGCGGGCAGGCGGCAAGTGGTGGGCGGGAGGGAGCTGGGGTTCAGCAGAAAGAGTCTAGCGTGGCTGCACAGGCACAGCAGCAGGACGGAGCAGCTGCAGCGGCAGCAGCTGCGGCAGCGGCCGCTGCCACGGCGGCGGCCTCCGGGCAGCAGGCGCCTGGGCAGTACCCCCCTTACGGGTACCCGTACCCCTACCCGTACCCGTACGGGCAGTACCCTCCGTACCAGGCTCAGGGCCCGTACGGCATTCCGTATCCGCCGGCACCGTACGGCATGCCGCCGGCACCGGGACCGTACGGCGCTGGGGCCGTCTTGCAGTACCTGCCGCCACCAATCCCTGTGCCGTCCGGCATGTTTGCATACCCTCCACCTCCCGCCTCGCAGCAGCAGCAGCAGCAGCAGCAGCAGGTCCACCAGCCGACCCACTCCCCACACCACCACCAGCACCACGTCCATTTCGCAGCCTCGGCCACGGATGCCTCCTCAAGCGCACCGCACACATACACTCCGCACCTTCAGCACCAACGCAAAGACCATGACAGTAAGGCTGGCCCAGCCGCGGGAGCTGAAGCAAAGGCGTCGAATGCGGGTGCCGCTGCCGCACCGCCCCCAAGCCCTCCTGCCTCAGCAGCCCACGGGACTTACCAGGCAGCCCCCGTGCCACCCACGTACGCACATCCTGGAGCTCCGTCGTACGGCCTTGGCGGCGGAGGCTTCGGCATCGGCGGCGCCCCGCTCTTTAGTGCCCAGGTAGGGCCCCCAGCCCTTATGCAACAATTTGTCGCACCCTCATGGTACGATCGGGTTCAAGCTGAACATCAAAGCCGCTGCGTCATGTCGACATGCCGAAATTGTTATGGCCAGAAATCATCTATGCAGTACAAGCCTGCTGCCGAGCAGTGCCGGTTCTGCAATGTACACTCCATCATCGTCCCTGCCGCGTTCCCACAGAGCACCTTTGCACGCTTCGGCGAGGCGCTGGGCGGCGGGGCGTTCCCTGGCCTGGACCCCTCCGTGCTGCGCACCATCCGCAAGGACCTGGTCACCACGGCGGCGGCGGTGTCGGGTGGGTCGTGGAACGTGGCATGTGGGGCAGGGCAGTGAGTCTCACTAGGGAAGTGACAACGAAGCGACTCAAGTTTACGCATGATCAAACCAGATAAGTTGGGGCTGACGTACAGTGCGTTGTGAAAGGAATTAAGGAGTCAACGTTAAAGGTACCGGCGGAAGAAGTACGCATAAGCAAGACAGGCGGTTGCCAGTCCATGATCGTGCGGGAAAACACATGGTACGCCGCAAAGGCTTAAACCTTTGATACCTTGTGGACTACCCCGACTTGCTCTGATCCTTGTACGCACTGTGTCCACTGCGTGCAGGCCAGATCGGCTACGAAGACATTGTGGCGGAGGCGGGGGCCGCGGACGAGTACCGTGCCCAGCTGGCACGTGTGCGAGCGCGGCTGGCGGCGGCACGTGCTTCCCTGCCGCACGTCGTGCCCAACCAGGAGCGGGTGGTGGTTGTGTCAACTGCCAGCGCCGCCGCCGTGCCAACCGACAGCAAGGCCCTTCGGACGTCCACGGGTGTGGCAACCAGCAGCTCTGGGCTCGACGCCCGGGTACCTGTGACCGGGACAGTGGGGCTAGGGCTGGGGCTTGGAAGCGGAAATGTGGGACTGGGGCTGGGCGGCGGCGGGGTTGCAGGGAAGCTGAGTATGCTGGGGGCAGGAGGTGGGGCCTTGGCGGCAAGGCTAGCGGGCGGTGGTGGGATTGGTGCTGGCTTGGGGTTAGAGTTGGGGTTGCTGGGGGCCGGTGGGGGTGGGGGCAGCGGTGGGCGCGTGGTGGGTGTGCTGCCGTCTGCTGCGGGCACCTACCGCTATACCACGCTGGAGGACACGAAGCGGTTGATAGCAGCCAGCAGGCCGTATGTCGTGGTGTAAGGCGTGGATGAATTACCGGTAGTAGCAAACTGTGTTCGTTATTGTGAGTACCAATATACTCAACACTACCCCTGACTACGACGGCCTTCTGACGGCATTTACCAAATTGCGGGCCCACTTTGCTCATGTTGGATTCTATCCATAGCTCACTGAGTGCTGGTGTCGCATGGCGCAGCATGGCGCCATGTGTACGTGCTGTAGGTAGCCGGGGAGTTGTTTTGAGGGGAGCGGCAGACTTGCTCCTCCGTGTGAGGGCAGGTGAGGGATTCGAGAGTGTTTTAGCTGGCGCCCCGACGGCCTCAGCGCGCAAGTCCCTGCTGGTCCCTGGCACCGCAGCAGCAGGACCAGCTGTAACTGCTGCCTAAACACAGGAGAACCTGTATCCCTAAACAGCGTGCATACGTGTTGGAAGGCCGAGCAGTATTGAGTCCTTTGAAGTGGCCCATGGGTCTTCCCGCGCTTTGTCGCACCCCCCCGAGCGAGATGGAGGCATGGAGGCGCTCGTGCACTTGCGAGATGTCTCGGCACGGCAAGCCTCAAGGGCAAAGATCAAATGATATGCTTTCAAGCAACCTATGGATTAGGATAGAGTATAGCGAAGCAAGGGTTGCTTGATCGCGGCTACAGGGAGTAGGCGCAGCAGGCGACGGTAGTCCTGACACTGCAAAAGTACAGATGGAGCACGCTCTGCTGTCCAAACCGGTCTAATAGCTACTCTTCAGTGTCTGCGGCGTGACGTTGGAGCGGCGTCCGAGACTGATTACCTTATGTTGTCCGCGCCATCATAAGTCCACACCCGATTTATCTATTGACAATGGATCAGCTCAGCTGCCAGATCCTCGTTCACGCGGTGGCGCCCGAGGCCCAGCTTGGCAGCCTCAGCCCCTACAACAGACATGCCGCCACCTGCGCCCTGCAGTCGCTCCGCACCTTGGCACTGTCCAACCCGGAAGCCCCAGCGGTGGACGAGCTTCTCGGATCACAGCCGGAGGCCCTTGCTGCGTTGGTCCAGGTCTATGGCATTGCTCTGCGAGAGGTAGCAGAACTTGGCGGAGCCGCGGGGGCCGCGGCCGTGGCCCCCAAGCCCTCGGAGACTGACTTTTACAGCGGACGCCCACCGCGCCGCGATCGCGGCGCAGCTAAACGCACAGGAGCCAGCAATTCTGCGGCGTGGGCTGAGCTTCTGCAATGCAGCGCGGAGGTCCTCGGGGCCTTCCTGGGCAGGAATGGGCTCTCTTCCGATGCCCGTGACTCACACCCCACGATCCAGAACGTGGAGCCGCCAAAAGGTGCTGACACCTACCTTTCACAGGCAGCGCTCTCCGCCCTATACTGCGGTGACGCCCTGCCCGCCGTGAGCCGGCTCCTGGCGGCGGAGGTGCACCGGGGCCGGTCGGCGGTGCTGGACACGCGTGCCGTGGAGCACGTGCTGTGGCCCCTACGGCGGCTGGTGGGGTCTGCACGTTGTGCAGCCCTGAAGGCCCAGTCGCCTCAGGTCGGGGGTGGCAAAGGGTCGCAGCAGCAGCAGCAGCAGCAGCAGGAGCAGGACAAGCCTGAGCGCGTTACAGCTGTACTAATTGACCTCGCAGATAGTGACCTGGTGGAGCACGTGTGCAGGTACGCTGTGCAGCGTACGGGGCTGGGTTCGGAGGCGGCGGCAGCGGGGGCGGCGGCGACGGCGGCGGCGGCCGAGGCGGCGCGCACAGGGCAGCAGGCTGCGCAGGGACAGCAGGAGGCGGCTGAGCTGCAACAGGGTGTAATGCCCTTCACGCTGGAGCTGGTGGGCGAGGTGTGCGGCCTGGCGTGCGCTGCCTTGAAGAAAGGCGGGCCCAGCACCGGTGCGGCGGAGGCTAGGGCGATTCTGTCCTCGGCGGGCCTCCAGGTAGGGTCAGGGTCGGGCTGTGAGGAAGGCTGGAGGCTCTAGTGGGCGATGTAGCTGTTGCAGTTGCGCCGGTGTGGACTGCACCACAATGGGTGTCCTCCTATCCCCCTATCCTCCTGAAATCGTGGTGTTCTTCCTTTTACTTTGGGTCTGGGTGTCAAGCGTTGACGTTATGGCGGCGCGGTCTCTACCATGTAAGCTGATAAGTAGTATTGTGCTGGAACAGATGGTGGGCGCAGGGCTGCTCTGCGGCGGCGGCGTCTCGTAGAATTGAGGGGCGTGCATGAACCCACCACCATGTAGATTTACCGGGTACTGAACCACGTGGCTCGAATCTCAACCCCTTTTCCTTGCAGTACCTGCTGCACCTGCACGTGCTGTCCCAGCTGAATGCCGTGGACGGCAGTACGACTACGAACGGCCTGTCGTACGACAGGCTGCTGCCGCCCCTGTACAGCAGCCGAGTCGCGGAACGAGGTCAGCAGCACCGCCCTGCAGTGCTGAGCTGCGACGGGCTGTACACAGCTTGCACCGTGTGGGACAGTGGCTATGGGCTCAGCAAGCTGGGGATACCTGGAATCAACACCGAACTGGAGCGGAAGCTGCTGCTGAGGATGGCGAGCGCTGCGGTGCGCAGCTGGGAGCACAGCGTGAACTGCAAGAGCTGCAGCAGCAGCAGCAGCAGCAGCAGGTACATCACCACCTCTAGGAGCAGCAGCACCACTACTGGTGATGGTGGCGGTGGTGGCGGAGCGCAAGCCAGCTCCGCACGTGGCAGCGGCGGTGAGGCGGGGGCGGCAGCTGCGCCAGTGGCGGTTCTGGAGCCGTCACCGTGCCCCAGCCTTGCCGTACTGGCGCTGGCGCATTATCAGGGCATAGGTTTGAACCGGATCCAATGCTTCACCCCCATCCGCCGGACCGGCAGGGCAGGCCAAGGCGCCAGCGGCAGCGGTGGCAGCGATAGCAGCCGCGCCGACTCAGACAACAGTGGTGGCGGCGATGGCAAAGGCGGCAGCGGCGGCGGCGGTAATGGTGGTGAAGGCGGGGACGAGGAGCTCGTGCGGTGTGAGCCGGGGTGGTTCACATGGATGCGGCGGCGGGGGTTTGGGGCAACCTGGTGGCCACTGGCGGTGGGCGCCGTGCGGGCGGAGCTGGAGCAGCAGGAGTCCTACCACCTTCGTGGAGAGGCGTACATTGATGTAGCCCGAATGCGCAACATCCTGTGCCTGGTGCCGGACGTCCCGGAAACGCAACCTAGGGCCCCCGACACCATAGGTGAGCGCATAGCGGCCCTGACGAGAAGTTATATGCCTGCCACCTTTTAACCGTCACCTTTGGCGGCGGGCGGCGCATGACATACTGCGGTTGCTTACAGCGGTCGAGCAGGGCCGAGGGTGATTGGTGAAGGCACAGTCCTGCATATATCGTTGCCCACATCTGCGCATTGTGATGACACATGCCTTGCGAATGTCGTCGCATGCATGCATGCGTGGGCTTTGGCACGCCAGATGACAGCTCGTGTTGCCTTGTGCCTTGTTGCCAGTTGCCCGCCACACGCACATCTCACTTTATCGGCGCGCCAACCAACGCATACGGGCTTTGGCTTGCCAGATGACTGCTTGTGTTGCCATGTGCGTAGCCCGCTGCTCACCACATGCACATCTCATTTTGACCACGCCAACCCACTCACATGGTGTGCGCAAATCCAGTGACAACTTGTACCGCATATTGGTAGTGACAACACTATACCCCAATTACGCAGGCCCCTCGCTCGAGCCCCCCCGCGTCTGGATCTCCGCCGCCCTCTCCGCCGGCTACATCCCCTGCCTGGAGGCCTTCGCACGGCGGCTGGCCTCGCCCACGTGCCGCTACCCCGCGCCCCTGGCCTCCCGCGCGTCCGCGGTCCTGCCGCTGCTGCAGGGGCGGTGGCTGGGGGTGCTAGCGGCGTGCGGCGAGGAGCGGCAGGCGGCGGCGCTGCTGGTGACGGCGATCAAGGCGACTGCCGTGCTGGCGGGCCAGGACGCGACACGGCGGCATGCGCTGCAGGCCTTTGCCGACATACCAGGCGCACTGGCGGGTGTGGTTATGGAGCAGGCGAGCATGGAGCGGGCGGGGGGGTAACGGCAAAGCCGCAAAGTAACGGAACCGGAAACAGACAGCCTGCGGA
>VFQN01002153.1_pt1 | contig 31216 bp, 44 predicted proteins | sample 3512371 | NCBI WGS metagenome assembly VFQN01 (sample SAMN10412370, study PRJNA504923) | tailings metagenome | isolation source: Replicate 2 from Balatoc abandoned mine | place: Philippines: Itogon, Benguet | collected 2017-08-28 | reverse complement strand
ACCCCTGCTGCCCGGCTGCTACTCACACAGTCCCCCCTACCCTCCCCCCGCTGCGGCTTTTGTTCTTTCCTTCCGCCCCCCCCCACCCCCCGCCCCCCCCCCCCCCCTCCGTTACTTTGCGGCTTTGCCGTTACCCCCCTCCCCGCTACGTTGCTTCCCTGTTGCAACACATCGCATCAGGACTGGGTAGCACTTGACCACCCTCATCCATACATCCACCTGGGCCCCCCGGCCCCCCTACTGGTCTCTGCCTCTTTTACCTTGCCGCTCTGCGATCATCCCCTCTCCCTCAACCCACACGCCCCCACCTGCGCCCCCGCCACCGCCACGTTGTAACCCTGCTGCACGGCTGCTGCTCACACCGCTGTGCGAGCACACTTGGATACACAGTCCCCGCCTAGCCGCACTGCAGCTGCTGCCCCGTTGTTTTGCCACGTCCCCACCTGCGCCCCCGCCACCGCCACGTTGTACCCTTGTTGCGAGGCGTAGCGCGCAGCCACCAGCCCCACCACACTGTGGGCCGTCACGATGAACTTGAACACCTCGCCCAGGAGCGCCTCCTGGTCTGCGGGTGCATGTGTATTAGGCAGGTGTGTCTTAGGCAGGTGGGTACAAGGAGTGCGTGCGCGTCAACCAGTTTAAGGACCTCGCCTAGTAGCGCTTTCTGGCCTGGGTGCGGGAGGAACAGGCGGGTGCTACATTGGCCATGCAGGCCGAGGCCCCAATAGCCCATGCAGCGTACGGAGTGCTGAAGACCCACCCGACAACCAAAGCAAAAACGCGCGGATTGCTGGAGTGTGTTGGGGACCCACCCGTGGTCAGCACACCGATGCGGCTCCAGTCGCCAGAGAACGCGGCGTCCGCCAGGCCGGCGTAGAACTGCAGGAGGGGGATGAGAGGCACGGAGGGGCACGGAGAGGCACGGAGGGGCACGGAGGGGCACGGAGGGGCAGCGACGTCGAGGGGTCAGGGAGGCGGTAGAGGGTTCAGGGAGGCGGTGCATTGGGAAGAATGGGGTTCGGAAAGGGCCAGCGGGAGCAGGGGCGCAGAGGGGGAGCAGGGGAGGGTTCAAGACCGGTATTGCGCAGCCTGAAATCCCAAGGCGTGCAGAGGGACAGCGGGGCAGCTATACTCGCTGGATATGTAATTTGTCGCAGTACGTGTGGACGCAATTAAGACGTATGACAGCAACGCGTTGGACGCCGGTTGCAGCTGTGTGCTTGCGACTCACCACCACGCTTGCTGCGCACACCAGATTGTACAACGTAGAGCTCAGGGCGCTGCAGGAGGCATTACAGCAAACAGAAGTGGATCCGAAGTACACTGAGCATGTACAGAGAGGTCTGTGTGCACAGAGTGCTGCGGAAGCGTGTCAAGCGTGTGCGACATGGGCTGTGGGCCGTGGGCTGTGGGCTGCAGGGCCAACCACATGAAGGGGAAGGGACTGGTGGTTGCACTCCAGTACCCCACACCGACGACGCCAAGCGCGTACCGGTCATCATCACTGCTTACATTTCAGTCGGCCATATCTTGTAGGACGCCGGCTGTGGGAAGCGCTGGTCGGACGCCTGCGCCCTGACCTTCGGAGCGCTATTTTGGGCGACCCTTTGCCGACAGCCGAGTTTGAAGGCTGTGCTCCTAAATGAATTAAAGCTCCTTGGTTGTGTCGTGCTGTTTGTAAACACAGCGTTCGCGGACCGCGACGAAGAAACGCAAGCATGGTCACACCGGGAGTAAACGGAGGACGCCATAGCAGCTGTACCAAAGCGTATACCCTATCCTAAACCGTATTCCTGTAAGTGTCACCAAAGTGCCAAGCGCTGACTGAAGCTATAGTTTACGTCAACGCGGCGGGCAAGGCGTACCAACGGTCGTCCCGCCTGATGTCCTGCATGTTGTTTCATGTGCACCAGCGGTGTAAGTCATATGCTCAAATGTCAACGTTTCAAATAATTCCACGGGACGTGATTACCCACTCGCGATGAGCCCGCTTATCCACCGATACCGACCCAAGGGCCCATCTCAACGGGGCTGGTATATAAGTCATGCGGTTCATGCACCACGCAGGCTCCCCGGCTCAGGCCTGCCATGCGCCGTGCAAGTCCAGAGGCCTGGAAATCGAGTCACCTGCCGGCATTTGAATTGCGGTGATCTTTAGCAACGCACACCACCGCAGGGCCACCCTCACACCGTGAAGGTTGCAGGCGATACCGGTATGCAAGTGGGCGGCCATGCGAGTTGCACACCATCCATACCGCCTCCTCCTATACCCCTCCCCATCCAACCCTGTACCCTCAGCACTCCTCTCCATGCCTGTGCCCAGGTCCACAGATCCGCACCAGCTGTCTACTCCACACGGCTTGCCTCAGCCTCAGCCTCCTCAGCCTCCTCTACTACTCTACTCTTCCTTCCTCTCCGCCTGCTGCCGCCGCTTCTGCTGCTGCTGCTTCTTTTTCCCGCCCACCCCCGGCGCCGCCGGCAGCTGCCACTGCCCCACTTGCAGATACACCCACGCCTTGGCGAAGGCAACGAACGCGAGCGTGATGAACAGCCGGTCGTGCAGCCAGGGCAGGCGGGCGGGCGGGGGCAGCAGCTCCCGTGCCGCATGCAGCCCCACCATCCACACCACACCGTGCAACGACAGCAAACCCCAGTAGCGCAGGGTGAAGCGGCCCAGGGCAGTCCACAGCCGCGACACAAGCCCTTGAGGCTGGCCATCACCTGACGCCTCCTTCTGAGCAACCTGGGGATGTGGCAACGAGATATAACAAACGGGCGCGGTTCTTGGGTGCAGCGTGGGTAAAAGGCGGACCGGAAGGCGGTTTCGGGCCCGTTGAGGGGCCCAGGAGCTGTCACCAATGGCATTGAGAGCAACGAGAGCAGGGTATTTCGCATTGCCCTGTGCTGCGCACCTCAAGCTGTTGCCTCGCATGCCACAGCGCCGCGCCCGCCATCAGTACGGCGTACGACACTGTCAGCGCAATGTACGGCAGGGCCACGCCGTCCCGTACGAGCAGGGGGTACATGGAGAAGGCGCCCACCACGGGCAGCCAGGCGGCCAGCAGCGACACCCGCTCGTCGCCCGCCAGCAGGGTGAGGGGCAGCAGCGGCAGCAGGATGGACTTCTCATGCACCTGCGGGTGTGCCGAGGGATTAATCAGGAGATGTGCACGGCGAGTGTGTGTTGGTGCCCGCGAGCAGAGTGAGGGGCAGCAGAGTCAGCAGGATGAAGCCGTCTAGCCGTACGGATGGCACGGACCGGCCTGACCGGTCCTACGCCACAAGCCCGTCGGCTCCCCGTCCGTCGTGGGCCGATGTCACAAGGACCCTGCCGCTTAGCGTGCTACATGTGGGACATGAACCCACACGCCTGGCGAGCCCCTGCTGCGTGATGCCCGCCAAGCTTATGGCTTATGGCTTATGACGGCGCCTGACAGTGGGCAAACAAGGCATCCACCTGGTAGGAGAACTTGGGGACATGAGTATACCGGTACGAGGGGCGTATGCCTACCATCCAGGGCAGCCCCTGAAGCCCGCCGCTCACCTGGTAGGAGAACATGAAGAAGGCGAAGGCGCAGTTGGCGGCGCACCACACCAGGCCTCGGGGCGTGGGTCTCCGAAGCACCTGGAGGCACGGTAAGTGTAACTCGAACATGGGTCATAGTACATGACCCAAAAACGTGGAATGAGTGAAAGGGCCACGGATGGCCCAGGGCTTTGGTTGACACCCATGACATCAGCCAGTGCATAGCTTTGACTGCCAAGCATTGAGGCGCGGTGCCACACAAGGTTGTCCACGACTATCACCTGGAGCCCACAAAAAAAGCCATGCTACGAAGTTCCCGCGCACTGCCCTGGGCCTGAGCTTGTTGACGAGATGTGGCTCCGCTGGCCCCAGGGACAGTCGGCGTGTCCTTGACAACCCCCGACTGCCGCCCCGGCTGCCGCCACTTCCCGGTATGCATGCCTCATTCGCCTGTACAACCCCGTCTTGTGCCGCACCCGCGCGTGCCGCTCCTCCACCCACCTAGCATTCTTGCGTCCGCTCGTGCCCTAATCGTGCCCCCTAACCCGCCTGCACAGGGGTCCAGTCCCCAGCCCACCAGCATCCTACCTCCCCGCACCTGCTCGTACTCGTACAGCCCCGCCCCTGCCGTACACCCCACCTGGTGCAGCATGGCGGGCGCCGCCGCCGCCAGGGTTGCGCCCGCCGCCGCCCGCAGCATGGCGTGCGGCGGGAAGGCGGTCTTCCACTTGACCGCCAGGCTGCTGGCGCACCACCAGTTGGCCACGTAGTCCTCAAACAGGCCGCGCCGCACGGGGAAGATGCGCGCCAGCACCTGTATATGAGTCAGGGCGGGAAAGAGGGGAGGGGGGATAGTCAAGCGCGCAATGGAACACATCGTGGAGACCCTTATCGTGTAGAAAAGGTGCGGGTTGGCACCCACACAGCAGCAGGGGGTAACCGCACAGCGGCAGAGAGCAGGCCGTGCGCTACATGCTATATGTTATATCGTTCCCTGTAAGACGGATGGCCCTGGATTGGCGGGAGCCCGGGTCAGCAGGGCGGGGCACCCGGGCACGGGCACGCACCTGCAGCACGGCCTCCTTGGATCCAAGGTAGGGCGCCCAGCACACCGCGAAGGCGGCCACCACCGTCAGGCCCAGCTTTACCACCGCCAGGAGCTGTGGAGGGAAGCGATCACAGTGGGTGACCATCCGGACCCAACACGCCATCGAACAGCAGGATTAGTAAGTTACCTAAGAAGTTACGTGACTGGTACGCCATGACACCTGTCGCACCTCACGCTCCATGATGCAGCAGGGCACCTTTCCACGCACGAGTCCCCGCCACGCCAGTGCCCACCCGCAGCACGTGGCACTGCACAGCGTACTCACAGGCAACCCAGGCCAACCCGTCAACCACAGGCGCCCTCAGCCCCACGCACCCGCTCTCATGATCCCGCCCTTCGCCCCCCAACATACACCGCACCCTGCGCCCCAACCAAGTCCGCGCAGTCCCCTTTTCTCCCACCAGCTCTTGACATGGTACTTCCCCACCCGCCACACACCTCGCACCCCAGCCCCGTGTGCGCAAGGCCCTTGTATCCACCACACCGAATCCCCACCCGCGACACACCTTGCGCCCCAGCCCCGTGTGCGCCGGGTCGTGCAGCGCCCAGCCCAGCAGGTGTGCGAAGAAGTCGGGCGCGAAGAACAGCGACATCTGCTTGTGGTTGAGCGCGGCCACGAACAGCACGGAGCCCACCAGCCGCCGGCCCGCAGCAATGGCCGCCATGGCTGCGGGGGGAAGGATGCACATGCGACAGGGTGCGAATTGCTGCGGTAGCGGGAGGAAGATGCTGCGCTTGTGCTACACCATATTCGGCACTTCGTGTGTTGTAGGGTAACAAACGCCAAAGGTGGCACATGCAGAGCGGCAGCCTCGGTTGCAGGGCCAGCGCACAAGCTGTCCGAGACCAAAGGCCCCTACCTAAAATGATGATGGGGGAAGTGATGGGGGAAATCCCTACCTGCCAAAGTACACCCCAGGCTGATGCCGTTGTACTGGAAATGCCCGTGGTCTATCAGCAGCAGCGAGGGGTTGAACAGCAGAGCCGCCAGCGCCAAGGTACGGCCCGCCCGCCGGATGGCGGCGGGCGGTGTCGTACGGCCCGCCGCCGCGTACAGCGCGGCAGTGGGCGTGTCGTAGAAGACGTGTACGGCGTACAGCACCGCGGGGATGTAAACTGTGGGGTGCCGGGAGGACAAAAAGGGACGGGAGTGGGGTATTCGTGTTAGGGCAGCAAAGGGCGGGGTGCTGGCGTACCTAGGTATGCCAAAATGCGAAAGCGCAGGTGCAGACGTTGTGACCCTTTCATCGTGGCACAGCCTCGTCAGCCGTGCCGTACCCGTGCATGGGCTGTGCGATGCCATCTGCAAAGGAGATAAGCATTCCTCAGTCTATTCCCGTCATTGGGCAAAGCTCCGAGCCAGGCCAGAATGCTGCAGGGAAACACATGCGCAGAAGGCAGTACCAGGCATCTCCAAGGTGCCCGCACGCCGCACCTAGTATGTCTGCCACGATGACGGTGGCCCGCATGAGCAGCTTGGACGAGGGCGTCTCGTAGCCGCGGGAGGACCCCAGCGCCACGGACGCTGGCTCCCACGCCCTCATGAACAGCCCGCACAGCCAGCTCTGTGGCAGGGGGAGTAACGATAGTAGGGGCATGGCAAGGGGGCAGCGAGTCAGAGGGCTGAGGGTTCGGGCTGCTGCGGCTGCGGCACCGTGAAGTGTGTTATGTGGGAAGCTGGGTTGTGGGTGAATGGCAAGGAAGGACGGTGCTCAGACGGGAGTGGGTTAGGCGGTGCGGAAGGTAGGTGCTGCGCTTGCGGCTGCTAGTTCCCTGCCGCTGCTGCCCCTGAGTGGGGCTGGGGTGGAGAACAACCTGTGCCCATCAGTCTGTGCCCATCGCGTCTGATGCGACGGTAGAGCACCGGCGCCGTTCCGCCTGTTGTGCACTGCTGCCACGGATCTGCAGGTGGTGTGGGCTAACCCACAGCCGTAGCACCTAGTCCAGTCGCCCCTGCTGCCCCAGCCCTACCCCTCTTGTCAAGCAGTGACCAGCCAGCCACGCGTCTCCGTGATTATCTACAGAGGTATTTGCTCACTTGCAGCGCACCTACCTGGTACCCCGATAGGGGAGGGTAGTCCAGGGGCCAATAGGTAGCGTTGTTGTACGGGGAGTCGGTGTACCTGAACAGTGATGGAGCATTAGTGTGGTCGTCCGGCGCTCTGGTGCCCGTAAGGATGGTTGCATTGGCTTAAGCCCAGCCCCTAGATACTCTGCGGTGTGCAACAAGGATACCAACAATTGCAACCCCAAGTGCAGCCGACACAAGGCGACACAAGGCGACCGGGCCCCACGCCCAGCCCCTGTCCCTTTCTCCCGTGCTGTTCGTCAAAGCGGAAACACCCCTCCTTCCCCTCACCACTCCGATACAGGCAAGTTGACGGTGAGCTCCATCCAGTGCCGCTGCGCCTCATAGTCCCCATACTTGGGGGCATCCCCAGCGCCTGTGAGCATTGCCGGGCGTGGTGGATGTCCACTCCCTTCCCCACATCCAGATCAGCTTGGCCTGGTGCTGTACTGCTTATGTGTGTGAAGGTACCTGAGTACGATGATAGGCCTGTGAGAACCCGGAGTAGGATCGCGAGCAGCACCAGGATCGTCGTCGACCTTCGGTCATTTCCGAGAAAGCCGAGCACACCCGGCAGTGCAGGATTTTCTACCATTTTTAAAACTCTCAGGAAATGTCCATCATAGCGTTGAGGGACCCAAAGTGCAGCCCGTTGGTCGTTGTCAGCACGAAGGGTCTGTGCGTGGGACCAGGGGTGGGACCGCCTTGCTGAAGTGCAAACCCCGAGTTAAGCTGAACGGGTGAAGTAGTCATGAGGCATGCAACTTTACAGCTTACAGCTTTGTCCAAGCCTGTATGCGCCGCCCGTCCGCCTTAGTATGTCATGCACACCGTCAGGGGATGCCGTACCGCTTAAACCTCGTGTGGGCTTGGGTGCGGCGTGCGGCGGTGCGGGTCCGTCCCTGACGCACAAAATTCGCACGACATGCACCAAGAAACAGCGCATAGCCGCTGTATGTAGGCAGATGTGTCATAGGCCTTGCCACACAACCTGAGTTACATAACCACACCGTCTGGGCTTGCCCCCAAGCCCCACCGCAACAGGGACCCATCTTAGGAGGCCAGTAACAAGCCAGGCCCTACAAACTAACGTTCGCCTGGGCCCTACCCTATAGTGCACACGGTCACCTGAGGCGCAGTGAACATATGCATACATGCCCAGGGGCCCCGAGTCCAGCCGTACGTACGGTAGCTTCAAGCATATGTCGCGCATAGGCTAGTAGCCTCCATAGCATAGCGCCTCATGCAATGCCTCCATGCCGTCTCAAATTGTGGGTTCGGCCTCTGCCACTCTGCGCATGCTCGAATGGTACACGATACTGCGCGCGCACGGCAGCACGGGCATGATGAGAGGGCAGGAAGACCCGACGCTAGTGGATAGCAGATGGTGTCCTGGCCGCTCCACATAACGCCAAAGAAAGCCAACGACCCTGGCGGACGACCGAACATGCCCACGCAGCCACGTGTACAGCAGCACGAAGACACGTGTGCGACCCAACCGTGGGCAGACCACCTCTGGCGCGTACGCTACCGCCGTAACGCCAAAGCGGTAGCTTGGTGTAGCTACACTCGAAGCTCAAGTATCAGTAACTTAGGATGGGCACCTCCTTGGGAGCAGCACGTAGACGACCAATCTCCCTTCGCCTCCGCTTATCATGCCCGCCCGGTCCCAGGCGTGATGCCGCGGCCAAGGGCCCCCAGTCAAGTGCTGCGCTCATGAGGACGTGAACAATGCGCATCTGCTGGGCAAGCCAGGGTGCGCAATCATGAATAGCCATAGATAGCGTACGCTGTGACAACCGTAGGTAGGTCTGGTGTGCATGCCAAAGGTGTTTTTTTTTTCAGGTGGCGTTGCCATTGCATGAGAGCGTCCCCGTACGTACGACACAGCAGCCCGTCAACCTCTTTGCGCCAACGCATGCGTCATACGCCTACTTATCTTCCAAACCCAGGACGCAGGAAGGGCCTTCATGCAAACCAGTAGCAGCGGGATGCCATTATTTGCAGACCGCAGTTCTGCTTGCCACGGTGGACCGAGCCCAATTTTGCCCCAGCCTTGCCCCACCGCTACCACCTACACCTAGTCCACAAGTAGCCTAGTACACAACAGGCACATATGCAGTACGCCACCTTTCCAAGCAGCCAGAGAGACCCGGCCCAGCCGTTGATTGTGACCATGCTTAATAATATGGGGGGAGACAGAAAACCGCAAAGGAACTGGGCAGTGACGGTGTAGTCCGCTGCGGCGTACGTCTGCAGGTGTGGCTGCACCGCGTGTGTCGGCTGGAGCACGGCGGCCTGCCCGCACCTGACCTGTATGAAGTGCAGCACAGCGAAATGAAGGCGCCGGGGGCGGGTACGGGTTGTAGGGTGATGAGTTGTGCGTGCCGGCAGCTATGAGTGGTCGGACACACCGTGCGACTACGGCGTACCGTTGTTAGCTTTCCACGTGCACGCTACACGAAGACCCTATGGAGCTGCTGACCGTTTCTTGCGTGCTCCCTGATAACCTAATCCTGTTTCCCGTCCTTCCACTCCCTGTCTATCCTCGCTCCCACATCGTTCCGCCGCCAACGCGCACGCACCTGCTGCTGCTGCTGCTGCCGCTGCTCGCTGCCTGGGCTCCGTGAGGCCGGTCACCCCTTCGGTAGAGACCACCAGCTGCTGCCCCTCCGTATGTGCCACACGCGCCGAACTACCACGTCAGGGCAACCATTGCGCAGATCCGGTATATACACTACATGCACTCCCTCAATTACGCACCGGCACTCCGCCTCCAGCAGCAAGCACCTGCAGCTCCTGCAGTACCTGCTGCGACTGCTGCTGCAGCTCCTGCTGATGCTGCTGCAGCTCCTGTAGCCGCTGCTGCAGCTCCTGCTGCTGCTGCTGGGCAAGACCAGCGAGGGAGGGCTCCCCTGCTCCCGCCACAGCTTCCGCCGGCTGCTGCCTCGCCGTGTCGTTCCTCTCCCACAGCGCCACCAGCAGCTCGCAGCGCAGCGCCGCAACCTGAGCCTGCGACCATGGACCGAGGCCGTAGATGCAATCGATTAAGCCACTGCTGAAAAGATAGATAGTTCGAATAGCGTTAGGTGGCTTGCGCACCCCTCAGGAAGCACCTGCAGCAGTCGAGGACCAACTCCATTGACTGCCGTCCTTAACAGACATCCGGGGGGTATGTGCATTCACAACACTTCCATAGGTCACGAGGTATATGTGCATTTGGTACAAGTTTACGTGGGGGGCACAGGGGAACGAAGCCTCTGGGGGGGGGGGTAGGATTAGCAGATGGGAGCCGGGGGTTAGGTGAAGTTGCCTGCCAAGGTGCCAGGGTGTTGGGTACGGTATAAATTGGAGTGTACGGACTGGGCACAGATGAGGATTTGAGGTGCTAGGCAACAGTCAGAGTTCAGGCAGGGAGCGGCATGTTGAAGAACAGTTGCCCCAACCGACATGGCGGAGGGCTGTTGCGCCAATTGGATGGAAGTGGGATGGGCAGCTAGCGCCAGCAACAAAGGTACACATCCAGACGATACGGCATTACGGCTGCCATTCGGTTGTCGGACATGGGGTCACACTACCAGGGCCATAACGGCAACGGTCCAAAGCGAAGCTGTGCATCAGACCTGCCATTTGGAAGTGTACGACGGTGGCTTCCCTAAACAACACTCATGGATCCTCCTGTCTGCCCTGCGGCCGGATGCGCATGAAAGCCGTATTCCTGCCAACGGCCTACCCTCTCCATTCTTCGCCTACCCAGGTCCCCATCTCACCTCCATCCTCTTCACAATCCTCCCCTCCATGGCCTCCAAGCGGGGCAGCAGCACGGTCTCCAGGGCCCCATGCAGCAGCTGGGCGGCAGCAACAGCGGCAGCGTTGTGGTCGGGGGCGGAGGCGGCGGAGGCGGCGGATTCTGAGGCTTGGCTGCTGCCTGGAGGTGCAGGGCCACCACCGGTATTGCTGAGGCCGACGATGTGGCCGTCGCCTTGCTGTGACGCCGTCGCTGCTGTTGCCGCTGCAACACCGGTAACAATGAGTGCCTGCTGCTGCTGGCGGGTGCGGTCGAGCGCACCGCCGAAGTGGTGGGGCCTGCTGCGAGTGCCTAGCAAAGGATGTGTCCTTTTTGCGACTTGGACGGTTGGGGATGTCAGCTGTGGTGCACGGGCGCAGGTCCGGGTGTTGCCGGGCGGCTGCTGGCTGGTAGGACCCAAACCGCGCGTTGTCGCGGCCTTCAGCATGCTGCTTTTTACGCAGACGTGCTGCAGGAACCCTCTTCAGGTATTGTTGCTAGATGCCTGGACGCGAGCGCACGAGGGTTCGACAGCATGAGATGGAATACCGAAGGACAGTGCTTCCTGCACGCACTGGCGAACATCGCGTTCAGTGCGCATCATCAGCAAATATACCTTGACGCCGTTCTTGGTAGCGTTTGTTTGGCTAAGGTCACCAGCGGGAACTGCTGTTAGGTCCTCCGCGCAGCTGGTGGGGCCGATGCCGCCTACTCAGTAAGTACCCGACTGTGTACAATTACTGACGATGAAATGAGCGCAATAAATGTGCAGGCGGGCTGCGCCAATTAGTAAGCTTGATGCCACGTGGCAACGGCAGCTTCCTCACCAGCCAGGGGGCCTGCGGGGAGGCGTGTACGGCACGCTCGGGATGTCAATTGTCATGTCGGCATGTGGAGTGTGTTGATCCGCTGCCAAGCCGCCTGTGAGCCCCTACCGAACTGAACCCTGGTAGCGGCAGGCAGCTGCCTTCCTGTTGCGTGTGTCTCGTGTTCTTGTGTAGAGCGTGAGGGTGTCGGGGTTTCATGGGAAGAGGGCGGAGGGATGTTGAGTCTCGAATGACCCGCCGGCGTTATCCCGTGTACAGCAGTAACACGCGGTGCCACTATGTGCGCAGAATACATGGGGTCGGTGTGGTACTAAGGCGGGCAACCCGTGCAGACGCCAGGAGCCCTGAAGCCCCTCGGTTGCGTGCCTAGGTCAGAGGTTGAGTTGATGCTGGATAATTGCAGTCGCGGTGGTTACTCGGTTGTGCGCTTGTGCAGTCCATGCCGCAAGCGGGGTGAAGCGGGCGTGCGCGGCTGGCAGGTAAGGGCAGGGAAAGGCCTGGGTGGGCCTTGCGTCGATGCGACAAGCAACACACGCTTGTTCAAGGTCTGCAGTGTCAAGGCCGTGCATGAGCCATGGTGCTCAGCATCTCCGCGCTATGATCTTCCTATTGTATGGCGTCATTGCGGACGAGCAGCTCAACGAGCTCCTTATTACACTGTGTCAGACAGCCAGAGGCACCTGCTGCACTGCGAACCAGCAAGTACGGTGCCCCTAGAGCCTGGAGCAGCGCTTCCTATGTGTGCTAAGTTACACTCACACCAGACCAACATCGTACTGTCGGGGCTGCAGTCCGAGCCATCAAGCCCCACACTGCACCACCGCCCTCCACCGCCACCGGCGCCCCAAGTCAACCACTTATTGTGGACGCGGTGTGCGCCTGCATGGTCATAATACACCCTACCAATCTCCCTGCATTCATGTGCCGGACGGAGCCTCATGCACTGTTGCACCACCACAGCCGCCCGCACGCGCTACTACACGCACGTGTCGCCACAGGGGACACCTGTGTCGCCGCTCGCCTGTAAGTACGGTAACAGGCCACATTGCATATCGTTCTCTACCATGTGCCGTGGCGCAATCGTTAAAGCCCAAATGGGTGAAAGAAAAGCATACGATAGGTGACATGCAACGCAGCGCCATGCCAACGCGACGACCTGTTGTCGAACGGCCCAAGAAGTGCCCACCCGTGCCCTGTCTGCCTACTGGCATGTCCACCACGCGCCGTTGCCTCATCTCGCGGGAAGCATCAGGGGTGTCCATCACTGCACAAACCCATGCTTACCCACGTACCATTTACCACGTACCACTCGTACATAAAACAGGACGAGTGCGGACTGACATCTAACCCCCCTCACTTGGCACCTGCCGCCGCCAGCACCTTGCACTCTGCCCTGTGCCCCTCCCGCCAGTGCGCCCGCTGGCAGTCCGCCCCGCAGTACCGCACCGCCCGGCAGCCGGCGCACTGCTTGAGCGGCAGCGCCGCCTCGCAATCACCATCAAAGTTGCCGCACCGCGGGTTACCGCACATGTACAGCCGCGGCAGCGCCGCAGCCCGGCTCGGTGGCAGCACCAGCGGCGGCGGCAGGGGGGCTGGCGGTCCGGACGGGGGCTGAGGCGGCGGCAGGCCGGGGCCATCGGCCTTGCTGTCCTCCCTGAGCGGGGCTGCGGCCGGAGAGCCGGCGGGCCCCTGGTCCTCCGAAGCCGACAAGCTGCCCATGGCCTTCAACACCTTCTCCATCGCTACCGCTGCGCTATTCTCTGACGGCAGGGGCCGCAGGCCTGGACCATCGGGGTTGCCCTCCTGCTTAAGCAGGGCGGCAGCCAAAGGGCTGATGGACTGCACCGGCACCTTACCCTCCGAAGCCAGTAAGCTGCCCAGGATTCCCGCTGCCATGTCCTCAAACAGCGCTACGCATTGCCCTATTGACGGTGGAGGGCCCTGGGGCCGCCGCGCGCCGGCGCCATTTGCGCTACCCTCCTTGCCGAGCAGGGCCGCAGCCAACGGGCCGAAGGGCCGCAGCTGCTCGCCGGCCTCAGAGATCACTGAGTCACCCATGACCTTCAGCATCTGCTGCACCATCTCCGCTGCGGAGTGCTGGTCGTACCCCTCCGCATCGCCCATCGTGCCGCTGCCGCCTGCGCCCGGCTCGCCGGCGCCTGCCGCTGTCCTCGGAACAGACTGCAGCGGACCTGCCAGGCACCCGGCACACGTGTCACCCTCGGCAATCCCAGCGGCCTCGCTGCTGGTGGCGCCGCCGCCGGCAGCCGCCGGTGGCGGTGCCAGCCAGCTGCGCACCCTGCAGCCGAGCGTCTGGTGGGAGGACAGTGCGTCCACCAAGCAGCCGATGGCAACACTCAGCGGCTGCTTGGCGTCGCACTGCACCGGCAACGCCGCCGCCAGCGCGCACGCCCCCGCCAGCAGCCGGTGCGGCTGGCACGCCAGCAGCTGGGCGGTGGGAAGGGCCGGCGGGTGGCTGCACCAACTCTTCATGTCCAGCAGCAGCTCCCCCACCGCGTGTCCCACGATGTCGAGGTAGCCCAAGTTAGACTCAGGCAGCGGGTCCGCCGCCAGCTGCCACGCCAGCGTCGCCGCCAGGTTGCACGCTGCCCGTGCCGCCAGGGCCAGCGCCTCGTGCGGCTCGTCCAGGCACACAGTGCCCGCGGCCTGGCACGCCGCGTCGGCGGTACCCACGCCCGCCGTGGTCCCTGCCGCCTCCTGCGCCTCCCCAATGCGCGAGCCCAAGTCCTCCTGCACGCTGCGGCCTGCCACTTGCAGCAGAGCGAGCGTGTTTCCTGCAAGCGTCAACAACTGCAGTAACGCCTGCCCCTGCTGCTGCGCACCCCCTCCTGCCGACTTGAAGGCCGACACCACCTCCAGCGCCTGGGTCAGCATGGTCGCACGCTTGGACAGCGTGAGCAGGAGACCAAGCGGGTCGGACGGCTCGCTGCCCTCTGCCACAGTGCCCCTGATGCTGCCACCGCCGCTGCTACCGCCGCCGCTGCTGCTGCTGCTTCCGCCATCGCTGCCGCCGCCGCTGGTGTCACCGCAACTGCTGCTGCCACCGCTGCTGCTGCCTCCGTTGCTGCAGGCGCTAGCCTCTAACAGGCTGATGCGGTCGGCCGTGCCACCGCTGGGTGCTTTCCAGGATGGAAGGAGGCGCAGCATTTTCACTTTAAGCATCATCCGGGTACCCCAGATAACTTTGCCCGCAAGGGCCACAGCTCCAGCCTGGTTGCTGTCCGCCGCGCTGTACAGCAGGCGCAGGGTATGGTCCAGGCTGGCGGCCAGGCCGGAGCGGAACAGGCGGCGGCGCACGTCGTCTTGTGCGGCGGCGGGGAGGGTCAAAAAACCTGCAGAGGATTGCACGTTTGTCAAGTCGGGGCGCAGTTGAACCAGTGCTTGCGGTCGGATGGCCTACCTGCCCACAGCTATAGGCAGTAACGACAACCATGGCAGCCGAAGTGCGCTAGGTGAGAAACACCTCAGAAGCGACCTACCCACTTCCGCATACGGGATGTGGACTGCATCGTACCTACCTTGAATGTCGTACAGACCAAAGGACACCATGTCGTCCACCAGCACTGACAGTAACCCAGGCGGTGTGGGCCCCGTCGCAGCCTGGGAGCAGACAAGGAGGAAGTACCATTTTATAATCCTTGCTGTTGTGTCTTAGGTCTTAGGTGCACACACACCGCAGCGGCAGGAAACCTGCGGCCAGGCGCAGCAGGCTACACCCCTCCTACGACCATACCATAGGCCCTTTTGTTCTAGCCCAGGCGGTGCCCCGCATAACCCACCACATCACATCTGCAAAGGACAGCACACAAAGCTTTCCCCTTACCCAGGACTTGATGGATCCCAGCGGCAGTCCGGTAACCGTTGTTGCGGGCAGTCGTCCCATGGTGGCAGCGATCGCATCGGACAGCACAGCAGCGGTCCACCCGGCCGTCTCCAGCCGGTACGGCATGCAGGCGTGAGCTGCGGACTGGCACAGCCCTGTCTGCCTCTTGAGTACCAGTCGGAGCGACTGCACCTGCAGTATGCATGGACCGACAAACATAGTCAAGTCACTGCCAATGTCAATTGCTTCGCCCTCTCCTATAACCTGCTTACTAAAGAGCTCTTGTTACCACGCAACGGTCTGCTGCTCTCCCTCAACCGCTCAGCCGGCTCAGGGGCCCAGCTACTGGACTGCTTTATCATGTTCGCCTTGCACCATGATATGCTGTGACTCGCACAATGGCTTCTCAAACAACCTACCTTGGTATGTGCGTAAAACCACTCCGGCGAGGGCGCGTACGCCCCTCTCAGGCCCTTCCCGCGGTACAGCCGGCACAGCGCCTCCGCCGCACGCGCCGCCAGCCGTGCCCTGAGAAGCGGCGGCGGCGCAGCCGGAACGCCCGCCTCCTCCGCCAGTTGTGGGCCCGCCTGACCCCACTCCCACAGGGTCGCACTCACAATGCGGTTGTGGTACTCCTCGAGCCACCCAGCTGTCTGGCTGCGTGCAGCTTCCCCAGCCTCGCCGTGGGGTAGCCCCAGGAGCTGCCCCCGCTGCGCCTCTTCACAGGCAAGCCACCACGCCCCGCCGCTGCCCTCCCAGCCGTTTGGCTGGTTGTCACCCTGCCGCTGCTGCTGCCGCTGGCCCTCCTCCCCACTTCCCAGCTCCGCCCCCATCCCCGCGTGCGCCGCCAGCCGGTCCAGCAGCGCCACCTGCAGCCGCCGCACCGCCACGTGCCGCGTGGCACGCAGCAGCACGCACGCCAGACGCCGGCCATCGGGCCCTCCAAGCGCCTGCGCGTTCTGCTGGCTCGTTGCCATTCCGGCCAGGGCCTGGGCGGCCTGAAGGGAGGCCAAGTGCACGTTGCTGCACACGCCGTCATAGATCACTTTTAACTCCCCCTCGACGGGCATGGCGCTAGGGCTGTCGGTAATCGCGGCTGCTGCTGCTGCCAGCAGCTGGGACTCCGCCAGCGAGTCGGCGAGCTGCGAAGCCCCTTGCGGAATGGTTGACCCTGTGCGGCCTCCCGAGGCCAGCCTCGCGCCGCTGAGCTGCCGAGCCAGCGTCTGGGCCATGGACGACGCGTACTCGCAGATTGCGCCAGTCTTTAGGCATGTTACCTTCCACAGGTACAACGCCATAGGGCTCATGCCCAACGTGGACTCGCTGAGCTGCTTGGTCGGGTACTTTTCGGCAAGGAAACCCGTTGTAGTTGCTTCTGCCTGCACGGACGCAGCGGTGGCGGCCACGGCCCTGGAAGCTTCAGCGACGGCCTTCATCAAGCTCCGCTGTGCCATGGCCGACAGGGCCTTCTGCCCCAGGTCCTGGTCGGACTTGCTACGCCCGCACAGCACCGTGTTGACCATGAAGCAGGCTTGGGAAAGCAGCATGAATGCGGTTTGGCCAGCGTCATGGACGTTGGAGACTGCGCGCAGCCTGTGAGGGATGGTGGAGGTGTTGTGGCTTTGGCGTCACAACTGTCGCAGTTTTGTTGTGCGTGTCGAGCTCTTGCGGTGTGTACAACGACGGCTCAGCCATCGACACGATCGACACCTGCCCAAGAACGACACAGCTTTCCGTTCTAGACTGTCCAAATTATGATGCGGGTACGCAGCTATCCGACAGCTGGCACCTGTGCGTCAGCTGTTCACAAAGAAGCAACCGCTACATCTAGCACCCTTGGACACGAGCTTAGATTGATACAGAACCACAAAGCCTGCGTGTCGGCGTGCATATAGAGGCTCAGCAAACTGAAACTCCGCGCCGATGGCCGCACCGCACCTGGCCGTAGCGTTCGTGGAGCTACCCGTCGCGACTTCTGCGTTCTCCCGAATGGTGATAAAGAGCATCTCCAATCGGAAGAATAGTTTTCGCTCCAGGTGTGCACTTAGCCACGCTCTGGCGGGGGCATTGTCTGTAGCCTTTTGCATCACAACCTCTAGACGCTGCCAGCTCTCATTAGCTGAGCGAAAGCTTTCAGCATAGGCATGGCCTGCACCTTTTGTGTTTGGTTCTGCGGTTTCACAGAGGTTATTGGTGCAGCGCATAAGCCGCTCGAACGACTTGCCGATATCTCCGAAGCTCATATTGGCATAGCGCTTCCAGTCCTGCAAAACTGGGCTGCTGTGTCTTTGCTGTGTTTCACGACGACGAGGCCAAGCCAGGCCGGTGTGCCCCAATGGAGTACGGCACCCGTTGCGGTCGGTCGGCCGTAGCTGGCTGGTGACTAGACCCGTTCTCTAAACAGCACCCTAGCACCCTGTCCTGCCCTGTCCCCCTCAGCCGACACCGCACCCCATCGGCTACGATGTCTCTACCTTCTAAACCTTGCTCCCTTGCCCAGGCATGAAGGTAACTGGGGACTCTTGCGTGCCTGGAATGCGTTCGTACGTCGTACGTAGTCGTGCGGACGGCTGCTGCTGCTGCTGGTGGAACCCCTGCTCAGCCCCCAAGGCTTTGTGCAGCATGGCATTCATCGGCTCCATCTGCGCCTTCGCATCAGAATGCAACCCCATGTGGTGTTGGATGATGCGATGCGGGACCGTTGATGCATCATCGCATACCATACAAGCAGACGTACGGTACCGGGAAGTGTCGGCCCGTGTCACCCACGTCTGTAGACGCGTGAGGGGTCTGTGCACGCCTGCACACCGGCCAAGACTGCTGGCCATCTGAAGGGCGCACAGGAGCCCAAACCGTTGAGAGGAAAGAAACAACACTTCGACAGTCGTCCCAATGCCCCTGCCATACACGAAAGTGGGCTCCTGCCATTGCTGCAAAGCTACATACTTGGATAGCTAACCAAGCGTCAATCAGCTGCTGCACTACATAACCAGCGCCTTCAATACCCTCATACCCAGCAGGTGCATGCAACGACACGTGCAGCAACACCTGCGCGACACCAACCGTCACCCACAGCGGAAAGCAGGTGCCTGGTCGTGCAGCACCGGCGCCGCTGCCCAGGGCACGCACCATGCGCCATAAGCATCTTGCTCCCGGTCCATCGCCGGCGCACTCAGAGCCTGCGCCTGGCGCCGGAGCTAGAGAGGGTTGTGGAGCTCTGGAAGGATCAGAGGTTGGCGGCAGCAGCACGTAAGGGCACTGTGGACGGGCATCACGTGCTGCCGCTACAGGCGGGGTGGCAGAGCCTGCTCCGGTATGGGGCACCATGGTGCCGGGGGCTTAGGATCGGGGATCCCCGCTCGCCGGGCGCGTGTGGACACACCCGCTGCAGCGACCCTGTTTGGGGACGCAGCGGCAGGGGCGCGTCGTGCAGGTGGTGGTGAAGGCGGCAGCTAGCGGCGCGGGGGGCGTGGGCAGCGCTGGAGATCTCGGAGCCGCTGCCGGTGGCAGCAGCGTTGCCGGTGGTCACGGAGGCGGGGTAGGGCACGCTGGCAGCGGCGGAGGGAGGGGCGGGAGCAATGGTGTGAGGGGCGGGCGAGGCGGGAGCAGTGGAGGGAGCGGCGGAGGGAGGCGGGTGCAGCACGGGGAGCGAAGGGCGAAGCCGCAGGGGCAGCGTGGGGAAAGGGGGGGTGGGGTGGGGGGCAGCGCGGTAGCATGGATGGGTGCAGCGGGAGCGGGGAAGGCGCTAGCAATGCAGGGCGTAAGGCTGGTGACGGTGGCGCGCGGGGCGTGCGCACCCTGGTGGATGGCGTGCATCATGGCGTGTACAACCCGGCGGCCGCGTGGCCTGGGCTGGACAGCCGCCGTGCAACTTCACCGACTGGAACATCCTAGTGACCCGGGTCGGGGAGACATCCCACGTCACCCACTCGTGGCTGTACATGCCCCTCATCGCCGACGCCCTGCTGTCCCCTGCTCGTGCCAAGGAGGCCTTCCCCTTCCACCGCCCATCGGGCTGGAGGACGCTCGTTGACCTGGTCCGCCAGGGAGCTGCCGCAGCCAACCCACCCATCATCGCCGCGGACCTCAAGCTAGACGACAACTCGCACCTACCTGCGGCGCTGCAGAACCAGGTGCTCGCGTGGCCACTGGGCGAGGCTGTCGCTCAGGCTGTCAGCCACATAGCCACGAGCTACGCGACGGGCCAGCGGGTTAGCATAGCGCGGACGATTGCCCAGGCGCAGGCGCACTGGGAGGAGGCAATTCAAGGGGAGCAGCAGTATCAATCTAGCAAGAGCAGCAGCGTCGGGGCCGCCACCAACATGATGTTGCACAAGCCGAGCCAGTGACGAGGTTGGGCTGTGCAGTGTGTCCGTAGGCAGGCGGGCAAGAGCAGGTTGCGGAGAGTCTGCAGATAGGGAACTCGAGATGCAGGGTTGCCGAGAGGTAGCAGCAATAGCACGGGTACTAAGGCAATGGAAATAATCTGTCGCCGGTGGCTGGTTTATAGCGGAAGCGGCGTATGAAGGAGCGAGGGTGCAGGCGACTAGTATCAACAATCACAGTAGTACGTACGCCTTGCCGTACTGCCGGGCAGGGGTCTCTTGTTGGCTGTAAGCTTAGTGATGTCTGCTCACACCACGTTGTCTGCGGTCCTGTATTCACCATATTTGATGTAGTAATAATGAAGATGGCGCCGCTGTAGAGGTAGCACATGAGAAGGCTTCGGCGGGCATGCACGATGACAGCACAAGTTTGCGTCGTGCAGAAGCGATGTGGCTGGGTCTGACACCTAGAGCAAGTGCAGTGAGTTATTGCAATGCCGCATCCTGGCAGAGTTTTGAGCATAGGTAGACGTGCCGGGCATATCGTTCGGCACGCCGGGTGGTGGCAGATAGGACCGCCGTACAGCGGCCACACGGGAGGGTCTGAAGATGAGACGCGAACGGTACGGTACCGGTAGCTGCTGGTGCAGCTCTGCGGTGTGCGTGGGTACGCTCTGTCTGCTCATGGCGTTGCCGCACTGCCAAGCGAAGACGTTGAAGGACACAAGCAGTGTCAGCTTTAACAACTCTCCCGTGCACGTGTGACCAACTGAAACGCCCAAACCGTTTTACTAAGAACAGTTCTGTTACTACTAGTTGTGCCCAGGCCCCCACCCGTCCGTAATAAAACTGCCTGTGGAGTGTGTGGCTCAGCCCTATTTCCAGCTTTTCCAAAGCTGACACCCCCTTGTTGCATCACAACCTCTAGACGCTGCCAGCTCTCATTAGCTGAGCGAAAGCTTTCAGCATAGGCATGGCCTGCACCTTTTGTGTTTGGTTCTGCGGTTTCACAGAGGTTATTGGTGCAGCGCATAAGCCGCTCGAACGACTTGCCGATATCTCCGAAGCTCATATTGGCATAGCGCTTCCAGTCCTGCAAAACTGGGCTGCTGTGTCTTTGCTGTGTTTCACGACGACGAGGCCAAGCCAGGCCGGTGTGCCCCAATGGAGTACGGCACCCGTTGCGGTCGGTCGGCCGTAGCTGGCTGGTGACTAGACCCGTTCTCTAAACAGCACCCTAGCACCCTGTCCTGCCCTGTCCCCCTCAGCGAGCCGACACCGCACCCCATCGGCTACGATGTCTCTACCTCCTAAACCTTGCTTGCACCCTTGCCCAGGCATGAAGATAACTGGGGACTCTTGCGTGCCTGGAATGTATGCGTTCGTACGTCGTACATAGTCGTGCGGACGGCTGCTGCTGCTGCTGGTGGAACCCCTGCTCAACCCCAAAGGCTTTGTGCAGCATGGCCTTCACCGGCTCCATCTGCGCCTTCGCATCAGAATGCAACCCCATGTGGTGTTAAATGATGCGATGCGGGACCTTTGATGCGTCATCGCATACTATACAAGCAGACATACGGTACCGGGAAGTGTCGGCCCGTGTCACCCACGTCTGTAGACGCGTGAGGGGTATGTGCACGCCTGCACACAGGCCAAGACTGCTGGCCATCTGAAGGAAGCACAGGATCCCAAACCGTTGAGAGGAAAGAAACAACACTTCGACAGTCGTTCCAAAGCCCTTGCCATACAGTAAAGCGGGCTCTTGCCACTGCTGCAAAGCTACTTAGATAGCTAGCGTCAAGCACCTGCTGCACTGCATCACCAGCGCCTTCAACACCCTTGTACCCATGTGCATGCAACGACACGTGCATCAACACCTGCGCGATAACAACCGTGACCCACAGCGAAAAGCAGGTGCCTGGGCAAGAGCGCCGCATTTATACCCAACTGCCCGACAGCCGGCTCAGGCAACCACAACCATGCCACCATCCGGCTGCTACTGACCTCCTGCTGCCAATACTGCTGCCAGCATGGCAGTGCTACCAGTGCTCCCCACCCTGTTGCTGCTGCTGTTGCTGCTGCTGCTCCTCATGCTGCTCCTGCTGTGTCTTGAGGCGGGGTGGCGGCGGCGCCCGTAGCACCATGGGCTGGCCGGTGGCTGGATGCGGCAGGTGCAGCTCGTGGGCGTGAAGGTGGTAGCCGCAGTCACCTGTGACGGTGTGTGTATGGGGTCGGGGGGCGTGCAAGGACATATGTTGCAGTTATGCATGCAAACAAGGTCACGTGGCAGTAGCCGACAGCCCCCGGCTTAGCCGCAGCACGAAGGTGGTAACAGGCGTGAGCGATGGTCAGGGCTATTAGCTGGTGCGTGGCGGATAATGCGGCAGAAGGCGTATGACTGCATGTCCCGGCACGCATTCTGTGTTGCTTGGTTTGTCAACCAAATCGTCAGCGAGCAGTGCGTGTGCACGGAGCCAGATGCAGACTGATGCGCCTGTGCCTGTTCCGCACCTGGCCGTCCGGCATGGGCCGCTCCCCGCTCCATGGCATCCACCCCCCCCGCTGCAGCCATTGCAGGCGCCGGCGCCCCGTACTCATCGAGCAATTGGATGGAAGGATTGCGGTACGTTTGATCAGTACGCACCTGGCCGTCCTGCGTAGGCCCCCTCGCGCTCCGCGCCCTTCGCCCTTGCTGCTGCAGCCCCCGCAGGTACAGGCGCCCCGTCCTCAGCCGCCAGCGCCGCTGCCACGTCCAAGCCCGCCTGCAGGGACCGACGTGACGCTTAGTTGGTGCCCACAGGACAGGGTGCACATACTGGTCCTCGCTCAGGACCACATACGTAATGCGCTGACGCCCATAGCTAGCCTGCCAGCAAGCATGCATGTCTGCGGAGAGCTCAGCAACGGTCGTACGGTTGCTGCCGTCGTTGCTCACATGTCCCCATGTCCGCATGTGCTGCCCACGGCACCTACCGCAGCCCACTATCCTCCTCACCTTGGGCACCCCTCCCACGCCGTACAAGGGGTCTCCCACCAAGGGATGTCCCATGGCTGCCGTGTGGATGCGGATCTGGTGGGGCCGGCCTGTGAAGATCTCCACCTGGCGAGGGAGGAGGAGCGCGCACCGGTGCGCCAGCGGGCAGCTTTGTACAGCGATTCGTAACATGGATGCTCGTGCCAAGTCAATGAACCCGAGCCACAATACGTATAAGTACCTGACACTGCCGTCGTGATGTACGTCTCCCACCCAAGCAAAACCCGTCGCCAGAACGGGACTTTCATGTTGGCTGCTAGCCCTGTTGCCTTGTCTGCTGCCGTACTTAGCTCAAGTACCTTCCAAAACCTCAACACGCCCCGCACCAGTTCGGACCTCCAGATCCCTCGCCACCCGCTGTGCCTTTCCCAGCATGGCTGTTGGACCATCCCCCGCAACCCTGTGACAAACCACGCCGCCCTTCCCTCATAGCCCACCACTTTCCCTGCCCCAACCCACCTCCAGCAGTGTCTCGTCCGCCTCGCCCTCTCCCTCGCCGCCATCACTGCCGCAAGTCGTCCCTCCTCCCTCAACCCCATCTCCTGCCATACAAACTCCCGGCCCTCTTCCCAACCCGACTACCACACCCCCTGCCGCCAAGCTGGGCCCCGCCCCCGCTCCTGCCCCTGCCCCTGCCTTCCCTCCTCCCGCTCCACACGTTGCTGCACCTGCCTCTGCCTCCGTCCCCGCTCTCCCTCTCTCTCCCTGTGTCCCCGCCTGTGGGTTTCCAGGCCTCCGTTCCAGCACCCTCCAGCTGCTGGCGGCCGGCTTGCCGTCGGGGCTGGCCGCGAAAAGTCCCCCGTCCACCCCAGGGTGGGGTATGGGTCCGATCGGCACCTCCACACGTCCCTGAAACAGAACGCAGCGACGCTTCAGCAACAAAACAAATTGCGTGGAGGTTGCACCTCCGCATCTGCACTGTGTGTCACGCGTTCAAGCTGTGGATGGTCCTAGGGCAGGAGTAAAAAGCGCGGCAGGGCCTTCAAGTTCCATTTCACGAAACGGGCACTGGCGTGCCCCATCAACACACACCTGGTCCTCCGCCACCAGCCCCTGCACCAGGGCCCGGTAGATCTTACGTAAGGGCAGGACGCAGCCTCCTCCGGCCCCGCCCATGCCACCGCCAGCGCCCGAGGTTGCAGCTGCCGGTGCCTGCGCGCCGCTGGAACCGATGTCCGTTGCTGGCCCCCGACACGACACCAACGCCAGTGCCGCCCCGCTGCCGTTCGCATTTTCCGTGTGCTCGCCTGGTGGCTGGGCCCCATGTGCCGGCCCTTCCTGGTATGTGCCACCAGGAGCAGACGCTGCTGCTCTTATTCCCACCCCTGTTGCTCTTGCTGCCGGTACTGCAGTCGCTGCTGCTGCGCCGCCCGTCCCAGCTGGTGTGCTAGCGGCAGTCACTGCTGCAGCCGCGATGGCCGTCTTAGCCACCAGCAAGTCCGTCAGCCGCCGCCGCGCCTCCGGGGTCCGCGCGCACAGCAGCAGACCTGAGGGGAACCAAGTGCTACGTAGTGACGCGAGCAAGCGGTAGCGGCATACAGTACGGCAAGTAGTGTCTACTGGAAGCGGAAGTAAACGACTCACGGTCGTAGCGGTCCGCCCCAGCCTGGAGGGGAGTTGGGAGAGGTAAGTCCGGTTCTGCGCCAAGCAAGGCACTGGCGATGTCGCAAGCAAGAACTTCTACCCGAGCTAGCTGCGGCTAATATCGTGCACCTGCTATGACCCGTCACTAATTACGCTATCATGAGGGCCATGGGCCGCACCGTGCCAGTACGGTATGCATCGCCCTCCAATGGCTTGGCTGCGCATCCCTTGTCCCACTGGCCCTCAAGCCGGCCGCCCTCGGCTCCATGCTCCCATCCCCGCACGTCCCGCCCACACCCACCTGACGTCCCACGCCCCAGGCGGTGCACCGGGACCGGCACGTCCAACTGCTGCTGCTGCTGCTGCTGCCGCCTCCGCTGTGCGGCGGCCTCCTTCTGCTTCTGCTGCTCCTGCATTCGCCCCCGGCTGGCACCCGTCTCCGCCCCGGCACCTTGGCACGTACACCCGTGGCCAACGTCCCCGCTGCCTCCCTGGACGCCGGCAACGTCCTTCGTGGTGGTACCGGTAGGGGTGGTGCCCGTGGTGTTGCTGCTGCTGTCCACTGCCGGTGCACCGTAGTGGCGCTGCAGCAGGCCGAGCACTGTGCGGTCGTGGAACATGGCGGCTGGAAGCACCTGCAGCCCCGGGGGCTTGCTCAGCGCCACCTGGGTATGAATGGGGTGGGGTTGGGGGACGGGACGGGTCGGGCAGGTGAGCATGGAGCGGAGGGAAAGGCAGGGTGGTAAGCGCCGAGTGTGTGGCGTGAGGACGCGCGGAGGGAGCGCAGTTGTGGGCAGGTATGGGTACGGTATGGAAGCTGGATCACGAAACGAGGGCTGTTGCAGTGGTGTCAGAAGTGACTGACGCAGGTTAGGTACTGACGCAGGCAAAGTCCGTGCGGCCGTGGTGGATACGGCACAGTGCCGTACTGACCGACCATGTGTTCGTCCTCGTACAGCAGGTCGACGTACGACGGGGCGGGCGGCTCACTCCACGGCAGGCGGGTGTAGGTGAGAACGTCGCCGGTGCTGTGGCATGGGCGCATGGGAAGCGCGTTCGCCCCCTCATTGACGTGTACTCAACTAAGGCAATATGCAGACCATATGGCGTTATGCAGGCCATACTGCACATAAAGGTGAGACGCCGCAGTCCTTTGCAGTTCTTAGGGGATTGCAGCAACACGCGCTGTGTAGGTCCCAACGCGCTGGCCTCGGCACCTTGGCATGTGCCAGCAACATACCGTAGCACCCTCTCCTGGTTGGTCTCTGTCACGCCGTTGACCGCCACCTGTCCATTGCGTATGCGCTGCTCCCATCTGCAACATGTGCAGCGCCGTTAGCCTGGTGTGTTCCGGAATGAAGGAAGGGGCCGAAGGGGCCGAAGGCAGTACCGCCAGCACCCCGGCAGGAGGTCCCGGCCAGTCCCCAACCCACGTGTCCCGGTCGCCTGACGCGGAGTGATTGCTGGTGTAGTACACTATGATGGCGACGCCGGCATGCTTGCTCTTTATGAAATCGCGGAAGGCGAAGCCGGAATTTCGTTCGGGCCAGGTGGCTCCTATCCTGCACAGTACCGGTGGCATCGCTGGTGTATGTGCTACCTTACATTCGCAGATGCGTGCGCAAGCATATGGTAGAGCGTACCGGAAGTAGCTAGTCCAGGGCTAGTTCAGGTCTGCCACCAACCAGGGGAGACCTGCACTCATGTTTCGTCAACCGGAGGCAACCGCAGGCCAAGTCCTATCCTTGTTTTACGATGCTCTCTATTTGTGTTAAAGCTGTGGTAGAGCTCCATACATTACCATACACCGACAAAACAAGTTTCTGCGGCACCCGCTATCCCCGCTTTCTGCAGCTGGCCTATCGCTAAGCGTCCATAGCTACTCTGCAACACTATAATCTAGCAGAACAATGGACGACATTGACGGGGATGCTGGAGGGCGGAAGTGGGTCCCGCGTGCTGAGCCGAATGCCATGCACACAGCGGACGAGGTGCTTCAGACTTACCACAGTGTTTCCATACTACAGGGCAATGCCACAAACTCTTATGCTGGACCATGTCTCTCCAGCGACTCGGCTCTTGGAGAAGCGAAGGCAAATGTTCGAGGTGCAGGAGGCCTTGGAAGCACAGAAGCAGGACTTCAACAGGAAAGAGGAGGTGTTTAAGAGACGAGAAGAAGCCCTTAAGCTCAAAGACCTGGAGCTACAGGAGTCCCTCATCAGGTTCAGCAAGTTCTTGCAAGAGAACGACTCCAAGCGGGCACGTGCGGAAAAGAAAGCTGCTGACGAGATTAAGGCGCGGCTCCAAAAGGAGAAGGAAATTGAGCAGCTAACAGAGGTGCTGGAGGAGCTCAAAACAGAAAAGGAGCGTATACTGGAGGTGCTGGAGAAGAACATGAGGTGGGGTGGGGTGGGGGGTAGGGGGTAAGGGAGGGTGCAGGCGCGTGGGAGCAGGGGGCGCGGGCGGGGTGCGCATCAGCGTCCTAGGTGCCGTGCAACCCTCCCTTACACGTACCGGGGCCAGCGTGCATCCGTTACGCATGCGGTTGCACAGCGCGGTTGCGGCGTACGGCAGTGAAGTGTCAGGGTTGGGTTTAACGCAGGCGCACGTACCTGGCGGGGTGGAGAGGGTGCGGTTGTAATGGCGGACGTGGTAGGTGATACCAGTCAGTGATAGCCCCCTCAGGTACCAGCATTACCCTCGGAGCACGGTGGGGCTGCAACGGCTGCTCAGGGTTACTACCTATTATCCTAGTGCCCCCCCATCTGGCTCCACTTTCGCTCGCGCCACCTCGCACCCACCACCCCAGGTACCAGCACTACCTTGAAAGCGTGCTGGAGGTGGCTGACGAGTACGGCGAGGTGGCGGACCTGCTGCTTAGACACGCAACGCTGTCCGCCACCAACACAGACCTCAAGGAGCACCAGCGCAAGTGCAGCGAGCTAGCGGAGAAGGTGCGTGTGGTGGTGTTGCGGGGTGGCGAATAGGATGGACGGGCGCGCGGCGTGCCTCAAGGCAGCATACTGCGCTCACCGTTCCCGAACGTGTAGCATTGGGCCTTGCACATGTCTGCGGAGTGCCCTGCTGCACTCCACCGCATGCCGGGGGCCAACACTGCGAACCGACACGTTGACGCTTAGCATACCGTACCTTGTACGCCAACGATGAACACGCTGTGCGGCGGGGATATGACGCAGGTGCGCACGGAGCTGGCGGTGTACGTGAAGCAGAAGACGGACGAGATCCTCAACCTCAACAACCAGGTGCGTGTATTAACGGGTGCAGGTGTGCAGGTGTGCTCAAAGGTGCAGGGTGTAGTCTGTCTGCATGGGGTGGGGCTGGTGAAGATGGCAGTCGGGGTGTTGGGGGTCGGACAGTGTGCTCTTGGGCAGTGCAAGCCGAGTGGAGAAGCAGGTGAGGCCGCGAGACTGATATGGGAGCGAGCGCCCCCGGCAAATCCAACCCGCACCGCAGCTTCAAGCTGCATGGCGCGCGCCCCAGCAATATACACCGAACTCCTGTCCGCCCCGTACCTCCAACTCCCTCACCGCCCCCTGCCGCCGACCCAGATCGCCTGTCAGTACTGCATCCTGCGAGCCGCGCGGCGCCGCACCCAGCAGCGTACAGCAACGCAAACCTAACCGCAACCACCACTCTTTTTGCTCCCTAGCCCACTCCTCCCGCAACGGCGCCCTGCCCTTGACCCAGATCGCCAAATGTGCGGCATCAACACGTCTCCGCAACTCCCTGGCGCATGAACGTTGCCGTTACCCCCTGGCGCCTTACACGGTTTCTCGCTCTCCACGCGTGCCCCGACCCAGATGGCCAGGTGTACAGGCACCAGCGTTTCCGTGACTCCCCAACGCCTACCACTGTTTCCCCGTGCTCCCCACGCCCCCGCCCCAGATCGCCAAGCTCAAGACGGAGCTGGAGGGCTACGAGGCCGAGGCGCTGGTGCAGGAGGCCAAGAAGGACGGCAGCCTGCAGGTGGCCAGCCAGAAGACGCTGGAGTACGGCCAGGTGGGCAGACAGGCAGCTGTGGGGGGCCAACAATAGCACAGCATTAACAAGTATTAGGTTGAGAAATGACTAGAGCACTGGGGTTCCGGGCAAATGGGTGCCTGCGGGGTGGGCTGGGCACAGCGAACGGTACTTGGTACGTAGGCTGGGAAGGGGGCAGGGGCAGGGGCAGGTGGCCAGCCAGGGGACCCTGAGGTGCGTGAAGATGGGTAGCGATGCAGTGCAAGACGAATCCAATATCACAGCACCAATAAGCCCTAGGTTATGACAGGAACACTGGGGGTTCAGACGGATGGGTGCGTGGGTGCCATGGGCACACCCGTGGTGTGCAGGTGGGGCAGGGGCAGGTGGCCGGCCAGGGAACTCGCGTGCAGAAAATTGGCAAAGTGAAGGCCTGGAAAGGGGCCGGGCGGCAGGCGGGGGCCGGACGGCGGGGGCCGGGGGCCGGAGGACGGTTTGTGCGTAAGGGCAAGGAGACCATGGGATGGGACAACGCGCAAGGACGGTGTCCCACCATGTCGTGCGGGGGCCATGAAATATGCGGGGCGTGCATGGCATACGCGGGTGGAAAACCATGGAGGGTCTGGGCGTGGGTTTGCTCCGAAACCGCCTCCACCGGCGCCTCTGCGTTCGTGTCTAGCAGCGGGAGGTTTGACCCCTACCGACCATAACCGTGCGCTCGCTTCTGCCCACATATCCTCGCGTTACTTTCCACTTACCCTTCCTCCGTTGCCCTTCCGCTCCCATCGTACCTTGCAGGTTGTCCTGTCCGCCGACAACATCTTCAACCGCTGCCGCTCTAAGAGCCGCATCGGCCACCCCGCCGAGTCCAACCCGCTGCACCAGCTGGACGTGATCGGCAACTACGTGTCCGACCTGGGGGCCATCATCAAGGGGTGGAGGATAGACCAGGCCAAGAGGGCGGCCAGGGCGGAGGACTGAGGCACGGGCCGGGGGCGTGCGGAGGGAGGGGGGGGGGGGGCACTGGGGCATGCATGAGGAGACCATGGGGTGGAGTGGAGCTGATCTGGGTCGGGGCGGATTTGAGTGGGGAGGGGAACGGGAAGGAGCAGGTATGGGAGCAGGGCAGGTGATCGTTCCTGGATTGGGTGTTGGCGTGGGATGGTGGTGAAGGGGGCGGACATATGGTAGGGCCCTGCGTAAGGGTCTTTTGATGCGGATGTGCTACCTGGTCTGGTGTGGTATGGCAGAGGAAGGAAAGGCAGGCGGATTTAAACGGGGCCGTACGGGGAGCTTCCATGATGATCAGCATGGGTTGCGCATCGGCCGGGCTGTATCTATGCATCGTAGAGCGCTGTGCGGCTAGCTAGGTACCGTAGGTACGCATGTAGGCGGGCTTGGAAGCAGGCGGGCGTGTACTGTAGGATAGGCACTGTAGGTGCTCCTCAGTAGTCCTGGCATGTGTATAAACAGATAATAACGAAGCATGCGTCAAGCTGTGGCCTGCTGCGCCTGACCGTGCAGAACGGGTGTGCACGTGCGACCTTGTTGCGTGGTGGCATCTGTCATGGCTGGCCATGGCTGGGGAGCTGTGAGACTCGCTTGGCACATGCTTGCTGTGCTGACCTAGCACGTGTGTTAAGTGTGGCCTGGAGTGGCCTGGCTCGTTGCTAATGCTGCCCTGTGTGTTGCTTGAGGCCGGCAGCCTGTATGTGTGCGCTGTTGGCTGCAAGGGAGCTCCCTTGCTTGGCTGTAGCTGGGCGCCGTCCCATGGGTCTCGGAAGTGCATGCGTCGGTCGACCCTGATGCCAGCACACGCTCTGGCATCCGCCGCGTGCAAGACGCAGGTGTTTGTTCATTGCGGTGTAAGCACGTTTGCTATTTCTGCACTGACGCCACGTTCGGAATGCACTGCTACTATCGCGCACGCACGCGAGTTTGTTGACGCGCCTTCGCGCTGACGCCCCTGCGGCAAGCAAGCTCGAGTATCCATCCATGCTGGGAGACCCCTAGCGTGCCTGTGATCATGTAACAAATGCAGAGCCTCTTCAGGTGTTCAGGATGTACTAGGGTGCCGTCCGGAGTACACTTCAGGCAGTCGTTTGCCAAGCAAGCGTTTCCGCAAAAAGGGCGCCTTCAGCTGCCTCCCGCGCAGCCTACCACTTTCAGAATTGCATAGACCATGTGCACTAGACCTTTCTGGTGTGAGACAGGTGTGCCACAAGCACAGGTGGCTTTTATTCTACGCTTCTACCGCCCTTGCTACCAAGTCAACCAAGGGTGACGCAGGCCACGCATCCTACATGTGCTGCTGGAATACATACAGCCGATAATGCACGGTCTGGTCGGTTGGTGGGAAATCGTTTCGTTCAGGCGTGCGGGCGGGGTGCTAAGCGGACTTCCACACGGACTGTGCGGCCCTCAAGCCAGTTCAACTCAAATTATGCGCTTGTCCATGTCTCTTCTTGGTGTATTGCTTGTCTTTGCACAGCAGCTGCACTGGCTCCTCAACACACCGTTGAGGCCGTTGGCTGTCTCCTTGGACGCCCCTTGGACCTGCGCAAGCAAGCGTGGCAAATGCAAATATAGACATGATAGCAAGCTACTCTATTTGTTGATTAATTGGTGCTTCCACCACGCGTTACTCGTACCGGTACTGCAGGTTCTGCGTGGAAAGAACTGCATGATCCTCACAGCTCTTGCACGGCCGTCATACTTCTATTACATAACACACCGCTACATAGACTACCCACAATTCAGCTCTACCAAAGGCTCCATCCACGGACCTCGTTCGGGACCTCAAGCAGGCGAGCCTTACTCCGTCTCCTCCAGCCCAACGCGGACAGACAAGCCCGCCCAACGACCTGTTCTCCACGTTCTTTGGAACCCTGAAGAACAGCTGGGTGATCTGGTGCGTCTGCGGGCTGTCTCGAGTCACTGAGCCGAAAAAACCTGCGGTGGGAGAGAACACGAGAACCCACTTCTGGTTCTTTGCACACAGGCTTTGCATTCAGCAAACATGGCAAGGCTTTATGGTGGCGTGCTTGATGGGCTCGGCGCCGAAGTCCCTCCCAGTCGCCAAGCGGCTCCCAGTAACAGCAGGTGAACTATTTAGCCTCAGCACTGCTGGCA
>VFQN01002152.1_pt1 | contig 31219 bp, 21 predicted proteins | sample 3512371 | NCBI WGS metagenome assembly VFQN01 (sample SAMN10412370, study PRJNA504923) | tailings metagenome | isolation source: Replicate 2 from Balatoc abandoned mine | place: Philippines: Itogon, Benguet | collected 2017-08-28 | reverse complement strand
AATATACGCGCCTTCTACGTGGACAATCTCCCCAAAAAAACCTTGACGAGCCATATTAAGGGTCAAGAGTTCGAAGAAATCATAGCAACAATTTTCGAGCATCATACAATGTTTGCGCGTACGCTCAGAAGTTTCGACCAATTTCCAACAGTCTTCTACCGTAGTAGCAGCGGGGATTTCGACTGCTACGTGCTTTCCTTGCTCCATCGCATAGAGTGCCATAGGCGCGTGAAGATTCCAAGGAGTACAGATATATACCAAATCTATGTCGTTTCGCTCACAGAGACGTTTCCAATCATCTTCTTTACCGCCATATACCTCAGGGGAATGGGTAGTACCTTCCATCAATTTTTTGGCGGCTTGAGCTTTTTCGATTCTTATATCACAAAGGGCTTTTACTTCCACATTTTCAAGATACACAATCCGATTGATAGCCCCCGTACCTCGGTTTCCTAAGCCGATGTATCCAACGCGGACGGTATCGATTTTAGGAGCACCGTATCCACTCATATTGAATTTTTGGGGTGGTGAGTGCTGGGCTTGTTGCTGAATATATCCCAAATGAGAAGGGGCCTGTGCGGTAGCACAAGATTGCGACATTCCTCCGGCCATCATTCCTACTCCCATCAAACCAGTCCATTTCAAAAAGTCGCGGCGTTCTTCGTTTATTTCTTTCATATTTTTTTGACGGTTAAGAATTGCGTAAGGAAACAAGCGTTTTAAAAGCAGTTAGCGAAATTATCTCGACATTTTCTACCTTACCCAGAGCCAATAACTTTCTATCTCCCGTCACTAAATAACGAGCTTTATGTTGAATAGTTAAATCGAATAAAAAGTTATCCTTAGGGTCAGGACTAGAAGTATACTTAATTTTAGGCTTGACAATAGTGACTAATTCTTGATGAAACTCTATATAATCGCTGATAGGCAAAGTCAGATATTTAGAAAATTGGTTACGTCCTAAAACTTCTGTTAATTCCTCTATCAAAGCATCGGAAGAATACACTAACAAATCGTTGTCAATGATTAAATCTACTAATTCACTGAATTTTGCTTTGATAAAATAACTTATCCAAATATTGGTATCCAACACAACCACTTTAGCTCTCATGACGTGCTTTTCGAGCCTTACGAACCTCTTCTACAATTTCACTCATATTGATACGATTATCTTTGACTGAATGTTCTAACTTTTCAGCTTTAGCTAAAAGCAGTTGTTTCTTCAAAGCTTTCAATAAAGCATCTTGCTCATTAGCCGATAACTTCTTTATGAGGCTGGTGATTTGTTGTTCTCTATTGGCGATAGCTGACATGGCAAAAGAATGGTTTTAAGTATTCAAAAGTACAAATCTTTAGGCTGAAAATACATTCTGCAAACAAATGGCAGCAAAATTGTAAGGTAACTTGCCGTCTTGGCTGACTTTATAAAATTATAAATTCTGTTAATCATGAAACGATTTTTGTACCTTTTAGTCGCCTCTTTGACTTTCCATTTAGCCTCGGCCCAATCTACTCCTGAGCTTTGTCAAGGAGCGTATTTTACGGAACAGCAAGGCCGGAGTTTTTTGGCAGAGCATGTTCCTATTTCTAAAAAAGACTGGGAAACCCGCGCCCAACAAATTAAGCAACGTATTTTGGAAGGTGGCGAACTCACTCAGCTTCCCCCTCGCCCCAAATCAAAGCCTATCATCCATAGTAAGCGCGAAATGGACGGATATACTATCGAAAATGTGGCGTTTGAAAGCATAGAAGGATATTATGTAACGGGCAATCTCTATAAACCGCTGAATCAAAAAGGGCCTTTTGCGGCGATTTTGTGCCCTCACGGACATACCCGCGAGCCCAACGCCCGTTTTCTGGAGCCTATGCAGTTTCGGTGTGGCAACTTAGCCCGTATGGGGGCGGTGGTATTTGCTTACGACATGGTTGGGTACAGTGATTCGCAATTGAAAGAACATAAAATCCCCAAAGCTTTCAAGCTACAAACCATTAATAGCATTCGTGCTTTAGATTTTTTATTATCCCAACCCAACATCGACAAAAACCGCGTAGGAGTCACGGGGGAGTCTGGCGGGGGGACTCAGACTTTTATGCTTACAGCGCTTGACCCACGCATCAAAGTGTCGGTTCCGGTGGTGATGGTGTCGGCTTATTTTTTTGGAGGCTGTGTTTGTGAAAGTGGAATGCCCGTTCATAAAAAAGGGAATTTCCAAACCAACAACGTAGAAATTGCGGCCTTAGCGGCTCCTCGCCCCATGCTGCTCGTATCAGATGGCGGCGACTGGACCAAAAACAATCCGATAGATGAATTCCCGCATATCCAAAAAATATATGCTCTTTATGGGAAAGCCAATAACCTAGAGAATCATCACTTGCCCGACGAAAAGCATGATTATGGTCCTTCTAAACGAGCAGCGATGTATCGGTTTTTGGCGAAGCATCTCGCACTGGATATTTCAAAAATCCTCAAAGCTGACGGTAGCATCGACGAAAGTCATACACCTTTACTAGACCGTAAAGAACTGGAAGTATTTAACGACGCTCATCCTCGACCTGCCAAAGCTGCTACCGAAGTGGAAGCCGTAAATGCGCTATTGAAATAAAACAACCCCGGCTGCGCTTCAACAACCTCGGCTGCGCTCAAAGCGCAGCCGAGGTTTAGGCTATAGTTTTTCCAAAGCTTGCGCCAAATCTTCGATAAGGTAATCAGCTTCTTCAAGCCCAATATACAATCTTACTAGTCGATGCTCTTGCTGTGCTGCATCGAATTCTTCAGGACGAATTCCGGCGCATTTTGGCATAATCAAAGACTCATGTCCTCCCCAACTTACTGCCAATAGAAAATGTTGTAAATTGTGAGCAAAGGTTTCTATTTGTGTATAAGTCTGCGCTTTCAACGCAATCGTCACCAATCCACAAGCACCTGACATTTGTTTTTGTGCCAATTCGTATTGGGCAAAATCAGGGTCGAAAGGAAAATAGATTTTTTCAATTTTTGGGTGATTTTTCAAAAATTCGACCACTTTTTGGGTACTTTCTGAAATAGCCTTCAGTCTGACAGACAGCGTCCGCAAGCCTCTCAGCAAAAGCCACGCATTGAAGGGCGAGATAAATGCGCCTGTATTGTGCGCTTCGCGGTCAAAAATCTGTTTAATCATCGCCTTGGTCCCTGTCAATACGCCTCCTACGGTATCTGAGTGACCTCCGATATACTTAGTAGCTGACTGCAAGCAAATATCAATACCCAATCGATGAGGCTTTTGGAACAAAGGAGTACAATAGCTATTGTCGATAATGGTCACAATGCCGTGTGATTTTGCCAATTTGGCCACCGCTTCCAAATCTTGCAAATCGAAAGTGAGAGTATTGGGTGATTCCAGATAAATCACTTTGGTATTGGGACGAATTGCAGCTTCAAAATTTTCAATCTTTGTCCCATCTACGTAAGTTGTAGCTACATTATAGCGTGGCAAAACATTGTCAAACAGTTTCCAAGCCCAAGTATAGGGTTTTTGTACGCTCACGATGTGGTCGCCCGCTTGGACGTTGGTCATTACTGCACAAAAAATCGCCGAAGCACCACTATTGAGTACCAAACAATCTTCCGCTTCGTCCAAGGCCGCTAGTTTTTTTCGTAAAATATCAACGGTAGGATTAAGCCCTCTCGAATACAAATACGCCGACATTTCATCTTCAAAAGCTTCTCGTAACGAGGCAAAATCCTGAAATACAAAATTGCTAGTCTGTACAATCGGCGGACTTACAGCATTGAAGTAATTGTCGCGGCTTTCGGCGAGTTCATTGATAATTTGCGATTTGTGCATGGAAGTAATCACTTTGTTTTTTTGCGAAAATAGAATACGAATGGTTAAGTTTTTTCGGAAAGTCAATATTTGTCTTAGTGGGGCATTTTTTGGGGACAGTATTTCTCAACCAATCCTCTTATCTACTAACTTGCCCCCTCATCTTGTGGTTGGAATTTTATGAATTTAGCGTCGCTTATTTCTTCTTTTTCACTGACTCAAAAACGCGTGGGGCTTTTGTGTAATCAAACAGCCTTTGTTTTTGATAAAAAACAGTATCTAATTGAACTCTTGGCCGAGCACAATATCCTTAGTGCAGTATTTGTCCCTGAGCATGGGCTTTTTGCCGAACTTCAAGACCAAGAACCCCTCGAAAATACTAATGTCTATCATTTTTGGGAGGGAATTGATTTTATCTCGTTATATGGCAGCGACGAACAAAGTCTCAAAGCGGCCCCTGCTTTGTTAGAAGCACTTGATGTTATCATCGTTGATATTCAAGATGTGGGCTGCCGCTATTTTACCTATCTGACCACCTTGGCTTATTTATTTGAAACCCTTACACGCTGTCAGCATCCGCCGCACGTTTGGGTGATTGACCGCCCAAATCCCGCCGGAAGGCAAGTAGAAGGCAGTATGATTACCAAAACGTTTTCGTCTTTCATCGGGCATGAAGGATTGCCTCACCGTCACGGGCTTAGTTTAGGGGAAATAGCCCTTTGGCTTAAGTATCATTATCGAGGGAGTTTCTCGCTTGACCTATTACCGTCCCCAACCGACGAATATTTTATGCAAATACTTCCTTCTCCCAATTTTCCTAGCTTCCAAACAGCCACCCTTTATAGCGGACAGTGCTTGTTTGAAGCCACTACTTTGAGTGAAGGCAGAGGCACTACTCGCCCTTTCGAGATTATCGGAGCACCTTCTTTAACTTGGAATATTTTGAAAAACATCAAACACGACTTTGAAAACTTTACGGCTGACCTGCCGTGGGTCAATTATATCTTGCGGCCTTTGCAGTTTATTCCTACTTTTCACAAACACGCCAACGAACTTTGCGGGGGATTTCAGATACATCTAGCACCTTCTCAATCCAACCACTCGCTTTTGAGTAGTTTGATTTTATTGAGAATTTGTAACGAATATATTCCCCATTTATGGCGACAAGGTGCTTATGAAAAAGGAAGCACCAAAACCGCCCTTGAAATATTGGTAGGTGATGCTGATTTACTTGATTTTGTGAATGGAAAAGTAGCACTCTCTGTAATTGTTGAATATTTGAAACAAACAGAAAATGAATGGATTACAAGTTTAAAAAGTATTTCAAACACCCCTCTTTTTTCCGTGTTAACTTAAAAAAATATACGTTTATGAAAACAATCATTTATACGTTTGGCCTCTTTTTTCTGTGCAGTTTTTCGGTGTTTTCCCAATCCAAAATCGTAGTTTTTCAAACTGATTTTGGGTTAAAGGACGGTGCCGTAGCAGCCATGAAAGGTGTATCGATGAGTGTGAGCCAAGACTTAAAATTGTTTGACCTTACCCACGAAATCCCTGCTTACAATATTTGGGAAGCTGCCTATCGGCTCGAACAAACGGCCTCTTATTGGCCACGAGCTACGGTTTTTGTATCGGTAGTTGACCCGGGAGTAGGCACTGAGCGGAAATCGGTGGTAGTAAAAACCAAAAGTGGACACTATTTTGTAGGCCCTGATAATGGCACTTTTACGTTGATTGCGGAGTCATTGGGAATTGAGGCAGTTCATGAAATAGACGAAGCCCTCAATCGCCGCCAAAATTCGCAAGCCTCCTACACTTTTCACGGGAGAGATGTATATGCTTACACAGGTGCAAGACTTGCGGCGGGTGTTATTACGTTAGAGCAAGTAGGAAAGCGTTTGCCGAATGATGTGGTGCGTATTCCTTATCAAAAAGCCAAGTTAGAAGCCAACAGTATTGTGGGAAATATTCCTATTTTGGACGTTCAATATGGCAACGTATGGACCAATATATCGGCCGATTTACTCAAAAAATGGGATCTCAAAGCAGGACAAAAACTAAAAGTTACGATTTGGAACGGCTCACAGCAGGTATTTGAGGAAAATATACCCTTTGCCAATACTTTTGGTGAGGTACCCGAAGGACAAAACCTCTGCTATCTCAATAGTCTTCTTCAATTTTCGTTGGCTATCAACATGGGAGATTTTGCGGGGAAATACGGCATCAAAAGTGGCCCAGACTGGAAAATCAAAATCAGCAAATAAGCTTATTTGCTACTTCTAGCGTGCATATTGGCTCTTACCATTACACTTGTCAAAACGGCCTCACTTTCATTGTGAAGGCGATCTAAGGCCGTGATAGCGTACGTATAGACTTTACCGCGTAATGCAGTACGGTCAAGAGCGCGGGTTTGCCCTTCATAACACCCTGCTAATAAACGTGGCTCTTCGTCGTCTGCATAGCGATATACTGCATAATAACGCGCCTCATCCCCGTCTCTGGCTTTGGGTGGAGCAAGCCATCTCAAATCCACGCCATTGCGCGTATCTTTGGCTTGCAATTGACGAGGTGCCGCAGGCGGTAGGCGGTCTTTCCAAGGCATAGGAGGAGGAAAAGCAGCTTCTTTATAAAAGTTTTGCCGGAGCGAATCTGCATGACCAAACTTGTTATTAATCAAAGACTTAGAGCTATAAAACACACTTCCCGTGATTTCTTTATGTTCTCTGATAAATCGCATTTGTCGTGGCAATTCCGAATAGTCGGCCCATGTTTTATCTTTGTCCTGCGTCCCGACCCGATACGCCCCTTGACCAATGTACAAATGACGCCCATAGGTGTGGTCGAGCCACCACAGTGTGAGAGTCCTGAAAGGCACTTTGTCAAACTTGGTAGAAAAATAAATCTGCGGAACCATGTAATCTATCCAGCCTGCTTTCATCCATTTTTTGGTATCGGCATATAGATTATCGTATGAAGTTTGCCCTGCTTGGGTAGGAGAACCGCTAGGGTCGTCTTGTTTGTTGCGCCAAACCCCAAAAGGACTTACCCCAAACTTTACATAGGATTTTTGAGCCGTAATAGCATCACTTATTTGTTTGATAAGTTTATCTATATTGTCTCTGCGCCAATCGTCTTTTGAGCGGAATCGTCGCCCGTATTCTTGATACGCCGCTTCGTCTTTAAGGGTTTGGCCCGTCACGGTATAAGGATAGAAATAATCGTCAAAATGAATACCATCTACGTCATAGTTTTTGACAATGTTGGTAGTGACATTTGTAATATAATCCCTTACTTCGGGTAAGCCAAAATTGAACAACCGATAGCCGTCATATTCAAATACCCACTCAGGATGTACTTTGCCGATGTTGTTGGAAGCCATAGTTTTACTAACCCTGTGCGCCACGCGATTGAGATTAAGCCAAGCATGAAACTCCATCCCCCGCCGATGACACTCTTGAATCATAAACTCCATAGGGTCGTAAAAAGGCTCGGGAGCTTTGCCTTGCTTGCCCGTGAGCCATTCAGACCAAGGCTCTTCACTTTTGGCATAGAAAGCATCAGCAGCGGCACGTACCTGCACAAAAACCGCATTGATACCTGTCCGTTTGTGAGTGTCCAATAATCGTACAAACTCAGCCCGCTGCTCGTCAGGAGAAAGGTTTTTGCGGCTAGGCCAGTCGATATTGTCGACAGTCGCAATCCACACAGCCCTCATCTCACGGCGTACTCCCATGGGGCCAAAATCACGAGGAGATGTCCGAGGTTTTTTGGAGGTTTTACAACCTTCCAATCCCAAAAAGAGTAATAAACAAAGCCAAGCAAAATGTTTTTTCACAGAATATTCTGAGTTTGGATTAGGGCAAAAGAGGCGCTACTTTCGGTAAGCGCCTCTACAAAATTATCATTTTTTTAACGGAACTTACACCTACATTGGTATCTCCTGTTCCCAATATTTACTTAGCCTTTACAAGAGGCAAGCGCACCTGAGAAGGATAAACCGCCGAATGATGAATTTGATTATGTGCTACGATACCGTCTTTTTCGTCATAATTATTGCCTCCTGTATTAAGGTTACGGTCAAAACGTGGAAAATTGCTACTTGATATTTCGATACGAATACTATGACCTGGGGCAAAATAATTGGAGGTCACCATCGGACTCAAGCTAAGTTTATACACTTTTCCTTTTTCCATCCATACTTCTTTATCGAAGCCTTCACGATAGCGGGCCCGCAAGATAGTCTCATCCAAATTATACGCTCTCCCATCGGGATATACATCGATAACTTTTACCGTAAAATCGGTATCTTTTGCGTCCGAAGATACATACAAAGTGGTTTCGATTTGTCCGGTCATTTCTATTCCGTCTTTAAATGGCTCTGTGGTATAAACCAAGATATCGTGACGAGTCTCCATTTGATGTTGGTCAAAAGAACCTCCCTGCACGGCGTTGCCAGTACAACACACGTTTCCACCATAAGAAGGCACCGGAAATTTGGGGTCGTACGCAAACTCATCCGTTTTGTTGTCTTTGGAAGGTGCTTGAAGCGTAAGCTTACCATCTCCGTAAAGGCTATTGGCTTTTCCACCACTATTGAGATAGTAAGTCTTCATTTCGACATCGGCAGGAGGCCACGTTTCTGATGATTGCCACTTATTAGAACCCATCGTATAATATTGTACACGGGGGGTTTTCTTGAAGAAATCGTTGGATTCACCCTTCAGCCAATGGTCAAACCAAGCATAAATTTGCTCATCATAATTGAGTCGGGCGTCGCCTACACTTCGCTCTCCGACGATGGTATTTTCGGTCGCTCTTTTGTAAGCACAGTGCAAAGTGGGAGCAATCACCAAATACTGATTGTCGCGTACTTGAGGGTCAGTAGCATTTTTACGAACATGGTTAAAAAGCGCCAAATTAGGGGCACTTGATACATCATACCAAGATACAAACCAAAAACTAGGCACCCCAAAAGGCATGTTGTCGTGGTACAAACCACCTTTAAACCATTCAGGGTCGTTGGGCTTACGTACAATCATTTTTTCATAAACTCCTTTTTGGCCGTTTACATTTTTGATAATATCCTGCACTGGCAAATGTCTCAATCCTTTTGACCAATCTACTGGCGGCATTTCGGTAGCTAAATCAAAATATCTTGACACGCGCTGTAGTTCTTCCTGAGTAGCATTTTTGGGAAACTGCGGCCTAACGGCGTCGTTTTGAGTACCATAAAGCCACGCGGTAAAAAGCATCTGTTGAGCACCACCTCTGTACCAATTGCCCTGCTCCCAAAACTCCCCTACTTTTCCTACTCCAGCTCCAAATCCTTGTGGTACCATTGCCGCATGAGAAGGGTGATCGAGGGCGGCTACTGCCATCTGCCATTCTGCGGTAGAAGAGCATCCGATAGTGCCGATTTTGCCATTGCACCAAGCTTGTTTGGTAAGCCACGAAAAAGCATCATAGCCGTCGGTAGTAGGAGGCCCGAGAATGTCCCAATCACCTTCCGAAAAAAATCTACCTCTCTCATTTTGAACCACATACGCATACCCTCTCGAAACAGCCTCCAAAGCAGCTTGGTAGGTACGAGCATTCATTTCGCCATTGCCCCAAGAGTTAAAGTTATAAGGAGTTTTAGAAAAAATGACCGGAACAGGCTTATCGGTTTTGGGGCGAAAAATATCCGTAGCCAAGCGCACTCCGTCTCGCATGGGCATCATCACTTTTTGGTCAACAACTGCAATATTTTGTAATTTTTTCAGAACATCTTCTTGGGCAAAAACGGCAGTTTTCCCCAAGAAACTAATCACAAATAGGAGTAATATCTTTCTCATAAAATAATAGTTTGGATGGATAAACAAGGTATTTTCCAAAACTACCTATTTACATACAAAAGCCAAAAGATTCTTGTAGAGGGAATCACTTCACAATTTTTTTATAATGGTTTTTGTACAAGACGGATTATGCTTGTTTGTAGACAAAAATGTGTGTTAAATATACACATATTAGCAGATTTGCCTTTTTTATGCAATCACTACACAATAAATAAAATATTAAAAAAATTCAATTAACAACTTGATAAAGGATATTTTTTTTAGAATAAAGAAAGTAATTATTTTGAAATCTACCCTTCTTAGGGTGCATTGTTTAATTAGTACAGTCGTTTTCAAACCTAAAACGCCATAGCAATGGCAACACTCTATGAACAAACCATTACATTCGCATGGTTCGCTCGCTAAGATGATGGGGATAGGCATCTTAGCATTTTTGAGCAGCAACATCTCCCAAGCCGCTCCAGATCGAGATGTACTCGACAAACTCACCACCACTAATGTGGATCAAAAATCAGCTGACAAAACTGTAACAGGAAAGGTAGTTGACGAAACCAACTCTCCTCTTCCTGGTGTAAGTATTGTATTGAAAGGTACGCAACGAGGTACCGTCACTGACGGTAATGGACAATTCAAACTTGATGTCCCTGACGCAAATGCTACTTTAATTTTCTCATTTGTGGGCTATCAACCACAAGAAATTGCCGTTGGCAATCAAACCGCTATTAACCTTACTCTCAAAGGTGACAGTAAAGTGTTAGAGGAGATTGTGGTTATCGGTTATGGTACCCTCAAAAAATCAGACTTAACAGGTGCCGTAGGTTCAGTAAAAGCAGATCAGCTACTCGAACGCCCCGCACCTTCACTTACCCAGGCGCTTTCGGGCCGTATGGCAGGGGTGCAAGTAAACACCAACTCTGGGCGCCCAGGCGGTCGTACTACTATCCGGGTACGGGGTTTTAGTTCTATCAACTCTTCCAACAACCCTCTTTACGTAGTAGATGGTGTGATGCTTCCTCAAGGAAACCAAAACCAGTTTACCTCAGCAATTGATTATATCAACCCCAACGACATCGTGTCGGTAGAAGTGTTGAAAGATGCTTCTTCTACCGCTATTTATGGAGCTAGAGGGGCTAACGGTGTAATCTTGGTAACTACTAAAAAAGGAAAAGCAGGCGAAGGTACGGTCACTTACAATGCCGACTTCAGCGTAAATACCATCGGTCCCAACCGCCCTGAAGTACTCAATGCCAAACAATATTTGGCAGTTGAAGACTTGGCATGGGCCAACATGGCCAAGTATGACCCTGTAGGCTGGGCAGCAGGTAAATGGGCTTACTTAAACCCTAAACTTCGCCGCACAGATCCACGGATTTTTGATGCTAATGGAAACCCTCTTTACGACACCGATTGGTTTAAAGAGACTAGCCAAAATAGCCTTTCTCAAAACCACCAATTGGGTTTCAGCGGTGGTAACGAGCGTACACAGTACTCCTTCTCACTCAACTATCGCGACGACCAAGGGCTTATCAAAACTTCTTACATGAAGCGTTATGCAGGTCGCTTTACGATTGATGACCAAATCAAAAAATGGTTGAAAGTAGGAGGTACTTTGAGCTATAACAACCAAAGCGAAAACCTAGTGGATATCAATGACGCAGTAGCGCGCCAAATCGTGGAGGATTTTCCATTTATGCCTACTCGCTACGCCGACGGTACATTTGCCAACAACCGTGACTACCCCTACGCAGAGGGTACTATGAGCTCTTTGCACCGCTTGATGGGTCGTAAGTATATTTTGAATACCCAAACTACCGTGGGTAGTATGTACTCAAACATCAATATCGCTAAAGGATTGGAGATGCGTACTGTATTTGGGGTAAATGTATTGACCCAAGAAAACAACCAATCTCAAACTCGTACCTTGAATATTGGTGGTAATGGTAATGCTTCTACTAGCAACCGTAAAGAGAGCTTCTGGTCGTTGGAAAACTATTTGACTTACAACAAACAAATCGGCGACAAACACTCTTTGACTGCCCTTTTGGGGATTTCTTGGCAAGAAACAAATGCTTTTAGTATGAGTGCAAGCATCAACAACTTTGCTACTGACTACTTTGGCTTTAACAACCTCGGTGCAGGTGCTACCAACCCTGGTGTGGGCTCAGGTGCGTCTCGTTTTGCCTTTAACTCATACTTTGGACGTATCAACTATACCTTGGCCAACAAGTACTTGTTTACCTTGACCGGCCGTGCGGATGGTTCTTCAAAATTTGGGGACAACCACAAATTTGCCTTCTTCCCATCAGGAGCATTTGCATGGCGCTTGTCTGAAGAAGAATTCCTGAAAGGTAACAATGTTATTTCTAATTTGAAATTACGTACTAGCTTTGGTTTGACTGGTAACTCCGAAATCCCAGCCTACTCTTCACTCGCCCTTCTTAGCTCAAACTACGCTACTTTATACAACGATTCACGTGTGTCAGGTACAGGTATTTCACGTTTGGCTAACCCCGATTTGCGTTGGGAAAAAACAGCCCAAGCTGACGTAGGGGTAGAAGTAGGGCTTTTGAAAGGCCGCGTAAATATCGAGGCTGACTTGTATTATAGAGAGACTACCGATATGCTTTTGGATGCACCTGTACCGCGTACAAGTGGATACGCTACTATCAGACGTAACGTAGGATCGATGTACAACAAGGGTATTGAAATCGCCATCAACTCTACTAACATCGACAACGGAGTAGTTCAGTGGAATACCACCTTCAACATTTCAATGAACCGTAACAAGGTGCTTTCTTTGGCAACACCTTCTGACATCTTCAATGTAGGGGGACCTAACTTCACCAACCCTACCAACGTGATTCGTATCGGAGAACCCGTAGGTTCGTTTTGGGGATTAACTCGCTTAGGTGTATGGAGCGAAGCCGAGCGCGAAGAAGCTGCTAAATTCACCAGCTACCGCAATGGTCTCACTATCTTGCCTGGTGATATTAAGTACTTGGATGTAAACGGCGACAAAGCCATCACCGATGCCGACCGTAGCATTATCGGAAACGGTAGTCCTAAAGGCTGGGGTGCATTGACCAACACCGTTCGTTATAAAAACCTTGACTTGACCTTAGAGCTTCAATATATGTACGGCAATGACGTAATGCTCATGAACCTTCACCCAAGCGAAGACCGCCAAGCGCTTGCCAATAGCTATACATCTGTATTGAACGCTTGGACTCCTCAAAACCAAAACACGATGATTGCCGAAATTCGTGATACAAGAGCTGGCTATGTAACCAATGTGGATAGTCACTGGATCAAAAATGGTTCATTCCTACGTGGTAGAAACTTATTGTTGGGCTATACTTTCCCTAGCCACGTTACTAGCAAACTAAAATTAAGCCGTCTTAGAGTCTATACTAGTGCCCAAAACTTCTTCTTATTGGTAGAAGACAAAATCGTAGGAGATCCAGAAGTAACTCCTACCAACCAAGGAGATGGCAACAGCGCCTTCTCTCAAGGGATGATTTGGCACAACTATCCTAAGCCTACCACTTACATGCTAGGGATTCAGGTTGGATTCTAATTAATTACTTAATTCAAAAACGAAATTGCGATGAAATTAAATATCATAAAGAATGTAGGCAAGGCAGCGTTGTTAAGTGCTGTTTTGCTAGGACCGTCGGGTTGTACTGAATTCTTAAAAGAACAAGCACCGTCTAACTTAACTCCCGATAGCTTTTACACTATTCCCGATCACGCCGAGGCCGCTTTAGCTTCTGTGTATGCTGACTTGAGATTCATGGGTGATGGTGCGGGGATTTTCTCTTCTAACTGGCAATTGTTAGAAGCACTTACAGGTACTTCTACTACTGAGACCGCCCAAAACTCTGACCTTAACAACTTGTATGGGTTGGTTCATGATGGTAACACCGCCCACGTAGTAAACTACTGGAATGGGCTTTACAAAGTAATTGCTCAAGCCAACCAAGTGATTGCGAAGGTACCGCCAATCACCCCTATGCCTGAGGCGCAGAAAAAGAAAATCTTAGGTGAAGCGCGTTTTCTTCGGGCTTCTGCTTATTTCACTGCCGTAAGACTTTGGGGAGATATACCATTGATTACTGATCCTCAAACTGCTGGTTCTGCTGACTTTCAACCCACCCGTACTTCTCAAGAGGAGATTTATAAGTTGATTGTAGCTGACCTTACAGAAGCTGAAAATGCAGGCTTGGCATGGATGGATGTAAGCGGACGCGTCAATCTTGCCGCTGTAAAAGCACAATTGGCTCGTGTGTATCTCACAATGGCTGGTTTTCCTCTCAACAAAGGTGCTTCTCATTATCAACTAGCCGCTAGTAAAGCGCTTGAAGTAATCACCTATGCCAACGCTAACCCCAGTGTTATTAACTTGTTTTCTACTTATGAGGAAGTGCACCAAGAAAGCCTCAAAAATAGAGTTGAGCACCTTTTCATGCTTCAATACAACACTGTAGTAGCCGGAAATCCAATGGACAACATGTACCCTAACTTCAAACCTGTTACTTATAACGGGCCTTCAGGTACAGGTAGCACAGTGCCTACTCCTGCATTCTACAACTCTTATGAGCCAGGTGATTTGCGGGCTAAAGATCAAGAAGGGTATTTTTATACCACCTATTTTACCAATGGCAATGGAGCTCGTTTTGACTTAGGAGCGCCTTACATCTTTAAGCACTTTAATCGTACAGCAAATGGTACTTCTGGTACCGCAGGTACACGCCAAAACAACCTAAATGTACCTCAAATTCGCTACGCCGAAGTACTACTTACCTACGCTGAAGCCCAAAATGAAGTAGGTGGTCCTAATCAAGCTGCCTACGATGCGATGAAACGAATCAGAGACCGGGCCAAACTCACTACTCCTGCCCTTGGTACATTTACTCAAGCTACCTTCCGCGAAGCGGTTTGGAGAGAGCGTTGGCATGAGCTATGCTATGAGCAAATCACTTGGTTTGACATGGTTCGCCTTCGTAAAGTATACAACGAAAAAACCAATGGATTCGACAATTTCGTAGGCCACGTTAATCTAAGCTCTAACAAAGCACTCGAAGCTAAGCACTTGTTGTTGCCCCTTGGAAAACAAGAAATGCTTAACAACCCGAATCTAAAACCACAAAATCCAGGATATCCTAACTAGTTTTTGTGTTTGTTTTCTTAGTATAGTTTGCTCCCCAACCGAAATAGTTGGGGAGTTTTTTGTTTTATTCACTTTGGCGGTCATGCTTCACCCACACTAAGTCTTCCGTCTGGAAGCCAATCTCCTTTGCCTTCTGAATATACGCCTGCTTCACCGACTCAGGAATAGTGGTGGTACGAGAAAGAATCCACATATATTTGGTATTTTCTCCTACTACTAGCGCATATTGATAGTTTTCGTCAATAGCAATTACGTTATAACCCGCATAAAAAGGTCCAAAGAACGATACTTTCAATTTTGCCTCTTTAGGGTCACCCACCGGCTTGGCTTTACCTATGCTTTGCTCCCATTTTTCTTTTTTGAAATTGTAGCCTCGGTTTTCTACCCTGATATCACCATTGTCTTTAAGCGAATAGTGGGCTGTTACATTATCCAAATTGCGTTCCCATTTATAATCCAAACGGGCTATTTCATACCACTTCCCCAGGTATTTTTGCTGGTCAAAAGGTTTTACAGGTACTGCACCTTTGGGTAAAAACCGAAAAGAGGTGAGCGCCACAAAGGTGGTCGCTGCTGCTGAGGCCAATAAGATAGAGGCCACTAATTTATTTTTATTCATAGCTCAATATTTTTATATACTTTCTTCCTAAAAACGAATGCCAACTAAATACAAATCGGCATATGAGCCATTAAATATCGGTTAAAATGATTTTATTAAACACAATGGGGATAGAGTACCTGAATTTGAGAAAAAAAATGCTTTATTTGAGGAAATATCTTCAAACAAAAACCTCACTTTCGTATGAAAAAACCTTTCCTTCTCACGGTTTTATGTGGATTGACGTTAAGTCAGCTGCACGCCCAACGAACTTTGATTCATTGCGGTAAATTAATCGACGGCCTAGCCAATGACATCCAAAATCAAGTAACAATCATAGTAGAAAAAAATCGAATCACGGCCGTTGAAAAAGGCTATACTAAGCCTCAATCTACCGACAAGCTCGTGGATCTGAAAGCAAAAACAGTATTGCCTGGCCTCACTGATATGCACGTACACATCGAAAGCGAAATAAGTCGCGACCAATACCTCAAACGCATGAGCAACAATCCCGCCGATATCGCTTTTGAAGCTCAAAAAAACGCCCTCACAAACCTCATGGCTGGCTTCACTGCGGTACGGGATTTGGGAGGTTCAGGGGTCAATATCGCTCTCCGCAATGCCATCAGCAAAGGACTTGTAAGTGGCCCTCGGATTTTCACATCTGGGCAAACTATCGCCACTACGGGCGGCCACGGCGACCCTACCAACGGCCTGAGTCCAATGTATAGCCTCCCCGACAAAGTGACCGACGGCATAGTAGACTCACCTGACGCAGCTCGCAAAGCCGTAAGACAACGCTACAAAGACGGAGCGGATTGTATCAAAATCACCGCTACGGGCGGGGTGTTGAGTATCGCCAAAAGCGGAAAAGCTCCCCAATTTACCGACGATGAAGCCGTCGCTATTGTACAAACAGCCAAAGATTACGGTTTTCATGTAGCAGCACATGCACACGGGGCAGAAGGTATGAAACGGGCTATCAGAGCGGGAGTGACTACCATAGAGCATGGTACTTACATGGATGATGAGGCTATTGAGCTTTTCAAAAAAATGGGAACTTACTATGTACCCACTATTATTGCGGGACGTTCGGCGGCCGATTCGGCAAAAATTATCGGTTATTACCACCCTTTTGTAAGAATGAAAGCGTTGGAAACAGGGCCTTTGATTCAAAAAACATTCGAAAAAGCCTATAAATCAGGAGTTAAAATTGCGTTTGGTACGGATGCAGGGGTATTTGCCCACGGCAAAAACGCCAAAGAATTTGAATACATGACCGAAGTAGGAATGCCCCCAATGGAAGCTATCAAATCAGCTACTATCGTGCCCGCGCAGATTTTAGGCGAACAAAATAATATGGGTAGCATCTCTCAAGGAAAATACGCCGATATCATCGCAACCGACGAAAACCCCCTTCAAAATATCAAAACCCTTCAAAATGTAGTGTTTGTGATGAAAGATGGAATTATCTACAAACAATAGGTTTTTTTAAAAAATAGCGTATATTCCAAAACCGTTAAGTAGGTAATAGAGTTAATATCAAAACTCAATACCATTAACTCTATTACTAATTTTACATCCTTGAAAAAAATCATCGTTATCGGTGCAGGATTTGCAGGACTTGCAACAGCTACAAGCCTAGCCGACAAAGGCTTTGAGGTCACTATCTTAGAAAAAAACGCTACCTTAGGCGGACGCGCTCGTCTTTTTGAGGTCGATGGCTTTCGATTCGACATGGGCCCAAGTTGGTATTGGATGCCTGATGTATTTGAAAATTACTTCGCCAAATTCAACAAAAAGCCTTCTGATTATTATGACCTAATCCGTTTAGATCCTTCTTATGCTGTCATTTTTGATTCGAATACCAAGGTCGATATTCCAGCGGGTATCGAAAAACTGAAAGCACTTTTTGAAAGTATCGAAGTAGGCAGTGGTGCAAGGCTTGAGGCATTTCTCCACCAAGCCGCCTACAAATACGACGTAGGCATGAACAAGTTTGTGTGGAAACCTAGCCGTAGCCTTTCCGAATTTGTAAGTTTAAAACTCCTATATGATTTGGGGCGAATGGATGTACTACAGTCATTTGCAACTCACATCCGTAAGTTTTTTACTGACCCTAAGCTCCTTCAGTTGATGGAGTTCCCGATTTTGTTTTTGGGAGCTACCCCCGAAAATACCCCCGCTATGTATAGCCTTATGAATTACGCCGAAATCGCACTTGGAACATGGTACCCGATGGGCGGTATGCACGAAATCGTCAAAGGCATGGTAAGTTTGGCGCAAGAAAAAGGAGTAAATATCTTGTGCAATCAAAATGTGGAAAAGATAGAAATCACTGGCTCAAAAGCAAAAAAAGTAATTACACAACACAGCTCTTTTGAAGCCGATGTAGTAGTAGCAGGGGCAGATTATCATCATGTTGATACGCAGCTTTTGGGAGAATATCGGAATTATTCAGATCAATACTGGGACAAACGCACCCTTGCCCCCTCTTCATTGCTTTACTATCTAGGTGTCAATAAACGTATTCCCAAACTTCTTCACCATAATCTTTTCTTTGACGAAGATTTTAAACAGCACGCTCACGAAATTTATACCCAACCTCAGTGGCCAAGCAAACCTCTTTTTTATGTATCGGCCCCCTCAAAAACCGACCCTAGTGTAGCGCCCGCAGGTTATGAAAATATTTTTATTTTGATTCCGGTCGCTCCTGATTTAAAAGATGATACCGAAGCGACTCGGGAGCATTATTTTGATCTCGTCATGAATCGTCTTGAAGCCTATGTAGGAGAGGAAATTAGACCCCATATCGTATATAAACGTACTTTTGCCCACAGCGATTTTCGGGCAGATTACAATGCTTTCAAGGGAAATGCCTATGGCTTAGCCAATACTTTGTTACAAACTGCTTTTTTAAAACCAAAACTTAAAAACAAAAAGGTCGCTAATCTGTTTTATACAGGACAGCTCACCGTTCCTGGACCCGGCGTACCTCCGTCTCTTATTTCGGGGCTAGTAGTAGCCGAAGAAGTAGCAAAAGAGTTTGGATAAAATAGGAATTGTAGCGCATTACCATCTTATAAATGGCTTCACTATCAAACGTTTGAAAAACCAACCACACACCTTCAATCGCTTGTAGGTAAGCTTCTAAACCCTCAAAAAGACATTTAAAACCCATGATGCAGTTGTTTGACCAAACAAATCTTGAGTGCAGCAAACTTATCACCGAACGATACAGCACTTCCTTTACTTTGGGTATCAAGACCTTAGATAAGAAATTTCACTTTCCTATCTATGCTATTTATGGGTTTGTACGCTATGCCGACGAAATCGTAGATACCTTTTATGATTTTGATCAAAAGCTTCTTCTTGAGCGATTTGTCAAAGATACGTACGAGGCGATTCATACCGGTATCAGCCTCAACCCTGTCTTGCATTCTTTCCAAATGGTAGTCAATCAGTATCAGATTGAAAATGAGCTTATTGATGCATTCTTGCACAGCATGGCTATGGATTTGGAAAAGCAAAGCTATACCGACGACAAATACAGTGAATACATCTATGGGTCTGCCGAAGTGGTAGGGCTGATGTGTCTTCGGGTATTTTGCGAAGGCGACAAAGAGATGTTTAATCATCTCAAAAATGGTGCTCGTAGCCTTGGGGCAGCTTTCCAAAAAGTAAATTTCTTGAGAGATTTGAAAAGTGACTTTGTAGATAGAGGCAGGGTATATTTTCCGGGAGTAGATTTTTTAAGTTTTACAAAAGAAGCAAAACGACAAATAGAAAAAGATATACAGGCCGATTTTGACGCCGCTTATTTGGCTATCAAGCAGCTCCCCCGAAGTGCCCGTATGGGAGTGTATTTGGCGTATGTTTACTATCTCACGCTTTTTAATAAAATCAAGGAAACACCTGCGACACGCATTCAGGAAGAGCGTATCAGGGTACCTGATTTTCAGAAAGTAGCATTGCTCGCCAGAACTTATCTTCAATTCAGAATTTCAGATATATAGTCTTTCTTACCCTTTATTCATAATAGTGCAAAAATGCCAAAGTGGATTGATTTCACTTTGGCGTTTTTGTAGCATATAATACCAATCAACATTCCTTACCTTACTCTTCTGTAGTCCCCCGGTACCCATACATAGTGGTTTCTTCGCCACCGATATTGACCCGAGACCCATACGTGGCGTGGTGATGGTTTTCGGGGGATCACTTCTACCCTAGCTACAGGTGGAGCAGGGCGTACTACAGTAGGTCTTACTACACAGCCCGACATCAAATAAGTCATTAGACCCAATAGGGTAAATCCGAAAAATTTCTTGATTGTTTTCATAACTTGTGTGGCTTTTAAATTGAAATCAATATTTATCTCATGCACAGAAAGAGGCTCATACGTCTATTAGAAAAGCGAAGGCATCAATGGTTTAATTTGGCGGTAGGCCAAACAAAAAGCCCCCACCGATTGGGTGGAGGCTTTTGGGAAAAATTAGCAGTGTTATAAAAATCAATAGCCCGTATTTTGAGTCAAAGTAGGCTTACCATCTTTTTGACTGTTCAAAATCTCGTCTTGAGGTATAGGGAAATAGTTGTTTTTAGTAGTAAAGACTTTCCCAGCCATGTATCCACGCTTTTTGAAAGTACGACCAGAAGGTTCTTTGCCATCAGCAGCTTCTTCGGCGGCATATTTGTTGAGTACCTTTTCGGCAATTCCCCAACGAACCAAATCGAAGAAACGGTGGCCTTCCATCGCAAACTCAAGTCGCTGCTCCATACGAACGGCGTTTCTGCCAAAATCAGCTCCTTTGCTAGCAAAAGTACCCGTAGGATAAGGCTCTACTTTGTAGTTTACGGTTGGGTCTTGAACCGAACCTGTTTTGGCACGCACTCTGATTTGGTTTACATAGGCCTCGGCAGCGGCAAGGTTGCCTAATTCTACTTCACACTCAGCCAACCACAATATAACGTGCGATAATTTCAACAATCGATAGTTGTTGTTGACGTTACGGCGGCTTGTAGAGTGTGTAGTGCTATTTTCTTCGGCCAAATAGTACATCCATTTTTTGCCAGTAAAAGGCCCTGCATAAGCTTGGTCGCGAATCCAAGTAGAGCCAGGCATGGGGCCCCAATCCAAGAAATTAACTCCTCTGCGGCCTACTGTCCAATCCAAACGTGGGTCAACAGGAATAGACTTGTCTAAAGTAAAGGCTGTACTGGCACTGATTCCTTGGTCATTGGGTAAGTCCACTTTGTTGTAAGTATCAAGCGTTCCGTCAGCGGCAGTTCCAATCATCGGCAAACCGTCTTCTGTTTTGAAAGCATTCACAAGGTTGTGAGATGCCTGATAAAACCCGCAACATCCGCGACCTGGCGCCGTAGATGAGTAAGGCCAGTTGAGGTTGTCACCCGCATTTCCGTTGTTGCCGTTGGTTCCGTCATTGACCGAAAACTGTACCTCAAAGATAGACTCAGTGTTATTATTACCCGAGGTTCTATAATTGTCATGATAGTTAGCTACCAATTTTTTACCTGAGTTTTTCAAGACATCCTCCAACAAAGTTTTGGCAGCACTCCATTTTTTCTGGAAAATTAATGCTTTGGCTAAGTAACTCTTGGCAGCCCACTGCGTAGCTCGTCCTTTTTGAGCTTGTACAGCGGGCAGGTTTTTGGCAGCGAAGTCAAAATCAGCTTCAATTTTAGGCCAAATATCTTCGGTGTTAGGTACTTTTGTAGAATTAGGGTCAGCGGCAACGTAGATTTTTTCGTCGATAAAAGGCACTTTATTCCACATTTTTTTGGCCTCAAAGTGATAGTGACCTCTCAAAAACCGAGCTTCGGCCAGTACTTGTGTTTTTTCGGCGTCGGTCATATCTTTTACTGCGCTACCGCTTACGAGTTGGATTACTTCATTACAACGCGCCACCCCATCGTACGAATGCCACCATTTGCCCAAAAAGTAAGTATTATCCGAAAGCCAGTTGTACTGTTCAATAAACGATTGTTCGGGTTGGTCACCGGCGTCAGTTCCTTTTACGGCGTCGTCGCTACTGATTCCTCCAAACACATAATTAGAAATCGTTGATTGACGGCCTGTGTTTCCTGCCCCTACTCCATCAAGCAATGAATACGCACCTATCAATAAGGCATTCACGCCGTTTTTGTTACTTAATTGCTCCAACGACGCTCGTCCTTGCGGCTTCAGGTCAAAGAATTTTTCGGAGCAAGAAAAGCTCACTCCTACCAGAATCACTAATAATATTATCTTTTTCATGTTGATTTTCAATTAGGTTGTATTACTGTTAGAATCCAAAACGTAAGCCTACAATATACGATTTAGCAACAGGGTAGGCACCTTCATCAATACCCATGTGGATGTCTTGGTTGTCGTTCCCTGATCTTCTCAAGTTAATATCAGGGTCAAGTCCTGTGTATTTGGTAAGGGTCAACACATTCTGACCCTGTACATACACTTGTGCAGAAGCCAAACCTGCTTTTTTCAGGATAGAAGATGGAATAGTGTAAGTCAATTGAATATTTTTCAAGCGCAGATACGAGCCATCTTCTAAAAAATAAGAAGATACTTGCTGACTGATGGCATCGCCAGAGTTGAGCCGTGGAAGTTTGGCTACATCACCTGATTTTCTCCAAGAGCTATAAAGCATATCTTTGGAGCGGTTGCCTTGAAACACGTTGAAATCAGTCCAGTATCTTACATAATTGAAGATTTGATTGCCCTGTACACCTTGACCAAACATTGTCAAATCCCAGTTTTTGAATCCAAAATTGAGGTTGATACCATACGTAAAATCAGGGTGAGGATTGCCGATGATAGTTCTATCAGCCGCCGTAATGACACCGTCGCCGTTAACATCTCTAAATTTGAATGTCCCCTCTCTTGTATAGGAACCAAACTTAGGGGCGGCATCCGCTTCGGCTTGGTCTTTGATCACGCCATCCACAAAATACCCATAGTAGCTTGCGATTGGCAGTCCTGCTTTGGTAGCCGAAATAGCCGGAAGGCGAGTTGTGAAGCCAAACACGGTAGCATTGGGGTCATCGTTTAGTTTCAATACTTCATTTTTGTAATGTCCTAAACTCAATCCTACTTGATAACGGAAATCGCCTTTTTTGTCACGGAAGTTTAGACCAATGTCAAAACCACGGTTACGTACTTCACCGATATTGGTATAAGGAATTGTACCCGAACCTGCCGTTCTTGGAATGGCAATTTGGGTCAACATATCAGAAGTTACGCGATTGTACCAGTCAAAAACAAACTCCATTTTGTTGTTGAGCAAAATCGCATCGAGACCTAAGTTAGTAGAAGTATTGGTTTCCCATTTTCCGTTGGGGTTTCCAAACTGTACCAAGTCAAAACCACCCACGATAGACGATCCCGTACCGTTGATGTCGTAGGCATTGTTGAGGGGGTCAGCCGCATAGAGTGTATAGGCATTGTACACGTTTGGAATGAGTTGGTTACCAGTTTTACCCCAACCTGCGCGGATTTTCAAGTCATTGACAAATTGAGCTTGTTTCATGAATTCAAACTCAGTCAGACGAAGACCCACCGAAAACGCCGGGAATACCCCATAACGATTGGCCGCCGAGAAGCGTGATGAGCCATCGCGACGCAAAGTAAAGTCGGCCAACAAGAAATCTTTGTAAGAGTAGTTGATTTTACCAAATTGAGAGAAAAGAGAACTCAAAGTAGCTCCCGAACCAGCATTGCTCAAACCCGCCGCCGAACCAGCATCTAAGTAGCGATATTCTAAATCATCGTAAGCGAAATTGCTTCTACTAGCCTGAAAACCAAACGCATATGTAGTTACGGCTTCCGTTCCTACCAATACATTGAGGGTATGGTCTCCGAATGTTGTATTGTAATTTAAGGTGTTAAACCAAGTCAAAGAGCGGTCGAAGTTGTTAATCACGTTGAGGCTATTGGCGTTTCGTGCTTCGGCAGCTTCAATATCACGGTGAAAATACTCGGAGCGGTTGTACTGATTGTATTCAAGACCAAGGCTAGTACGGGCTTTAAGACCTTTGATGATGTCTACTTCGGCAAAAGCATTTCCAAATACGTGGGTTCCTTTGGTGATGTTATCTTTTTCGCGATAAAGACGCGCCAATGGGTTAGGAGCATTTCCGAGGTTGGTACCTTTACTACCCGCAAATCCATTGTAAGGCGAAAGGTTGGTACCACCTAGCTCAACTGGCCCCCCTGTAATATCAAAAACTGGAATAATAGGATGCACCCGAATCGCAAACATAATAGGGTTTGACTCGTCGTTGTTGGTGATACCCTGTCTTTCATCATAAGAAAAAGTAAAATTTTCACCTACGGTAAATCTGCCTTTTTTAAATTCGGTATTAGCCCGAAGCGAATAGCGGTCATATTTGGTATATCTCAAGATACCGTCTTGTTTGAAATACCCAGCCGAAATGGCATATTTCCCAGAATTGGTACCGCCACTTGCGCCGATTTGAAAATTAGCGATAGGTGCAGGATCAAAGATAACATCTTGCCAATCGGTACCTTCTTTGTTGGCCTTGGTAATATTAAAAGCCGTTTTTCCTAGGTTAGGATCGGCGATATCATTAGTGTAGGTGTAGTTAGAGGGTAGCGTACCATATACGTTAGGATAAATATAATCAGCAATAGTTTGCGCTCCATTGGCTCCAAATTTATACTGCACCGAAGGAGAGGTTTCGGAAGGGTTTTTTCCAGCTCCTATATCTGCCAAGTACAAATACTCCCCTAACTCTTTGGTATTGAGTAAGTCAAGCATTTTACCTGGTCTTTGAGTACCTGTATAAAAATCAAATGTAATACTTGGCTCACCCGTTTTTCCCTTTTTGGTAGTGATAATCACCACTCCGTTGGCTGCACGGGCTCCGTAAATAGAAGCCGCCGAAGCATCTTTGAGTACCTGCATCGACTCAATGTCGTTGGGGTTGATTTGGTTGAGGGTACCTTGGGTAGGAACTCCATCAATCACATACAGCGGGCTATTGTTGTTGATAGAACCAAAACCTCTAATACGCACCATCGTACCACCACCGGGCGAGTTGTCGTTTCCGACTACTACCCCTGAGGCGCGCCCTTGCAGCATTTGCGTGACACTCGCAGCGGGAGTAGCAGTGAGGTCTTTGGCATTGACGACTGTCACAGCACCCGTAATATCTTGTTTACGTTGCGTAGCATAGCCCGTCACTACCACCTCCGATAGGGATTTGACGTCTACCTTAAGCGCCACATCAATGTTTGAACGACTTCCCACCACAATTTCCTGAGAAGTATAACCAATGTAAGACACCACCAATACACTACCTGAGGTAGCATTGTTTAAGACATACTTACCTTCTCCGTCGGTAGTAGCCCCTGTATTGGTACCTTTCAAGAGTACACTTACACCAGGAAGAGGAGAGTTGTCGTTGGCGTCTGTCACACGTCCTGTGAGACGATTTTGCGCCCAAGACACGAGCGCGCCAAGCCACAATAGCGTAGCTAAGTAGAAATTTTTTTTCATATGTAGATTAGATAAATTAAGTGAGCGCCACAGTTCTATCCTATACTGAGCAGTCCTGTAAGGCAAGACAAAGGAATAATTTTACTTTATATATTACAAAAAAATCACATTTTTTTTCCATCCCACTCTTACCGTATCACCACAATCAACCCTCAATCTTATTGTAAAGGAACAAATACCAAGCAACTTTATAGGGAGAGTGATTATTATTTCAAACGTTTGCATATACTTTCAAGCGGGTCATATTTTTTATTTAAAAAATTCAATTATACTATTGCAGAAAGTTTTAAGGCTTATTTTTTTACCAACCCGTAATCGCTACTAACCTTATATGAAGAAACCACTACTTATCTCTCCAGTTTTTCAGCTTTGATTTTGTTAATAATCAGCACTTTATCAATCCTCTTTTTTACCTTTTAAAAAATCAAAGCACCTTATTTCAATCCATTTTGTTGATGTCAAACATCACAGATAAATAATGTCTGCTTAACAATTTTTTAAAGACTTAGCTAGACCTTTGTGGGGCTATTTTTTAGAAACTTTCAAATTCTAATCTATGAAAACTTTTTACAATTTAATGCCACCTAAATGGCTTGTTTGGTCATTTTTGGTGGTGGTAATCGGGATTTTACCAACGGTTAGCCATGCTTCCGTCAAAACTACCGAAAGGACTATCAAGGGGCGTGTCACGGATGTAGCTACCAGTGAGCCACTTGTGGGCTGTAGTGTGGTAGTAAAAGGAACACAACGCGGGACCAACACCGACGTTAATGGTAATTATTCGATTGTGGTCAATGACGACAATGCCATATTGGTTTTTGGTTTTATTGGCTACGAAAAACAAGAAATTACGGTAGGAAGCCGTACCACAATTGATGTTTCCATCAAATCAAGCGCTTCTGATTTGGCCCAAGTCGTAGTCATTGGCTATGGTAGTGCTACCAAAAAAGACATGACAGGCTCGATAAAGTCCATCAAAAGTACTGATTTCAACAAAGGTATTATCAATTCCCCCGAGCAATTGCTCCAAGGAAAAGTAGCGGGCGTTAACGTCACCTCCGCTAGTGGCGAACCCGGTGGTGCCCAAGGTATCACTATCAGAGGGCCAGGAGGGGTACGTACGGGAAGTACTCCTTTGTTTGTACTAGATGGTTTGGCGCTCGACAACTCCAGCACTGGTGGGGCGACCAATCCCCTCAACTTTTTGAATCCTCAAGATATTGAGTCGATTGATGTACTCAAAGACGCCTCAGCGACTGCCATTTATGGGTCGCGCGGAGCCAATGGTGTGGTATTGATTACAACCAAAAAAGGCAAAGCGGGCTTTTCAAATCTCAACTTCTCTTCCAATGTCGGGGTATCTACTTTGGCGCGTGCATTGGATATATTTAGTGCGGATGAGTATCGCCAACAAGTCCCTAAAGTAGGGGGTGTTTTGGAAGATTTGAAAGGCAATACTGACTGGCAAAAAGAAATAACGCGCACTGCCTATACGCAAAATCATAACCTTTCTTTTGGAGGAGGAGCTGACAAGCTTTCCTACTATGCTTCATTGGGGCTCCAAAATCAAGAAGGTATCTTGAAAAATAATCAACTCAATCGCTATACGGGACGTATAAACGTTACTCAAAAACTTTTGGATGATCGCCTTACGGTGGATGTAAACCTGAATGCTACCTATACTATCAATGAGCGTCCCCCTATTGGAAGTATGTTAGGAGGTGCGATTTCGGCCAATCCCACCTATCCTGCTTATGATGCCAATGGCAATCCTTTCCAATATGCAAGTGGTGTAAACCCGCTCATTCCCTTAAGGTTGGAAAAAGACATTACTAAAATCAACCGTGTGATTGGAAGTATTTCACCTTCTTTCAAAATCATCGACGGATTGGTATATAAACTCAACTTTGGTATCGACAACTCCAATTCGGTACGTGATTTGCAATCATTGCCCAATGCCGTGCCTCTACAAGACGGACGTCTTGAGACTATCTATACTTACAACAACAACAAGCTCATCGAAAACTACTTGACGTATACCCTCAACAAAACCGACCATAGTCTGTCGGCATTGGTGGGGCATTCGTATCAAAAGATTTTTATCCAAGGTCGAAACAATAGCATCAATAAGTTTCCGATTTCGAGTATTGAGCCTATTTACAACCCTGGTTTAGGGCAAGAACTTACGCTTGCCAACAACAAACCCGGTGGATATGCCCTGATCAACGAGCTTCAGTCTTTTTTCTCACGCGTCAATTATCAATACAAAGACCGATACTTGATGACTGCCACTGTGAGAGCGGATGGCTCCTCCAAATTTGGAGCTAACAACAAATACGGCGTCTTCCCTTCTTTCTCTTTAGGTTGGAGAATTTCGGAAGAGTCGTTTATGAAATCGTCGCCATTCAGTGAACTGAAACTGCGCGCAGGCTGGGGTAAGACCGGAAACCAAGAAATACCGTCTAAAATCACCCAAGCCTTGTTTACTTCTCAGGTATCTGGCACCACGAGCTATCCTTTGTACCCTACGGGTTCGTACCCTCCAGGTACGTCTTACTCTCGTTTGGCCAATCCTGACATTCAGTGGGAAGTATCTACTCAAACCGACTTAGGACTTGATTTTGGGTTGTTTAATGGCGCTCTTTCCGGAACCGTGGACTTCTTCAACAAAGTCTCAAACAATATCTTATTGGAAGTAATTCCTGCTGACCCGGTACAGCCGGCGGGTACTTTCTGGACCAACGTCAAAGATATGACCATCACCAATCGTGGGGTAGAGTTGGATCTCAATTATCGGTATACTAGTTTAAATGGCCTTCGCTTTGATGTAGGGGGTAATATTACCTTCATTCACAACCGTGTTAAAAATTCTCCTTATTCGGTGATTCCGTCTGGCTCGGCTTCTGGTTCGGGACTGACCTCTGCTACCATCAATGGCTATCTCAACGACCAGCCTATTGGTACATTTTACTTGAAAGAGTTTACTGGATTTGACGACAAAGGCATCAGTACCTATCTAGATGCCGACGGTGATGGAATCGTTACGGACAAAGACCGTGTCGCTGCGGGGAGCGCACTTCCCACCAAGCAGTTCAATATCAACGGGAGCGTTGCCTACAAAGGATTTGATTTAGTAGCCAATTTTAATGGTGTTTCTGGAAACAAAATCTATGACAATACTGCCAACTCAAACTTCTACAAATTGAGGTTATCGAAAGGCATCAACACCACTCCTGAAGCCATTGCTTATCCCAACGAATCAGTCAACAATGCTGCGCCCGTTTCTACGCGTTATTTGAAAGACGGTGCGTTTTTTAGGCTTAATAACCTCGCTTTAGGGTACAATTTCAACACCAAAGCTTTGGGTATTAATAAATGGGTACAAGGTATTAGACTTTCGGTGACTGGTCAAAATCTCTTTGTTATTACTAAATATGACGGTTATGATCCAGAAGTCAATACTGACCGTACTATCAACGGTATTTCTTCATACGGGATTGATTATCTGAGCTATCCTAAAGCCAAATCATTCATTTTCGGTTTGAATGTTACATTTTAAATTTTGAATTCATGAAAAAGAAGATATATGTATTTTTGGCCGTATTGAGCTTATTTACGGTCAATAGCTGTACCAATTTAGAGGAGATTGTGCTGGACGAAACCTCTGCCACAGGTCTTTCTGACAAACAAGCCGCCGAAGGAATCATCGCTCCTGTGTATGCGCTGCTTCCTAACCTTTTCCAACATACCAATTACTTTGCTCTTCAAGAAATCTCTACTGACGAGGCTATCCTTCCTTACCGAGGTGGCACCGACTGGGGCGACAATGGTATCTACTTGGCCATGCACCGACATACCTACATCAGTACTGATCCCAACTTACGCAATACTTGGAACCTCATTTTGCAAGGTATGTCGCGGGCGATTACAGCGATTAATTCTTTGCCTACACTCAATGATCCCTCTTCCAAAACTTTTTTGGCAGAAGCGCGAGGTATGAGAGCCTACTATTCGCTGCTTACTTTGGATTTGTTTGGAGTAGTTTTTGTAAAAGAGAATTTAGGAGAGACTTCAAAAGTAATTCGCGGAAACGAAGCCGTTGAATATATCAAAAATGAACTACTAGCCGTCGAACCTAACCTTGATGCCACCGTAGGCCCTGGGCGCTTGTCTAAAGGGGCCGCCTGGGGATTATTGGCGCGTTTGTACCTCAATGCCGCTTTTTATCGTGACCCTTACGCAGCGCAGTTGACTTTCAAACCTGAAGATATGGACAAAGTGGTAGAGTACTGCGACAAAATCATTAACTCTGGTCAATATCAACTCTCTAGAGATTATTTCTCTATTTTCAACGACGATAATCATACCAATAAAGAATTGATTTTTGCAGTTGATCAACGTGCTGATCTCAATGGACATAACCGGATGGCGTATTTTTCACTTTCGGGTGACCAATTCCCGCTTCCTGCTTACCCCAATGCCAATGGCACTGACGGGCCAGCGATTACATCCGATTATTATCGTACTTGGGTCAATGCTTATGCGCCCAAAGACCCTTCAGTGGACCCAAGGTTCTACAAACAAAATCTATCTATTTATTCCAACCCAGCGGACTCGTGCGTGGCTGCCGAAAACTTCAACATCAACCGTGGGATATTGCGTGGGCAGCAATATGGCTTGATTCGTCGCAATGGGGTATTTCTGAAATGTCCTGATGGAAAAATGAAAGTTGCTAAACTTTTCCACGATACACGCAACAAGCCCACCCTCGCCGTTGATTTTACCGAACAGGTTGATTTTACCGAAGCAGGCAGTAATTATAACACAGGCTATCGCGTCGAAAAATACGAGTTTAGCAAAAAATCAGTGAGTGGTCGGAATTTTGGCGAGGCCGACATTGTGATTGTACGCTTGGCAGACGTGTATTTGATGCGTGCCGAAGCCAAACTTCGCAAAAGCAACGACGCCGCAAGCGCTCTTGCAGATGTCAATACGGTCAGAGCTGCTCGCAATATCACTACCCCTCCTCCTGCACTTAGCTCTATGAACTTAGATTTACTTTATCGTGAACGTGGATTTGAGTTTTATTGGGAAATGCTTCGCCGCACTGATATGATTCGTTTTGGAAAGTATGAAGATAAATGGACTGAAAAATCAAATACAGACCGTAACAAACGGATTTTTCCTATACCTCAAACAGCTATTGATGGCGCGTCCAATTTGCCGGGTTATTTGGTTCAAAATCCTAGCTATTAATTTTTAAGAATTTATGATTGATAACGCTGGCAACCTTCAAAAGGTCGCCAGCGTTTATTTTTATCGGTGAAAACTCTGCCCCACAAATTTTAATACTTCGGGCAAAGCCGTACGCCAATACGACCAAGTATGCCCGCCATCACGTACTCTAAATTCATGAGGGATTTTTTTATCAATCATCATCGCATGAAGTGCCATATTGCCTTTGATAAGAAAGTCATCATCTCCACAATCAATATAATATTTTACTTTTTTCAAATCATCTGCATTTCCCGTTTCCACAATTTTAAGGGGAGCATTTTTATAATAATGAGCCGTTAATCTATCTTTTCCAGCCAGGCCTTTTCCATATAATTCCCCAAATACATTGTCCCAACTTGCTTGCTCCCTGCTAGACGTAAACTCCTCATCGGTCCATACAGCAGCGCTCAGCGGGGCCGCTGCCACAAACATGTCTGGATGTTTGGTAGCCATGAGCAAGGTACCAAGGCCTCCCATTGAAAGCCCCGCCACCGCCCTAAACTCACGTTTAGAACGCGTACGATAGGTTGCATCGATGTAGGGGATTAGTTCCTGCACCATAAAATCTTCATATCGTATTTTGTTGTCATAGGAGTTTTGATACCATGTCACCCCGGCATCAGGCATCACGATTATCATCGGTGGTGCTTCGCCAGCATTGATGGCTTTGTCAGCAATAATATGCGCTTCGCCAAACTGAGTCCAGCCCGTTTCGTCGTCGGTATATCCATGAAGTAGATATAAAACTGGATAGCTCCGATTGTTTTTTTCATAATCGGCAGGAAGATATATGCTATACTTTATATCTTTTCCTAGAAGCTTACTTTTGACACTTAGACTTTCTTTAAGAGTGCCATTTTGTGCGAAAATCACACTACAAAAAAACAATAAGAAAATGGTGTTAAATGTTTTCATATAATTGTATGTTTTTTCGTAAACATATCCACGCGCATGGTTTGTTCCAAGTTATATCATGGTCTCGACGAAAAGCTTATCCATTA
>VFQN01002151.1_pt1 | contig 31227 bp, 53 predicted proteins | sample 3512371 | NCBI WGS metagenome assembly VFQN01 (sample SAMN10412370, study PRJNA504923) | tailings metagenome | isolation source: Replicate 2 from Balatoc abandoned mine | place: Philippines: Itogon, Benguet | collected 2017-08-28 | reverse complement strand
TTGAACGCAACGCTGCCACCGTGCGGAGATGGAATGTAGTGCTCCTGCCATTTGAGTATTCCGCAGTCATTGGGGGGTCTGGGGGGCTTGCCCCCCAGGAAACAAAATTGGAACCATAATTTTTCAGGCCAAAATTATGAGCAGTACTATCAGAATTATGACTCCGAAGGCCGAAAATTATGAGCGGTCAGAATTTTCCGCGAAATAAGACCGGAACACTGCCTTGCCCTTGACCAAAAGCCGACTGTGGAATGCCTCAAGCGTCAAGGACAGGGTACGCTCAGGCCTCATCCCTGCTAGGCGGATGGGTCCCGATGGGCGCATGGGCCTACATTGCACCTGTACGGTATCCAGCTGGTAGCCTGTTGCTCCGGCTGTTGTTGAAGCTTCTGGCATGTATGGGTGCTGTGAAATTGACACCAGCGTCTAGGCTACCATACTCCTGGGCAAGGCACAATGGCAGCTTCAGGCTACCGTATCTCGTCCTGTCACGTGACGTTACAAAACCTGCAGATACCAGGGATACCCGAATGCGCATGTGCTGTCGTGCATTGTCCGCGGATGAATGTTCCAATATCGGCAAACAGCTCACTAGAAGCACACAAGCTGAGGAGAATTCATCCAGAAAATGAAGTCATAGCAATCCACCTGCAGGCAACAGCAGCGCTGTACGCCAAAAGGCAAGACTAGGCACGCCCAACTACAGCATCATGAGGGTCATGCGAGGTACGCATACCAATATGTGCGAACTGATCCGATCGTCATATTTCACCAGGCAAACATGTCAACATTAGGGGAGCCCCTGGCCACCAACTTACTTAGGGTATCATTACAACGCAATATAGTTTGCAACAACTGCCTGCCTACACACGAGTTGCACAGCACACGCCTGCACCTGCACCAGTCCATCACCGAGCTCATTTCCCCCTGCCGCCCCGACCCGGGCCCCGACCCCTCCCTCCCCCTCTCCCCCGCTCACCCCGCCCACCTCCTCTCCCGCCCCGCCCTCCATCGCCCCGCCCTCCATTCCCCCGCCCCCTGCCTCGCCCACGCCCACGTCCACGCCCGCCCTGCTGGCCCCCCTCTCCCGCCCCCTGCCCCTGCCCCGCCTCCTTGGCCTGCTGCCCCCCGCCCTGCTGCTTGGCCAGCTTCTTCCTTAGCCGCCCCGGCAGCGCCTTGTGCTTGGCCTTCGCGACCGCCCTCTGACCACCCAGCGGTAGCCCGTCGTTGTCATCCTCACTATCACTGACCATTCCGCCACCTCCATCGCTACCCTCCTGGTCCGAGCCGCTGTCGCCGCCGCGCTGCCCCCCATTCTCCTCGCCTGACCCGCTGCTGCCGTACCCTCCCCCGCTGCCCCCGCTGTCGCTGTCATCACCCGAGCTCCCTCTCCCCCCGCCGCCGCCCTCCTCCCCTTCACTGTCAGACAGGAACGCCTCCGGGCGGGGTATGGGCACCAGCGGCTTGTTCCTGGTGGGCAGGCCCCACTGCGCCTCCTTGCCCTGCTTGGCAGCCCCCGCGGCCTTGCCGGCAGCTGCCTGCTGCTTCCCCTGCTTCTCCTTGCCGCCCTCCGCCTTCCCGGCACCCGCCTTCGCCCCAGTCCCCGCTACAGCCGCGGCACCTGCCGGCAGCTTCTGCCGGGGGTCCAGGTAGTAACCCAGGCCGCGCGGCCCCAGCTTGAAGAAGTACCCCTGCCTGGCGCCGGTGAACTTCTTCGAGGGGATGAACGGCGCGGCGGGCGCCGGCGCCCCGCCCGCCGCCGCCACCAGCTGCTGCTGCATCTCCTTCTGCACCCGCGCCTGCGCGCGCTGCTGCTCCCGCGTGGCAGGCACCAGCTGCGCGTCGCCCGCCCGCACCACACGTGGCGCGCCGCTCGCGGCCAGGCCACCCTCCTTACTTTCCTTCCCCTCCGCCCCCTTCTCCTGCCCCTTCTTCTGCTTCTTTGCCGGCCTAGCCTCCTCCCCCTTCCCGTCCTCCTGCCCTCCTTGCCCCTGCTTCTCCTTGTCCGCCTGCTGCTGCTGCTGCCTGGCCAGCTTCTTCCTCAGCAGCGCCGCCACCGCACGCGCCTCCTGCGAGCCCAGGCCCTCCATGAGGTCGTCCGCCGCCCCCAGCACCATCTCAGCATGGCTGGGACCCTTGTCCTCCTCCTCTTCTTCCTCGTCCTCCTCCTCGCCGTCATCGCCGCCGCCGTCGGGGTCCTCGCTGGTGCCGTCGCCGGCGCGCGCCAGCGCCGCCGCCGCCGCCGCTCCTCCGCCCAGCTTGGCCTCCGCCACCCTCCACGCCTCCGCCAGCGCCACCAGGTTGGGGTCCGCAGCCTGGCCGTGCGCCTGCAGCAGCTCCAGCAGCGGGGGCGCCAGCGGAGCCTGCGGGCGGGAACAACGGCGCATTACGTTTTTTAACCGGTGACGTGGTGGCTTACGCACAACACACAGTAGGCGTGAAGTGTTTGCCACGGCTTGCAACACCGGTAGCGGAGCCCTGTGGTACCGGTAGTTGTGACTGAGTGCAGCTGCTGCTCCAGCAAAGCTTTCGACCGCCGGCTGCAGGCTCCCCATCGCAGCCGTGCGCACCCCTGACAGGTCCCCTTCCCCCCCTTCCCCGCCACGCACCAGGTTGCGCGTGAAGAAGCTGAAGGCGTGGCCGAACGCCGCCAGGCGGCCCGTGCGGCCCACGCGGTGCACGTACGTCTCCAGCCGCGGCGGGAAGTCGTAGTTGACCACGTAGGGCAGACCGCGGATGTCCAGCCCGCGGGCGGCAACGTCCGTGGCCACCAGCACCTGGGGGTGGGGTCGGGGTGGGGTGAGCGGGGTGTGGGAAGAGGGTTTGGGACGTAAGCGTCCGGCAGTATGCCTACCAAGCAGGTCGAGGAAGCGGCCTGGGTTGCGTTCAGCATCAAGGAGGCAGCACCGAAGCTGGAGGCATGTGGCATTGGAGAGGCCGGCTTGTAATTGTTTATGTGGCCACGGTGTGCAGGGCAGAACGCACCTGCACCTTGCCGGAGCGGAAGTCCGTGACCGCGCTCTGCCGCTCCGCCTGCGAGCGCTGGCCGTGCAGTTGCGCCACCTTGTGCCCCGCCTTGGCCAGTGTAGTGGCCAGGAAGCGCACCGTCTTGACGCGGTTGGCGAACACCAGCACGCGCGGCGCATTGCGGCCGCCCGCCGCCGCCGCCGCCTCCTTGACGCGTGCCAGGTGGCGCAGCAGCTTGTCAGGCTTCTTGTGCTCCGCGCACACCTGCACCACCTGCAAGGCGGGTCGGGTACAAGTGGAAAGGCGGCAGGGGTGTTTCCGGCACAGCAGCGGGCGCGGGCGCATGTGCGGGGTATGGGGGCGTGGTCGCCCTGGCAAGAGGGGACGGACAGGAGCGGGGCGGTCACGCGCGGACACGAGGAGGCAGCGCCAAGGAGTGCATGGCCAGCAATGTGAGAATATGAAAGTAAGGTTACGAAGTGGACTTGCCCTCGACGATGCCGCATGCAGGCAAATGAACAGTATCCAGGCTTGCACCAACGATCGACCCGCGCCATTCGCGCTCGCGCGCCCAGCCCCCCACCTGGGTGATGGTCCTGCTGATGGCGTTGGCTCCCCCCGCCGCCACCCGCACCACCTCCGGGTCCGCCAGCCACTGCCCCGCCGCCTCCTCCACCTCCCCGGGCATGGTGGCGCTGAACAGCAGCACCTGCGGCCGCCCCCCGGCCCCGCTGCCGCTCCCGCCCTCCCCCGCCTCCGGCGCGCTGCCGCCCTTGGCCGCCTTGGCTGCCCCCTTGCCGCCCTTGGCCCCGCCCGCTGCCGCTTTCCCTTGCTGCGGCTCCGGCAGCATCATGTCCCTCAGCCTGTCCAGCTGCGCCTTGAAGCCCAGCGACAGCATCTTGTCCGCCTCGTCCAGCACCAGGTAGCGCACGTGGCCCTGAGGGTGGAAGTTATGGTGTTTACGGGCAGCTTGGCCAAGGGAGGAAGAAAGTTGGGCTAGAGCCAGGGGCCGCTGTCGCCACAACCCACGCAGCACGCACCCAGCCCTCCACACATCCCTCCCGCTGCATTTGCTGCGCAGGTACCCTCGTGCCCCACCCACGGGGTCAACATGCATCGCTTTGTTTGCCTACATTTTGCCGTATGCCACTCCCTTCTATGACACGCTGCCTGATGCTACCCCCGGTCAACGCGCACCTTTAGCGCCAGGTGCCCTCCGTCCACCAGGTCCAGCAGGCGGCCGGGGGTGGCCACCAGCACGTGGGGCCGCTTGGGGCCGCACAGCAGGGCAACCTGGGCGGGGAGGGGGAGGGGGAGGGGGAGGAAGCAGCGAGGAATGGCATGTTAGGGACAGCATGGACGCGAGGATGCGCGTGCGGAAGGCTGCTTGCGGCTCAGGTGCATGCGGGAGGGGTGGAAAAGGGCCCGAGGGAGGGCACGTGCGACGTGTCTGGGTCTCGCAACGTCGAGGGTCGGTGTTGAACGGGACGTTGGGGCCGTAACAGGTGCCCTCACACCTAACACGCCTGCCCACACAACGCATGCGAACCCACCTGCTCCTCCTTGGGCGCGCCTCCGAACACGCACACAGTGCGCAGCCCCGTCACCGCCCGCAGCTGCCGACACTGCCCAGCCACCTGCCAGGGAGTGGAGAATGCCAGGGGAGAGAAAATGATTTGGGACTCGGCTGAGGAGAGTTGGCATGGGTGCTTTGGGCAGAGCGGCTGGCATGCAATGGGGAATGCCGCGCCATATCAGTGCAGTGTGGCCCTTTTGGGTGGACGGACAAGGGCGAGGTGCATGGCGGTTGTTGCGCATCCAGCGTGCAAAGGAGGGCTCAGATCAAGAAATTCAACCAGTTGAGTTATATCGGCATCGCACGATCGTGCTAGGTAGCGCGGATAAACTCATGCTTCGTCACCGCCCATGTTGCCGTACGCATGCGTATTCGAAAGGAGCAAAACCGCCGTGTCCCTCCTGACTTGTTCGGCTCAGATCAAGAAATTCAACCATTTTGTCGTTTGTCCTCATCTGCTAGATCAGCAGCGCGGATAAACAATTCTTTCATCATGGCCGTGTGCGAACAAAAGGGCACGAGCGAGGTACTGTAAGGGCGTGCACACGGTGGAGGGGCAATGGCTCGGACCAAGAAATTCAACCAATACTGTTTTGTGTCCTCATCTGCTGGATCAGCAGCGCGGATAAACAAGTGGTTCGTCACTGCCATCTGGAAGTGCACAGAACAAGTGCCAGTGAGCATTACACAGACCGCGGACAGGATGAGGCAAGTAGGCGTATTGGCTCGGATCAAGAAATTCAACCAGTTTGTCGTTTGTCCTCATCTGCTAGATCAGCAGCGCGGATAAACAATCTTTTCGTCATAGCCGTAACCAACTATTCCCAAGGCCTCGTCCAAGCAGCAGGCGATTGAGCACGTACATGCCCTTTGCATCGTGCAGCGTAAGCACGACTGAAGCGGCTAGTCGGGCACAACAGGCGATCTTGTGCTCAGACCCTTCCCATTTAAGGGACACCCCATGGCACCCGGACTCAATCCACACACGCGCGTACCTGCAGCGCCAGCTCGCGCGTGGGCAGCACCACGAGCGTGGCGGGGCCCTCGGGGGAGGTGGCGGCGGAGTGGCCGGCCTCCTGCGAGCGATGGGAGAGCGGCGGCAGTAGCAGGAGGTGAGATAGTGTGACATAATCCTTTTACAACGCACACGGTGAGGCGTGGAACGAGCGTGCAAGAAGGAACGTGGTGCGTATGCAAGTGGGAGATGCGCTGGGCTGGGGGCTCAGATCAAGAAATTCAACCAGTTGAGTTATATCGGCATCGCACGGCCGTGCTAGGTAGCGCGGATAAACTCATGCTTCGTCACTGCCCCCGGGGGCCCACACCGCCCAGCGTGCAACATCCGTACAGGGTAGCTCTATGGGTCGCACTACCGCGCCTGATGGATGCTCGTTGTACCAAGGATGGCGCTGTGCCACCTCCTGACAAGCGGCCAAGAGTGCACCCCCCACCCCACCCTGTGAGCACTTGCGTGCACCTGCTGCTTCTGCGATCGAACACGCGTCGGCTCAGATTAAGAAATTCAACCATTTTTGTCGTTTGTCCTCATCTGCTAGATCAGCAGCGCGGATAAACAATTCTTTCATCACCGCCGACGCTGCTAAATGTGCCCACGTGCCAGGAGAGCTTCAGCGCATGGGCTGCCTTCCGCCCCTGCCGCCGTGCCCTGACCCTCCACAAACCCAACCCGCCAACCAGCGCTGTCGAACCCAGCTAACCGCGAGGCCCACCCCACCTGCAGCTTCACCAGGCCGGGCAGCAGGTACGCGAAGGTCTTGCCGCTGCCGGGCTCCGCGATGCCCTGCAGGAGGAGGGGCGGGGAGGAGCGTGCAGCAACCAGGTCGCGGGTTAGAGCCATGGAAATGCGGGGCCACAAGGCCGTCAGCCTTTGCCACGAGGCGGGTAAAGTGTTGAAAGACACTCTTGACTCATAACAGTAAGCTCCCCTGATACCTAATCTGCAGTGAAATTCCTGGCGACGAACGGCGCGGCCGAGATACCCTTATACGTGCCCTTGTGCACAGCCCAAACGTCCTAGCCCCACGCACTGGCATGAAGGGCCCCTGCACGCCCTGGGCCCCAACACTACCTAATGCTCCGGCTGCCCATGCCCCGCTCCCGTACCCCAGCACCCCAGTAACCACCCGCCCCCGCCCCCACCTCCACGTCCCTCCCCGTCAGCGCGGGGGGCCAGCTGCGCTCCTGCACCGGCGTGGGCTCCACCAGCCCGCAGCCCAGCATGCACGCCTGCAGCAGCGCCGGGTACGGCTCCAGCGCCGCAGTGGCCGCCTCCGGCCGTGCGCCCGGCGGCAGCTTCCGCAACGCCGCCTGCCGGGCGTTGTGTGCCAGCGCCGCCGGGTCCAGCAGCCGTACGGACGTCGACATGCCGCCGCCCTTCCGCCCGCCATCTGGGTCGGCGTCTGCGTCGTCTGGGTCGCTCGAGTGCGGGCCGTTTGCGGCTTTCTCGGCATTCTTGGCCTTCTCGTGGCGTGCGCGCTTGGCGGCACGTGGCTGCTTGGCTTCAGCGGCTACAGCAGCGGCGGCGGCGGCGGCACTGGTGCTGGCGTGGCGGTTGGACTGCGCCCGCCGTTCCGCTTCCTCAATGTCGCTGTCGTACGCAGGGGCCTGGTGCAGGTGGGGAACGGGTGCCGTGGGCAGCAGCGGGGCGGCGTTTCAGGCAGGTGTACTGGTGTGGCCACTCTGGCGGCAACCAAATAGCTTTTCAAGGCTTATGACCCAGGCGATACGCGTGGCGGAGGTTGCTGGAGATACGTTTGGCGCAGTAAGCAGGGCATGCGCGCATGCCGTTGCGCAGGCGCATTCAGCTCTTAGACTGTGGTGGCGCTCGGCAAGGGCCGCTGCCGCCACCACCGCTGCCGTCGCTGCTGCTGCAGCACTGCTGCCCATACGGCTGCATACCCAAGCTTGCAGCCTCAATTGCAAGTATAACCGTCAAGGGGCGTGTGACCGCTTACCCCGGCCAAGGTGTCGTCCTCGTCCCAAGGCTCCGCCTTGTCCGCCGCAGTCAGCTCCGGGGGCTTATAGCATACTCCCTGCAATGTATGCGATTTGCTGCGTGTAAGTCGTAAATGCCTGTAAGTTCTCGCCAACGCGAAGCCGCTGCAAAGCAGTGTAATGCCCACCTGGCAGAGCCGCCGAATTTTCTTGCGGCGGCGCTCGCGACGGGCAACTCCATCCTTTCCAACCTCCTGCCTCTCCTTCTTCTTGCGCTTTTTCGCGGACTTTCGGGCGACATAGTCGTTACCCATTTTGCTGGAGGCAGGTCAGTCCGGTCAGAAGGCCATGAGCGAGGAGCTCTAGCTTGCTATACACTGGCGCTGATAGGTATCTGCCCCAATGGCGGCAGGCATGGCGGGCTGGCCCTGGCTCCTGGAACGTCCTCCGGAACCCCGTACACACCCTGTATACATACTGCCTCGACGCGTTGTTGCCTGGCAACCTCCTCTACGCGTTGTTTCCTGGCAACCTGAAAAAGCAATTTTACTCACGCTCGCTGCTCAACGCGCGTGCTACCTTTGCAGCTGTTCGGGCCTTCTCCGCCTCCCAGCGACATGGCTCCCGTCAAGCTTCATGTGCTCTACTGTGGTGGCTGAGTAAGTTCTAGCATTTTTTGTACGCAGTAGTGGAGCTTTGCAGTGGCAAGGTCTACGCTTTGCGGCGTCTGGGGCTCAAAGGCTGTGAGCGTTGCGGCTTACGTGGTGCTATGTGACATCCGCACACCCCGGTTTGATTCTCATGGTATCTTTCCTCCTACCTTCCATCGACAGGGATACGGGTCGCGCTACCGAGCGTGAGTGAAGGGGATCGAAATCAAGGAACTGCAGCAGGCAGCAGGCTGTCAGCCAGTCGCCTGCAGCCTTCTGTGCCATGGTACTCAGCCTATGTTGTATTCGGACTGATTGCAAATTTAGGGGTGCACAATGGAAGGCGACTGACAATTGACATGCGGTCGGCGGTCCCTGTTTCCTTTCCGCCCTGGTGAAAACGTTGTCTACGCATTTGTGTTGCTCTGTTACAGGCTAGAAAATGCAATCAAGCAGAAGTTCCCGGGAGCGGATATTACGTTCTCATTTGAGGCCACGCCTCACGCCACCGGTAGGTTTTCCATCATCACAGCATATGCATACGTGTACCTTTTTGGCATGCTGGCCTCGAGCCGCTTGCACACAGGACAGGATGACTCAGGCAAGCACGAGGAACCTTCGGTCAACCAGCACAGCTCTGCACGGTTGCGCCTCAGCAATGTAGCGATGCACTGCTGCAACGTGTCTGTCAACATGGCGAGCTTAGAAGGGCAGCCGTCGACCCCACGGCATCAACCTCCTGTGCACTGCACCGTGCACGCCTCCTCCAACTGGGCTCGGCACGCCTTGACGCGTCCTCCGCCCCTGTCCTTCCCCCCCAGGCTTCTTCGAGGTCGAGGTGAACGGCGAGCTGGTGCACAGCAAGAAGAACGGCATGGGTCACGTGGACAGTGCCGAGAAGATGCAGGCCATCCTGGACAAGGTTGGCGCCGCGCTGGCCAAGTAGCCGCCTCCGCGTGCGTGATGCACGTAGGAGCGGTGCTCACACCGCGCAACCCTTCCGCACCGTCATGGGTAAGCGGGGGCACGAGGGCTATTTGTAAAACCTGTGTACTGTACCGCCACCTGTGCCGAAACATAATTCCTGGTGCTGTCAGTGCCGTAACATCTCACAAGCGGTGCGTCCAGCACTGTGGCACTGCTCACGCCGTGCTCATTGGCAACCGTGCTCAACTACCTGTTCGTGGGGTGGCATGGGCAGCTGACTCCATGCTTGCCCCCTCGCGCCTCGCACCCGGCCTGCAGGGAGGAGTTGATGCCACGGGAGGCAAGATGAGGGACATGGGCCCTAAAGGACACTGTCCTTGGCCCGGTCCTGATGCCACGCTGCAGCCCCCGCCGGCATCAACTGGCTGCCCATGCGGATGCGTATTTATGTGCTCGACGGTGTTGACCGTTGACTGTTGCTATGAAGCCTCTCAAGTACAGCCCGCATGGCTCTGCATGGCGTCGCGTTAGACCAGGGGACCTGGTTAGACATGTGCCATGCATCCATGCGGACTGGTGGCCACTGATGGCAGAGGCGTGTTGTGTTAAGGGTCACGTGTGCATACGGTACTCGTGCATGGGTACAACTTGTGATACTGTGATTCATTCACCATTCTCCACAATCCTCGCTCTCTCCATTTCGAGCCGGGCCAACCTGCCGAAGTGTGAGCACGGGCAGGTAGGGCCGGTGGTGGGAAGCGGGGTTCAGCTGTTGCATGGTTGGAGTAGCAAACAGACCCAGAGCCAGCCAGCGCCCCTAGCTCCTCAATCAGCTGATGGCTCCTCGATCATGCAACAGCTTCTGGCCTTGTCTAGGGCGTTGGAGACGGGCCAAGTCGACGGGGCACTGTCAGTACCAGCGATCGGCAGCTTCCCTTGAGTCTGCAACGGCCCTAACCACCAGTCCACGTGGCCAGCCGGGCTATAGGGCTGTCACGACATGCATCTGAAGCGCATTATCGCGGCTGTAGCTAGTAACACGGGTGGGGAACACTCTACCGTGCTTTGCAGCCCTTTCCCTGGCGCACTCGTGTCCACTTATACCCAGCTGCACCGCATGCCGCCGTTTACAGATGCCTCTGCCTGAGACCTTTTGAGGTGCACCACGGCCGTTTTAACGAAGTATTGAAGACGATGAAGGCGCAGGAAATGGCTCTGCGTCATAAATAGTCAGTAGATCGAGAGGGAGTCTTAAACGTGGTCGTAGATGACACATGGTACGGGCTTCGGGTGGCGGGCCGTGAAACTGAGAGGTGTATGCATAGTGCCGAGTGTCCGACGATAACACACGATAACAAATATTACATGGATGTCTTCGTAATAGTACAGCGATGTCCCGCCATGCTACCTGAAGTTACCGTAGCCCCCGATGCCCTAGAGAGCGAGCAGCAGGCCCGCGCTCAAACAGCAATAATTACTGGCTGCGAAAATGAGGAGCACAATGAAGCGGGGATGCAGCACTGGTCTACTTCTCCTCTTCCTCAAGGCAGTAACGTTGGGCATCTCCCCTGCATACGCGGGAGGCGCCACGCGTACAGCGCACCTCAGGACAGGGGACATAGAGCTTGGGTAAGCTTTCACGAACAGCATTTACAGGTACTTCACGTAATGAATCCATTCCCTGTTCAGAATTTCACAGGTAGCCGGAGCGGGTTGGGCACACTCTCGGGTGTGCTCGGGTTGCAGCGTGCAAGCTCTGAGCCGCGCGCAAGCCGGAACACATAACCGTAGACCCTGACGCTCACCTGGACATCGCAGGGTGCTGGATGAAGCCGAAGGCCTCTCAGCTATGACCGCTGCCACCGGCAGTGCAGCGGCCCCTACCGGTGCGATGGCGGGGCGGGGCGCAGGGAGCGAACCCCACCGCGGCCGCAGCGCATGGGGTGATGCCCTGGGGTTGCAGCTGTACCTGGTGGGGCACACCGGCAGTGGAATTGAGGCCCTCAGGCGGGCGCTGGTGTCCCATGGATCAGTCATCGTGTCGTACGTGCCGGACGACACGTGGCTGGTGGCGGCCACACCGCGTGCCATGCGGGAGGTGGTGGCGGAGACGGGGGCACCCACGGTGGGTGGGCGTGGCAGATGGACAAAGCCTAAAGCTTGCATAGCCTGCTGCCAGCTTATCGACCAAGCTAGTTTTCATTAGAGACTTAGGGATGATGACCGAATGCCACCCGCAAGCTGCCGCAAGCTTGTCTGCATGATTGTACCCGCACTGCACGTCATCATCCTGGGCCAACGGCGGGTTGAGGTGTGTACGTGTACCGGTTGTCCCTCTGCTCCAGGCCCGCTACAAGCCTGGCTACAAAATGGCGCCCGAGTGGGAGCAGCTGTGCACCCCGGAGGACACCGGCGATGGTGTAGACGGCTGGGGTACGGATGCAGGCGGAGGTGGCGAGGGGCCGACGGAGGCGGCAGGGGGGTCAGAGGCGCAGGCCACCGCGGACGCTAAAAGGGGCCCGAGCGGGGGCAGCAGGCGTCTGCGGGCGCACAGTGCAGCGGCTGGCGGCGCGGAAGGCCCAAATGGCAGCTCCCGCCACAGCCAGCTTACTGACACACCGGGCTCAGAGTCCGGGTCTGCCGGGGGTGCAGTTACAAGCATGCAGTCGGGAGGACGGCTGCTGGATATCTTAGACACGCTGGCACCCCACCACGTAGCGCACCACGTGGCGGTGCGAGGCAGGCTGCTGGCGGGCGGCAGCCTGGCGGGCGAGCAACGGTACGGCGTGTCTGTACACCTGCTGCCTGTCGTACCGGCGGAGGCGCTGGAGGCGGCGGAGGTGGATTGGCCTGCGGCGATGGCAGCTGCGCTAGCAAGACGGGGGCCTGACGGGGGAGGAGGGGTTCAAGGGGGCAACGGGACGAACAGCAGCAGTGACGGAGGCGGCGGCGACGGAGGCGACGGCGAGTGCTATCCTGTGGTGGTGGCGCCGCGGGAAGTGCGCACGGGCCACGTGCTGAACGGCACGCGGGGACCCGGCGCGGCGGTGCTGGACGTCTACCTGTGCGAAAAGGTACGTCACGGCGCATTGTACGGCACGTCGTACAAAGGTGCAGATCGCCACGCTGCTGCTGCACGGGTGTACAAGCACAGAACGGCCCTTCACCACGGCGTTGCTGTCAAGCCTCACGGCCAATCCCACGTTTTCCGGTGCACTACCGTGCTGCGGTGCTGGGTACTGTTACGCTCTCCCGCCAGCGCGTTACCAATGCCTTCATCACTTCAACCCCTATCCACCTTCCCCCGCCCAGGACCTTCGGCGGGGCGTGCGGTGGCTGGCGCACCAGCCGCTGGTGACGTGGGTGGCGCCTCGGGGGCGGCTGCAGCTGGATAACGCCTTTGCGGCCGTGCTTACGCAGAACGGTGGGACAGGGGCTGTGAGGAGGGCGAGGGGAGCAGCGAGGAGGATCAGGGTCAGGCGAGCGTAGGCTAACGCCGAAGAAAGGGGAAACCACACCAGGGGAGCTCCCGTGCACAACACAGCTTGCAGGAGCAGGGTGGAGCAGCAGGAAGCAACAAAGATACCGGTTTGTACCGTACTGCACCACGGTAGCAAGACAAACCAAGCAGTGTATCAACCGCGCCACCCATTGGTGTATGCGCAGGGGACATCACGGCGGCACAGTCGCGCAACCCGCTGGCGGGCGGCCTGGGCGCACAGCCGTACCACGCGGCGGGGCTGGACGGCGCAGGGGAGGTCGTGGGGGTGGGTGGGGCCCGGGGCGTGTGGCGTGCGCAGGCGTGGCGTGCGGTGTGGGGCACGGCTGCACCTTGCCGTGCACCCATGGTGTCTAGCTGTCCAGGGGCCCCCTGTCATGTTGACAACGAGAAGCAACCGCAGCGGTGCAGGCACGAAGCAGGCGCCCCTAACCCGAGCGTGGGCGTTGGTGTGTATGGCTAGCGAAGGTCCCTCTCCGCAGCACCCTTTTCCCTACCTCCACAACGCAGCCCACCACTCAGCCAATGTGATATCAGGACATCTTTCACGCAGGGGCGCGTGTCGTACGTCTCCGTCCCGTACCACGCACCACGCCGCTGCACCCCACCCCCTCCCCCTCACGCCCCAGGTTGCCGACTCGGGGCTGGACCTGGGCAGCTGCTACTTCGCCGACCCGCGGTACGGCGGTACGGAGTACGGCGGGCTGGCGGCGGGGGCGCCCTCCCGGCTGCAGCTGCCGGGGCACCGCAAGGTGGTGCAGTACGTGGTGGCGCCGGGTGGGTGGCGCATGGCCGGGCCGCCTGGCGCAAACCAATGGCCTCATGAGTAACAACCGCCCCACCTCTCCTGATCCTTTGCTGCATGGCAAAACGGGCCATGCGCCGATGTACTTAAAGCATATGCCCCCTTTTCAGTGTTTTTTGTCGACCACCTGTTTTTGCCTTTCACAGCACAACCTGCGCCTCGTCTTCTACGGGCCAAAGTCACACTGCCCTGCCCTAATTAACCCCGTCTCCGCTTGACTCCGTGCCCGCTAGGCGCCCTGTACGGCGACGAGGCGGGCCACGGCACGCACGTGGCAGGCAGCGTGGCGGGCGCACAGCTGCCGTACGATCCCGCCCGCCACGACGCCGCCACAGGCGCCGCGCCGCGCGCCCGCCTGTCCTTCGTGGACGGCGGCTCGGCCACTCGCTTCGACCTGCCCAAGCCCCTGGCGGACAACTACTTCCCGGTGAGCGCCGGTGCAGGGTTCTGCGCCGTGATGAGGTAACTGCCTGTACTGCAAGTGGCGGAACTGGCAGGAGTGGCTTCCTAGCGCGCCTGCTGAAAATGCAGGTGCTGAAGGCAGCCCTGTTGGACGAGTGACCAAGACCCTTCTTGTCTCCGTCCTGAACCACCTTCCCTTCCCCCCTTCCTACCGCACAACCCATCTACCCCAGCTGCACACGGATGCTGGCGCCGCCATCATCAGTGATTCGTGGGGCAGCCAGGACGTCCCCTACAACGACCTGGCGGCAGGTGGGGGCAGGGCAGGGGGCACGGCAGGACAGCGGGCCGGGACCGGTGTTTGCACAGCCACCTACTGCCGCCTCTGCAACTCCCCACCTCACCACCCACCACCAGCCACCACTCTCCGCCAACACTTTATGCAAGCACACCGAGCCGTTCCTACGGCATACGGGTGTGGTTCCTCTTGCCGTTGGCGCCCGTCTGCCACCTCGCACCAAGTGTGGTGGAGAACAAGTATCCGGCTGTTGCCCTCGGCGGCTGTGCAGGCTATGACCTGTTCCTGTGGCGCAACCCCATGGTGGCGTGCTTCAGGTCCGGTGGCAATTACGGTGAGCAATGGAGTGCAAGGGGCTCGGGAATGAGGAAAGGGGATGGAGGAGTAATGTAGAGGGTGGGTGCCAGCGCTTAGCGGTAGTAGTTCGGCGGGCTCCCACCAGGCCCTGTACAGCTTTCGCTGGCTTTCGCTGGCGCATGAGCAGTAGGCGGCGGCATCCAGGGGAGCGCCACCCTGGCTACAGGCCTGCTGGGCCCCCCACCCGGCGGCACCACCCCCTGCTGTCCACACTGCTCCCAACACCCTTAGCGCCCACCTCCACTTGCCCACCTGCCCCACAGGCGCATCAGCTCCCTCGCATCCCCGACATCGATAACCCCTCCCTTGTGCCCTGCAGGCCTGCTTGGCCCGCTGCCCGGCGGCACGCTGAACGCCGAGTCGCACGCCAAGAGCCCCGTGGTGGTGGGCGCCACGGCCAAGGCGCGCAGGAGGGGCACGGCCGACGACGTGTACCTTGTGCGGGGCAGCGGCGGGGCCGCGGGCCGGGCGCCGATGGAGTTCACGGTGGGACAGGAAATATGGTTTGGGGGTTCGGCTGGATGTTGTCTGGGGCGCATTGGCGGGGGCGGGGGCGGGGGAATGGGGCTGGAGGAAGGGCCGGCTGGGTGCTTGGTAGGGGCACAACGGGTTGGGGGTGGATGTAAGGTCTTGCGGCATCTTAGCATGGGTGCGGTGTGCACTACGGTATGTAGCTCAAAGTGTGCAACTGCTCACTGCCCAGGTGGCACCCTGACTCTGCCGCACTGTCTTGCTCCCTGCGTGCAACCTTTCATGGCCGAGTCGGGGTGGGCCACGCTCAATGCAAAGATACCTTGACCGCCAGGTGCAACGAGACGCACGCATCCTCGGTTGTCCACCTGCTTGCCGTCCTGCTGTGCTCGTTGGCCCTCGCCCCCTCCCCCCGCCCTCCAGGTGTACCTCCGTGAGGCCGATGGGCAGCCCAAGCTGAAGGACGTCATCCGCAACAAGAAGTCGGTAAGTGGGGCCCGTCGGGGTAGCGCGCTGCGGAGAGATACGCAGCCTAGCGCAGGAAACGCTTCTTGCGAGCTACAAACGGGGGACTTGATAAGTTGCAACTGTAGTTGCATACCAAGCGACTCCTCCAAACTATCACAAGCACATTAGCTGCCCCGCGCGCCCTGCAACCCCCGCCCAGGTGCCCCTGGTGGTAGCCCCCGCCGCCAACCCCTGCCGCTGGCTGGCCACGGGGCCGCCCGAGGCTCGCGGCGCGGTGGTGGTGGTGCAGCGGGGGTACTCCCTTGACTGCGGCGACACGGCGGCGGCGCAGGCCGTACGGCAGGCGGGCGGCCTGGCCATGGCGGCTGTGGCGCTGCTGCCGCTGCTGCCCACTGGCGTGCCGCAGCCGGTGGGGGTGGCGGGTCTCCCCTGCTCGCTGCTGCCGCCGCTTCTGGGCGGCTGGGTGGTGGGGAACGCCAGCGAGGGGGTGGCGCTGACGCTGACGCGCAAGACGGTGGGGCGGGGTTGGTCTGGGTTAGGTGGCGTGTGGCGTCACGGAGATGAGACGGAAGTCTGGGCCATATGCTGCCGGACAGTGCTAAGTTGCATCAACGGTAGTCATACGCAGCGTATCGGGTACAGTGTGCCGCACCTGTGCATCACACCCAGCAGTTTGCGTGAAACGCACCGACGCCCACGCGCAGGTTCGTAAGGGCCCCGACACCGTATCGCTGTTCTCTGGATTTAGCGGTAGTCGTGTGCGGCATGTCTGTGTGGTGTATGCTGCCACTATGCCCCAACTATCTCCTTACTTGCGGCCACAGGTTCGCGAGGACCCCGACAACGTGGCCCTGTACTCCTCGTTCGGCCCCACCCCCGACGGCCGCATCAAGCCCGACGTGGTGGGCCCCGGGGGGGACATCGTGTCGGCAGCCAGCGGCAGGGCAGCCACAGGTGGGGCCGCTACATAGCCACCGCACATAGGTGTGTAGGACAGCATGGTGTGAGTACCGGCACCAGCGACGGGGCGGCCACAGGTGGGGCCGTTACACAGGTACCGCACATGGGCGTGTAGGAAAGCATGACGTGGGTTTCGGCAGCCAGCGACAGGGCGGTCGCTGGTACGTAGGCGCGGGGGCGACAAGATGCATGGCCTAAACACTGCAAGTGCACATGTGTCATGGGGAGCATGTGGGGTGGTGGGAACGACAGAGTGGCCTTGGGTCGGTGCGCCGTGTGGGCGTGGCAGGAAGGTTGTGGGACAGAGTAGCAGGCGGGTGGGACAGAGGGGGGGTAGAGGAGGGTATGGCTGGAAGGTGCCTTGCAAGTGCACTTAAAGGTCTCTAGGGACTTTGGAACAGGCTTGTGGCTACATACGTCCATGTGAAACCACGTGCAGCATAAATGCCCGTCGCAGGGGTCATGCGTGCGGCGGGAATGCTGTGCCACGCACACCAGAGGGACGGACCGCCATTGCTTTGGTACCTCACCAAACCACCGCCGCTTATTCTGCACCTCCATCCCCTCTCCAGGCGGCTCCACCTGCAGCCCCCGGACGGAGACGCGCTCTGGAACCTCCATGGCGGCACCGCTGGTGGGTGGTGTCTTGTGTCATGGCGGTGTGGGTGGTGGTATGGTGGCTTAATGCGGATGTACGGGTGGGCCAACATGCGGGTGCGCCCGCTGTGCTCACTCCTGGGCAGTGGTGACAGCCAGGACCTGTTCACAGCGTGAAGCCAGCATGACCTTGCACCGAGATCAGGAACATACCTGCGGCAGGGTTAGGCCTGAACCATTGAACGACATCCATGCCTCCCCGACAGGCGGCGGGCCACGCGGCACTGGTGCGGCAATACTTCAGGTGCAGGCAGGGGAAGGGGAGGGGAGGGGGGGCTGAAAGGGTATGGAAAGGGGAGGTACCAGGGATCCGGCACGTGGCTGCATGTTCGGCGACACGTGGCAGCATGGTCATGCGTGGGTCATGCATGGGGAACTGATGTGCCGGTTGCATGCGCCCTGCTCTGACGCCTGAGTCCCTTAGAAGGTATGCCAGACGCCAACCACAGATCTGATCACCCACCCACCGATGCTGCTGGCCCACTCGGTACGGTGCCGCAGGACTGGGTTCTACCCCGACGGCACCAACACCAGCGCCGCCGCCACGCCCTTCACCCCCTCGGGCATGCTGCTCAAGGTGTGTACGTACGTGTGTGTCTGGGGCGGGAGCACTGCGCAGGTGTGAGGCGGTGGGGCGTACTGACACGGCATGCACAACCAACAGTGCGGCAGGATGGACAAAAGGGGGCGAGTTCAACAGAGCCCTGGTTCCTTCACTTGAAGGCAAGCAGGCGAATAAACGTGCACCATAGCGCGTACCCGTGCCGAGAGGGCGACAAGAACACATGTGCCATGCGCCACTCACCGACAGCGCTCAACGTGTACGTTTTGTACGTCGTATTCAAGCAACAAGCAAGAGTATTACAGGTGCTCCAAGTCCTGCTGCTTCTCCTTTGTCGCAGGCGGTCATCATTGCGGGTGCCAAGTCACTCAAGGTGAGGCGCTGAGGCGGGGGCGGGGCGCACAGCTTCGCACAGTCTCACGGCCTCATACCGGTACCTTCTGCATGTCACCAGCTCCTCTTGCCGCAAGCCCTCGCCTGCCTCAACCCCCTGTGCCCCATGCTCCCGCACCTCCCACACCTTTCTACTCCCTTCTTCCTAACCCCCTCTCTCTTCCCCCCACCTCACCCCAGGGCGGCTCCCACGTGGCTCTGGGCACACGGCTGGGCGCCGCGCCCGACGGCATGCAGGGCTTCGGCCGCATCAGCCTGGCGGCATCCCTGCCCCTCACACTGGCGGGGCCAGGGCAGGGCCCGGGGAAGGGGCTGCCCGCCAAGGCCCAGGCGCCCGGCATGCGGCTGCAGGTGGCGGACATGGGGGAGTTCACGGAGGAGGGGCAGCGGGCGGAGATGGGCGGCCTCACAGCCACCGGAGAAGGGTGAGCGCCGGCGGAATGCGCGAACGGACGAACGAGAAAGCCTTTTCCCCTAAGGGCCATGTGGATGATCGCATTATTCGCACCAGTGCCACTGCGCAACAGCTCGACATGCACGGCATGGCTGTGCACGGTGCACCCCCAACGTCCAATCCCCTCGTGGCCAAGTGTATTCTCCACCCCCTCCCCTCCCCTGCCCTTGTCCACGTCCTCCACCCCCGCAGCCCCGTCTCCATGGTCCTGGTGTGGTACGACTTTGGTCTGGCCGTCTGGGTAAGTACCCAGACCGCCGACCCTGCCGTACAGTCAAAGCTGGTCAACGACCTGGACCTGGCCGTCACGCTGCGGGGCGCGGGCCCGGGCGGCGCCGACTTAGTGCTGCTGGGCAACGCAGGTGGGGCGGCGTGAGGGGTGTGGGTGGGGATGGGGACCAGGGGTGGGCACCAGGGGTGGGAGCCTGGTGAGGACCCTGAGGCGGCGGCAGTGGGCTTGTGGCGAAGACCTGGTGCGGCTGGGCAACGCATGTGGGGCGGCGTTAGGGGTGTGGGGGTGAGTGGGGCTGAGGTTGTGATTGGACCCTTGGAGCCCGTGGTGGGCCCCCTGGTGGGGACCGTGGGGCCCTGGGGCGGCCTGCCCCATGGGGCTGTGGCAGGTGAGGTCATGTGAGGCAGCCGCATAAGGGTGGTGGGGGCCGCCGTTGGGATGTGGTGGCAGCCTGGGAGGCGGAGGGATGTTGGCCCGGCTGTCCGTCCCGTCGGAGGGATGCGACTTAGGCTAACTGCGGAGACTGGGGGTGCGCCTGGGCAGCAGTACACGGGGCCATACGGTTGTGGGGGCAGCAAGCCCCAGATGGCCGGGGGCTCCAGGCGCCATCCGTCCCCTGCTGTCACGGTCCTTTCCCAAGCCCCGCCTCGGCCCCTCGCTAGGGATCGCATAAAGAAGCATCGATACCGAATTCCAACAACGTATGTGTGAATGTATAACAGTGTGCAGCGTGTAGTCTCTTACCTACACTGCCACCCCACTGCCCCCTCCCTGCCTCCCTCCAGGCTCCTCCACCGGCGCCCAGCAGCCCGACCGCGTCAACACCGTGGAGCGCGTGCTGCTCGCCAAGCCACCAGCGGGGGCCGCCCTGAGCGTGGCGGTGTCGGCGCACCGCCTGGCCTCGGCGGGGCTGGGCGGGCCGGACGCGCAGCTGCCGCAGCGGTGGGCGGTGGCGGTGGTGGGGCACGTGGCGGGCAGCCTGGACACGCAGCTCAACCCGGCCAGGGGGAAGTGAGGGCGGTGGAGGCGCAGTACAACTAGTGTATCTGGAGATTCCTCAAGGGCTGAATGGTGTGGCTGTTGTGTGCGTTGCGGCACGCGGTGGACGGGCAGATGTGGTGTAAGGTGGAGGCCAATCGGGAGGGGACATGGGGTGAAGGGGGGCTGAAGCAGGGCCGAAGCACCGTAGGGAGTGGGCCCGGCCTGGTCCGGCAGAGGCGGGACGGAGGTGGAAGTACGGCCTGATGGGAGAATGCGTGAGTGGTCTCGTGGTGCAGGTGGGGCTGCGTGCTGGTATGCAGCACGTGGTATGCTGTTTTGATTGTGCGTGCGGCTTGCAGACGGGTGACTGGCATGTGCTCGCTGAGCCACCGTTAGGGCCGGCGCTGCACTTGCACCTTCCGGGTATGCATCCATCACCCCAATCCCCTGGTTGAGGGGTCTCAACGTCTAACACCCAGCGGCAGCTGCATGTCGCCTGGACGGAACCTAGCAGCGTGTGCGTGTATGTGTCGGTGTGGCACTCGGTAATGCAGCACCTGTGAAACCTCATCAGCCCAATTCCACACAGGCTGTGTCGTACATGAACGTTGTGCATCCGCATTCCCTAGTCTTTATTTATTCTTCCACGTTGTAGGGTATACGGTACCACTGCCCCGCTGGGTGCTGGCTAACTGGCTTAGCCCTTGTGCGGGCGTATGGCCTTTTATTTGTAGCTGATGAAGGGCTGCGTTCTCTGCTCTGACATATGCGCGGGTTCATTACCGGCATCCTAGTACTGGAGCTGTGGCAGCGCTGGGGATAAGATGCAATCTCTACCTAGAGATGTGGGGCGGGCCGTGTGGAGCGACATCGTTCTGCACCCGAAGGTGGCAGGGCGTCAGCGGACGAGCGGCACGAAACAACTGGTAGGTGACCAACCGTGCCTTGCAAGGCATACCGTACCGTACTGTGTAAGCCGCAGGCTCCGTGTCGCCGGCAAAGCCGTTTCGAAGCCGCTGCAGACGCCACCGTCACACAGCCTCCCACGGGGAACACTGATGTGAAAACGCGCGTCGCCTAAGAGTCCAGATGGTTTTAACAGGGGACGCCCCTTCCGGCCCGGGTGTCGTACCACGCCCACGACTCCAACTGGGCAACGAGACAGCCCTCCAACCGAGACGTACACAACGACTGACGGCATTTGCCACTCGCAAGCCTTCCGAACCTGTGCCTGCTGCCAAGCCCGACATCTTGCCCCATCTCCGGCCCCGCCCTGCCACCTCAGAACTGTGAGGTGCAGTCCACAAGATGCGCTCCTGCCCGATGCACTAGCGCCCCTGTGTCCTTACGGAAACCCGGCGCAGCCATCGCAGTGACGCCACTGCTTCCAATTACCACCACTGCACCACCCAGCCAGGGGCACCTGCAACGCCCCTGGACACGCCTCCGCGCATCGACCTTCCGGCAACGGCACCCACGCATGACTGGTCCGCCTGCGCCCGTGCGCGGCTGTGCGCTTCGCCTTTCGCGGGGCCGCTCATCACAGTCGCCACCAGCCCTACCGTGCACCCCCACCCCCCACCCCATGTGCTGTCAGTCGTCGTCGTCGTCCTTGTCCTTGTAGCCCTGCGGCCAAGGGGGAGCAGGGGAAGTGAGTCGATAATTAGACAGACGAAGGGGCGAAGGTGTAAAGGGGCAGGCGTGTGTGGGGGGCATGGCTTACGCACACGTCCTCCACACCCTCAGATCCTCCAGCCCCTGCCCCTCCCCGCACCTGCGGAGTTCCCTGTCCACCTGCCTACCGCCGCGTGTGGGTGGCCTTCCCGCCCCCAGCCAAGCCCGCTAAAGGTCGTCCCGCCCACTCTCGCCCAGCCAGTCCCAAACCGCACACCGGTGCGCAACACCCCGCCCAGGTCGCCCCCTCCCTTTCCTCCCCCTCCCTCCCCCACCTGCGGCACGTCCTGCTCGTCCGGCGTGAGGCGGCGCAGCAGGGCCTCGTCGGGGAACGAGTACACGTCGATGTAGTAGAACTGGCCGCGGGCCTGAGTGGGGAGGGGGAAAAGGTGGGGGCGGAGGGTGCATGGCATGCATGTGTGGGGGCGTAGAGCATTGCAGCAGGGTACGTCTTGCTGTGCTCGCCCTTACATTCAAGCTTGGACACTGTCAGGGAAACCCTGCAACAAATTACTTGAACCTGCATCCCAGGCCCCACAACCCGCGGCCCTCACCATGAATGTAGCCACGGGCCGGTTCCACGGCAGCGGCTGCACGTCATCCACCGAGAAATCGTGCCACCTGGGAACACAGGGTCAAGATATTGAGGGAGATGGGAGCAGGGGAGGGCGCACCCTGGGACAGGAGTCAGGGGGAGCGCCCCACAGTGTGCCACACCAGCATGCGGGGGGCGCGACACGGGCCGTCATCGCAGCCATGCCTTGCTCTGCACGGTGAGGCACGCTGCCGGGCGGTGGTGGCGTACGGCAGCATGCCTCCGCCGCCCAGCTGCCCGGCTGTCATATGCCAGCCGCTTTCAGGAGAAGAGCGACTGCCAGCGAAAGCAGCCCCTTAAGGACAGATACTTATAATTTCGTGTTCCGTCGTCGTATTGTATCTTTGTTTCAGCGCTGTCCCCCCGGCCCACCTGTTGTTCCCCAGCAGCGTGGTGGTGCGCACCCTGATCACCCCCGAGGCCGCCTCGTAGCGCAGCTCGTGCACGTAGGGGTGGGCCACCCAGTGCAGCGCGCCTGGGGAGGGGACGGCGGATGGGGAGTTCGCTCAGCCGGGGTGGGCGGCGGGGGTCAGGCAGGGCAGGCGGCGGGGCAGGCGGCAGTGGTCGGGTCGTGGGCGCCTGCCAGTGTGACTCGCAGCGCAGCGGACCGTGCCGCCAGGCACTGCACCACCACACGCCTCCTAATATGGTTCATCTCCCGCACCCAGCACCCCTGAACGGTAGAGCAGTCAGGCCGCAGGACCTGCTGCCCCCAAGGGGAGCCCTGCCCCACACCACAGCCCCTGTGCCTGCAGGGCCGCAACCTGGGCCCCTGCATCCCCCAGCACCGCCCCTTCGGCTGCCCGTCCGTTGTCGCACGGCAGCACAACGCGATCCGCACCCCCACGTGACGCTGCTGGTCGCATAACGCAGTCTGGGACAGCTTCACCCCCCGCCCTGCCTCGACCGGTCTCCCCGAATCAGCAGCAGCATAATGCCAACTAACCCCCCTCACCTGTGGTGATGATGCCGAAGAACACCAGGCTGGCCGCCAGCCCCACGCGGGACACCATGCTCACGCCGTCCGCCCACGTCACGATGGCAGGCGCAGCGCCCAGCGCCACCACCGTGTTGGTGATGGAGATGCGCTGCGGGGGATGAGGGGTGAGGGGCAGTGGGAGAGGCAGGGGGAGCGTGGGCAAGCAGCAAGCTAGCGCCTCGCATGGGTGCTGGGGCGGTCTACCGGATCCAACGCAGCACCCTGGGGCGCACGTGTGCAACGCCGCATGAGCCTCGCCCCCACACCCTCCATGATCGGAACCTAGCGCCCTGCGGGCACGGCACGCAAGCGGGATGGGGCTCCCGGGCGGCTGTCCGGAATGACCAACCGCCCGCACCGCCCTGTCCGGCCTCCTGACCACTTCCGGCTTGTTACCTCCTTTCCTTCTGCCTCTGTCCATACAGCAGCAGCGGGCTGTTGCATCAGCACTGCTCAAGGCACTTAGAAAACGCCTCCTGCGGCTCATACGCCCTCAACTGCCGCCGTAACCTGCGAACCCTTGACACCTCTGCTCGGCGTCCCTACCCTTCCCTGCTTGAACAGGATGGACACCCACCACGCTCCTGCTGCTGTGCCTTTCCCCAACCGGACCAGAGTGGGCCGGTCCCTTCCTTTCGCACCTTGAGCAGTTTGTGCTGTTGGGACAGGGGCCCCAAGTACACCACGTCGTTGGGCGGCCGGCCGGGGGGCGCGGAGGAGGGCCCCACAGCGCCCCCGGCAGGTGGCCCTGCATCCGCCGGCAGGGGCCCTCCCTCGTGCGCCGCAGATGGACCAGCCTGCTGCTGCTGGTGCTGCTGATCTGGGTTCGGTTGCTGCTGTTGCTGCCCCTCCTGCTGAGAGGCGTGTGAACACGCGGTGGTGTGCAGCGACCGAGCTAGCGGGTGGCGCGGCAGCCAGCTGCTTGCGGCATCGGCAGCTGCTGCTGGCGCTCCTGCTCCGTGTGTGAGCAGGGGGGACGCTGCCCAGGAGCCCAGCCAGCCTCTGGCACGGCGATGGTCGGGCGCAGCCCCTTGCGGCAGACGGGTATACGAGGACGCTGAGAGGGGGGTTGCCGTCATGTTGTGCGCGGTGGTGGAACCCTCTTCAGCTGCTTTGGTTCCGGGGAGCTTTGAAGGAGAGAAATCTGGTCGTGTGCTTTGCGCAAAACATGAAGTGGCTGTCAGCTGTGCCAGGGCAGGGCAGGCTCCGCCTGCCACGGCTCTTGCGGTGCCGATGATCAGGAACCGGTGCGGTGCAGCGGCCATGGCTACCGCTTGCTGGAACATGTCGGGTGGCAGAGTCCAGCAGTCGTTCAAAGTGCGCTTTACTCTTGTCGGCCGTGTAGCTAGGGAAAAGAATTTGGTGTACTAGGATGGCGATGACTGTGCTACAAAGTGAAAAGGCCCCAGTTGTGAGTGCAGCGGTACAGTAAAGACTGTATCTAAAATACGAATATAGATCCTGTATAATTGTCACTTCGGCGCCAGCTGTGTGTTTGGTACTAAACGGTTGCTGCCTGGCGTTGGACGAGACACGCCAAATTGGTGAGGGACCAGGGCATTTGCTATGAAAGGCAATTGCAGTCTACAGTATAACTCTATTTCGTGACACATATGCGGCCGGATGCCGATTCTTATGACACTCTTCGAAGGCCCGGCTATGCTCGTTACAAGGAGGCCCCAAGATGACTGCTCCTGCTCATGAACTGAAGTGATACATGCAAACCATACATCGATAGCGGCCTCCCAGGCGGGCCAGGGGCTCGACTACAGCAGCATCCATGGGTTGGGCGAAGCTTGCTTCCCAGGAATGCAGAGAGGCCGCTGCAGCCCAAGACGCAGTGACATTGAATGAAGCGCGTGGAGATGGACAGCACAGCAGCGCCTTGGGGGACGGGGCTGGACGCTCCAGCCGTGCAGGGAGCACCTCACCCCTCAAAAAGGTGGAGACCAGCGTTCGGCTGGCCAACCTGCGTGCAAAGCTGTCGGCCATCAGGTGAGGCCGCATTCCCATATTCACAGCACGCAGAACAAGTCCTCCGCGTACGGCCGGCACCGGCCCGTGTCTGGTGAATTTCCTGGCTTGTTGCTGTGCTCCAAGCACGGGTGGTCGTTTGTGGCCCCATTTGAGCCCAATGGCTCGTGCCACACGAGCGCAAGCCATCGTGCTCTGGCCCTCACACGTTTGCAAGACGTTCGGAAGCTGTTGCACCCCTGCCGCGTGTGCCGTGCCGCTTCCACCTCCTGCCTCCGAGCCCTCCCCGCCTTCCCCCTTACCCCCTTTGCTTGGCCCTCGCAGCAGCAAGAAGAATCAGGGCTTCAGCGCCATCACCGACCTCATCGACGAGTGAGTGGGGGTACGCGTAAAACGCGAGAGTGGGGGGTTAAGGGGCAAGGGGCGCAAGAGGAACAGTGTAAGGCGTCAGAAAGTCGCGGGTGCGCGGACACGAGTGGGTGGGGGTAGGCGTTAAAGGCGAATACACAGTGTAAGGCGTCAGGGGTTCACGGATACGCTCATACGCTTGAGTGGGAGCCGCGGAGCGCGGTGCGGGGCGGCGAGTTCGGTGCAGGGAGCGGCCTACGGTGTGGCGCCTGCCGCACGCCCACACCGTAGGCCGGCTGGTGGCTGGCAGGACCGGGCACGCCCGGGCACACCAAGGGGCCGCGGGCCGACCGGGAAGGCCCCCAGCACACCGGCGATGCTGGGCACTGGGCAACGGGCAACGGGCTGATGGTGCGCGGGGCCATCGGCAAGGGCACGGCGATGGCGGCGCGGCACGGGCGGAACGGCACAGTGCAGTGCAGGGGAGGGCCCCGGGGTGGTGCCGGGGTCCGGCGTGCAGGGGGCGCAGCGGCAGTGGCGGTCTCGAACAGCGGGACACGTGCATGCCTCGGCAACCCACTCCTGGCAGCAGCCAGCAGCGGATAGAGGGGCGGGCCCGCCCCACCGCGGCTTTGTGCTGCGTTGCGTGCAGCCGTGCAGCCGTGCGGCCGTGCAGCCCGCGCCCCCGTCGGACAGGGGTGGTGGTGCGGGGCGCTGGCGCAAGGGTCGGCAGCTGCTGGGCCGCAGGGCGACTCGGCCGCGTGGCCGGCCTCTCACAGCGCGGGCAGGACCGTCTGCAGCACTGTTTCGCAACAGCAGCAGCTGGGCGTCTCCAGGCACAGTCCCCAACCATGCAGCTGGGGTCATCAGCAAGACCTGTGACACGGGTCCCAGGAGCACGCCCCAAAACACCATGCCCCCTCTCGTTTCCCCTCACTCCCACCCGCACGTTGTCCCCCCTGCCCCCTCCCTCCCCCCAGGGCCAAGCTGAACAAGGCCAGCCTGATGGACGCCCCCCAGGCCGCCCTGGAGCTGGTGCGGCTCATGGCGCTCAGCGCGCAGCACCGCAGGGCGGCGTCATACAGGTGGGGGAATGGGCGGGTGGGAGGGTGAGAACGCACCAGTGACGCAGCTGCAGGTACTTATGTAGCCGGGCCGGGCCGAGCCGATTGAGACCGGAGACCCCCAAAGTAAAACCCCGGCGGCTGGTCGGCTCCGCTGGCGGGGCCCGGGACAGGGCGGGTTGCAGGGTGCAGGCCGTGCAGTACCCACTGGATCAGCTATGTGCCCGCCGCGCCCAGTAGCCCCTGCTGTTGGGATGCCGTGGCACTTCCTCCCACCGTTTGTGCACGTGAAGCGCCTTCCAGCACGCTGTTGAGCCTCCTCGTGCGCCGATGTGCCGATTCTCCCGCCCGGCCCCCTGGGCCCCCACCCGCCCCGCCCCCCAGGGACCTGTGCGAGCTGGGCCGGCGGCTGTCGCTGCCCGCCTGGCACGGCACGTCCCGGCGGCACGTGTTCGTGTGGTACCACTGCCTGCAGCGGCTGCGGCTGGTGGAGCTGGAGGCGGGCGCCGTGCTGACGAGGAGGGGGGAGGTGGGCGACACAGCCTACTGGCTGCTCACAGGTGAGGGGCCGGGGTGGGTGGGTAGGGAGGAGGTTAAGCGAGCGGGCTGCGAGGGAATGAGCATGTGTTGCTGTCATGGCAATGCTGCGGCTGGCAGGAGCCACTCTTCTGAGGTCCACCTGGTGCACGGGACTAGCTGACACCAGCCGGGTGGCGCACCGCACTGTGTGTATCACTCGGTGCGCATCCCCCCGTTTACTGTAGCCACCTTCATTGCTGCATTAGCTGCTTAACGTTTCCTGCTGGGCCGGCATGTCTCCCCCCGTCCCTCACAGGCACTGCCGTGGTGGAGGACCCAGCCCTGGCCGTGGGCCCAGGGTTGGACTCCCCGGGGCCCTCCCCTGGCGGCGCGCTGGCGGCGGTGGCGGCGGCGACGGGTGCGGCGGCTGCCTCGCTGCCGGGCTCGCGCGCGCCGTCGCCCGGCCGCGTGGAGCGCAGCAGGGAGGGGGCAGCTGCAGGGGGGGAGGGGATCGACGGGCCCGCCGCCGCTGCGGGACAGCCTGCAGAGGCGACGGCGGGTTTGAAGGAGGAGGGGGAGGAGGCAGAGGGTGGGCGGATAGGAGCAGGGGCGCAGGCGGAAGGGGATAGCGGCGGCGGCAGCGGCAGAGGCAGTGCAGGGGCGCAGGCGGGGGCGGGTGGCGGCGGGGAGGGGCAGGAGGGCGGGGAAGGGGGTGAGGCGCCGGAAGGGGGTCCAGCTGACGGCGCGTCACCACCCAAGGGGCCGCCCAGGCGGCGCGTGGAGGTAGGCGTCGTATGCACGCCGCCGTGCGGGCCAGCAGCAGCCGCTCATGCATTCAACCATTGGTGCAACAGCTATGGCGCGCGTGGCCTGTATGCCCTACCTTACCTGCTCATTCACTTGTGGCCGCAAATCGGACCCAGGCTGAACCCCAGGTGCCCTCCGCACGATGGCGTTGCCCCACACCAACAACAACCTGCCGCTCACCACACGTGCCGGGTGCCCTCACATAAGCCTCAGCCTCCTAGCCCGGTCCCGTGCAAGGGCCCCAAACCCTTACTGCCTTCCATGTTTGACCCTTCCCCTCACGCACACACACCCAGGTGTTTGAGCGGGTGGGCCAGGAGGCGCTGCAGGCGGCGGAGTACACCGCCACCGTCGTGGTGAGGGGTGTACGGATAGCAGCTTTAGTCTTCTCAATTATTGTTTAGGGGCGGGCGGGCGTGGGGCCCAGCCCACATGGGGACGTGGGCCGTGCTTGCTGCGGTGCTGGACATGAGGCTGAGTCACACGCTGGGGCTGACGCGCACCTGCTGCTCTGCATGGTAGCATGGCGGGAAGTCGTGCAAGGCAGTTCTGGCGCTCCTCCCTCCCGCCGTCCTTCGCCCACACCCCCGCTCCCTGCCACCACCACCACCACCACCACCACCACCCCACCCAGGCCACCAGCCGCGTGCAGCTGGCCGCGCTGTCCCGCACCGACTACAGCGGCGTGGTGGCGGCGGCGGCGAGGGAGAGCTTCGAGGGGCTGAGGCTCATGGCGGCGCTGCTGGAGAACAGGTGGGGGGTGGCGGGTGGGTGAGTGGGTGGGTATGGGGGGCCAGTGACAGACGAGGCGTCTGGCGGCGCTGCTGGAGAGCAGGTGAGTGGTGGTGTTAGTCGTGGACAGGGGAGGTTTTGATGTGGGTTTCATGGCACTGGGTCTGTTGCCGGTACCATCAGCGAGGTGTTCCCAGCTTGGCCCCCCTGTCGGTCACTCGCCCGTGCGGCCACCCCACTTCCGTCCTGCGGTTACTTGGCCGCCCTGCGGTATATCCCCACGGGTTTCCCCCACCTTACCTTCCGCCTTACCGTCCTCAGATTCAACACGCTTTACATCTCGATGCTATCCACGTTACGAGTGCGTTGCTCCCCCTCTACCTGGCCCTGCCCCCCCAGGACCGACCGCCGCGCCTCCCAGCTGTCCGAGCTGTCCTCGCTGCTGTCGGTGACGGAGCTGTTCCGCGGCATGGACGGGGGGCTGCGGGCCGAGATGTGCGGCCTCATGGAGTTCCTGGCGCTGCCGGAGGGTGAGAAGGGGGTGGGAAGAGGGAGGCAGGGGGTCGGGGAGGGTGTGAGGCACAGACAGTCACCAGCACTGGGGTTCGGGGGCCGTGCGAGCTGCCGGAAGCGCGCTTGTGCAGGTTATGGAGTAACGGCGGTTGGTTTACGAGTAATGGTTGCTGTGCGGTTGAAGGGGAGGCGGAAGGGACCGCGGGGCCCGCAGTGCGCATGTGGAGGGGGCGGCAGACACGGAGGGGGGGAACGCCCTAGGCACGCTGGAAGTTGCGTTGGGGGGTGAAGGTCCATGGCCCTCGTACGGTGACCGTCCTCCCACCCTGCTGCAGGCACCGTCCTGTTCGAGGAGGGCGACAAGGCCGACATCTCTTACATCATACTCAAGGTGGGGTCGTGGCGGCGGGCGGGTAGTGGTGGTTTAGGGAATTCACGAGTTGGGGTATGGCCACCCGGGTGAGGGAGAGGCCAGGAGCGGGACACACCTCCCCTAGCCGCGTCACCATCGACCATGTCGACTGGAGTACTTCGTCTGGCATCCTACCGCCTAATCCCCTAGCCGTGCAGCAGGCGGTGTCCCGTGCTCCCATCTTGCTGCTCTGTTCTGCACACAAGCGACTGCACCTGGAGCATCCTGACCTCTGCAAGCCCTGTTTGACCTTTCGGATCTGCGCCCTGGCCCCCAACACTGTCCGCGAATGCATACCCTCGCCCCCCCCCCTCCCTGCAGGGCGAGGTGGCGTTCAGCCGGCTGGTGGAGGGGCGCGGCGTGAGCGAGGACGTGTTCACGCTGCGCACGGGGCAGCACTTTGGGACGCTGGCGGCGGGGGGCGGCGGCCTGGGGGGCGGCGGCGGGGGGCAGGGCGCGGGGGACAAGCGGCGGCCATACACAGCGCGGTGCATGCAGGTGTGTGTCTGTTGGGGGCGGGAAGAGGGGGAGGAGGAGAGGGGGAGGGGGCGGGGGCAGGGCGGCGACGCCTGCTGGCATGAGTGGGGGCACTGGGCGCGTTCAAGTCGCCCGACGGGTTGGACTACCTGTAGTCTCTTGCCTTGCTGCCCCTGCCGCTACCTGCCGCCCCGCCTCCAAGCTGGCTGACGTTTCGTCTCGCCCCTGCCCCTCCCTCCCTCCAGCCCACCGAGTTCGCGGTGGTGACCAAGGTGGGCTACAACCGGCTGGTCAAGGCGCAGATGGCGCGCAGCATGGCGGCACGCGTGGAGGCGCTGCAGGTGCGGGTGCGGGCCGTGGGTGTTCGGTCGCTTGGACGTACGGTAGCTGTATTTGCTTTACACAGTGAGGTGGAGACGGTGAGCTTTCCGGAACCCGCGCGGCGACAAGTGCTGACGTGCTGCCGACAGAAGGTGGTGGTGGTGGGAAAGAGAGTGACGGAGGCGAAACTTTGTCCTATGTACCGGCGGTTTCGCTGGATGGTCCCTCCCCTCTCCTTCTTGGCCTTGGCTCTCTTTGTCCTCTCTTACACCCCCACACGCATGCGGTATAGTTCTCATTGTCTCTCTTTGCCTCCGGTCCCCCATTCCCATCCCCAGTCCATGCCCATGATGAAGTGCGCTGTGGCGGCGGGGCAGGCGGCGCTGCAGCGCCTGGCGCTCAACTGCCAGGTGGGAGGGCTGGGGGCGCAGGGGGGGAGCAAGGGGCGGAGGACCAGGGAGGACACAGGCGGGGTGGTGTATGGGACGCAGCGAATGCGGGTCAATGAAAGTGGCACGGAGAAAGGGTACGGGCAGCTGTCTGAGTCGGGTTACGGGGCAAGGAGGGAGCGGGTAACGAAGGGAAGGGGCTGTGGGGTTGCAAGGGAGGCCTGAAGGGCACTGGACTAGTATCATTCCTTGCTGCCATGTCGTGCTGAGCACCTGGGGATTGGGGTCTTGGGAGTCTTGTCCCGTCCACCAGTGCTGCAACTAACCAAGCCAGCTGCAGGCGGCTTGTCCACAGCGATTGTAAGCCCTCCTTCCTACCCGCTTCGCCACCACACACTACACACATGCGCCCGGCCGCAGGAGGAGACCCTGGGGCCCGGCTCCGTGCTGGTGGACCCAGCCAACCCCCCGGCCAAGGTGAGGGGGGAGCAGCAACAAGCATGTTTGTGGGCATCCCGCCCATTGGCTTCGGCAAGGGCCAGCAGCGCCGCTGCCTGTGCAGCCTGCTCTAGAATGGTACGTCTTAGCTTGAATCCGCCTGCCGCAGCTCAGCTCCCTCACCCCTCCCCTCCCCTCCTGCCGTCACCGCCAGGTGTTCTTCATCGTGGAGGGGCAGGCCAAGCTGCTGTGGGTGGCGGACAGCCCCGGGCAGGTGGGGAAGCAAATGGTGATGCTTTTATTTGGGGGGGGGGGGGGGGGGGAGGGAGGGTGGTTGTTGAGGGGAAGACTGGTGGAGGTCCGGGGGGGGG
>VFQN01002150.1_pt1 | contig 31228 bp, 48 predicted proteins | sample 3512371 | NCBI WGS metagenome assembly VFQN01 (sample SAMN10412370, study PRJNA504923) | tailings metagenome | isolation source: Replicate 2 from Balatoc abandoned mine | place: Philippines: Itogon, Benguet | collected 2017-08-28 | reverse complement strand
CACGTTACGTTACCGTCACGTTTAAAATTCGGGTGGTCACAACTTCACCGAAACGCCCATACGTGTGGTCCATACCAGGTAACGTGGACCAGATAACGTAACGCCGGGCCCCTCCCCCGACGTTACGTTACTGGGCCACGTTACCAGCCTCCGCATTCAGGTAACGTGACGTGACGTAACGTCGTGTGACCGCACCCTTAGGGTTTTAACCCCGAAACCGGCCTGGAAGGAATGGGGCGCACACATGTGTTGCGGCAAGGGCCAGACGTGTGGTGTCGCAGGCAAGCTGTTGCTCGCGCTCCCCCCCACCCCCCACCCCCCAAAGGAGCACCGGACTCACCCCACATCGTCCAGGGGGTCTCCCCCCTTGCCGCCCCCCGCCTCCCCTCCGTCTAGCAGCTGCCCCTCGCGGTCCGTGGTGCCGCTGGCGTCGACCACGTGCACCAACACGTCTGGAACAGAGGGAGGGGGGGAGAGCAGTGTGCGGTGTGGGTTAGCGTGTGTGTTGACGGCTGGTGGTGCCGCTGGCGTCGACCACGTGCACCAACACGTCTGGTGTGGAGAGGGAGGGGAGAGCCGTGTGCGGTGTGTGTTAACGCGTGTGTGTTAACGACTGGTGGTGCTGCTGGCGTCTGCCACATGCACCAACCCGCTCTACCCCACACCCACCCTACCCCATACCCGCCCTGCCCCCCACCCGCCCCCACCTGCACCCCGTCATACTACACCCGCCCTCACCTTCGGGTTGGGTCGTGCAGGTCGGGTCGTGTTTCGCAGCCCGCCTTTCGGCCCGCATGGCCTTTCAGCTCGCAGCCAGCACAGCGTGTACTGGGATTCCATCTGTTGTTTTGGCTTCGGCTTGTCAACCCACTTTCCCTTCGCGTGCAGGCACCAGAGTTTCCGCGATTCCCTGACGCCTTACACGGTTCCTCGCGTTTTACGCGTACCCGCCCCCACCTGCATCGCACAGGTCGTTTAGGAAGGCGTTGCCTCGGCCCCTCCCCTGGTAGGCGCCGGGGACCAGACCCGCCACGTCCTGGGGCCGGCAGGGGGCGGCAGGGGCGTCGAGGGGTACGGCACGCAGGCGCAGGGCTCAGGGCTCAGGGGTGACAATACAGCTGGATAGACACCACGGGAGTTGCGCTCTGGCAAAAGCATTTGCAATAGCTCCTTGCCATTACCCCTGCTTTACACCCCGACCCCACCTTGACCACCACGGGAACCCGGCGCCACAGCAGCGGCCGCCCCGGCGCCGCCCATCCGGCCGCCGCCCAGCGCCTCAGCGGCTCCACGTTGGCGACCCGCGGGTCGGAAGCGGCGGCGTCAAGGGAGAACGCCTGGGCGTAGCCATGCAGCGGCCTGGGGAAGCGTGCATTACCGGGAGTTAGAGGCGTTGAGCTCGTTCACAGGTGCGCCAGCGCAGCGAGGCGTGTGCGTCGTGTCCGGGGATGAGCGGGACGGGTTGTTTGCCACGTGGCATAACCTACGCGTCCAGGAACGGGCACGTGCGGCGCCCACCTGCAGTCCTGCGGCCGCAGCCCCAGCAGCGGCGCGGGGTCGGGCAGCAGGCAGTACCCCCGTCCCACATTTGGGGCAATGGTGGTGAAGGGGAAGGCGGCCACGCGGGCGCCGTCCTCGTCAGTGGGCGGGTCTGGGGGTGGGGGGGCCGGCGGCGTGCTGTTAGTAGCAGGGCTTAGGGCTGTTGGTGTGTTAGCTGGCACCGTCCTCGTCCGTGAGGGGTCTGGGGGTGCGGTGGGCATGAGGGTGGGGTGAGGGCGGGGTGCTCTCAGGAGGGGTACTTGGGTGTTGGTATGGTACTAGCGGGCGCCGTGCTCGTCCTTGTGGAGCGTCCGAGGGTAGGGGTCCCGGCCGGACCGGCGGACAGGCGTCAGCAAGCCCAGTGATTGCTGCTAGGGGTTGAGGTCATAGCCTCTGGCGATAAGCAGAGGTGCACCAGCACCAAGACTCTGTCACGCCGCCATATGCTCCGGCACTGTTTGCCACCTCGGGCCCGGCCGGCAGCGCCCCATCCCTGCCTCAGCCCCTGCGCATTCCGCCTGTGACCCCTCCCTGTCTCCCGCCTGTGTTTTACGCGTACCCCCACCTGTGTTTTACGCGTACCCCCACCTGTGCTTTACGCGTACCCCCACCTGTGTTTTACGCGTACCCCCACCTGTGTTTTACGCGTACCCCCACCTGTGACGGCGTTGAAGAAGGTGCTCTTCCCCGCCGACGGCTTCCCCACCAGCCCCACAACGTAGTCCCACCGCCCGCGCTGAGTCCACTCGCTGGCGCCGCTGTTGGCCGCAGTGCCGCCAGCGTCCGCCCCGGCGTCGTTCCACTGCAGGGGCATAGCGTTTGCGCCGTATTGCTGTGAAAGGATCATGGTGCTTGAGAGGCAATCCCAGATGGTTCATGCTGAGTACGGCAGTATCCAAGAGCACCACTGCCACGTGTATCCCCACCTGCAGCCCCTCCGCCGCCTCCTCGTCCTCCGCCCCCAACGCCGCCGCCTCCGCCCGCCCCGTACGCCACGGCGCCGCCGCCGCCGCCTCCGCAATCGCATCCCGGATCAGCCGCGGGTCAGCCTCCTCCCGACTCCACCACGTGTCATTGCCCGCCGCGCCCGTGGCGGTGCTGATCCCCAACGCCGTGGCACCCCATCCCAGGTTGATCACTCCAGGCGTAGCAGCCGCTGCTGCTATAGACACCACAGCAGGTGCGGAATGGGAGGAGGAGGGGGCTGCGGAGGAGGGGTGGTGGTGGGGCGCGCTTGAGCCGGCGGGTGCGTGGGGTACGTGGGTGTGGGGGGTGGTGGAGGTGGTGGTGGAGGTGGCGGAGGTGGTGGAGGTGGGGGTGTCGTGGTGGGCCTCGCGTCGCTCGCCGATGTCTGGGGGCAGGTTGGCGTCTATCCACTCCTTGGCGGCCTCCACCACCTGCGCACCGTTCGTTGCAGCGCATGGGTTGCACACAGTCAGCCAGGATGCCCTGCACACGCCCTGACAGCTTCCTCAGTAGGGCTCCATTTCAGCAAGTGCAATTGCAGGAACTGCTTTAAACTGTTAGCGAGACTGTCCCAGGCTGGCCTTACTGCGTTTCCCAACATGCTGCGGGGTGGCGGGTTGCACAGCGCATGGGTTGCACATGCGGTGTCACCGCATACTAGGGTGCTAGCCAGAGACGTGGGCCCGTACGTTTGGCCCATGGTAGCTCCATCGTTGGCTACCCCCACCATCCTGTTATGACGGTGGATGTGGCGTAGCTTTGTACGGCAACACCGCGAATATGCTAACATCATGATCTGAAGGAATTCCCTTGACGCAGGAACGCCACCCCCCTGTTTTGTTGCGCATCACGCATACCCGAACCCCCTGTGCCCCACCTGGAACGCGCATCCTGGGCCAAAACCCAGCACCCCTGTGCCCCACCTGGAACACGCATCCTGGGCCAAAACCCAGCACCCCTGTGCCCCACCTGGAACACGCAGCCCGCTCCCGAGGCCTCCACCGCCTCCCGTGCTGTGGCCGCCACGTGCTGCGACAGCGCGTGGCGGCGGGGATCGTTGCTCCCCAACGGTCCTGCGGGACGCGTGGGGCATGACACGTGGCACATGACACGCGATGGCACGTGCGACAGATCTGCAAGACTCTAACCGGCAAGACAACGCAATGCGCAACATGAAAGTCCCATGCAGAAAGGAACAACCGCACGGCTTTGATTTAGATGGGTTAAAATGCAGCAAACCGTGTAGAGGCCAAGTAGCGGGGCAATCACCGTCCACACCTACGAAGGGGAGGAAAGGCTAGCACCGGCGAGCACCCACCTGTGATGGCGATAACAGGCGGCTGGCTGGCGGGGTAGGCTGGCGGCAGGCTGAAGGTGAGGGAGAAGAGGCGCGAGGGTGGCCCCGCAGCGGCCCCGTCCCCTGCTGCTGCTGCGTCCTCCCCTCCGCTCCCCGGCTCCCGCAGGTGGATGGCGAAGCGCGGGGGGCAGCTGCTGATGGCGCGGTACTCGTCCATGAAGATGGCCTGGCGTCGGATAGGGGCATGGAACATTAAAATAGACAGAAAAAACGCATGATATTAATATACGTATTTTACAGCTGCTGATGGGGCGGTACTCGTCCATGAAATTGGCCTGGGGGATGGGGGGTGAAAGGGCCAGCGGGGTTGAGGAAACGGTGACTTGGAAGGGTAGCAAAACGGTGGGTCAGACACTTTGAACAAAACCGCAGCCATGGGTGGCGGTGTCGCTCACAGGCGCCGTGCTTTCGCACGGCATGCGTGCCGGTACGGGGCCGTGAGAGAGCGAGTATAGTGCTCGTCTGCACTACAATAACTACGGCAATGGCCGAATTACGGCCATCCACCTGTACAGTGGAGCTCCCTGTACAGTGGCTCTCGCAAAGGCCCAGAGCGATGTGTACTTGACAATACTCATGCCAACAATCCACACCCTCACCCCCGCCTCTGAGGCGTACGCACTGCCTTTGCGGCCCAAAAGCTTCACACTGAGTACCACAGAGATACACCACAGTTTTGAGTTGTCAATCACTGCGGATGTGTCCCAGGCCCCACCTCCAGTGCATCCATCTCCTCCCGCTGCTCCTCGCTCGCCTCCACCGCCTCCACCTCCACAGCTGGGGCAGACTGCGGTGAGGGAGCAACTGGCGCAGAGGACGCCACAGCAGCCGCAGGTAGTGCAGCCGCTGCCGCTGCCGCCGCCGGAGGCGGTTTACTGCCCCCGGACGCAGGAGCCCCTCCTGCCGCCGCCGCCGCCGCCATCACCGCTGCTCCACGGCTTCCGCCGTTCCCAGTGCCAGCAGCAATAGAAGGCTGCTGCTGCTGCTGCTTTGGGTGCGGTTGCCGGTCCTGTTGTTGCTGCTGCGTGTGCAGCTGCTTTGGCGCATGGGCACCCCCTTGCACAGCAAGCGGCTCCTTCTGCACCTGCCTTCCAGCACCCCTGCCGCCAGCGCCGCCCGCTCCTGCTGCCTCCGCAACAGCCGCGCCCCGCGGCCCCAGCCCCAAACCCGAAAGAGCAGCCACAACAGCATCTGCGTCCCCTCTCCCCCGCCCAGCTCCTCTCCCGCTCGCTCTCCCGCCCTCCCCTCCGCTCCTCCCCCCTTCACCCCTCCCTGCCCTCCCTCTCCCGCCCTCCCCCGCCCCGCCCCTCCCGCCCCCCGCACCGCCCCTGCCCCCGCCCATCGCCCCCTGTACAAAATCCAACACTGCCGTACAGTGCGCCGCCCTTTGCGGTACGCAGTGCCCCATGTCGTGCGGCACGTGGCAGCGACCCGTGGGTCGGAAGCAGCCCGACAATGCAAGGGAGTCCTCCGCCGCCACCGCCACGTCAGCCTCGCTGTAGAAGTGCAGGGAGTCCAGGGGCAGCGGCTGGGGCGGCAGGCTGTGTCCCGGGGCGGGCGCGAAGGGGGCCGGTACGAGGCGTGCCAAGGGCTGGGGGACGTAGCCCCCGGCCAGGATGACGAATCTGAGGCCGGGGAAGGAGGCCTGTGGATGGGTGGTGAAGCGGGAAACAAAGGGGCGAAGGCAGTGTGGGCGAGTGCATGGCGCACTTCAGCCGGGGAAGGAGGCATAAGTGCACGCAGGCAGCATGGTAGGATCCAGAAGGTGCAGACAGCCTGGAAACACAAGGGTGGCGCGACGCTGTGCTCGCCGGCCGCCGCGCAAGCAGATAGGTGATGTCACCTAACGCCCAGGGTCCCAGGGCCATAGCCGCTGGCAGCCCCACCGGTTCCGCCACGGCCCTGCATGCCAGCAGGAGTGCCGCCGCCGCCCCGTTGCTGAAACCCAGCAGCCCGTCGAAGGGGCCGTGACGCCGCCACTCGCCGCGCAGCACCTGCCCGTGGAGCGGAGGTGGGGTGAGGAAGGGTCGTACCGTGGCGGACAGGAGGCAGGAAACTGGGAGCGTATAGGTGGGCGGGTGTTTGGCACAGGACTAGCACCAGGTGGGGTAGGCAGCATACGGCGTGCGCGGTGTGACCAAGCAGCAGTCAAAGCAACGGGCAAAGCGAGAGAGCGCGGATAGGTTCTGGAAATGACCCGATGGAACGACATCAGGACCCGCGCGCTGGGCCCGTCCTCCCCGTCTGCTGCTTACGTGCTTACACGCTTCAACTGCGCCTTACGCGTACACCTGCCCCCCAATGCATCCATCGCATCCCACCTGCAGCGACTGCTCCCAGTCCGCCACCACCCGGTCCCCCCACCCCGGGGGCGGCTCCGCCACGCCACCGCCAGGGCGGGCCTTCCGCCCAGCGGCAGCAGCAGCCGCGGCAGCACCTATCCGCGCCGCCGTCCCTTCCGCGCCCCCATCCGCACCAACGTCCGCCCCGCCCTCCCCAGCTTCCTCCAGCTCCGTGTCCAGGTTCCAGTGCCTCCACCACGACCGCATGGCCACCTGCTGACCAGGGCCCAGGGGCAGCTCGTGGGGCGAGCTGGGGAAGTGCAGGTCCTGGGGGGTGGGGGAGGGGGGGGGGCAAGGCGGACAGGGCGAGCGGGGCAGGGGTGTGGTACCTGAGAGGTGTGAGCTACCGCACGGGGTGTGGGTGATAAGAGTTGCGCGGGAGTGATGGCAACGCAGGCGCGGGGGGTGGCGAGGTGCAGGCCCTTGGGGGACTTCGGTTCAGGGTGAGCGGGGCAGGGGTGTGCCGCAGGGTGTGCTCTCCCCTGGTGTGATGCCAGTGCGTATCACGTGCGGAGGTGTGCGTGGAGGTGTTTGCCTCCGCAGTAATGTCAAGCAGCGTGTCAGGTGGCGATCTACAGGGTGCTAAGTACCGAAACTACATAACAGCGTGCGAAGGGCAACACAGGTGAACGGCAGCGTCCGGTATACAGTACATAGCTCCAGGGGAAGGCAGGAAGTGGGTGGGGGAGCACTGGACTGCCCAGCATGCGGGTGCACGCACCGCCACGTGTCAGGGGGCCTTAACAAAGCGCATGCTGGTCAAGTTCGTGGCGATGCTTGCGTATGGCTCCAGGGCGCGACTGGGACAAGAGGCAAGCACGGTACGGCCCGCCATGCAGGTGCACCCACCGCCACGCCCGCCAGCTTCTTAGTCAGCGCCCTGAGGCGCTGCGAGAATAGCTCGCCGTCCTGACGACTGCCGTGCAGGCACAGGATGCGGGCCCGGGGCAGGGGCTTTGCTGGCTCGGAGTGCTGGTTGTGGTGCTGGGGCTGGTTGTGGGGGTGGGTCTGGTGGGGCTGCTGCCTGCCGCCCGCCCGATGTGGGTCAGCCGCGCCCGCGTCGGGCCGCGGCGGCGGCCTAGGGGGCATGGATAGTGGTTGTTATCTATGTCAATGCGACTTGCGGCGTTGGGAGCGTGAAGTGCAAGAACGTCCGGCGACGGATTTAGCGACTGAAGGTGTAAGCAGCGACTGTATCCAAGTACCGTTTAAATCTTTAGTAAAACACTTGTGCTATACTAAGGAACCGAGGTGCGCGAGCATCGCGTTGAGAGCTCCGGTCAGGGCATGCCGAATCGGCACGAATGGGCACGACGGGCGATCAGCGAGCCCTCTTTACCCTGCAGCACTGGCTAACTGTGACAAGTGCCCACATACATACCTGAAGCACGCATACTACCACCAACTTGCACCCGCCAACACTAAGTCGACACCGATCTCTGTACCACTCGCCGCCGCGTAACGATTTTAGGGCCCGCTGAGCCACGCGTACATAAGTAACGATACTAGGAAAGATGCCAAACATACGCTCCATCGCGTCGTCACTGGACATGGAGACGAGCGTGGATCTGACGGAAGGGCGGGAACCCGTGCTGGACACCGCGGAAGAGGAGACCCTGGCCAGCCAGTGCCCGGACGTGGAGCTGGTCTTCGGGGACAACATTAGCGCAGGGGCGGGCGTGCTACACCTCACAACACGGTGAGCGGCGCACGCAGGAGGCCCACCCGCTTACTAGTCACTGCCTTCATGGGGCACAGTAGGACCCAACCCCAGTCCTTATGCCACTTCCACCCTGCTGCCCCAGAGTACCGTCTTTCGCATGCATCTCCGCTTGCCCGCACGTGCCCCTAACACCTTGACTCACCCCCTGCTACCACCACAACCACCAACACCGCCCGCTGCTGCCGCAGGAGAGTGGTGTGGGTTAGCTCCCAAGCCGGGGGCCCTGCGCTGGCCCTGCGCTACCCCCAGATCGTCATGCACGCCATCTCCCGTGACCCCTCCTCCTACTCCAAGCCCTGCATCTACCTGCAGCTGGACGAGGGGTCGGAGGACATGATGCAGCAGGACGATGGGGACGAGGAGGAGGAGGGGCAGGAGGGCCAGGGGGAGGGGCAGGAGAACGGGGAGGGTGAGGTGGACGTGGCGGGGGAGGTGCGGCTGGTGCCGGGCGACGAGAGTAAAGGTGAGAGGCGTCTGGGGGGGAGAGAGGGATCGGGCGGGGGGATGCCGGGAAGGGCGGTCGATGGATGGCCTGGGGGAGGGGAGGGAGAAGCGGGAGGGAACGCTGTACGGGTTGTGGGGCAGAGGGAGGCGGCCGGGATGTAGGAAATAGGCTCTGTAGCTACGTGCCTTGCTACATGTACTTGGCTGGGTAGACAGCGGCGCAATGTCGTGGGTGGGCCGTGGGTCATCGGCGGCCAGCGTAAGGGTGCTGGGCGCCGCGAGCGTCTGGGGGCCTCCAACCTCAGCTGCTAACCTGAGAGGGGGAGGCCTCGACGGTCCTACAACCAGCATGTTGTGGATTGGGACACCATTACTCCCCCATGGTTAGCAACCTAGATCCAGATGCATGTTCTGCCTACGGGCCCCGGTATCCTGCATGTCATGCGTGCCATGCCGTTCACGCACGTACGCCGTGTTCACCCTTGCTTTCTGAATCTGAATATTATCCGTGTTCTGCTCCTCCCCTCCCCCTCCCTTTCCCGCAGTTGACGACCTGTTCAAGGTGCTGTGCGACTGCGCGGCGCTCAACCCCGACTCGGAGGTGGAAGGTGCGTCGGAGGCTTACACGTTACACCCATCGTGCAGCAGTTACTACCGACCGAACGATTACTACAAATCCTCGTGGCCCGCTTTCATGCGCGTAATTTTTGTTGTACTGGACGAGCGACGACCACGTGGCACCGTCCACTGACACACATAACTGGTCGCAAGATGCGTTCCTTCGAGTGCACTCACTGTCTCATTATACATCCGGACTCTGCCCCGGCCCCGCTGGTACCACACTGCCACTGGCCCGCACACTGTCATCACGCATACACACGCTGTCCTCACGCATGCACGCTCTCTCCCTTCGTTTCTGGGGACGCTGGGGGAGGGGGAATACGATTCTCCACGGGGCTGCACTTCGTTCCTGAATCAGACATCATAAAAATGCCGCATCCGCTACACACCTCGAACTCGAAGTCGCACACCCCGCACGCTGTTTCCGTTCCCGGGCGCCAGGCGAGGGCGACTTCTTCTTCGACGAGGCGGAGGTGATGGCGGGCCTGGACGCAGACACACGTGCTGCCGTCATGGCTGAGCGGCTGGCGCAGGGCATGGAGCTGGGGCCGGAGGCGCCGGGGGCGGGCGGCGCGGGCAGCGACGAGGAGGAGGGCGGGGACGGGGAGGACCTGGAGCAGGTGGGTTAGCGGGGTCGTGTGGTTTTGGTTGTGGGTGGGTGCTGAGGGATGGTTGTGGGGAAGTGGGGTGTGAAGGGGGGGACGGGGAGGACCTGCAGCAGGGGGGTTAGCGGGGACGGGCGGTGTGGGTTGTGTATGGGTGCTGGGGGATGGCTGTGGGGGAGTGGGGTCAGGGGAGAGGCGGGGAGGACGAGGAGGACTTGCAGCAGGGGGGGCTGGTGGGGCTGGTGGGTTGTGTGTGGGTGCTGGTGCAGGATGGTGGGCGAACGGGGCAGATGAAGGAGACGGGGACGGGGAAGACGTGTGAGAGGTGGCTGGTGGGCGGATGGTGTGGGTTGTGCACTGGTATTTGCGGACGAGGAGCAGGAGTTGGGTGAGGAAGGTACCAAGGGAGGACGGGTGCCGAACTGCAGGAGAGGGTTGGTGCCAACGGGTCAAAGATATGGTGGGGGTGCGTTTGGCAGGGGTAATAGCACAGCAGCAAAGCGTGCGCCCGTGCTCTGGCTGCTGTTCGCTTGGGCCTCCCTCGCGCGGACCGCTGAGCACGTGCCCATGCCGGTCGCTGCTTGTATCTGCGCCTGCATTCTGTGGATGCCCTGAGGAGCCCGTGTATGCCTAACCGAACGTGTGCCACGGTTCGCCCCTGGTGTGTCCCGTGCAGCTGGTGGGCGATGACCCCAGCCGCTTCGAGGACGACGACGACCAAGACGAGGCCATGGGGCAGCGGTAGCGGCGGCGGCGGCAGCGGTAGCGGCGGTAGCAGCAGCAGTTGTGAGGTGATGTCCCGGTCGTCGGCTACAAAGTGTGGCTGGGGCCATGGGCCAACGGTAGCAGCGGCGGCAGCAGCAGCTGAGAGGTGGTGGGTGCTGCGTTCAGCTGCTAGCCATGCCTGGCCGTTGGTGCGAACGAGGCCATGGAGCAGCGGTAGCGGCGGCGGTGGCCACTGCGCTGCGTGCGGGAGGGCGACGTTGGCGCGCACGCTGAGCACGGAGAGGAGCTGTCGGCGTGCAGCACCGGTGCAGCAGCGGTGGAGGCTGTAGTGGTCCTGGGCGACGCTGCTGCGTGCAGGTCAGCACTTTCGTTGGTGCTAAGCAGCGGTGGTAGTAGCCGCTGGTGTGGAGTCAAGGGGATGGCCAGGGTGGCAGCAGCGACAGCAGGCGGTGGAAGTGAGTGGTGTGGCTGTCATTTCACGCCGCAGACGGGACTACAACAGCAGCGCAGCAGGCGGTGCGCGAGGAGCAGAGGGAGGAGCAGCGGTCTCAGAGGGAGGCAGGTGGTTAGGAGCTGATGAGTGAGTAGCGGGGACCGTTGGACGTGACGCCAGTGCCAAGCGTGTGCGGAGGGAGCAGGGCAGGGTTGTTCATCAGCGGTTGGCTGCTGGCGGATGGTCGGCGGCTGTACCGCACAGCAGCAGGTGGCAGCAGCAGCAGCCGTCCAAGTGCAGAAGGGCTGGTAGGCGCCGATGGGTAATACTGCTAAGGTGATACGGCTTGAAGCAGCACAAGGCGGTGCAGACCCAGGGCGCTATCAAAACCAGCGTGTTTTGCATGGGTGTTTCGGTCAAGCCCGTTGGGTGAGTCGACCCAGACAGCACGAAGACAGTGCTTCGGGAGGCGTGGGCAGCAGCTTCGGTGGTGATGGCGGGTGGAGCGGGCGCAGTGCTGGTATGCTGAACGTACGATTGCCACTTGCTTTCGAGAATGGGTCTGGACAGGTCTGGACGTGGCCAAGTGGACTGCTGGGCGCTGCGCGGTGCCGTGGCCCTACACATACCTTAGTTGGGCAATGCTGATGGGCAGCCGTGGCAAGGGCCATGGTTTGGCAGGGAGGCTGCTGCCCTGTGGTGCAACTCCGATCCGTGGAGAACCGGGTCAAGGTGCTCCCGTGCGTGCTAGGATGTGTAACGAGGTTCGGTTACGGCGTTTGGGAAAGAAGGTACTGGGGTTGCCATAGGAGCCCTCCACTCCACCCAGTCCGTGTACCGGTATGTATGTTGGGTTTTACATCCCTTTTCAAAGCCCAGGCCCCGTCCCAACCGGGAGGCAGGACTGTCCCGGCGATCAGGGACACGGGGTTTCCCGCCCCTCTCGCAGTACGGCTAGGAGCCAACAGCTCGTGTATGCGCCAGGGTGGCACAACGCCAGTCAGGTCCCCTGCCGCCCTGGACCTGCCTGGACCCTGCGACGGCAAGGCCTGCGTACTTTCTTAGTTCTCCCCCTGCTGTTGACACGTAAGGGGTCGCCTGAGGCTCGAATGGGTGACAACGTGCCATCAGTCCTACCACTCCACTCTACTCTACTCCACTCAGGAGGGTGGGGGGCCACGGTGTGGGGGGCACGGTGGGATACAGGGGCCAGGTGCAGGGCCCCTCAGCCCACTTTCAATACGCTGGGAAGTTGTGGATCCAAAATCAGGCATAGCGTCGCGTGCCGTCCTCAGGTTTGGAGAATTGCGCGCGTCTTTTCAGCCTGTCCGTGTCAAAAGGAGAGTGACGCTCGCGCCGTGTGGCTAATTGCTTGCCATAATGTCATGCGGACTATAATGCAATTTCACACAGCGACCGTGGGCAACCAGGAACGGCTAGACCGATGGTCTCCGTCGCCCGTGTCCCCTGCCTCCTTACTCTGGTAGTTGGCTCTCCAATTAACGCTACATAGGTTCATACACAAGGCATAAAGTTACCTGGTATCCGCGCGGAAACCTGAAGACGTACATCGATGCAAGCTTCCTCGCGATTTGGGCCAGGGCTCGCGATTTGGGCCAGGGCTCTGCCCAGGTCTGTCCATACTCCGAACGAAGTGGTGACTATTAGAAGTTATTTTCATAGTGCGCAATAGCAGGGCAAGGCCCATCGACCTGAGACGTGAGAACCCTTGTAAGCAAGGCGGACCCGGTCTCGGTCCCAGGGGCGAGCAACCTGCACCATTAGCCTTAGTACATCCACTTGTCACCACAGCAGCTGCAGCGGGGACTCTCTGCCGTGTCTACGACCTGGTTTGGCTTGCGGAGCACAAATGGGGACAAGTCCACAACCACGCGTGTTAGGGCCTCCTAAGGCACGCTTCAAGCAATGCAGAAAACAGGCCAACGAGTCAAAGCTACCGTGAGTGCCGGTAAAGTGCACGAGAGCGTATCGCGTGCGATTATGACCTTGTCGTTTTCCTCGGCCGGCACACTGCCGAGCTAGTCCTGGCTTCTCTATTCTAGAGACACCGGCTGGTGCAAGTGAGCGCTTGCCTGTGCGAGCCCTCTCGCGGCGTACCAGGACTGGCGCCATGTGTCGCGCATGGCAGTGACTGGGTTGGCCCCGGAAAGGCCAATGTCTTCACATACGTTTCAGAAGCAGTGTAGCTTCGAATGATGATAAGAATGCTGCGTTACGTTGCGTCGCAGGGCCCAGCGTCCGCAGTCCTTCGGCAAGGAAACCAAGAACCCGCAGCCTACGCCCGTACAAGTAAGTCACATCTCACTTCAACATATACTAGCAAATCAAACTGCCTGCGGGCGCGCAGAGGCTCTGTGGTCTAGGCCAGCGACGTCCGATTGCCAGGGGTCGCCCCGGAATACCTTGGTGCAATGGCGCGAAGGCACGAACAAAGGGCTGTTGTTCGCCCTAGTTGCTCTGCAACCTTTGTATAAAGGAGCTGTACAGCACCACGCTTGCCATGACGCGCGTGCGCCCTCCTCCCACACCTCTGCAGGCGGACATGCCCACGTCATCCATGGACACACAGTTGTCCCACGCGGCTGCGCCCCCCACAGCGCCCAGTGAGCTGGTCTTCTCCCCCGGCTTCAAGCCGCAGGAGCCCTCTTCGCGCCGTCGTCCCGGCCGCAAGGCCTCGACCAAGCCCACGCGTGGCTTCCCCAAGGCGCCCGCAGCTCCCCCGATTCCCAAGGCCGCCCTCGCGGCACCCGCCCAGCCTCCCGCCGCCCCGGCCGCGGCACCCACCAACCCGAGCAACCCTTCCCAATGCGACGACGACAAGAGCAACAGCAGCAATGACGACTACGGCTGCCCAAGGCCCGCCAAGCGCCGCCGCCAGGGCTCCTGGCAGCCGGCCGTGCAGGAGGGGCCGCAGGAGGCGGCAGCGGAGACGGCCCGCACCGCGGTAGAGAGCGACAGCTGCCCAGGCCGCCAGCTCTTCCCTTCGCTTCCTATGGACAAGAACGAGGCCTGCCCCAACTTCATTGCCACCCAGCAGCCCGGCAACCAGACCAGCGGCGCCTGCTGCCTCACCCCCGCCCCCGCGCTCCCGAGCACCGTGGCCGCACCGCCGGAGCTGCAGCAGCAGCCTCAGGAGCCCACCACCGCCTCTCAGCCCCAGCGTCCCGCCGGCGGCCCATGGCTGGGCCCCGACGAGCCGTTTGCACAGCACCACCCGTACGCCGAGTCCGGGCCCGGCCCCTGCGCCGTCCCCGCAGGTGGAAGCAGCCGCATGGGCGTCAGCACCACCAACACCAACAAGGTCAAGACCACCATCACCTCCAAGAAGGGCGGCCGCAAGCCCATCATCGCGCAGCAGCCCTCCCTGGCCGCCCCCACCCCTGCCTCATCCGTCCCCTCATGGGACCCCCAGCAGCGGCCCTCACGCAGCACCACCGCTGCCCCCTCCGCGCCCGCCTCCCCAGCCGCCTCCTCGGCCGGCCCCTTTCCCCGCGCTGCTGCCGACATGGCTGCCGCCGCCGTGGCCCTCGCCAGCAACACCACCGCCGCGCGGATCCCGAACCTGCGCGCCACCTTCACCCACGAGGTGGTGGTGCACAAGGTCACCGGCGACACCCCCCGCAAGGTCAGCTGGGTGATCTCCACCCTGTTCTCCCGGCTCATGGCGGCAAAGCGCGTCGGGCCCGTACCCGTCCGCATGAAGTTCCTGCAGCGAGTGCTGCGGCGAGTGGCGGAAGCCAGGCCGGGGTTCTCAGCCCAGGCTGCCGCCCGGGGTGCGCTGGCGTCCGCGGCGCACCTGTACCGCGAGCTGGCCGGTGCGGCGACGGCGATGCGCGCCGTGGTGGACAGCGCGGTGCTGCAGGGGCAGGTGGTGGCGGCAGGGGGCGGCGAGGGCAGGGGCAGGCGCAGGGACGCGCTGCATGCGGCGGAGTCCATCCTGGCGCCGCCCAAGTACTACGACGTGGAGCAGGTGCCGCCGCCGGCCGGCCAGGTGCCGGAGGAGGGCGTGGCGTGGTTCGAGGTGCTGATGCTGTCCGAGTGGGGCGAGCGGGGCACGCTGGCGGACCAGCTGAAGGAGCTGGAGGGGCGGGCGAAGGCGGAAGGGCGCGTGGACTGGCCGGCGGAGTGGGCGGAGCTGCTGTCTTCGACGGCGCAGCTGGAGGTGTTTGCGATGGCGTACCTGATCTGGTGCGACTACAAGCCCCAGAACGTGCTGTCCGTCGGCGGCGGCGCCGCGGCCTGCGCCCTGGCCATCGACCTGGACGGCATGCAGCGCCTTAGCGCGCGGCAGCGGCAGGAGGCGGACAGCGCGGCGCGGTGGGAGGCGGCGTGGGCGGTGGCGGCAAGGCTGCTGCTGCCGGCGACGGAGAGCGCGGAGGCGGCGGCGGCGGCGGAGAAGGCGGAGCTGGCGGCGGCGCAGGCGCGGCACCTGGCGCTGCAGCCGTGCAAGTGCGCCTGGGACACGCGAAGGTACGCGGCGCCAGAGCACGTGATGGGCGATCTGGAGCAGCTGCAGCGCCTGCACAGCAGCAGGGAGGCGGAGGCGGCCAAGACGCAGCGGATCGAGAAGTTCGTGGCGGGCTGCCCCGGCCTGGTGCAGCTGTCCCAGATGGTGGAGCAGGGCCGTGCGACGGAGGAGGCGGCCCCGGGGCTGTTCGCGGTCAAGGACGCGCAGGGCCGCCCCCAGTCGTTCAGCTGCATGCTCAGCCAGGTTTACGCGTGGGGCGAGATGACGGAGGAGCACGTGGCGGGGCTGGAGGCGGCGCTGGGGAAGTCGGGCGTAGCTCCGGACGAGGCGGACCTGTCCCGCCTGGCGCTGCTGCGCGCCCTGGCTGCCACGTGCCGTGCGGCACTGCCCGAGGACCGGCCCACGGCGGGGGAGGTGATGGCCAGCCTGCGGGGCTTGGCGGCGGCGGACGGCGTGGGGGCGCAGGAGGCGCAGGGCCAGGGGCAGGGACAGGGACAGGCGGGGCAGGGGGGACAGGAGGAGGAGCAGGAGCCCAGCGCCGGCAGCGGCCCGCAGTCGGGGTCGGGGTCCGGGTACGTCTCTGGGCCGGACCAAGGGGCGGGACAGGGGCCGGAGGAGGAGGTGGAGGCAGGCGCTGAGCAGCAGCAGGGCTCCAGCACCGCCTGCAGCAGCTACCCGCGCTCTGGGACGCCGGAGGAGGGGCCGGAGGAGGAGGAAGACTGGGCGTGGCAGCATGCCACCAGCTACGCCACCATCAGTACCACCCACAGCAGCTCGCGCTCGGGGCAGGGCTTTGGGCAGGCCCAGTGCCGCACGTCGGGTTCTGGGCAGGGGCTTAGGTCATGGGCCGTGGGAGGGACGATGGAGGTGGATGGGGAGGCGGAGGTGGAGATGGAGGTGGAGGAGGACGCGTATCCGCAGCAGCTGCCCTACGGGCTGGGGCACATGGAGGTCGACATGGGAGCGGAGGTGCATGAGGCGCCAGGATGCCCGCTGTTGCCGCAGTCGCCGCAGCCTCCCCCGCTGCAGCTGCAGCCGCAATGGCAGCAGCAGATGGTGGGACAGCTGCTGGGTGGCTGGTGGCGGGAGGATGAGCAGGAGGGCATGTGGTGGCTGCAGCAGGGGCTGCAGCTGCAGCGGGAGGGTGCCCAGTCGTCGGATTCCCACGGCATGCCCTACTGCGGCATGCCCACGTACGGCGGTGGGCCGTGGACGGAGGGGGATGAGGGCGCCGCGGGGCCGTGCGCCATGCAGGCTGAGGGCGCGGGGGCAGAGCTGCTGCAGCTTGAAGTGGTGGTGGAGGTGGAGGTGCTGCTGTGAGGCTTGGGCACTCATAGGCAAACGCGCAAACTTATACGGCTTGGCGCTCAGGGTGCCGAGTGGAGCGCAGTGGTGATTGTCTGGGACTGAATTTAGTAGTGAGCACGGCTGATTGGCAGCGTAGTTCGATTGTTATCGTGGGCACTGCTGATTGGCAGCGTAGTTCGATTGTTATCGTGGGCACGGCTGATTGGCAGCGTAGTTCGATTGTTATCGTGGGCACGGCTGATTGGCAGCGTAGTTCGATTGTTATCGTGGGCACGGCTGATTGGCAGCGTAGTTCGATTGTTATCGTGGGCACGGCTGATTGGCAGCGCTGTACACGGGTGGGCGTTATGCGTGCAAAGTGCTGCAAGCTGCTCGTGCATTGATTCCTGGCGAGCGGCCTTATCCGTGTGGACTGCACCGGGCGAACTGAGCAGACTTCCCTCGGGGGAGGCAGTGCCCCATTTGATTATAGTACTTCTAATTGCTCTGGTGTTATTAACATGTGGGGTACTAGGGAGCTAGCAGTGGTGTGGTGCGGTACGTGCAGATGGACACGCAGGGTGGTGCAGCACCAGGCTGCGTTAGGAACGAGCAGGGAGGCGCTAGGAAGGTGAACTAAAGGTGGGCCTGATGCTAATGGATTAAAGCATGGCACAGGCGGGCACAGCACGTGTATCATTGATTACCGGTACGCTGCTGTGCTGTGCTAGCAGGAAATGCAGTGGGTACCGTGCCGTGGGGCAACGGGTGCACACGGGGACGTCCTGCTGGGCTCTGAACATCCAAGAGCAGTGATTTTTCTTTGCGTTTCCTGGCCGGAATAAGGATTTGGGTAGCAGCACGGCCCTATTGTGTGACTGTTCAGTGATTGGACTCCTACAAGTGTCACGCAGATAGCCTGATTAATTTCCCTTTCTTCACCGACCGGGTGTCTTGGTCAAGAGGTAGTATTAGCCTCGTTTCCTCGTAGGGGATACTGTTTATAGGGCTAGAGTTATCCTCAATGATTTGTGGTGGGTGTCGTGTGCTGAGCAGGTATACTGATGTCGTCATGTGCCCTACCTTACCGCAGTGTGGCGTGCGGTCCATTTCTTTTGGGAAGCCAGCAGCAAGCGGCACGCTGCAGCATGCTAGGGGCGCATGGCGTAGGAATGGTGCCCCTTGCCGGTGCCCTGTGGCCTGTGCCCGTGTGCCGGTGTTGAGTGTTACTTTCAATGCAACGCTGAGCAATGGCGACAGACCCACGTAGCCCAGATGCTGCATGTGTAAGGTGGACAAGGGCGGGCTTCCGTTCCCTGCAGCCGTTTCGGCTCCAGGAGGCATATAGTACGGCACGTTAGTCAGATTCAGCGAACGAAGACCGCGGTTTCCGCATGGGCCAAAAGATGGTGCGACAAGATCCTCCACAGCGGGGAACACTGATGGCACACATGTCAACAACGCCGGCAAGACCGAGTTCCGTTCAAGGCGCCTCGGCTTGTTTTTTTTTGTCTGGTGTAAACTGATGGCACCGTCTCCCCTGGGCACCGTCCCCCCACTCCGTCCCCCCTACCTTCCAGTACCCTATTGCGGGTTCCTTCCCGTCCCCCACTTGGCAGTTGGCACATGAAGCCTGAGCCTGCTCCAGAGGGTCATTTGCGGCCATTGTTTAAATCTTGCGCACACGCACGGGTGAAGGGTCGGCAGGGACCTCGAACGGGTTTACATCCGGGCCAGGCGGTGGCACGGCGCTGGACAGGGGAGAGTGACCCGTGGGCGAGGAGCCGGTTTACCACGACGACTTGTCGGGGCAGACAGCCTTGACTAGAAGATGCATGTGTAATTAGCTCGTGCTATGTGATGGGTTGGCAAAAGCGAGATCGCAAACCCGTGTACAGCCATATACTGATACATTACAATTCCTGTGCCACGACTACGCTTCATGGTTTTACAGACACTTGGACGTGATCGTAAGCACTTATGGTAACCGAGTCTACCCGCGTTGAGCCTTGAGCGCCTGCTCCACTACCCCTAGCTCTCCTGACGGACGGGCCCAAGGCTGGACAAAAGGAAACTACTGCTGACTATAGACAATCCCGGATGGCTGCACCGCCACCTGTAGCAACGCAAGACGCTGCGCAGGGGGACCATGTCGCCAGCAGCCCCCTGTCGAAGCCCTCGTCTCCACGGAAGCCCACGTCGAGAGCACAATCTCCCAGGTAATAGGTAACGGCGATCTAAGGCGAACAAGATGGTGAATATGTTGCGCAGCGACCGGGACGGTACAATATGTCATGCCTGTGAGGAGCATACTACCCCTGTCACTCAGCGCGTCCAAATGCATTGAAATGACTTTAAGGTCACTTGATCACACCACGGCCATTATGCATGCACGGGCAACCAAACACCCGGCCGGTCGTTTTGCCGTCCTCTCAAGACTACAGGAGCGCGCACCGTACCCTTGGGCAGAGAGGGAAAATGCGTTGTTGCGTGCAGCGGCATCGGAAACTGGTTGCTCCGTGGAGTGCAGCCCCGGTGGCAGGGGTAGGGCCACTTGGGCCCTACCCTGGTGTTGGCACGGCACCAACGCCTCATCCCACGCACCTAGCACTCCCCCTTACCAAGGCCGGTGCCTCTCCTCTCCTTCTGTTGCGGCCTGCAGCAAGGCGGGTCGCACCGAGTGGGTGATGCTGACGCCCTCTCCCGGCCCAGCGGCCTACAACCCCTCCACGCAGGCGGTGATGACGGTGGGTCGTGGGTGGCATACCGGCTGGCGACTAGCACACTGCAGCGTGCGCTGATCTATCTAGTACGCAGTGCATCGTGTTATTGCCCACGGGCGCTTGCCCGAGGCTGTGTCATGGCAGTGCGTGTCACTGTCGTGTACTGACTGACTGACTGTCCTGTGACCCAGTGGCCAAGTGCTACGGTACTCTTTTGGTGGGCAAATGCCGGGGATCCATGTGGTCTCATGCAATCGCACGTTATCCATCTATCACGGCACATGCACGTGCATGGTGGTGAACAACGTGCACGCTCCTGTGTCGGGATTCGCCGACCTCGCAGGCTTCCGAGCGTGCGGTGTTTGGTACAGCGTACCGCGAGCAGGAGGAGAAGCGCTTCGTGTCCTCGCTGCACAACTCCACCATACCCAACGCCGCAACACCAGGGCCCGGCGCCTACAGGTGTGTGTGCGTGATGCTGTGCGGAATGCAGGCGCCGAAATGCCTGAAGGAGGCACACCGGACAGCAGGTTTTTTGCAAAGGAGCACAGCGGATGGCAGGCGGGAGGATGGCGGGAGGCCCAGGGGGCTTCCGCCGCGCTGTATCGGACCTCCCGCCAAGGTTCAGAGGCAATCGCACCTCTGCACCTCTGCACTAGACCGACAGCGTCATTACATTGTGCGGGTGCGCTCAGCACGAGCTTCATACAATTCGGGGCTTGTACGGTGCCGCGTCAGGCTCACCTGCAAGCAGCCTTTGGCCCGCCCTTACTAATATCCGTACCTGAACCGTTTTGCAACGCAGGGCAGCGGGGCACCTGCTGCCGGCAGCGAACGCCGACACCCCTAACCCTACCGATGCAAACCGTCAGGCCCACGTGCAGGCAGCCTTGTCCGCGGCCCTCAACCATATCCTTATACCAACCGTGTTCCGCATCAGCCACCCAGCCACCATGTAACCTTCCCCGCCCCTGTCCACGTCCTTGTTCTCTACCACTCGCGTGTATAACACACAGGACGGCGGAAAACCGGTTGCTGCGCAACGACCGTGGCGCACACTTTGGCTCCGCGCCCCAGCGGCTGGACGTGTCCCGGGAGGCGCTGGGCAAGCCGGGGCCGCAGTACGACCTGCCCTCCATGCTCTCCTCGCAGGCAACGGGCTTTGGATCGGTGAGCGCACAGCAGCCCCGGCATACAGTGTGGCCCTCACCGCGTGTGTGCGGACATTCCGCCCTCGTGCTCAACGCTGCTGCATGCATGGTAGTATTCAGGCTGTGCCGGCCTGCAGCGAGCTGGCGAAGTGCTTGTTCCCATCTTTTCGGCTGTACCGTCGTTTTAAACCCACCGTTTTCCTTTCTCCCCTCGCGCAGCCCACCACCACGCTGGCGCGGCCCAGCCCGCGGCCCGGCTCGCCCATGCGCGACTCGCGCACGCTGCCCCAGGAGCGCTTCCCCCTGGATAACGTGGACACGCCGGGTGGGTGCCGTACGGCTGTGTGCCATACCAGCTTAGCATTGGCCGACCAGCTGGAGAGAGCCAAGCAGTGCGATTGGCATCCGTAGGATATGGCATATGGGCGCACGTGGGGTGCTCCCCACAGCAGCCAGGGCTGCTGCCGTGCACGGAGTGACGCCTTGTGCCCAGTGCCACCGCAGACTGCACTGCTGACGTGCAAGCGTTGTTTCCACTACCATGGCAGCTCCCCCAGGCCCTCGACAACCCCCTGCTTATATAGCACGTTGCTCACACCTACGCCCGTGGCCATGCCGTGTGTTCTTACATTCACGGTCGTCCCCTGCCTTCCAGACGTTCATAGCCTACACCGTATCGGCTTACTAAGGCTTACTAAGGCTCTAGCGAGCTCGCACCTGTGTCTGCGCTCACCTGCGGTCTCAGCCCACCCCACCGCGGCGGCGCTCGTCACCAAACCGCTTTCGCTGGGCTGGGCTGGGTACAAGGCTCGTCACAATTTATGTATTTTGCCAAGCTAATGACAAAACCCGCAGCGTTCTTGGACGGAACTTGGTCTTGGCGGAGGGGCATACAATTCATGTATGTCACTTGCGTGCAGACTTCTCATTGCTAACCACACCGCACAATTGCTCTCCCTTCAGGCCCCGACTCCTACCTGCTGATCCCGGTGGACAAGATGTCCCAACACGCCAGCTCCCCGCGACACGGCTTCGGCAGGGTGAGCAGCAGAGGGCACTGAACTGCCCCACGGGTACTGCCGCCTCGCCTTGGACTTATAGGCATACACTACTAGCACCACCATACCGCCTGTCGGCCCTTCAACCCTAGCTTCTTGCTTCCTGTCCACGCCCCCGCTACCGTCCTCCCGTGCTGTGCATGGCGCTTCCCATTAGCCTGCCACGCGTGCCCTTTACCAAGGCCTTGTTTCTCAACAAGCCAGCGAAATCTAATCCAGGCAATCCGAGAGAGGCGCGGCCCCTACGTCCGCACGTCGTTTGCCCCCAGCCTCGTTACCTATGTGAGCTTGCATTGTTCGATACCTTGGCGTCTTCAGTCTTGTGTCCCCCAGGCCACCCGCGAGGCCGTCACCCGCTCCCAGGCGCGTGTCCTTGGCTCCCAACATCACCATCAGTGCCTTGCATTACACCCTTGACCTGACATTGCACCTTGTCAACGTCCCACCCCCTAGGCCACCCGCGAGGCCGCCACCCGCTCCCAGATATCCCCCCAGCAGCTGGCGGCGGACGCCACCGTCAGCACCGCCTTCGACACCCCCGGCCCGCTGTACGACGTGCGCGCGCCGTCCGCATCCGTGGGCACCGTGTTCCCGCGGGGTCCCGCGCACTTCAGCCCTGAGCTGGGGGGCAACTCCAAGGGGCCGTACCTGGGCAGGTGGGGGCTGGGGAGGTGGCGGGGGTGTGGGCAGGTGGGAGCTGGGTATTGCCAGGCGCGCGTGGTGTGAGGGATTATACTTGGGCAGGTGTATGCTGGGGAAGGAAACCAGGTACCTGAAAGGACCAGTAACGCGAGGAAGGAGTGGTGGTAGTCGTACGTTAAGTGGTACATCGACCCACTGTAGTAGCGGTCCGCCAAGCGGGGAGGTGGTGCATGCTGTGGTTGTTTAGTGTGAGGGCTGTGGTGGAGTGGGTGCGGGTGGCGGGCACGGTTGGGAGAGGAGTGGGGCTTGGGGGGCAGGTGGTGCGCTGTGGCGGTGCATTTCGACCGGGCGTCATGTGGGGTGGGCATGGGGTGCGGGCACGGCGTGAGGTTGGGTTTCATGCACTCAGAAGCACTCAGAAGAGCCAGGCGCCGCGAGCATGTGCGCAGGGCGTGAATGCGGGAGCATGGCATGGCCGGGACATGCAGCTCTCTTCATGTTGCTTACCCGAACAGTTGCCACCCCCTCCCTACCACCCTCCAGGCTCCACGCGGACGCCAACAAGGGCATCGAGTCCCCCGGCCCCGGCAGCTACGCCCTGGCCACCACGCTGCACAACGCCGGAGCCGGCAAGTTCGGACCGCCCAGCCCCAGCAAGGCAAACAAGCACCAGGTAGGGCAGGCACCACACTTCAGCCCGTCCAGAACAAATCCGCGCCGTTGTCGAAGGGAGCTTGGTCTTGGGAGAGTGGTTGACATGTCCGGCGTCGGCACCAGCGGCAGGGTAAGCAGAGCAGGTGCGACTGCGCCCTCGAGGGCAGGTACCACACACCCTGACGCCGCCAGCCCCATGAACGTGCGCGCTCGGGCTTGCTGTTGACACTCAAGGAACGCAGGCAGCCACCTGCCCCTCAGGCCCAAACTGCCGTCTACTCCATTAACGGCACGGGAATGGCATGGCCCGCAGTGGCAGGCGAACCTCAGGCCACCATCCCTAGCATCAACACCAGTCGCTGAACCTGAAACTCAGCAAATTGGTTGGTTTGCCCGAGCACATATCCTACCTAGCTACCAAACTGCCTAGCACATAAGGATGAGTACTGGGAGGCAGGGTCGACTAAGTCCCTCCGCCGCCGGCCCGCGCAGGAGATCGAGGTGCCCGGCCCCGGCGCCCACAACCCCAACTTCGCCGCGCTGTCCGTGCGGCCCACCAGCAGCGCCTTCTCCATGGCCGCAAACATCCGCACCGACTTCACGGCCTTCAGCCCAGACACGCCGGGGCCGGCGGCCTACGGCCTGCCCTCGCCGGACAGGTGGGCGGGAGGCCTCAGTTGAGAGAGAGCGCCATGCAGGCGGCTATGGGTCTTGCTTATCTTGACGGAAACGGCCGGGCGGTGTACAGAGTTGTCTCTGTGTGCCCAGGACTTGAACAACACTCTGTACGACTTGGCCCGGCCCCCTGCTTATGCAGGGCGAGTACCAAGCTCTCCGCACCGGCCTTTAGCATGGGGTCCGCCGCAGGTGAGCCATCGGGGCAAACTTCACACGTGCTTCGTTGACCTGCATGCGGATGAGGAACAGACCGCGGGGGGTCACTCACACGGTGCATCAAAGCGCTTCACGCGGTCTGTTGCGCACCTGCATCTGCATCGACTGCATGCACAACGAGACCCCCCTCCCATCTAGCCCGCGATGTAGTTGCCAACAGTGCAACACAGTGCAGTGTAGTTGCCAACATCAAATGTGCTACTCACATTATACGACTCCGTTGCTTCGCCTTTCCTGATAGGTGTGGTCGGGACCAGTAAGGATCGTGTGGCCACACCACCTGGATTGTAACATAAAATGCCAAAATATGCCAACAGTGCAGCTTACCGGAACTCTTGTGCTTCACCTGACGTGCCGTCACGGTGCTAAGCTGCCCTGTACCGTGCCGCGCCCGCATGCACCCATAAGCCCCGGCTCGTACCTAGCCTGCAGTGCAATGGCCAACAGTGCGACTTCCAAGCGCGCTAGCACACGCGCAAGCGCGCTCTTGTGCTTGACCAGGGCTACACCGACACAGCGTGTGCTCAGGCAGTAAGCTAAGCTGTCCCGTGCCGCGCCCCCTGCAGGCGGGCGGCTGAGCTATGTGCAGCGGCGCGAAGGCCCCGCCCCCGACAGCTACGGGCGGCCGGAGGACCCCCGCGACAAGTCCCCCGTCAAGAAGGGCTTCTCGTTCGGCCTCCGGGAACGAACCAAGTCCTCCACCAGCGTCATCACAAACAGGTACCGGCACCGGCACCGCACAGCGCCCCTGGCACCGGCCCCTATCCCACTGCCCTGTGCTGCATTACCCAAGTAAGGGACACGTGAACAGCCCCGCGAGAGTTACTGTATCCCACGCTAGGCCCTGCCGCTGACCGCATGACCGCCTCTCGCCATCCGACCTGCCTGCCTGACGGTCGCATTGACGGTCGCATGGTCGGATGGGTTGGCTGCGCAGTTATCACGGCCCCCTGGCTGCGCAGGAGGGCATGTCGCATGTGCCACGACTCGCCGCCCCTGGCTCAGGACCCTAGCCTGCTTACCCTTTGCTGCTTTTTCCAGTATCACGTGTTTAAGCAATCCAGTGGTACGGTATCCCGCTCTAGGCCCTGCTCCCGGCCGATGACTGCTTCTCATTATCCTACCTGCCTGTCTGACGGTCGTATAATCTGACGGTTGGGTCGCGCAGGTACCACGGTCCGCTGGCGGCGCAGGAGGGCATGTGCCACGACTCGCCCGGGCCCGCAGCCTACGAGCTGCCCTCGCCCGCGGCGGCGCGCTCGCAGTCGCCCGCGACGCGCTTCGGCACCTCGGGACGGGACTCGGGCGCAAAGCTGTACTTCTCGCAGTGAGTGACATATACCAACCACCGTGGGGGTGGGGGAACAATGGGATGAGGTCGGGGGTGGGGGGGCCGAGGAATGCGCAGCGGTTGGCGGTCCGGTCCGGGGCTGCCAAGTTTGGGCAGTGTCTGGCGCCACCCTGTGGGAGCACGTGCCTAACTTTTTGTTCGCGTGTGCGCTGGGGTGCTACGCCTCATCACGTTCAGGTGTCTTGGCACTTAGTGCACCCACTAGTGTTCACCGCCCTGGTCTTCCTCACCAGGCACTACACCACCGCCCCAACCTACCACCCGCACACTGTCCCGTGGCTGCTGCTGCTGCTCGGTTACACCCCCTGCATACTTCGCCTTTATGGTCCTCGAACGTCCTCTCTTACCCCGTGCCTGTGCCTTTGCCTGCAGCGCCCACTCTGCCGCTGAGGGCTACGGGTTGTCCTCGCCAGGGCCAGGTGGGTACAGGGAAAGGCCAAGCGACGGAAGGCGCTGAGTGGCAAGCTTGATAAGGGACATCGGCAGGCGTGATGACTTTCATTGCATTGCTATGCCACTGCTGTACAGTAATGCTAGTCCTCACATTGCCCCCTGTGCCCGTGTATCCAGGCTGCTACAACACCACCGAGTCGTCGGGTTTAGGCAGCCCCAACCGCTTCAAGACCAAGGTTGCGCCAAAGGTAGGCGGGGGCCGCTCGCAGGCACAGCATGGTATGCAGAGTTATCGTGCATGACCGAATACCCTCGTGTCCTCCAACGCTTGCTGATGTTACAGCTTCTGTGACGGCTTTCAGGGTGACTAACTGCGCGGTCCACCGTTGCTGCTCCTGCAGTTTGGCACGAGCGCGCGCTTCAACGACAAAGTAAGCACCAAGTGATCGGAAGTCAACGTCCTGTGAGCAGCGCCACGAGCAATAGGGCTGCAACATGCCCCAACGCGCAAGAGTCATATACTCTAAACAGGTCATGCCAGGGTAGGCGTGAGACAAGCATCAGAAAGCCCCATGGTTTTAGCCGAAGGCCCATCTGGACGGTCTTATGTTGAGAGGCAGGCAAGCAGTAGCAGCGGGGATGTTGATCAGGAGCAGGTATACTGTGCACTATTGCATTTAGGGTAGCGCACTGTTGCCTTTGCAGGAGGCACTGATTCATGCGGCAGGGGGTTCGGACTTCACAACATTGGGGGCATGTTGACCATTGGGGCATGTGTGCGCAAAAGTAGATACCAGCACACTCTGCGTGTGTGCTGATTACATCGTGTACCCAATGGAGGCGTTTTTGCCCGATGCTTGGGGCCGGTTGCTGGCGCTTGCATGAAAGCGCTGAATTTATGCACGTGCACAAGCTCGCCGTATGGTGTGCAGCCGTAGTACCGTACTCCATGGCACCGTATGGGTGTGCCACGTTGCATGTGACAGTACTGGTGCTGCTGCGCATACGCCAGTTGAATATGTTAACCCCGTTAAGGTGCCGGCTCCCGGCTGGCGCGGCTGTAACAGGTTGTAAGCACGTGCTGGTAGCATGAGCCCGGGTCCAACCTGGCACACCCTGGTGGGTTACCCTCTGTCACTCGCCCACGCTCTCAGGCCCAGACAGTGCCGAAGCACTGTAAGATGCGCTGAGGTTGCTGCAGTACGGGAGGCACTGCACATTCTTGGCGGTCTCAGGCGTCGTGTCCTCTTTCAGTTCAGTTCAGTTCATGGGCCCATGCAAGCAGCCGTACAAGCAACAGCCCGGAGAAGTGCAAGGCTGCACTTTCGGCGACAGCCGCTACATATGACTGTGTAGATTATCTGTACATACAAACACCAAAATGCGTCGTTCGCTTGTTCTACTCATCACGGCCGTGCTGTTGTGCTTGACAGCCGGAAGCGAGCTCGAAAAGGTGTTGAGAGACCGCTACACAAAATTCAAGGAGGTTCCTAATCTATCAAAGGATGAGGCGGGCAACCGGGTTCTAGACGTCGAAGGAGTGCGATGGGTTGCCTTTAAGGACGACCAGTCTGGGCAGATTTACTTCGTGAACACAGAAACTGAAGAAGCACAGTGGCATGATCCGCGTGTCCCAGGTAGGCCTCGGCTGTGGCGACGCACGGGTCGATCGACACCCGCAAGGCAGCGCGTTTGACCCAAAGCTCCAATCGCAGCACCGGAGCCGGAGACGAAAACGATTGAAATGAAGATGCCTCCTCTTGAGGCGCCGAAGGCGAAAGCCAGCAGCATTACTGTTGCGGTGGTTGCTGTGCTACCCATGCTCCTCCTGGCTGGTGGCGCGGCTGCCCGCATTGCGTACCTGCAGGTGGGGGCATTGCCCAGACTCCCGTCTTGCATACTTTTGTTGTTTGCAGTGTGCTTAACAACACATGAGTCTCACGGGCGCCTCCTTGTTGCATATGGGCCCTTGCCTAAGACACTGTCAGCAGGTTTAAGCGCGCCCGCATGGGAGCTGTCCACGCCAGCAGTTTGGCTGCCCAGCCTTGTCTGTCTGCCAGACCTAACAACCATAGGCACAATCCCCACTATACCAACACAACTTAGCGTACCTGCCATGCTGAGGGGCCCGAATGCGTGGCCTTAACACTGCTATGGCGGGCCTCACCACCCTCCGACGTACTGCCCGCAGCCTCACTAGTATCCGCACATGCCACCGCTCTCTAATCCCCCTGTACTCGTCTTGAGGCTTTGTCCTATCCCTGCACCCTATCCCATTACCCAGATGTATTACCCGGAGTGCTTGTGGCCCACCAAGGAGCGCAAGGACCGCCGAAAGGCAGCAGGCGGAAAGATCAGGGCGCCAAAGGCACGCGGAAAGATGAACCAGGACGGCAGGGGCGGTCGCTCCAACAACACATAGGAGTGTGGTCGCTGCGACAACACGTAGGCTGCACTCTGGCGAGCGCGGCTGGCTTTCGTGGCCATGGGATGCAGGGTTGGCTTGGCGCACACACTCTCTGCAGTGTGCCTTGGGGTGGATTTTGTGCGCCTGAGACCGAATGGTCTGGGGGTGATGGCTCAGCTGCTTGGAGCAGCTAATGCCAATCATGTGGGGTGCTGTGGCAACAGCATCCGGGGCATCCAGGTGCGTGCCTGTGAGCCAGGGTGGGCGGAGGCTATGAGCGGCTGTTGTCGGTGAGCTGAGCGGTGGGGGTGGTGGCGGCGGCAGGGTTTCCAGCAGCGGGGATGGCAGGGCTGAGCTCCATGCGGGGGCGTGTGGGCGTCCTGGCGCAGCGTGGCGATGCGGTCTGTCCATTGTGAGATTGTTCCTGTGTGCTGCATCTTGATCCCGTCTACAATGGTATCCGTTACATGTTGCATACCATACGTGAGCTGTTCCCTTGACATGGGCTACCACTCTGATGGACTTGTGTGGCCCTTTGGGCCACGCACACACTGATGGCCTGAGTAAGGCCCACGGAATGTGTAAGGATGGCTGCTGCCCATTCTGTCACTCATTTCACCTGTCACTGGTGAACTAAAGTGCTGCTATCCAGCCTATCTCAGCCACACACAGGGAGAATCTAGACTCGTACCGCCATGCTTGCAATGGCCACAACGCACTGCACCTTCGACGCGAACCCTGTGCACTCACGCCTTCGCGCTCACTGCTGCACATCCTGCATGCACGACGTGCCTACCGTATTGCTACCCTACCTGACAGCCTACAGCCACGCTTAAATACGATCAAAAACGCTTTCCCTGGACACCAATGATTCGGGCACGAGCACGGCAGCTTCGCAAGTTGCAACCCTCAGCAACACTCACAGGCACCTAGTTCTAGGCCAGCATGCATGCTTCAATCCATGGCTGAGGCTACCGCAATAACTTACATCAACACAGGCCCATGAATGCTGTCAATAAGCTACACTGAGTCACAGGGCTCTCTCCTGCTGAGTCTCTTCTGCTCTGGAATACCGGTACCCACGCTTCGCCGCGGCAGGCTGCAGCTTCTACCCGGTAGTCACTTCCCAGCATTGGCTCTTTGGCTGGTCCGGATGTTACCTGCCGGCACGCGCGCACAGCACATCTACCACCTGGAATGTAACATAAAAGGTCAAACATTCATCTTCCTGACAGGCGCCATCCGTCCAGACCAGATGTATGTTGTGCGTCAATACACAGTAGCGTAGCTCCGGCCCTGGCTCACGGCTCCGGCCCCACCAACGCAAACATGCGCTTCTCCACGTGGCGCCTGTGGCGTGTGGGATGGGGTCACAGGGCGGGATTTGCGGGGTTTTCGGACATGGTGATGAGACACAAAGTAGGCCGTGAGGATCAGGTGGGGATGCACCAGTGGGCACGCAGTGCTTCATCCTTGACATCCGCACCGACCTCGTTGAACAGGGCACGGCAGCAGTGAAGACCAGCACTCTGGCTGCCCGAGGCGCCCTCCAGCGCAGCAGCTACCGTATCACCGTTTGCCCTCTGCGGTGTGCGGTGCGCTAACCCACCTTCTGTTCCACGCGTACAGGCCGGCTGCTGCTGCGGCCAGCACCACCGTGGGCACCACCGCCGCGGCGACGATGGGCGCCACGGGGGTGGAGCCGCCGCTGCCGCCACTGGCCGTGACGACGCCGGCTGCCGCAAACGTGCAGGGGGGTGGGGGGTTAGGAAGTTACTAGGAGTAAATCGTATTTGAAGTGCTCCACACTGGACGAGAGGAAGGGGCAGCATGGAGTGGCAAAAGTAGATGGCCGGGTAGCAGGTCAGGTACGCAAGGCACGGTGCGCTACGTGCCACTCAGCGGCTAGCACGCATAGTACGGCACAGAGTTGCACGTGCACATCGAACCCATGTACGGTAGGCGAGCGTTTGTGCCTGCCCTCGTCAGGCAGACAGACACACACTCAGCGCACTGGCGCGGCACACGCATTTTTTGGGCATTTTGTGTTATACGATCCAGGTGGTGTGGCCACACGATCCTTACTGGTCCCGTCCACACCTATCAAGAAAAACGAACAGGACTGCCAACACCAGACCGAACCGGACATGTCATCGCCTCCACCAAGACCAAGTTCCATTCAACAACAGTGCGGCTTCTATTTTCGTTGACAAGTCCGAAAAGGACAGGACCGTCATTCGACGTCTTGGCGCACCGCAACTGCGCACAGACGACACGCCAGAGGACTCGTCACAGCTGTAATCGTCATAGTGGAGCTTGCGCACGAGGGTTGTTATGGTGCCGTACGGCATCGCACGATCGCATCGCACCTGGTGCTGGTGCCGCCTCGCCTTGCTCCTGCTGGTCCCGGATCCCTTGGGTGGGCGTCGGCGGCTGCTGGCCGTCCGGCAGCGACCCAAGACCCAGCGGTGGGGGAGGGGCAGGTGGGCTAGGGGGAGCAGTTGGCGGTTGGAACGGTGTTTGCGGTGGGTTAGGAGGCGGCCGAGGGGAGCGGGGCTGCGGCGGAGGGCGTGGGATGGCAGGGGCTTGAGGGATGGGCGATGGCGGGGGCGAGGGGCTCGGGGGCAGTGGGGGCGGCGGCGGGCAGCACAGCGCGCTGATCTGCGTCCCCGCGCCGAAACCGCCTGCGCAGGAGTACAGCTGTACTGCCGTACGGCTGGCGGTTAGGACCTCGCCGCCGCAGCCCAGGGAGGAGCGCTGTACGAAGGCGGTCATGTTTGAGCGGAGGGCGGTGAGGGCCTGTACGGCGGCGGCGGCGTTGCCGTACTCGGCTGTGACGGCGTAGGTGGGCACCTGTGGGACACAGGGATGAGGGAGAGGGTGCCACGTAAAGTAAAAGTGTTGCAGCATGGGGACATGCAGAAGGCAGTGCATTTGCGCAGGGTACTAGAGTCGGCGGGTGATGAGCGCCCTAGACGACCTGCAACATGCATTGCACAGAGCGGTGCCATGGTCCTCCAATGCTGCCTACAGCCACAGATTTTAGGAAGCGGGTGCAGGGTTTTCGTAACACGCTGGTAGGATCTTAGCCTTTAGCACCATTACCGGTCAACATGCAGGACCCTTCCTCACCTTCGCATCTGCTACAGGCTGGCAATCGGCCTGTATGGGTGGCTGCGGCAATACCACGTTGAGCACTGACAGCAGCGTACCGCAATTGGCAACCGACAACGGCCCGAAGCTAACCGTCAATAAAAATTGGTTGGGCGGAAGTGGCGGGGGAGGCGGAGGCGAGGGTGGTTGGGGTGGGAAGGGAGACGGGGGGGGGGGGGGGGGGGGCTGTGGGGGGGGTGGGGGGGGGGGGGGAGGAGGGGGGGGGGGGGGGGGAGGGGGGGGCGGGGGAGGGGGGGGGGGGGGCGGGGG
>VFQN01002149.1_pt1 | contig 31230 bp, 27 predicted proteins | sample 3512371 | NCBI WGS metagenome assembly VFQN01 (sample SAMN10412370, study PRJNA504923) | tailings metagenome | isolation source: Replicate 2 from Balatoc abandoned mine | place: Philippines: Itogon, Benguet | collected 2017-08-28 | reverse complement strand
TCTGCGATTTCAATCTGCGTCAATCGGCGGGTAAAATTTAAAGACACTTAGCTAACACTGTAATTACTCTTGGATTGCAAATACGATAGGCATGTTGAATTTTACTCTCACCGCACGCCCTGATTGTTTGCCGGGTTTCCATTTGGGCATAAGTTTCAGTACCCTTGATGCTTCTTCGTCGCACCCAAAGCCAATTCCCCTCTCTACAGTGATATTTGACAACGAGCCGTCAGGTTCGACCGTAAAACTCATAAACACTTTACCTTGTATATTGCTACGCTGAGCCATAGGTGGGTACTTTAGGTTTTTGATGAGAAAATTTCGCAAGCCTTCCAATCCTCCTACAAACTCCGGTTGTACTTCTATGGGGCCAGTCCATATAGGTTCTTCTGCTTTGACTTCGGCAGGTTGGGTTTTGGTGTCAGGGATATTTTCGGGAGGTGCTACAATTTCGGTGATTTCATCACCCGTACCTTCGACGGTTTCTTGTCCTGGTGCTGCATGTTCAAATTCAGACACCGGAGGGGGGAGTTCTTCTTCTTGGACTTTCTGATCCTGCTTTACTTCTGGCATCAAACTTTTGACGGTCGCTTGTTTGGGGGCTTCAATGGGTTTCTCGGGAAGAGGAATGGGTTTTTCGTTTGGTGGCGGATCTATATGTACGTTTTCAAGTTCAATAGTACGATTAAACATGTCAGCGTCTTCGGGTTTTAGTTGATTATAAACCGTCGGTAAAATAAACATCATCAAAAAAATGCCGACTCCAATCAGTACCGCATTTCGTAAAGTGACGGGATACGCTTTGCGTAGGTCGTAAGCACCATAAGCACGGTGCCGATTCATAAAAATAATGTCATCAAAAGACATAGCTTCGCTCAGCTCGATAGTGGTCGAGAGGGGTTGTAAGGGCGTTTCCATTGCTGTGAGTATGTTGGGTTTAAGTAAGAATGATGACTTTTGTAGGGGTGGATATAGTCTTGATTTTCAGGTGTTTAAATGGGTAATTAGAGTAAGTGATTTAATAAGTACTATAGATTAAATATAAAATTAGAAGATACGCTAAGAAAAAATGATCGTCGCTAAGTGTAAAATCGCTGATGTGTCAATTTAGGCGAGCTAAAAAGACCCTACAAAAAAAGTTTTTAGCATATCTAATCATATGCCAGAAGAAGGAGCCTAAGAAAGTTTTTGAAGCGAGATTCCTAGTAAAAAGGGCTGTTAATAGGAGTTGAAAACCACAATAATCTCAAACCCTAAGTCTAAAAGACTAAGGTGAAGAGCATACATAAAAGCCAGTAAACTAACTAAATAGGTACTGTGAGTCGATGAGGGGGACGGTTAAAAACCCAAGTCCCAATGGAGTAAGCCATTCCACAAACCCCAACCATCCACATGATTCCCCATGAGCTGATAAATGACCATTCGCCTTGATTCATTCCCGACAAAATTGCCATCAGCATCATAAAAAGACTTACGCCCAAAATGAGGGCATTGCGTAAGGCCATCGGATAAGATTGACGTAAGTCATAGGCACCATAAGCTTTGTTGCGAAACTCAAAAACGATGTCGTCTAGCGTAGCGGTTTGGAGTTGTTCTTCACTCATTGCTACATCGTGGCGGTAGGTTTCGCGGAGGTATTTGACCGCTTTAGAATTTGCTTCTTGCGTGATTTTTTCCAAAGCTAAGTCAAAATTATATCCTTTCCAGAGGTACTCCTCTGCTTCACAGGCCAGATGATCGAGGAGTTCGGTCAAAAGAGCATCGTTGGTATTGTTCCGAATCAGATGGTCTTGCAACAGGCCTAATTGGTGAGAAGTTAGTTTTTTCATTTCAAAAGTCTTTTAGGAATAAAACAAAAAGGAATCATGCCACATGAAAATGGGCTTTTAGCCCATTGATAGACCTTGTTGGGGTTGTAGAAGAGATTGCATAGCTTCTACAAAGCGTTCAAACTCAGAAACTTTTTGGGCGGCCGAAGCACTCCCACTGGGAGTAAGAGAATAATACTTTCGTAGCCGCCCATCTACTTCTACTGACTCAGTAAGTAGAAATCCTTCTTGCTCAAGTTTATGAAGGACAGGATATAACGCCCCGAAAGTCAGCATTATTTCACCATTTGTACGGTCTTTGACTGATTGGGTGATTTCGTATCCGTACATCCGCCCTTTTTCTGCCAAAAGCTTAAGGACAATTGTTTTGAGAGTACCGCGCAAAAATTCGTTATTACTTGCTTCCATATTAATTGAGATTCTAATTTATGCGAACAAATATATATAAGATTTTTATATATCAAAAAAGAAGATCACAATTTTTTTGAAATTTATAAAACCTCTAAAATTTTTGCATCAATTTGGGTATATTAGGCGTTATGAATAGAAAAGAGACCAAGGCGGCATGAGAAATCAGTATTACATTGCTGTATGTTTGCTTTTCACAATGAGCATTAAGACGCTCATTGTGCCAATGCTGTATTTGGATTTTGAGTTGAGTAAACCTTCAATCATCGCTCATTGGGGGGAGCACCGTTTTTTGCCGCATCTGCATCATAAAGGAAAAGTCTATTTGGCCAAACAACTTCAAAAAGTGGCTTTGGAACATGCCAAATCTGCGGCCGAAAAACAAGCATTTACGCTTAAATTGTCATTTTCTGATTTTTTTGAAGATATTTTCACAAGTCAAGCGAGTATTAAAAAATGGGTAAAAAAAGTAACTCCCAATGATGTGTATAGCTTAAGACGCATAACCATGTTTTTAGGGGCATTGTTACACCCTCCTATAAATAATTTGGTAACCTTGGCTCTAGGCAATAAGCTGTAAGCAGTAGGCATTTTTAGGTAAGCACCGCGAAAACTCGTTATGCAACCCCCTCTTTAATGAAAAGCTTATGGCTTACGGGGCCGCACGCGCGGAGCATATTGCTAAGGAGTTACCAGCTTGAAATGAAGCGTAAATTTTTGATAAACAGACTTTTATGGGTATTTTTCTTGTAATCATTTCTAAAATTAGCGTACTAATCTCATGAAAAATAAAATACTTTGGGCAGGTATGGTGGCATTGCTTGCAGGGCTTTTGAGTCAGTCCTGTAAAACTACTCCTGACCCCACTGAACAAAGCACCCTGACTCTGTCTTTTGTGCCACGGGTAGGTAGTCAGACTCTAGAAGTGGGAACAGGGAAGTACAAAAACGCCGTAGGGGAGGAGTTTACGGTGACCTCTTTTAATTATTTTGTCAGTAATATTTCTCTCAAAAAAACCGACGGCACTACATTCACGATTCCTCAAGATTCGAGTTATTTTCTAATCAAAGCGACTAATCTTGCGTCCCAAAAAGTGACATTACGTGGAATCCCAACGGGCGATTATACGGAATTAAGATTTGTGATAGGAGTAGATAGTTTGCGGAGCACCATGGATATTAGCCGCCGAAAAGGAGTCCTTGACCCAGGAGATGCTACCCACGATGGCGACGGAATGTACTGGTCTTGGAATTCGGGCTATATTTTTATGAAACTGGAAGGGACTTCGCCAAGCGTAGCTCCCGATGCTGCTGGTAATCAGAAATTTAGATACCATATCGGAGGTTTCGGGGGGTACAACGCCAAAACTTTCAATAATATTCGTCCTGTGGTTTTATCTTTGGGCGGTACAGCCGCCAAAGTAGGGCCTACTCAACAGCCTACTATCGAAATAGAGGCAGACATTGCCAAAGTTTTTGAAGGAAAAGAAAAAATTAGTTTAGCCCAGTATCCCACCATTATGGTATCAGACTACTCTACTACTGTGGCCAACAACTATGTATCAATGTTTCGGGTATTGAATGTAAAAGACTAAAGACGTATGAAAAATACGTGGATGATTTTGTTTTCGCTGGGGCTTTTTGGGTGGGCATCGTGTAGTCGTAGTACCGATGCACCTACCCCCGAACCTCAGCCAGAGCAATTGGAAATGCCTATTCCGACTTATTTTCCCAAAATGGTCTACAATCTATCTTCTAATCCCATCACTTATGATGGGTTTCAGTTGGGTAGGTCGCTTTTTTATGACGGGATATTGTCGCGCAATGGCACTATTGCTTGCGGTACGTGTCATCAGCAAGCGGTGGCTTTTACGCACCACGGACATGATTTGAGTCACGGTATTGACGACAAAATCGGGATGCGAAATGCCCCTCCCATTCAAAATATGGCGTGGGAAAAAACATTTTTCTGGGATGGTGGGGTGCATGATTTGGATTTGTTTTCAATCGCCCCTATCGAAAATCCGGTAGAAATGGACGAAAAGCTTCCGAATGTCCTACAAAAATTACGCGACAGTAAAAATCCAGATTATCCTCAGTTGTTTAAGAAAGCTTTTGGCACTACCGAAATTACGACGGAGCGCTTTACCAAAGCTTTGTCACAGTTTATGGTATTTTTGGTTTCTAATAATTCCCGTTATGACTTGTATTTGCGCGGTACGACCAATGCCCTCACCGCTACTGAAAAAGAAGGTTTAGCGATTTTTAGGCAAAAATGTGGCACCTGCCATGAGGGTGAGTTATTTACCGACCAATCTTTTAGAAACAATGGGTTAAGTATCGCCCGTTCTACCGATGAAGGGCGTTTTAGAATTACGCAAAATCCAGAGGACAGATACAAATTTAAAGTGCCAAGCCTACGCAATGTAGGCTATACATCACCTTATATGCACGACGGGCGCTTTGCTACCCTCGAACAAGTGCTTGACCACTATGCCCAAAATGTAAAGCAAACGCCTAATTTAGATCCGCTGCTTCAGCAAAATAATCAACTTGGTATCTCACTTACTTCCGAAGAAAAGCAAAAAATAATTGCCTTTCTCCGAACCCTTTCGGATGAGCAATTTGTAAAAGACTACCGCTTTGCTGACCCAGGTTTTGGAAAGGCGTTTTAGGAAGGAGAGAAAAATATGTGACTTTTGTCATACAACGGTATAAGAGGAGAGTTATCTTTGCGGCTGATTAGTTAGTCCAACCATGAACGGCAAGAAAGTCATAGCGTACTTTTTATTAACACTTATCAGTTTCAAAATGCTGATAGTGCCGTTTGTGTATCTTGACTTTGAGCTACGTAAAGAGTTCATTATCAAAAACCTCTGCGAAAATCGCTTCAAGCCTCAGCTACATTGCGATGGTAAATGCTATCTCGCCAAACAACTCCACAAAGTAGCCGAAGGCCATGCCCGTGAAGAAGCTCAAAAACAAGATGATGCCTTCAAAAAAATCATACAAGATGTATTCGATGAAGTGGCTTTGACGATTTCATCAGTATCTATAAGTTATTTTGAGCGAATTGATAATGCTCATTATCAGCCTAATCCTACGACCGATTTTACCTCTTCGCTGCTTCGCCCACCTGCATTTGTTTTGTAATGCGTTTGTTTAGTTACTTATTTGATTGAAGTAATTAAGCTGGATATAATGTTTTAACCCCACGCCTTTAGGCTGAGGTAATGAGAAAAATAGCCCCAGTCTAAAGGCTGGTGTTATAATATCTCTTCTAATTGTACTCATATTCATTCAAAGCAAATATTCCATTTTAAATGAAAAAGTCATTCTTATTTTCAGCGCTTATGGCGTTGGCAGTCTCTGTTGTGTTGGTATCGTGTAGCAAAGACGAAGAAATCAGTCCTAATGATAAAAATGCTGTCATCCTTGAATTTGACAACTACGTAGGCAACGAAAAGCTTGTATTGGATACCAAAACTTACAAAAATGCGGCTAATGAAGATTTCACAGTAACAACGCTTAACTATTTTGTGAGCAACATCGCCCTCAAAAAAGCAGACGGTACTGAGGTGAAGTTTCCCAATCAATATTTCTTGGTGCGTCAGGCCGATACCAAGTCATTGAATGTCACTTTGAAAGACGTACCAGCCGGCGACTATACGTCTCTCAGCTACGTTATCGGGGTCGATAGCCTCAAAAGTACTTCGGATGTGTCGCAGCGCACAGGTGTGCTTGACCCCGCTTCGTATGGTACAGACAACATGTACTGGTCGTGGAATTCGGGATATATTTTCTTCAAATTGGAAGGAAATTCGTCGGTAGCGACTACGCCTACCAAAAAATTCCAATTCCATGTTGGTGGTTTTGGCGGGATGAATTCAGTCACTGCCAACAATCTCCGCACCGTCACTGTATCCTTTGGGACTACTTCGGCTCAAGTTCGTAAAAACGTAGCGCCTACTGTGCATCTCATTACGGATGTCCTTCAGACATTTAGCCAAGGGGTGAGTATTGCCAAAACAAGCGTGGTGATGAACCCGGCGGCCTCAAAACCTATCGTGGACGGTTATACCAAGATGTTTAAAGTAGATCATGTCCACAACGACAAAATGTAATCTCATGCACAACTCTCGTTGGCGTCTTGTGGCGGTGTCGTTGAGTTTTATCGGATGGCTTGCTTCTTGCTCTATTTTGGGGGGAGAGGCAAGCCCCGAACCCCTTTTCTCGGTGCCCCAAGGTTTTCCCGAACCTACTTATGACCTTAGCAAAAATCCCCTCACCAACGACGGGGTGGCGCTTGGAAAAAAGCTTTTTTATGACGGGATTCTCTCGCGTGATGGTAGCATTTCGTGCGGCGAATGTCATAATCAAAGTCACGCATTTACGCACCACGGGCATGGTTTTAGTCACGGAATAGACGACCAAGAAGGAACACGTAATGCCCAACCGCTGGTCAATTTGGCATGGCAAGATTCGTTTTTTTGGGATGGCGGAGTCTTTGACTTGGATTTGTTTTCGATTGCACCGATTGAAAACCCCCTTGAGATGGACGAAAAAATCGGGAATGTGCTTCAAAAACTGCGGACTCACAAAGACTATCCACGTCTTTTCAAAAAAGCCTATGGGACCGACGAAATCACCACGGAGCGTTTTCTGAAGGCATTGTCTCAGTTTTTGGTGACGCTCGTTTCGGCCAATGCTAAATATGACCAATACTTGGCAGGAAAGGCGCAATTGACCGCCGATGAAACGGCTGGTTTACAGCTTTTTAAAGACAAGGGATGCGCCAGTTGCCACAGCGGGATTCTTTTTACCGATCATAGTTTTCGGAGTAATGGACTCTTGCCTGAATACACCGACGATTTAGGGCGCTATCGAATCACCGAAAATCCGCAAGATAAAAACAAATTTAAAGTGCCTACGCTACGCAACATCGAGGTCACTTATCCCTACATGCACGACGGTCGGTTTTTGAATTTGGAAGGGGTATTGGAGCATTATGCGGGTGGTGTAAAAGACACTGGCACGCTAGACCCACTTTTAAAACAAAACGGGCGCTTCGGAATCGCAATGACCAAAGAAGAACAACAAAAAATTATTGCGTTTCTTAAAACGCTTACCGACCAAGAGTTTTTAACCAATCCACGCTTTGCTGCACCATGAGAAATTTAGTTTATACTCTATTACTGAGCCTATTGGGAGTACTGCCCACTCACGCCTGCGATGTGTGCGGCTGTGGCAATGGTGGTTCTTTTTTTGGTATTTTACCCCAATCACACATGCGATTTGCGGGGGTACGTTATCGCATCAAAAACTATGAATCCCATCTTAGCAGTACCTTTTTTCGCGCTCGTGAAAACTTCCAAACGGCTGAATTGTGGGCGCGTTTTTATCCTTTCAAACGGACGCAACTGATGGTGTTTGTACCTTATAGTTTAAATACCCAAACACTTTATCGTACCGAGACACCGCAGAGAATCAATGGACTAGGGGATATATCGGCCTTGTTTCATTACAATATTGTCAATACATTTTGGGATTCTACATCGCATAAAGTGGATCAAACCCTGCTCATTGGGGGAGGCGTAAAAGCCCCTACGGGTAAGTTTAGATATGTAGAAGACGGTAGTGAAGTGGCCAATGCCAATTTTCAATTGGGTACGGGCAGTGTGGATTTTGTGTTGAATGCTATTTACAACCTACGTTACCAAAACTGGGGTGCCAACGTAGATGTATCTTATAAAATCAATACGACCAATCCCAATCAATATCGTTTTGCCAATCGTACAAGTGGGTCGATTTCGGTATTTCGGACGGTGTCGTTGTCGTCACTTACTTTGATGCCCAATGCGGGGGTGTATGCGGAGCGTTTTGGATATGATACCAAAAACGGCACTAAAAATACTTTTACGGGAGGAGTTCTTTCTACTGCCAATCTAGGATTTGAGTTATATTTTAAAAAGATTTCGGCAGGTGTTACATATCAAACACCTCTTTATCAGCATCTTTCGGACGGGGATTTAAGACTGAAAAATACCACTACGACTCACCTTACTTTTATGTTTTAAGAAACGAAAACCGACATAATTGTGAGGTTTGTTACACTCATTTCAAACCAAAACCTATTATCTTTGTATTGATTTTCGCGCCAAAATGCTATTTCGTTTGCGGATAGATATTGCCAAACTAACTCAGCCTCAGATTCGCCGTCTGCGTGGATGGCTTCTTGTGGCCATTGTGGGGGTGATGTGCATCCAAAGTATCTTGACCGCATTGCTTGTGTTTTCGCTCGACAATCCCCTTTCTTTCCAAGAGTCTTACATAAAATCGGAACATAAGGTAAGTAAATCTCAGCAACGCCTTCGGGAACAGTTGCTATCGCTTTTGGATTTTGGACAAGAGCCTACCAAGAAAAAACAAGCGTCGTTGAATCTTTATGTTTTTAATCTTTTTGTGGAAGATGTACAGATTGAAGTTCCTGTCTGCGTTCCGATTGATACCCGAAAGAAAGCCTTGTTTGCTTATTTAGATGGCAAAGGCTTGTTGCTTCATCAAAAAATCCCGCACCCTCCGCGCTTTGTTTAATGTAGTCTAGTAAGTTGCTCACAATCAATTGAGTAACTTTTTTGTTTTCTCTCTCCTCTGGTAGGGTAGGGCAGAAAACCCATATCTCTATGGTTTCATTAAACACTTTATTCTCGTGGATTTTCCAATATTTCACCTCGATTTTTTAGGCAATCGAGCTTTGATTGCCATTATAGCCGTGATTCATGCTATCATCAATCACGCTTTGGCGGTAGGCCTAATGCCCGTAGTGGCCATGCTCGAAATCAAAGGTTTCAGGCTGATGCAAACCAATCCCGAACTAGCCGAAAAATGGGATTCGTTGGCTTACCGAATTTTGTTCGTTGCTTTTCTGATTACGACCACCATTGGCGCGATGACGGGCGTAGGTATTTGGTTTTCGGCTTCGCTGGTCAATCCCGCCTCGATTGCTAGTTTGATTCGCGTCTTTTTTGGGGCTTGGTTTGTCGAATGGATGGTATTTGTGACAGAAGTAGTGTTGATTCTCCTTTACTTCTTGACTTGGAAAAAGCTCAAAGCCAACATGGTAAAGAAATTTAAACATGTTAAGTACGGGCTTTTCTTGTGCTTTTTCTCTTGGATAACAATGGCCATTATTGTTTCCATTTTGGCGTTTATGATGGATACCGGCAACTGGAACAATGACCGTACTTTTATATATGGTTTTGTCAATCCGCTGTATCTACCGCAATTATTGTTTCGTACTCCACTTGCCATGACTATGGGCGGGATGATTGCTTTGTTTTTGACGTTGATTTATACCCGCAAAGACCCCGATTTTCGAAAAAGTGCCCTCCGTTCGATTAGCAAATGGGTGTTGGTATGGGGACCACTAGCGGCGGCGGGAGCCATGCTATACTATTATGTGATTCCCACCAACCTTGTCGGCAACTTACCTGTAGCCATGGGTACGATTGAGTTTCAGAGCTGGTACAGTCAGATTATTGTCATTGTGATTGTGGCGATTGGATTGGTAATCGGAATGGCCAATTGGGCTTACTTCCGCCCCAATACCGCCCCGGCTTGGTTGGCAGCTGTGAGTATTTTGTTGATTGCTGGTTTGATGGGGCATTTTGAGCGCTTGCGCGAATTTATCCGCAAACCGTACGTGATTGGCGAATACATGTATTCCAATGGCTTGCGGGTAGAAGACTATCCATTGCTCAAAAGAGACGGAATCTTGAAACATGCCAATTTTGTGGCCACTAAAGAAGTAACCGACGATAATATGATAGAAGCAGGGCGGGATGTATTTATTCTGACTTGTAGTCGTTGCCACACTGCCAATGGTGCTGTGAACCCTATCGTGGGGAAGTTTACGGTAATGTTTGGAAAAGAGCCTTGGCAGACACCTCAGCTGAAGGGCTACATCAAAAATATGCACTCTGCTAGGTATTTCATGCCACCCTTCCCAGGCAACGACCGCGAGCTAGACGCACTTTGTGCTTTTATCAAAGAACTCCAAACCAATCCGCAGCCAGTGACTGGTGCCCAAGATGGGCTTGGGTTTAACAAACCAAAGCCAGCTCAATCTGTCGCAGCTCGTTGATTAAGTTATTCATTCTAAAGATTTTTATCATGTTTTATAGTATTCTTTTGCAAGCTCAAACCACCATTGTTCAAAAAGACATTCCACTGCCCTTACCGGTGCCTGAGTGGTTTTTGGTTTTGATACTGGTATTGATGTTTTTAGTACACATTCTGTTTATCAATTTCATGGTGGGCGGTTCTATTCTGACGCTGGTCTACCAATTGCTGGGTCTTCGCAAGCCCGATTACGACAAACTAGCTTATGAAGTAGCCCAGACTATCACCGTCAACAAATCATTGGCAGTGGTAATGGGGATTGCGCCGTTGTTGGCTATTAATACGCTCTATACTACCTATTTTTACACGGCCAATGCCCTCACGGGTTTGATGTGGATTTTGATTATTCCGCTGGTGACGATTGCGTTTTTGTTGCTATATGCACACAAGTTTATGTGGCATCGCCTCGAAAACAACAAGCTCTTGCACATCAGTATTTTGGCCACTTCGGTAGCGATTTTTTTGTTTGTACCGTTGATTTTTTTGACCAATGTCAACTTGATGATGTTTCCTGATAAGTGGTCGGTAGTAGAAGGTTTTTTGTCGGCGCTGGTGCTGCCCAATGTTTTTCCGCGTTATCTCCATTTTCTGAATGCGTGTTTGGCAGCGTCAGGACTACTATTGGTGTGGTATTTTGGTCGTAAAGACTTCGATTTTGAGGTGAAGTTTCCTTCTTTGAGTCGTTACGAAATTCGTAAGAATCTCTATACCGTTACATTTTACGGCTCAGTTGTGCAGTTTTTGGTGGGGCCAATTGTACTCATTACGCTTCCTACCCAAGGTTTGGGGTGGAATGTTCTTACCGTGATTTTGACGGGGGCTTCAATTGCCATTGTTGCAATGGTCTGGCTATGGAAAGAAATCACGGGGCCGGTAGCTCAGTTTGGGCGACATTTTACCAAAATGGCCCTTACTATGGGCGTGGTAGTGCTTTTTATGTGTTCAGTACGGCAGCTATACCGCTCCAATGTGATTGACCCACATCGCAAATTGGTCGCTAAGAAAACCGCTGAGTATGAGAAACTTGTCAAAGAGGCGCAAGCCGAAGCTTTGAAACCCAAAAACACCGAAACCGCCACAGTAGCAGCGCATCCTGGCGAGGCTATTTTCCAAATGAACTGCGTAGCTTGTCATCAAGTGAACGAAAAACTCGTAGGGCCAAGTATGGTAGAAGCAGCGGGCATTTACAAAGGCAATATCGCGGGGTTGATAGGCTGGATCAAACAGCCTGGCAAAAAACGTGAAGGCCCTGCCATGCCAGCCCAAGGGCATCTGGGCGACGATAAAATCAAGCAAGTTGCTGAGTGGATTTTGACGCTGAACAAGTAGTTAATCCAAAAATAATTAACTGAGTAAATGTAAGAAGAACGAAGCCTTCGTCCTTCTATTTAAACCATCTATTGTATGCAAACAACCTCAAAAACTCCTTGGATAGCTCACTTACAACACAAATGGGGCTTGCAAAATACAATTCAAGTTATTGCTGTATTATTGACTTTTGCGTTGGCTGGCTCCTCGGTGGTATGGCTTCGGAAAGGGCTTTTTTGGCTTCTTGGGTACGATGCACAAACCTCATTTTGGCTCAAAGCTCTTACCTATTTGCTCTTTATTTTCCCAACGTATCAAACTTTATTACTACTGTACGGAGGGCTATTAGGTCAGTTTTCATTTTTCTGGGAAAAAGAAAAAAAGATGTGGATATGGCTAAAAAACAAATTAAACCGAGAATAAAAAAAACGAAAGCACTTCATTGGAAACAATGGAGTGCTTTGCTGCTGCTTATATTGCTTTTGCTTAGTATGATACTCGTACTGAGTCGCTTGTAATAAACTCATCTACAAGCAATCATATATGGTTTTGTCTTCATTTGGCAGGATTTATTTACCTTTGTGTCGGTACTGATAAATATGTTCAAAAAACAACACATAGCACTTCTGTTATTTGCATTGGTAAGCATCAAAACCTTACTTGTGCCGTTTGTGTATTTGGATTTTGAACTACGCAAAGACTATATTGTTCAGCAACTTTGCGAAAACCGCTTCAAGCCTGAGCTGCACTGCGACGGGAAATGTTATTTGGCCAAACAACTCCACAAAGTAGCCGAAGATAACGCCGCCAAGGAAGCTCAAAAACACGCTTCTTTTCTCAAAAAAATCGTAGAAGATACTTTCGTGGAGCAGAGCTTTACGTTGGAGCTTTCTACTTATGTGGTCGCTGACACTTTTCTGTTGCGTATTTCTTCCGATTTTCTCCTACCCAAGCACACACAAGTGCTCATTAAGCCCCCTATTGGGTAATTTCTTTTTGTTGCGGATACTCTTTACCAATCCCTCTTTTTGAGTGATTTGAAGCGTCTTTTTATCCATTTTTTCTGATACATCCCCTATGTTGACCGACAAACAACTTAGCGAGTTACTACAGGGTACTGGCGTAAGTCCTGCACCTCATCCTTTTTTTCAACTCAATCGATTTTGCATGGCGTTAGGTATCATTTTTATTCCGGCCTTCGTCCTTGTATGTCTTTTAACCTTTCTAATATGAACACTCAACATAAAAGACCGCCTATTTCAGAAGCTGAGCTTCCGAAAGTAGTACAACTCGTGTCGTATAGCATTATTGCCGCGTTGATAGGAGTCATTTTCACGGCGATAGTCCTCCTTATAGGGATTGTCTTGCATACCTAAAGGGAGGTTTATGTCCTTCAAAAGAAGTGAAATGTCAAGACTTATTTTGAAGAATTAGTATAAGATGAACTATTACCAACAGCCTCGCTTCGTTGAGGCGAGGCATTGTTTAGACTCAATCATATAAACGACTTCTCAAACGATCTTTTTAAGATGAACAAATACACATTATTATTTTTAAGTCTTTTTATGGCGGGCAATCTTTGGGCTCAAATCCTCAAAGGAACCGTCAAAAACCAAGCAGGGGAAGGCATCTCTTATGCTACGATTGCCCTTCTCAATAGCCCTAAAGGAACCGTGGCGGATAAATCTGGGAATTACCAACTGTCTCTGCCCCCAGGCAAATACGAAATATCGGTGAGCACCGTGGGCTATGCGACTCAAATTCAACCAATAACGATTAGTGATAAAAATACCGAGTTGAATTTTCGCCTCAACCCAAGTACCCAAGACCTGGGGGAGGTCGTTGTAACGGCCGATAAAACCGAGCAAAATCTCCTTAACATTCCAGGGGCGGTTTCGTCGCTATCGGCAAAAAAAATTGAAGATGCTCGCGTTTGGGAATTGGCAAATCTTACCGCCATTGTCCCCAATTATCTTTATTCCGAATTGGGCGTAGCATTTCAGCAAATTCAGTCCATCCGAGGTGTACAGGTATTTAGCGAAAACCCTGCCGTCGCTACTTACATCGACGATGTCAATGCGTTGGACATCCTCGGAGGGGGTTTTCAAATGGCAGATATTGAGCGAGTTGAGGTATTACGAGGTCCACAAGGTACCCTCTTTGGGCGCAATGCCATGGGTGGGGTAGTCAATATCATCACCAAAAAACCAACGAATCGCACCAGCAGCTTTGCGGAGTTGAGCGTTGGAAATTTAGGCTTGCAACGCTACAATGTTGGTTTCAAAACGCCTTTAGTAAAAGATAAACTGTTTTTCGGTATCAATGGTTTTTACACTAAACGCAACGGTTTTTTGAAAAACGACACGACTGGGCTTGGCAAAACCGAGAAAAATATTCAGGGAGCGCGCGTAGGAGATGAGCAAAGTATCTACGGAAACGCCTACCTCCGCTGGATTCCCACTAGTCAATTTAGTGCTACTCTCAACCTAAAAGCCCAAACCGACCAATCGGACGCTACGGGTTTTATGCTAAGTGTACCCAACGAAACGTTGGCTTTTGCCAATCCCGACAAAATTTACCTAACGCGGATTGGTACCCATCAACGCAACATTTTGAATACGTCACTCAACTTAAAATATTACGGTTCTGGCTATACGCTTACGTCTGTTTCGGCTACCCAAACTATTGATATGGCCTACCGCGATGTCGATTTTCCGGGCTATTACCACACGTTTAGAGAAAAAGAAATCGGGGAAATGCTGCCTCCACAAAAGGTATTTACGCAAGAGTTCAGAATCAATTCTAACGCGGTAGACTCAAAACTGAGCTACTCAGCAGGGGTGTTTTATTTTAACCAAACGGGATATGAACCTACGACCAACCTCGCCTACGAGTTGAGCCCAACCATGTTTGTAGCATTTCGCAATAAAGCCATCAACAACGGCTTAGCTGTATTTGGCCAAATCGGTTATAAACTCATTCCTTCTCTCGAACTTACTGCTGGTTTGCGCTACGACAATGAAAATCGTAAAGCTATCTTTAATGGTTTTGGCGATGCTGTTTTTTCGATGGGGACGTTGACGTTCGTTAAACCAGACACGACTGTTTCGGGAAAATACAAGGCAGTTTCACCAAAAGTGGCTCTTACCTATTCCATCAACTCAAAATCGAGCATGTACGTGAGCTATACGCGCGGATTCAGAGCGGGCGGTATCAACGCACAACGTTTGCCCAAAGGTATATCGCAGACCTTCAAACCTGAGTTTTCTGACAACTTTGAGGTGGGATTAAAAGCTACAGGTCTGGAAAACAAACTACGGGTAGGTCTTACGGCTTTCTTAATCAACTGGAAAGATTTGCAGTTTTATAACTTAGTAGCCCCTTTTACCTACGCCCGCGAGAATTTGGGCGATGTTCAAACCAAAGGACTTGAGTTTGATGCCACCATGATTCCCGTTAAAAATCTTGAATTAGACGCTAGTCTTGGGCTCAACAGCGGCAAATACAAGGATTTTAGATTGACAAGGGTTGATTTTGCGACGGCTTCAGAAACCAAAATTGATGTTTCGGGGAAAAAACTGGCCAACGCCCCAAGCCATACGTTCTATGTAGCCCTACAATATGGCATTCCACTCAGCGCAACGGCCAAATTGAGCCTGCGCGGCGAGTATCGTTCGGTTGGGCAATTTTACACCGACTTGCAAAATACCTTGAACCAACCTACCTACAGTCTCATCAATACCCGTGTCAATCTCCAAGTGGCCAAATTGAACGTAGCTTTCTGGGTTCAGAACTTGGGTAATACACGTTACTTGATTTATGGTTCGGGCGATACCAGTTTTGGCCGCAGTGTACGGATGGCCTCACCGCGCACATTGGGGCTAACGCTCACAATTGGACTGTAAACCGTGCACCCACTTTGACGTTTCAGCCAGTCTGGAAAGTCAATCTTACTTTCATCTAGTATTCATCCACGGGAGTTTTTCTTTTTACATAATTCAAATCATCCAAATGAAACAAACCAAACGCTTCCTCATCAGCCTATTTTATTTAGGGGTGCTAACTGGAGCTTTTGCTCAACAACCAGCCGACCCCAAAAAACACGATGAATTGATGCAAATCATCATGACCAAGCCCAAAGAAGCTATCAAAACCATTGGTGTTTATGTCTATGATGGCTACAATACCCTCGATGCCATCGGACCCTATCAAGTTTTATCGGAACTGATGTCGGTCAGCATCTTTTTTGTGGCTAAAAACAAGGGCTTCGTCAAAAACCAACGAGGGTTGGAAGTAAAAGTAGATAAATCTATTGGCGATGTGGAGCAATTGGATATTCTCATCATTCCAGGTGGAGCCAAAGAAACGTTTCTCCAAACCCAAGACCAAGAAGTGCTTGAGTGGATTCGGAAGATTGACAAAAAATCTGTCTACACGGCCAGCGTTTGTACAGGCGCATGGATTCTGGGAGCAACGGGCTTATTGGAAGGCAAAAAGGTCTCCGCTAATTGGTACCGTGCCGACGAAATTATGAAAATGTACGGCGCTAACTACCAGCCCGAACGCTACGTTCGTGATGGTAAATATTGGACTTCGGCGGGCGTAACGGCAGGAATGGACATGGCACTGGGCATGATGAACGAATTGATGGGTGAAAAATACACCAAAGCGGTATTGCTTGATCTTGAGTATGACCCCAAGCCCCTCTACGCCGACGGCAACGCAACTAAAACAGAGCCCATCGTGAAAGAAATGATGATGCAAATGTATGATATGGGCTTAAAAACGATGATTGACGCCGAGAAAAATAAACGCGCAAGTGCTTCTCAATCAGAGAAAAAGCAAGACACTTGGCCCGAACTCGACGACTACCACGCCGTGATGGCCAAAACGTTTCACCCTGCCGAAGGAGGTGATTTAAAACCGCTCTATGCCAACGCTGAGGAATTGGCCACCAAAGCGAGCATCTTGAAAAAATCGGTCGTTCCTGCCAAATACCAAAAACCTGACGTCAAAGAGAGTGTAGAAGCACTTGAAAAAGAATCGGTTGCGTTGGCAACAATGGTAAAGAAAAAGAAATCGGATGCTGAACTGAAAAAGGCGATATTTGCCTTACACGACCGTTTCCATGAGGTCATGGAAAAGTGTCATCATTAACAAACCCTTTATACAAATGAAAAAAGTCTTGTCATTGTTCTTACTTTTTGTCGCCTCTAGTTTGTTGGCCCATGAATTTTGGTTAATGCCTAGCAAATTCAAACTTAAAATGGGAGAATTGTTTGATTTGCAACTCTTTGTTGGCGAGGATTTTATGGGAGATATTTGGGCAAATCGTACAAAAAGGCTTTTGACGCTGAGTCATTATTCTAACACCAATAAGAAGGATTTGACTCCCCTTGCGCTCAAAAGTGATTCTTTGCCGATTCCGTTGAAATTCGACACCGAAGGAACTCATTTGCTCACGATGGAGTCTAAAAATTCGTTTATCGCCCTCGAAGCCGACAAATTCAACGACTATCTGAAAGAAGATGGCATCGAAAACATCTACGAATTGCGCAAAAAGCAAGGACAACTCAAGCAACCCTCCAAAGAATTGTACCGTCGTTGTGCCAAAACATTGATTCAAGTGGGAAACAAATACAGCGATACTTTCAAGAAAAACACCCAAATGCCACTGGAAATTATTCCCCTCAACAATCCTTACCAAATGAAAGCAGGAGAGGCTATTAACATCAGAGTGTTGTTTAATAACCAGCCGCTTAAAAACAAAATGGTAGTGGCTTGGCACAAAACAGCTACCCAAAAAACAACGCATCGAAAACTCAAAACCGATGCCAACGGCTCTCTTCAAATTAAGCTTGATAAAGCAGGCTATTGGATGATTAGCACGGTACACATGGTAGAAGTCAAAAACGACCCCAAGGCCAATTACCAGAGTTATTGGGGCAACCTCACCTTTGAGCTTTAAAACTAGATTTAAAAAAATCAACTTTCACATGAAAAATCTTTTTATAGGAGTTTGTCTTCTCATTGCTACTCCTCTTTTTGCCCAAAAAACGGGTACAGTTACGCTTCATTTTGACAATGTCGTCGGCAATGAAGATTTAGTACTCAAAAACAAACAATATACCAATGCGACGGGTGAGCAGTTTAATGTGGATTTTTTACAATACTACGTCAGCAATATTCGTCTCCAACGCAAAGACGGTAGCGAGTATGTGGTGCCCCAAGATGATAGCTACTTTTTGATTCGCGAACAATTGCCCGAAACCCACAAAGCTGTTTTGACCAATATCCCCAAAGGAGAGTATGTAGGGGTGAGTTTTGTCATTGGCGTCGATAGCCTACGCAGTGCCTCCGAAGTAAGCAAGCGCAAAGGCTGCCTCGACGTGGGCGGCGATGGCAAGGATATGTATTGGGCGTGGAATTCGGGTTATATTTTTGTCAAAATGGAAGGTACATCCCCCCAAATTCCGTTGACTGGAAACCGGAAAGAACCTGTATTTTTGTACCATATTGGCCTTTTTGGTGGCATGGGCGACAAGAAAACCCTGAATAACCTCAAAACGGCACAACTGTCGTTTGGTAAAGAAAAAGCAAAAGTCAAAACGGGTAAGAATACTGTTTTGGGCATCAAAACCGACGTTTCGAAATTGTTTAATGGGCCTACCAACGTGAGTTTAGCTACGAATCCTACCGTGATGGCGGGGCCATTTTCGGCCAAAATTGCGGATAACTACGCCTCGATGTTTACATTTGAGGGCATCAAAAAAACAGATGCGGGAACTACCGAAAAAATGGAATTGGGCATGAAATAGGTAAAAAACTCTCATAGACTTTCCAAGTTTTTTATCTTGGAAAGTCTAAATCATACCATGAATACACGCATTCCTCTTGTTGTTGCTGCTTTTGGTTTTATGTTGTTGTCATTTTGTAAAACCAACCAAGAGCCCTTGTTTAATAAGCCTACGCATTTTCCTGAACCTGTCTATAAGCTTCCCGAAAACCCCCTCACGACCGAAGGTGTAGCATTGGGCAAAAGCCTGTTTTATGATGCGCTTCTTTCCAAAGACAATACCGTCAGTTGTGGCAGTTGTCATCAGCAATCGGCGGGTTTTACGCAGCATGGTCACCCTTTGAGTCATGGTATCAACGACCTCCTTACCAAGCGCAATTCGATGCCGCTATTTAATCTGGCGTGGTCGCCCGATTTTGGGTGGGATGGGGGCGTACACCACTTGGATTTGTTCCCGATTTCGCCCCTCCAAAATCCCGCCGAAATGGATGAGTCTTTGCCTAACGTGCTGGAAAAATTACGGTATTCCAAAACCTATCCTGCTCTTTTTGCTAAGGCATTTGGCTCCGACGAAATCAATACCGAACGCTTCCTGAAAGCGTTGTCGCAGTTTATGATGACGATGGTTTCGGCGGATGCTCGTTACGACAAATGGGCACGAAAAGAAGGCGAAACCTTGACCTCCGACGAACAAGCGGGGATGGCTTTGGTCGAACAAAAATGCACGCCTTGCCATTCGGGGGTACTTTTTTCGGATTTTACATTTCGCAACAACGGCCTACCCCAAGCGGTCAATACCGACCAAGGCCGATACGACATTACGCTGCTCAACGAAGACCGTTATAAATTTAAAGTACCTAGCCTTCGCAACTTAGCCTATACCGCACCTTATATGCACGATGGCCGCTTGGCTACGCTCGACCAAGTTCTTGACCATTATGCCTCTGGCGTTGAAAAAAGCCCCACCCTCGACCCACTATTGGCCAAAAATGGCACGGTGGGTATTGCTCTCACTACGGATGAAAAAACCAAAATCAAGGCTTTTTTGAATACGCTCAATGATGAAAGCTTTATCCGAAATCCTCGCTTTTCGGAATCGGGTGCCGAGCCTGCTCCCGAACTCGCCCAATATGCCAATACTGATTGGTCAAAAGTTGATTTACGGACCGATAGCCCTACTTTCAAAGCTAGCTTAAACAAGGCATTGGAATACTATTGGGGGATCAAAAAAGGACTATTGACCGAAGACGGAAAAGCCTCGGCACAATCGGCCAAATTCTTGCTCAACCTGCTCGAAAACATTGACCTTTCGACGGTTACGCCCTTGCAAAAAGCATTTTATCTCAAAGTGTATCAAGACTTGGGTTTTGATACCGAGCATATCAGCGAGACCCACTCCGTAGGGCATCAGCGCGATCATTTTGGGGATTTGAGCAACAATCTGTTTCGACTCATTCGCTCCTTCCCAATCACCGACCAACCTCTCTATCCTTTCTTTTGCCCCAAAGCCGCCAATGGCTTAGGGGGCTATTGGCTTTCGCAAACCCCGACCGAAAAAGGAAATCCTTTTTTTGGGAAAAATGACAAAAAGTGTGGTGGTATTATTTCGGAAGTGCCAAGTAATAAATAGAGAGTATGTAGCTTTGTGAAAGCATACTTCATACTCAGTGATTTATAGTTTACAAAACCACAACCAAACCAATCTATGCGTAGAAGAGATTTTTTTAAGAATGGTTCCTTGGCTGCTTTAGGAACTCAGCTATTCAACCCTTGGGGAGCCGGGGATGCCATCGCCAAAAAGAAAGGCAAAGTCAAAAATATCATATTTATGGTAAGCGATGGCATGAGTATCGGCACACTCAACATGGCTGATTTGATGCTACAGCGCCATCACGGGCGTGGGAGTCATTGGCTACAACTCATGCGCGACAATCGCGTCAAACGAGCACTTATGGATACGGCTTCGGCGAGTTCTCTAGTGACCGACTCGGCGGCGGCGAGTTCGTCGTGGGGGGGAGGAGTGAGAGTAAAAAATGGAGTGCTCAACATGGGCCCTAATGGCGAAGAATACCGACCTATTTTGCAGAAATTCAAAGAAGCTCGTAAAGCCGTGGGCTGTGTCACTACGGTGCCTATTACGCACGCAACGCCGGCGGGTTTTTCGGTAAACTCCAAAAGTCGTAGCATGGATCCTATTGCAGTGCAGTACTTGTCACTGAAATTTGATGTAATGATGGGTGGAGGAACGGACGTATTTTCCAAAGAAAATCGAGCCGATAAACGTGACGTGCTGCAAGATTTCCGAACAGCGGGCTATCAAGTAGCACTTACGCGTCAGGAAATGCTAGGATTAAATTCAGATAAGCCTATTTTGGGAGTATTTCACAACGACGGGCTGCCGTATGCCCTCGACCGTGCCAATTCAGAAGAACTCAAAGCGAAAGTGCCTACCTTGGCCGAGATGACCCAAAAGGCCATCGAAATCATGCAAAAAAATCCCAACGGCTTTGTACTACAAGTAGAATCTGGCAAGGTAGACTGGGCGGCTCATGCCAACGACATCGGGGGCTTGATTGGGGAGCAAATCCAGTTTGATGATGCGCTCAAAGTAGCGATAGATTTTGCCGAAAAAGATAAAAATACGCTTGTAGTGCTTACCACCGATCACGGCAATGCCAGTCCTGCGCTTTTGTCGGGTTCTAAAGCCAACGCCAATTTTGATAAAATCGTGACTTTTAAGCACACCAATGAGTGGATATTGAATGGCATTGACAAAAACTTTACGCCTGCGCAGATTATTGAGCGTATCGAAGCGGCGCAGGGAATTGTGATAAAACCAGAGGAAGCGCTAACGATTTTGAGTAATTATTATTTGCTCGGTGAAGACGGCGTTTATAATGCGCGTAAATTACCTTTCCAAAAATTGGCCCAAATCCAGACACCTTTTACTTCCATAGGATGGGCAGGTACCGACCATACGGCAGAGTTTGTGGAATTGTCGATGTTTGGGCCTGGCAGCGAGCTACTTAATCCTTTTGTGAAGAATATTGACTTGCACAATTTCATGCTTGATTTGACCGAAGTAAAAGTATAAGGTTTTTAACCCTGCCAACGTTCTTAACCCTGCCAACGTTTTGAACGTTGGCAGGGTTGGCGAGGTATTCAACGCAGGCACTGTTTCAAACAGTGCCTGCGTTAAACGTGCGTTAATCGTTAGACAACCTCAACCGTCAAATAGTTGTTAATCTTCATCAACTTATGAACATACAGCGCAAGCTTTTTACACTTCACTCATGGTTTGGCCTTATTACGGGCTTTTTTTTATTGCTATTGGGGTTAAGTGGGTCCATATTGGTCTTCAAAGAGGAGCTTGAACCGTGGATGTATGGTCATATTACCGATGTCGTACCGGCGGGTGAGCCTTTACCGCTTGACAGTCTGTATCGAATTATTACTCAAAAATACCCGAATCTAGACGGTATTGCGTGGGTGAATCCTGCGGCTCCCCCCAATCATTCCTATCAATTTCGGCTTTATCTAAACGATACACGCTTGATTTCCTATGATTTAGGGGCAATCAACATCAATCAATATACGGGACAAATCCTCAGACACGGACGCAGCGACGACCTTGAAGTGGGCTGGATTGAATGGATTTTTCAGTTCCATTTTTCGTTTCATTTGGGGATGCCCGGTGCTGCTTTAACCGCCATTTTTGGACTAACAATGCTGGTATCTATCCTGACGGGAGTGGTGATTTATCGCAAATTTATTTGGAAAGTGTTGACTTTTAGACAACGTTTCAACCCCAAAAACTGGCGTACGATTTCTTCTGACTTACACCGTATGGTAGGCGTATGGGCGTTGGTTTTCAACTTAATTATTTTCTTCACGGGTTTTTGGCTCAACTTATTTGCGTTTGAAAAGAAAACGTGGGACAACGAAGTCATACCTACCCCGTCCAATTCCCTTGCCAAAGTTTCGTTACAAAACTTATACAATGAAGCACTCATTAAAGCCCCTGAGCTGACGCCAAGCTATGTGTATCTACCCACGCAGCCCCATCGTAAGTTTAACGTAAGAGGAAATTATGAAAATGAAAACCCTTTGTTTGCGGCCAAAAATTCTATTCAATTTGATGCTTATACGGGCGAATTTTTAGGCATAACTCGCTACTCAGATTTATCGCCTTGGAAAAAGATTGAGGCTACTTTTCATCCGCTGCACGTAGGAAATTTTGGTGGTATTTTTCTGAAAATTCTGTATATTGTGATTGGCCTTACGCCTGGACTATTGTCAGTGACAGGGTTTTTGCTTTGGTGGCGTCGAAAAAGGAAAGTAAATAAACACAAAATACCCAAGCCTGTTCTATGAAACTTCCGCTTCAAACTACAAAATCTACCACCTGCCCTCATTGTGGGAAGGCATTTGGTTGCCAGGCTTCGTTGGGGGTGAGTTGTCCGTGTTTTCAGGTACGGCTGAGTGAAGATATAAGGCAGTTTCTTGCCCAAAAATACCTCAATCAATGCTTGTGCAATGATTGTTTGGTGGCTTTGGGAGGAGTGTTGATTTCATCCACTGATAGTTAAACTTCTACTTCCGAAAATTGTCTATGCTAGAGATAGTTGTAAACGAGTAAATTACGTTATATTCACAGGTTTTACAGATAACGGTTTTTGACTGATGAATACTTTCAAGTTTTACATTGGAGTTTTAGGAGTGGTAGTGATTTCGGCGGTGATAGTTAGCTCATGTCAGCAGAAGGCAGAGGAGCAAGTACTTGAAGAAGGTTCCTTCAAACTAATTCAAACGCAGATATTTGATAAGTCATGCGCTACTTCGGGCTGTCATGCGTCGGAGCAAGACGCCGCTTTTAGGCAGCATGGACTTGTATTAGCAGGTGTAAGTTCGTATGACAATCTCATCAATAAATTCCCCAAAAATACCGCTGCCAAGACCGATTCGATGCGGCTCGTGATGCCCGGAAATGTGTCGAAGAGTTTTTTGTTTACCAAAATCAATTGTAGCGCCGCTTCGCTGTTGGCTAGTAAACAATACGGCAATCCCATGCCGCTCGGAGCCAATGGGCTTTCGGTGGGTGAAATTGAGTTTGTTCGTAAGTGGATTGAAGCGGGAGCACCTCGGGCGGGTGGTTCGGTAGATGCATCGCTTATTACCAATTCGGTGCCGCTATGTGGCTCCAATTTTGGAAGTACTTTTACGGCTTTGGAGGCACCCAAATCCAATGAGGGCATTCAGCTACATTTGGAGCCTTTTGAGGTTTCTAACACTTACGAACGCGAAATTTTTGTTCGTAAACCCGTCGGCAATACATCGGAGCTCTATATCAATCGCATCCAATCGCGAATGCGTCCTGGTAGTCACCATTTTATTTTGTATGATTTCAAAAACCTCAACAATCTCCCTGCGGCAGGACAAGTGAGAGACTTACGCAATGCCGACGGAACAAGCAATCTTTTGACTTTTTTAAGTATGCAAAATCACGTGTTTTGGGCAGGTACCCAAACCCAAGAGCATGATTATACTTTTCCGGAGGGGATAGCATTGCGGATTCCAGCCAATTATTCCTTTGATTTTAACTCGCATTATGTCAACAAAACCGCCGGAAAAATTCCCGGAGAGGTGTATGTCAATTTGTACAAAATGCCTAAGGACCAGGTGAAAATTGTAGCCAATTCAATCAATATGGGTAATGAGGATTTTCGTTTAGCTCCTAATCAGGTGACAATCGCTACCAAAACGTTTAAGTTTTCGAAACCTACCAAAGTATTGATGCTTACGTCGCACACGCACAAGTTAGGGGAGAAGTTTGTGATTAGAATTGCGGGAGGTACGCGCAATGGCGAAATCGTATATGAAAGTACCGATTGGGAACATCCTCTTATCAAGACCTTCAATACCCCACTCGAATTTAAAGCAGGGGAGGGGCTGACTTCCGAAATTACCTATAACAACAATACCACCAAAACTGTCAGATTTGGCCTTACTAGCGAAGACGAAATGGGTATTATTTTTGGATATTATTACGAACAATAACATCGTTGGCCGTGGCATCGTTGCAGTGCAACGATGCCACGGCCAACGATGTTACCGACCAAATTTTAACGTTGTTCCTACGCGGAAAATGGTTCGGTAATATTTATAATTTTCAAAAACTGCTACGCCTTCTACTCTAAAAAAAGGAAAGCTCGGAATCAAACCATCGAGACCGTAACCTACTTCCATATATTGAGGTATGGTAGGAGTGGCTAAATAATGCACCATGAGGTTTTCTTTCAAACCTGCCAATCGGATGAGGGGAATGCGAGTCAGCAACAAGCGTCGCGATTCGTTGACGATGTGTGCTTCAAAAAACCTCTGGGAGGTACTGTACATATAATACGGTAAACCACGAAAAGTAGAAAAAGCATCGCCAAATTGCACAAAAGTCTGATTGCCTGCAAAGTGTTTGTAATCCATAAAATACGGATTGCGATTGTTGAGAAAAGCCCCCGCCGACACCGAATAATGCAGCTCACTCCTTACGCCCGTTTTGAGGTCTTGGCGAAGCGTAAGCTCAAGAAAATCAAAATCTGAAACACTGTTGCCGACATTGGGAATACCTTTCACATAATGCAAGACTACCGACGGGTTTTTGTTGTTGAGATAGCGTTTGCGACCATTATAAATACGGTACTGTTGCCCTGGCCGCCAGGTCAAAGAAAGGTCTAAAGTGAGGGCGCGGTGCGGCTCAAAACGATAATACAAAGCGGATGCTGTAGAGCGATTGGCAAATTCTTGATTGAAGGGAGCATTGGGCGAAAACGCAAATTGATTCCAGCGTATCCACGAACGAGCATTTTCAAGGTTTTCAAGTTCATATCGCTGTCCATATTCGACAAAACCATTAAGTGAAAAAACATCGGCTAGACGTGCATAATAGAACGAAAGCCTCCCGAAATCTTTTTCGTAGATTTTCATAAAATTGTTTTCAAAAAACAAAGTCGCGGTGGTGTTGGCATTGGCATTGATTGGATTGTTGGCATTGAACTGTGATACATACCTCCCACCCGACAGCGAAATACCACGTCGCCGTCCAGTCCAACCTGTAGCTACCGTACCCGACATTACTTCTCTGCCAAAAGCATATCGCACCAAAGGTTTGATATAGACAGAGTTGTCGCGATTGAGTTGTTTTTTGAAATTAAAATTACTCTCTAACACGTAGCCATCCACAGTATTGTAAGTAGCATTTTGGGGATGGAGAGGCCCTTGATAATCAAGCGTCCATTTTTTAGATAGTCTAAATGTACGGCCCGTCATGAGTGACAAAAAATCGACCTTAGAAGAGTCTCTCTTGGCTTTTGTACTATCGGCCTTGATTTTGATTTCTTTTACAATACGAATACTGTCCGAATGTTTATAGCTTTTGGTTTCAATTTCGGTCAGAGGGATAGTACGTAGTTCGTTCCAGTAGGTATCGGTACGGCGATGTGCCATCGAATCTACTACAATCGAGTCATTCCTAACTACATTAATATCTTCTTTCTGGGCCTTGCGTTCGCGTTTTTCTTGCTTCTCATATTCTTTCATGAGCTTACGCATCTGTTTGGTCGAAACCTCCTTTTGTTGAGCGGCAAGGTCGCTGAGCTTTTTAGAACGGAGGTCTTTTTTAGAAAGGTCGTTGGCGGGCTTCTCAAATTTTTCGTCCACAACCGTAGGAGGAGCTTTGAAAGAAGGGTTGATTTTGAGGTTTTTATAATTGAGCGACACTACGTATTTGAACTCGCCCGAAAAGCCCATCATCGATCCCCCAAAGCGAATCTGCACATTGGTAGGCATCCATACCTCTTGCACTAGACTAGATACTTGCTTTATATCTACGTCAAAACTCTGTACCGTGGTCTGGAGATTCAGGCTATGAATCGCCCAAGTGTTTTCGATGATATAAATCTGCCCCTTGAATACCCCTTCGCCATACGAACGTGGTATCACCTTGATTTTGTTAACTTCCAAATCTCCCTCTCGAAAAGACCCCTCATACTCAAATTTATAATACCCAAAGGCTTTGGGCGAAAGGGGCGAAACGGCATCCCCCACGGTAGGGTCATAAAAACTAGCAAGGACGAAGGCATTGGGACTCGGCGCGCTGTTGTCGATGCTATTTCGGGTCGAGACCACGCGCTGACGGTAATTGTTGGGTTGTTGGAAAGTAATTTCGTTGACACTTTCATTCAATATCGGACGGCCTTCTTCGATACCTTCTTTTTTGAGGGCTTTTTCGGCCAAAAAGGGGATATTGGTAATCACTCCCGTAGATTTAATGTAAGCCCGTGCGGTATAGGATTGTACCTGTAAGGCATGAAAACGCGCCGTCGCTATGGCTCGTCGCATGATGGTATAAGCAGGGTCTTCGGAGTTGGAACCGATTTTTACTTCGTTGAGATTAAGGGCTTGTTCCTCTAATATGACGTCAAGGTTTTGGGTGTCTGCCCCTATTTCTATGGTTTTTATCAAGGCTTTAAAACCCAAATATTGAAAAATGACTTCATATTTTCCTTTTTCCAAAGCAAGTTCGTAGCGCCCTTCGGCATTGGCCATAGTACCTAAGTTTGTGCCTTTGACTACTACCGCTGCATAGGGGAGAGGCTCGCCTTTAGAAGTTTTGACAATACCTTTGATTCCTCCCGCAAAAGAAGAAAAACTTAGAATGAGGAGAAGAAAGGGTAGAAAAAATGATTTCATAAATCAGGAATTAAATACAAATAAAGATGTCGAAGCCCGACGTTTATCAACGAAATTGCCTTCAAAAAGTTACAAAATCTTTAGGGCTTTTTATTACTTCAATTGATAATATCTTAATCAATTGAACTTTAGTCACGGGTAAGTAAAGTTGTGCTTGACCTGCGAGGCAGGGCTTAGGTCGGCTCAGTATGTTTCTCTATCTGTTTTAAGTGGATTGTGTTATTAAAAATCCATGTACAAAAAGTATTTTGAGTGCCTTAGAAAAAAATGTTATTTATCCAGTAAAATATCCATATATAATTGTACTTAAACATTCTAAGAGACTCTTTTTGTCCATTTTTGTGGGTATTGGTTCTTGGTTTTATTCTATAAATATATAGATTTATGCAGTGTTTTTATTAAAAAAATTAAATTTTTTATTTGGTATTATCGAAATGTGTTTCTAACATTGCAGCATCAAACAATACTTGTCCAACCGAAGATATAGTTTTATATTTTGGAATAGACAAAATCATCCATTAGCTGTTTCGTTTGTAAACCACCTACAAAAAGACAGATTCAGAAATAGTCATTAATGTACTTAAGTGCCGATGCGAAAATAGACTTTCCAAGTTTTATATTTATAAGTTTGATAATCAGTAGTTTTATAAACTTGCCGCGGCGGCGGACCGCAAAGTCTCACCTAATTCTGCGTAAGTACTTACTATAGGGAAAAAACATGAATACCTATTCTGATTCAATGCAGTTTGACCAAGGTCAAATAATGGTAGGTGGGATAATTCTTCACCCCGGAGCTTAGTTTGTCTTAAATAATAAGTCATACAATCGCTCTAAGACTTATCTCCTCTTTAACTATAAAACTAGACGATACACGTGGTTTTAAAATTGTTTTATTTAATACACTTTAACTATAGGATTAATTGTAAACTATGACAAATCAAAACTGACACTTCATCAACAATTTCAAATTCATAACCAGTGCTAAAGTCACAGCATCATTTTTGGGGCATGGCCTCACCAACCTAATTGATTAAAAAATCAGAAAAAACAGAAAGTTACTATGAACATTAAAATGCTACCCGTTCTAATTCTTTTAGTGGCAAGTGCAAGCTTCTCAGCAATAGCACAATCAAAAGCCATTTCTGGAACTATTCGTGATAAAGAAACAGGCGAACCGTTGCCAGGAGTCTCTGTCATCATTAAAGGTACCAACAATGGAACCATCTCTGACCAAGAGGGGAATTTTAAGTTGAATGCTCCCGACAAATCTCTTCTTATTTTTTCTTTTATTGGATATAGTATTATTGAAAAAGCCGTCGAAAATCAATCTACTTTTTCTATAGGTCTAACTTCAGACATTAAACAGCTGAGTGAAGTACGCGTGGTAGGCTATGGTACCCAAACCAAAGCAGAGTTTACGGGTTCGGCGGTGCGAGTCACGGGAGAAATCGTAAAAGAGCAACCCGTACAAAGTTTTGATCAAGCTTTACAAGGAAGAGCCGCAGGAGTAAATATCGCCCAACCCAACGGTGTCCTCAACAATCCCCCGGTGATTCGAATCCGTGGCGTCAATTCTATTTCGCTTAGTTCGTATCCATTGGTGGTGGTGGATGGTATCCCTATCAACACTGGAAACGTATCGACAAGTACAGCCGTCCCCAACAACCCATTGGGTGACATCAACCCTGCCGATATTGAGTCAATTGATGTGTTGAAAGATGCTGCTTCGACTTCAATCTATGGTTCAAGAGCTGCCGCAGGAGTACTTTTGATTACTACAAAAAGAGGAAAATCAGGTAAACCACGCATTACTTACGAAACCTGGGCGGGAGTCTCTAATGTAGTACGATTGCCTGAAGTACTGAACGCAGAACAATTCATTGCTATAAAAAATGAAGCAGTACTTAACGCTAAAATACTGGGCGGAAATGCCAACAATGACAAAGTGGCGTCAGCTTTGTTTTTTCCAAACTATGATGAAAACCAAAACCCAATCAATACCCGTTGGTACGATTATATCTATCGCACGGGTTCTTCCCAAAACCATAATTTGAGTATTTCTGGCGGTACCCCTTCTACTTCTTATTATTTCTCGGCCAATTTTACCAAACAAAATGGTTTTTTGGTCGCCAATGAATTCAGTCGAAAGGCTGTTCGATTCAATCTAGATCAAGAAATAACAGATTGGCTCAAACTTAAAGGGAGTGTTTCTTACAATGCGAGTTTTAACCAATCTCCTTACGCAGGCTCTTTACCCAATTCCAACTTTTTTTTAGTAGGTGCAGCCCGCTTGGCGATTGCTCTTCCACCAAACGTTGCGGCTTTCAATCCAGACGGTTCTTACAATATCAATCCTGCCGCCATCAATACGATTGGTATGGGAAACAACCAAGTGGTAAGTAACTGGGGAAACCCCGTCGCATTGCTGCGTGAAAATCGATACACCTCTGAAAATGACCGAATTATTGGGAGTTTTTCGGCGGTAGCTAGGTTATTAAAAAACCTGAATTTCACAAGTTCGTACTCTATTGATCGCCTCAGAACCGACAACGTGAGTTTTGATAGTGCTATTCAAGGAAATGGATTTTCGAGCCGAGGCAATGCTACCAATACAACCGGACTTCGTGACAACTGGAACTGGACCAATACTCTATCATACAATACTACTATTGGAGAAAAACATTCGGTGTCGGCTTTGCTAGGTTATGACTTACAAAAATTCAATACTACGGCTTGGGGAGCCTCGCGTACCCAAACTTCAGATCCTTTTTTTGATAACTATCAAGGAAACTGGGGGGCCATATCCGCCACTGGAAACGAAATCAGCGAACGAGCCTTTTTATCTTATTTCTCACGTTTAAGCTACGACTTTGATAAGAAGTATTTTGTGACCTTCAATTTTAGACGTGATGGCAGCTCCGCACTAGGCTCTGGTCGTAAATATGGCAACTTCGGGGGGGTATCGGCAGGCTGGGCTGTCTCCGAAGAAGCATTTTACAAAGGTTCTCCTCTTTCGGCGGTACTAAGCAATCTCAAACTTCGCGCTAGCTGGGGACGCGTCGGTAATGGAAACTTAAATGATGCCTTTAGTTCACTCGAACTCTATAGTGGCTCACTCTACGGAAATGCTGCTACATGGGCTATCTCTCAAGCTGGCAACCCTAACTTAGGCTGGGAAACAAGCAACCAAACCAATATTGGGGCTGATTTGGGTTTTTGGAATGACCGTATCCAAGTAGAACTCACTTACTTCAACAACGATGTGGACGGGCTTATTTTGAGTGCGCCTCAAGCTGTTTCAAAAGGAATACCCGGCAACTCAATCCTTGGCAATGTAGGCTCTATGTACAACCGTGGGATAGAATTGGGTATCACGGGAAATGTACTTCGAAAAGGGGATTTTTCTTGGAATACATCCCTCAATTTCACCAAGATAGCCAATAAGGTAACAGCCCTAGCCGACGGCAATACCGATATAGTCGGAACCACTCACGTATCCTATGAGACCACCAACATCACAAGGGTTGGATACTCAGTGGGTAGCCTGTACGGTGCCAAAACAGCCGGAGTTAATCCTGACAATGGTCAACGGATTTTTATCAATGCTAAAGGTGAAAAAGTACAGTACAGCCAAGTGGTACTGCCAGGACAAAGCCAATGGACTTACCTTGATGGCACAAAAGCAGCGGCCATTACTGGGGCAGATTATTATCTTATCGGAAATGCCCTGCCTACTTGGTATGGTGGTTTTAGCAACACATTTAAGTATAAAAGCTTTGATTTCGGAATCCATTTTTCTTTCTCGGGTGGCAATTTAATAATGAACGGGACACGTGCAACTCTGCTAGATCAACGTGCCTACAACAACTCTACGGAGATTTTGAACCGCTGGCAAAAACCAGGTGACATCACTGATATTCCGCGATTGGTGTATAATGATCAATTGTCGAGTGGCTCTTCTTTC
>VFQN01002148.1_pt1 | contig 31233 bp, 37 predicted proteins | sample 3512371 | NCBI WGS metagenome assembly VFQN01 (sample SAMN10412370, study PRJNA504923) | tailings metagenome | isolation source: Replicate 2 from Balatoc abandoned mine | place: Philippines: Itogon, Benguet | collected 2017-08-28 | reverse complement strand
TCATCCTCCGTTCGAGCCGCTGCCCACCCCCCTCGGCCCCCGCGGTTTCCCCCCTCCCGCTCCCGCTCCCCCTCCCCCGGCCCAGGCCTGCCCCCGCACTCCCCGCACGCCGTATCGCCACGTTGAGTAAGCCTGTCGTACGCTGCCCGTACTGTCGTACCTGCAGGCCCTCCGTGAAGCTGCGCACGGGCTCGTCGTACACCTCCTCCGTCATGCGGTCGTGCACCATGGCGGCAAAGGCCTGCCGCTCGGCGTCCGTGAGCGGGCGGCTGCTGTGCAGCACGAACCGCCGGCTGCGCTCCAGCCGGTTGACCTGTACGGCAATAAAGGTACGACCGGAAGTACAGCACGCCACCGTTACGACACGAAGAGAGGTAGCACACGCCCGACCCAGTATGCAGCAGGGACCGCTGGCTGCAGTCAAGGCGGTTGCCGTGCAAGATCACAAGTCCGGACAACAGGCTTCGTGTCCGTACGACACACGAGTCCGCGTTTGTACGGCAGATGGAGGCGCGCCGGCCGCGTCCCTCGCGTGCAAATGTTCGCATGCCATCGCCGGTTCCTTAACACAAGCGGTGCTGCGGAGTTACGCATCCTCCTCCGGGCACCCTCCACCGCCCTCCTCCACCGTCCCCCCACCCGCCTTGCGTCTCGCACCCCACTAACCTCGTTCTCCGACTGACCGTTTCTGCTTCAGGTACTTTGCCGCTTCGCGTTTACCCCCCTCTCCCCCCCCCCCTCGTCTCCCCGTCGTCCGCCCGCCGCCGCATTGGGAACCCATCCTACACAGACAAACACGACTGCCCCCGACCCGTGTCCTCACAGCACCCCAACTGCTAACACACACGAGAAGTTTATACACACCTGCGTCAGGCCCACGCTGCTGCAGATGGACACGGCGTTGGTGGAGAAGGCTGTGGCGAAGGCGGCGCGGGGGCCCACCTCCACCACGGTGGTGGTGGGGCCGGCGGCGGGCAGCTGGCTGCCGGGGGTGAGCAGCTGCGGCTCAAACGTCTCACGCAGCAGCCTGTCGTGAGGGAGGCGGGAGGAGGAAGTACTAAATGTTTGCAATCCCATAAAAGTAAAGGGGCGCCGGCTGCCTGGGGTGTGCAGCTGCAGCTCAAAGGTCTCGCGCAGCAGCCTCTCCACTCCTCCGCGCGCACGCACCACCACCAGACTAGGGCCTCCACCTCCTAGGCCGTCCGCCCCGCAGTACCACCCCCTTTACCCCTCTTGTTACACTCTCCCTACCTACACCCACGCCCCTCCCCCAACCCACCAGGCCAGGGTGTCCGCCTCCTGGGCCGACAGCGCCTTGGTGAGCGAGATGTTGTAGCACTGCGGGGGGGTGGCGCGGAAACGATTTGGTCCGTGTTGGTGGGGCGGTTCGGGTGGTAGGGCGTGGGACCAAGGGAAGTGCGTGCAGGACGGTCCAAGAGTGGAGCGCCAAGGCCCGTATGAACCCACGGCCACCCACGGCCACACCCCACACTCCGCCTGATGCCCCGGCGGAACCCCCACAGGCGCAGGGGTGGGGCAGGCGCGCGGGTGGCGCAGGGGTGGGGCAGGGCTTGCGCCTGCCTAGGCCCCGCCTCCCCCCAAAGCGCTTTCGGCCAGCACTGCTTGCTGCTCGCCATCAAACCCGCTCTCCGCAGGATGGCCGTTTCCGGTTCAACCACTTTGCCACTCTGCTATTACCCCCCAGGTGGGCGCACCTGCTCTCCATCGATCTTGGTGATGGCGCTGGTGACCTTCTCATGGGCCTGGGGGGAGAAAAGGAGGAGGGGACAAGAAGACGAGGGCGGGATGGTCGGCATGATGGCGGGGGTAAATCAGGGGAGCATGTAGCGGGGGGCGGCGGCGGGCGGTGCGGGCTAGGGACGCGCTGCCGGCGTGGTGGGTGGGGAAGGAGGGAAGGAGGAGGGAGGAAGGCATGCCAGGAGTTGCGAACGCGGTGCGGGGGGCCGCAAGTGCTGTGCCTGCAACCCCAGAGCCAGTGCCGGGTTTCGCTGGGTTCTCGGGTGGTGGTGTTGAGGGAGGGAGGTTGGGCGAACCTGGCGGCACCACGCCCGGACCTGCCCCACACCCCCACCTCCACCCCACCCCCATGCCCCGAGCCCGGCGCCCTATCATCCCTAGAAGCGCAGCCACACACGGCTGATGTTCAGGCCAATTGCGTGTATCAGTGTGTAGTGGAAGCTGCTGAGAGCTGCGGCCCCCGGGGCGCACCTTCCGCAGCAGGGTGTGGATGGTTGACTCGCTGAGGCCCGGGTAGCGGTAGACCTGCACCACCTGACCCGGCTTCGCCGAGCCCAGGTGCTTTTCGACACCGGAAGATGTTGCCTACACATGTGCAATTGGTACTGCGCGGTCAGGGCGAGAGTCCCCAGCGGAAGAAGCTGCGCCGTCGCGCATTCAGACCGCCGCGACAGAGCCAGAGCGCAGCTTACCGGCTGCTGCAGAACCGCCTTCGGCACAACAGCCGTTTGACGGTTACGGTAGATAGCCAGAGGACCTGCGTAGAGCATGATGGACGAATTGAGCAGAGCGGCCATGGTGACCGCACGCAACGCCGGGAATCGACCGCGACGCCTTACCGCGCTGAAGAAGCGGCGTCATGCTAGCCTGGCCGATGTTGAGGCGAGTCGAGGCGGCCCTGAGGTGGCAAGGGTAAAGTGCTCTTCAGCCCGGAACCACGTGCCGGCGACATGGAGGCACACCCAGGCGACAACCCACCTGGGCGGCGCAAGCGGCTGTCCGCAGGCCTGCAGCTGCCCTTTCCGGGCCGCCGACTGTAGCGGCACGGGGGCACGCAGCATTTTCGGTCCTAGCGGCAATGTGTAAAAATGCGGTCGCGGGAACCGGGATGCATAACCCGTACGCTTACCACAACGACTAGAGACTACGTATGCACTTGTTTTGCCTTACGAGGGGTTGCCTGCGGTGCCCCCAGCCACGCCCTGTACGGCAGAGTGCATGCAGGGCGTGAGAGACAGCCTGTAGAGTGGGGCACCAAGGACAACGAAACCCTTAGATCACTTGCGGTTTTCGCCCTTAGGAGCACTATCGCGACCTTTTATGTCGGCGTGCAGTCGTTGCCAAGCCCTGGTTTATCGCGCCAGCTGTCGGCACCGACACAATTCCGCTGGGACGCACCGAAAGCTTTTCGGTCGGCACGTCCTAGCGGCAATGTATTGCTATTGAGATAGTATTTGGTGCGTCCTAGCGGCAAGGTGTAGGTTTCGAGCCCGCCTTGCCTACCCCAAGCCCATGAGCGCTGCTGCCTTGAGCCATGGGGAGCCCTGTGCCCTGAGCCGGGGAGGTTCCACATCCTCTCACGTGAGCCTGCGTAGCGTACGTTGGTCGCACATAGAGGTTATGTTGGGTAGGCAGGGGCCTGGTATGTTGCTAAAGGCTGCTTGGAGAGTGGTGGAGCGGAGTGCGCAGCAGCGACGTTGCCGACTTGCCTTGGCGCTTTGGGACAGCTGCTGCTGGTCGGGAGCTCGGGACCAGTAAGGATTGTGTGACCACACCACCTGCTAGGCAACGCCCATTGCCGAATGCTGGGTGTGCCTAAGAGCGTGCGGACACGTTTGCAGCGGGGGCCTGTAAAGCGGGATGGCACGGTTAGGGGCACGTGGTGGCACGGCCCAAGGACTGCGGTGTCGCCATCGTGGCGCTGGGCCGTTGGTCGAAAGAGGTGCATGGGGTTAAGGGATACAACCTAGCATCTCGTCGTCAGCCTAAGTGTTGGTTTGGGTACTAGAGGCGGGGTACCGTACCCTTTACTAGAGGGTACTGGACGGTACCCTAGGGTACCGTCAGAAGGTCAGGGCAGGTCAGAAGGTCGTCTGGGCACCGTAGTCTAGGGGACTAGAGGGTACCCTAGCACACCGATTTTAATCGTGTCACAACGAGACTCGACACGTGCACCACGCCACCCTGCGTCACATGGCACTCTGCTCTGGTGTTGGGACGTGCAGCAGGTACCGTCACCTTTAACGTGCTTCAATCACCGACAACGCTGAGTTACAATCAGAACATGGAAACAGGAAGCCGGTAACGCTCGATAACACCACTGGCGACACCACAGCAAGGCCGTGCCTGGCGGATGACCAAGGCGGTGGGAACGGCGCAGCGTGCAAAATGGAGCCGGGTTGGGGAGTAAATGTAGAGTGGGCATGGGCGCCTAAGCGGATGCATACGCGTGGGGCGGAGGCGGAGGCGCTGTTAGCCTGACGGCTTGAGACGCACGGCTGCTGCTATTCCAGTGGCGGGCCCACCAGGAGTTAGCACTGCGCAAGCTTACAAATCCGTACTCTAAGTCGCTGCACCAACAGCTTGCCGCAAAAGCCACACACCTGCCTGTACATTCCCTGGGGCCATAGTGGCGCCATGCCAGCCAGTTAATACACTCCGTCCCTCTGGATCAAGCCACAGGCAACATAGCCCAGCCACAGCCGTCGAGCCGTGCCACGATCCCGCAGTACAGCGTGGCGCGCAGGCAAAACAGAACTACCGACCAACAAACAAGTCACGGACCTCAAACGGCAAACGTATAACGTGTCCCGGATGTCCGACCCTCCTGCATGTCTTTGCAGTCGTTGGTTTCTGCAGTCATCCTGTGCCGAAGGAGAAACAGTATGGAGACGAGGGCCCGAGTAAGGTCATGAAAGCTCCGTCTTCCCCGCACACAATCCTACTGACAGCACGAGCACAAGGCATACGACCACTCCGCCTGCACCCCAGGGTCCAGTCCCAGAGGTTCAGCAGGTCAGTGCCTGCGGGGGAGCGTCAATTCGGCATTCGCCCCGAAATGAAAGCTCGCGAGGGCAGTGCACAAGAAGAACAAGCAAAGAGGACCAAGGGAACGTCCCGGGAAAAAGCAGCATGAGAAAGCCGGATGTAGGAAGAGCCGTTCCAGTGTGCTGGGTACGTACGGCAGTTGAAAACGATGCAGCCTCAGTCGTTTGCGTGCGACCAGGAGGCACCCCGTGTACCGCCCGCAGCACGGCCATGCATGCCAACATGCCAATCACGTGCCCCTAGAGCACGCCGTACCGCAGCCAGTTCCCAGCATCCGCCTTGACTGTACGTCGCTGACACGTGTCATCGCGACATCGCGGCAGTATACACCCGGCCGTCAACTCTTCGTCAGCGGTAAGCCCCTATCCTGCTGCCCAAGCGCGCTATATGCTATGGTACAATGTCCACCCCAATCCCGGACGACAGACGCCCCCCTGCCCTACCGGCAGCACGCATTAGTGTACAGACCCCAGAACCAGCCTCCCTGGCAAATCCATGCAAGCCCCCATCCAACACACTACAAACCACACCCCAGCAAGCTCCACCGTCCTCCCCCTCGACAACTGTGCGCCTCACTCCTCCCTCCCCACCCTCCGCCTCGGCGCAGGGATGGGTATCCCCTCGGACCTCGCCCCGCCCTCCCACCGCCCTCCCACCACCTCCGACCTCGACGCCACCAGCTCCGACCTCCCGCCACCCCCCTCCCACCTCCCCACACCCTCCGACCTGCCCCCGATCCTCTCCCACCGCCCCACACCTGCCCCTGCCTCCGACCTCCTCCCCCCGAACCGCCCCGTCACCGGCGCCCCCTCTGACCGCGCCATGCCCCCGCTCCTCAACCCCTCCCGCTCCTCCTCTCGCTGCCGCTCCCTCTCCCGCTCCCTCCACCTCACCACCCCGTCGCTCCGCACGCTGCTTGCCCCAGCGCCTGCCCCTGCCCCCAAGCTCCGCACCATCGCCACGCCGTCCACGCCTCCGGCCAGGGCCCCGGCCCTGCCGCCGCAGGGCCCCCGCCGAAGCTCCTCCTCCCCGTCCTCATCCTCGTCAAGCTCCTCATCCTCATCGGGATCATAGTACTGCGGACGGGTAGTACGCACACAAGGACATGGATGCAGCAGGGGTTCGGCTCACATGCAGCGGAGCAAGCCGTGACGCTGGCCACTTAGCGGATGCAGAGGTGCTGACCCAACAGCCTCAGCAGCCCCAACCCCCAGCTGGGTTTCACAGAACCCGCAGCCCTCCACGCTACATGATTATCAACGTCAAAGGCCAACTCGCCGGGCCACAGTTCTTTTGCATCCACTATTCCACTGGCATACCCCGTCCGCTAGCTCGTGAATCACACCAGCTCCTCACAGGGTTTACCCTGACCCTGACCCTCTGACACGCCCACGCCCCACCCACCTGCGAGGGCGTGGCGGAGGGCGGCGCGGAGGCGGAGGCCGAGGCGGTGCCCGGCCCCGTGGTGCCGCCCGCCGAGCTGTCGCCGTCCACCTCCGCCTCCAGCGACTGCGAGTGCTGCGAGTACGACATGGAGGAGCGGCGCGCCGAGGAGCGCTTCTCGCTGCCCTGGCTGTGCGTGTGGCTGTGCCCGCTGGCGCTGCGCCTCTTGCGCCCCAGCGAGCCGGACGAGTAGCCGCCCTGCGGGGGCAAGCAGCCAGTTCGGTGTTCGGACTCCAGCCCCAAGGCTGCGGGCTCACAGACATTCATGCTCAGTACACACTACGCACGCAAAGCTTCTAGCGCCAACGCTTGCAACCCCACGAACCCCGGTCGTGAACCTCCATCCCGTTTTTACTGTCACCACCACAACCACGCACCACATACCTCGCCCTGCGCGACCACGAAGCTGCCCGCCAGCAGGGCCCACGCCTTGTGACCCCAGAGCCCCTGGTCGTAACTCCCCACCCCGGTTGGACCGCCACCACCACGTCTCTCAACCCACGCACCTCTCCCTGCCCGACCACGAAGCTGCCCGCCAGCAGCTGCCTCATCACCGCCCGGACCTCCTCCCACGGCACGGCCAGCCGGTAGTCCAGCAGCCGCAGCAGCTCTAGCTCCAGCCGGTTCACCTCCTGCACGCTCACGCCGCCAACCTGCAGCCAGCAATCCACACGTACACGGGAACACAGTCACCTCGCGCTACTGGTAGGCACGTGCGGCATACATGCGAAGCCCCGACAGCACCCTCGTTTCCAGCTGGTCCCAACCCCACCCCACCCCATATCCATACGGACCCACCCTGCCGTAGAATGCGTTGTTGAAGTAGTGGTCGTCCGTCAGCTTGGCTGCCAGCATGACCCCCGACAGCAGCAGGCGGTGCACGGAGAGGGAGGTGGGCAGCATGGCGGGGTCGCGCTGGGGAGGAAGGGAAGGGGGGAGGGACGGGGCGGCGACTTCAGGTATCGCAGCAGGGCAAGGCTGGGTTGGGGCTGTGGGAGGTGCAACGGGATGCTCGTCGGCGCGCCGAGTTTGTCAAGCGCAGGCCAGGCCACAGGGTGCGCCTTTCTGTGCAATGCCTTCGCGACTTGTGGTGCGGATTTCGGCTGTCCCGGCGCGTGTAGCCCGCCTGCGCGTGCCCCCAGCTCCGAATGCCCCCTCCCTCCCAACTAACGGCACCTGTACCTCCCCTCCCCCCCCCCCCCGGGACCGGCGACTCCACACCAGGGTGGTATGGTACTTGCTTGCAGAATGTCGAGCCGATCGTTCGTTCTAGTAACTTCTTTCCCCCCCCCCGCTACCTGCGCCAGCGTGTCCATACACCAGGGCACATGATGAGCTTATCTGCGCTATGTTTGGCGAGTGGGGATGCAGACGTCCGCCGTGTGGGACCGTGGGTGCATCTAGCCCTTCGGAACGTGCCCAGACCCCCAGCCCCAGTGCCCCCGCTTGACCTCCCCCTTCCAACCCCCCTAGGCTGACCGTTTCCGGTTGGTGACTTTGCCGCTCCGCGGTTACCCCCCCCCCCTCCCCCACGCTACCTGCGCCAGCGTGTCCATGTAGGTGAGCGCCATGATGAAGCACACGGGGGAGCACTTGGTGTACTTGGCCACCCGCTCCAGGTAGGCTTGCAGCCCGATGGGCGGCGGCCGCAGCCCGTGGAACACCGTCAGCCGGCCCGTGGGCAGCATGTGCTGGCTGCCGACCTGGGGGCCATGGGGATGCGAAGAGGGACAGTTGGTTTCGTAGCATACAGAAAGTGTATGCTGAGTTGCTACTTGGCTGCCATCCTGAACTCAGAATGCGGGAGGGCGGGACGTGGATGGGGAGAGGGAATGGGATTGTCCGCCGACCTATGAGCAGCATGTGCTGGCCGCCAACCTGGGGCCACGGTGACAGTGCGAAAAACCCCGGTGCGAACAATTTATGGCAAGAAGGGTAGCGGAGAAAGCACAAGGACGAATGCCAGCCGGGGGTGTGAGGTATACGTTGGCCAAGGGCAGAGCTGGAGGGTCAGGAGAGGCGGTCGGAAACGAGGGGCGAGGTTCGCACGGTCAGTGCGACGTTCAGAGTGCAGTATAAGTGATAAAAGCTCAAGGTTGTGGGAGGGACAGCGGCTTATGACGGGGGTGCAGAGTGGAGGGCGAGGGGCGCTTCAGAGCCAGACACTGCCCAGGGCTCACCGTGCTAGACGTGAACCGCTCATGCATCTCATTCTCTTCCACGTTGCTTTCAAGAGCTGTTGCGATGGCCTTTAGCAGGCGCGGGCAAGTTCCTGTAGCGTCGGCTACCGTCTGCGAGGAGGAGAACAAGGGTTGGCACCATGTCGACACCATGTGCAGCACAAGACCATGCAAGCGACTCAAATCATGCCTACCAGTTGCTTACCAGCAATGTGAAAAGCTCCTCTGTATCTGTCCCGCTGTCGCATGCGACCGAGCTGCTGCGTCGCGACTTAGGTCCTAACGAGAAAGAGCCACGAGCTCCCGACGTGCTTGGTCCCAGTTCATCGGCATCAGTGACGCTTCCATTATCCTTGCTAGGCCCAGACTCCGATGGGAAGGTCCGTAACAGCGAGAAATGCACCTGCGGTGACCGCCCAAACGCAAGCGCAAAACCCCAGTGAAGATTGTTGTGCAGCTTAAAGTTTGTAGTTCCTTTCGAGTTGTTTGGGTCTAGCGCATGGCCTCGCCGACACTCCCCTGCCGCCAAACAAGGCTGACACTCGAACAGACGCAGCTACGCTGCCCACAAACCTCACCTCCTTCACCATAGTAATATAGTTCCTTGTGGCCCCCGCGATGTCCAGAGCCTAGGACCGCAGGGGCCTTCCCCGAGAACCCGAACAAGTGATTGTTGGATGCCAAGGTAAATGCAATGGGTCGCAATGTGGTAGATGCTGATCAGTGTAAGGTTCAGTGTATAGTAACTATGGGGTGGGATGGTCTGCTTCTGGCTCGGGGCCCGCGCAGCTCCGGGACCGGATGTATTTGCCAACAGGCCTGATTGGCGCGGGCGCCTCGATTCACCACACTTCAGGAACGCATTTGCAATTCCATATAAGACTCCACTGGTAACACTGTGAAATGGGCGCGGTCTAACGTCCAGCCAGCAATGAGCCGCTGCAGCCAGGCGTCCAAGGGAGATCCCTGAGTGACCTCATCGTTGGAGAGCGCCGGCTCGTTTGCACCACGATGATCCGCAGATCGACATCGTCCGCTCTCCCTTCACTGGCCTTGATTGCCCAGGAAAGTACAGTACACCAGAACATATTGCCTCATGCATAAGCTGTGGAGGGACGGAACTTCAGCTCCAGGCGAGGGCATCACCAAGGGAGACCCTAAAGGCAGGGAACCGGGCCTCGTGCCCCTCGTCGGTACACAAGTCTTCAACCTGACCGTCAGAGACCCCCTCCTCGGAGTGGAGGCCTTTCTATGTCCATAACACTGCCACGGCAGCCTCCTCCCCGGGTCCAGCCTCCCCCCACATGCATTGAAGGTGCCAGCCATGCAACACTGCCACGGCTTTTGCCACCGTGCACGTCAGGGCATGTTGTAGGAGCATCCTTGTGTGCACGTCCTCCACACTCCTCCCTGCACAGCTACTTTGACATTCCAACGGCACCGTCGCTTCAGTCGGTAAACGAAAAGCCGTCGTCGTTGCACGGACGCTACCCAACCACACCCAACGGTTCCTGGGTACAGTAGCCAGCATGGGCACGCGGTCAGGTGCATGGTGGCCACCTGTGCCACGTGCATGCATGCGTGTTTGCGAAGTTAGTAAAATCCTCAGCTCACTACGGGTATGGCGCTGTGCAGAGCAGCTATACATGCATGGAGAAAGTGGTGCACTTGGCATTATTGCGGTGCAAAGTTAGCGCGATCACACAGTGAATGCCATCAGATGCCATCATCACCACATGTGACGGTAGGCGTGTCCCCTACCCAGCCTAGGTCACAGACTGTGACAGCTATTATCACCCGGGCATGCAAAGGCGTGCCAGTTTGCATGCTCGGTCAACAGCTTTGTAGCGCAGCCAAAAGTACATCCACCTGGCTCTATTCACGTTGCCGCTGCCCACTAGCCACAGTCACGAGCTTACGACACCCATCCTGCCCACACTTGCTACTGTGCCGCTCGTGCACGCCGGCACCCCACTCGAGAGCCACCGTTGAGGAACCACCCATGCCAGCAGTGCCCTTCCGAAAACGGGTGCAGAAGTTTCCAAGCTAGCGGTAAAACAGCACGTGCACTGCATGTGCTGGAGGCCACGATAACACCATTAATCAGCTCGCCCCATGCAGCCGTCCATGCTGTCCAACTATTCCTACTACTAATGTGTGTCGTTGTGATGCTTCTCCAGCGCGTCGTCACGTACTCACGTGCCCTGCCAAACTGTTACCCAACCCACACCTGAACCAACACCCGTCACCATACCACACCCTTAAACCCCACCACTCCAAGCCTTCTTATTCGAGCAGCGCCAGCGCCGCCGCCGCCGCCCAGGTGCTGGCGGCCGCCGGGTCCTCCGCCGCCTCCAGCTCCAGCCCCTCCTCGCCCTCCGCCGCGCCGCCGCCCAGCCCGCACCGCGACCCCCTGCCCGCGCCCAGGCCCAGCGCCGCGTCGCGCTCCGCCTGCAGCTCGTCCGCCGCCTCCAGCAGCTCGTCCAGCTCCGAGACCAGCTGCGGTACGACAGGACACGCAGTACGGCACAGCCGGAATGGGCAAGGCGGGGTCAACGGGAAGACCTCCAGTCAGGTGGACTGGGCAGTGGGCACATGCGTTGGCTGTACGTTGCTATGATAGTCGCACAGGGATGCCTGCTAGCCTGTGGATCAATTGCTGGTCACTTGCTTTCTCATTATAACGGTTACGCACCTGGTTGAAAGTGGGCCGGGCCAGCGGGTCTGCCGCCCAGCACGCCTCCGCCATGGCCGCCAGCCGCCGAGGCACGTGCGCCGGGAACTCGGGGCGCAGGCCCGCGACGGCAACCTGAAGTGAAACACGTGGGGAGTCCGAACAGGGTGCAGCGCAAGCGAGCGTAAGCATGTTGTCCATGGTGTGTGGTATGGTGAGGGCAGGGTAAGGAAGTCGGGGCGGAGGCCCGCGACGGCAGGCTGGTCATACGGCGATACGGCTCGCCCACCTTGTACACGATCTCGGCGTAGCGCATGCCCGCAAAGGGGGTACCGCCGGTGGCCATCTCCCACACTGCACAGGCGGAGGGGGGCGCGGGCAAACCGGGACGGGGTAAGCGCAAGAATATGTTTTGAGTACGTGTGAAGAGCAGCAGTTTTCCGACGAGCATATGGCGAAGTCGCGGTATGCTGTCCTTGCAGCCGACGGAGCGATGTTCCTATCCGTTGCCTCTCTCCCCTTACTCACGCACGATGCCGAACGAATACACGTCGCACGAGGGCCGCATCTGGCCCGTCAGCAGCAGCGTGGGGCACATGTGCGTCACCTGCGGGTGAGGAAGGGAGGGCAGCGCAGAAGGAAGTGCGGCGCTCAGACAGCCGGGCGAGCAACGGAGGAAAGAGTCCAACAAGGAACGCTGCAACCAAGGCCGTATCACAACAACGACCTGTCAAAACCATGTACGACCTCCCTTCCAGACACCCACCGTGCCCACGGTCGCTGTGGACATGTGTGTGGCCGCCTCCGTAAACGTCTTGCTGAGCCCGAAGTCCGCCACCTTGGCCACAAACGGCACCCCCCGGCACGACAGCTCGGGGCTGCTCAGCCGGCCGCCTGTGCCGCTGCCGCCCGTGCCGCTGGCCCTGCCCGCGCCGGCGCCAGCACCGGGGGCGCTGCCGGCGCTGGTGCGGAAGGTGTCTTGCGTGCCCAGGCCGGCGCCCTCCGCTCCAGCCTGACACAGCAGCACGTTCTCGCACTTGAGGTCACTGCAGGAGGGACACGCGGCGTGGTATGTAAACGGTAGGAGTCAGCGGTGAGCAGGAGAGAGACAGGGATCAGCGGCAGGGGCGTGGTGCTCCTAAGTCATCTGCTCCGCGTGTTTGCAGTCTATGCACACTGTCACATCCATCCTGCGACGGCCTCTCCACGGCTCACCCGTGGCACACGTTGAGGGAGTGCAGGTAGGCCATGCCGGCGGCGATGTCGCGGGCCACGGCCAGCACGCCGCGCTGAAGGGCAGATGGGGAAAGGGGCAGGGGCAGGGGAGTCAAGTATGGTAGCGTAGGAAGGGCGGGTGCGGGAGCAAAAGATCCAGGGGGCGTTGTGGGCCACAGGCACGAGTCAAAGCGGCAGCGAGGCAGCGTTGAGGTCAGTTTCCGGTACAGGCTGCGTTCCAGAACCCTGCGTGAAGCTGCGCCCCAGGAAAGCCACACACATTCCGCAACTCACAATGGTGGATAGGACTGAGTCCGGTTGCCGGGGTGTCGTTGAGCCCCCGATCACCGACGGCGGAGCAGAGGTGGCGGGGCCGCTCCGCTGCCCTTGGCCCTGCTGCCCTTGCTCCTGCTCCCGCTGCGACTCGGGTTCCCCCAGCTGCTGGGCCTCCGTGCCCTGCTCCACGGCCTTGCGAATGATGCGGGACGCCAGGGAGCCTGGGGCAGGGCAGGAGCACAGCACGCGACGACGGTTAGACCGTGGTGCAGTAACAGTTGGGCAGCACGCGACGACGGTTAGACCGTGGTGCAGTAACAAATGGGCAGAGGTGGCCAGTGTGGAGAAGCAACAAAGGGGTACAGGTGGCCAGCGGTGTGCCTTCACACGACGGAACACACGCGACGCCAGGGAGCCTGAAGAGAGGGAAGAGGACGGTTCGAACATGGTACGGTTCTACGGTAACGAGTGGCGGAGGTGGTCAGTGATGTGTCTGCGCAGGTGGCCGGAGATTCCCATGCAAGGTGCGTTGCAGCGCCAGTTAAGCCAGAGGCGGTTGCGCTCGGTCAACTACTTGGCATACAATACGTGTTGGTTTGTTGCTCCAGACGGCATCCGCACACAAGAGTTCAGCTGGCCCACCTGCGTCGCAGTACTCCAGCACGATCCAGGTCTCGTAGGTGAGGCCGTGCGGCTCGCGGGCCGCCAGCGTGGAGGTGGACATGGAGCGGCTGCTCTCGGCCTGCGGTTGGTGGTAGGTAGCGGTTGGTGGTTAATTAAGTACACACATTTATGATATAGCAGATGTACCAATGCCAGCAGCACGGGCAGCGGCGCTAAGTCTGGGCTGTAGCCGCAGGCACTGTGCGTGCAACACGATAAGGCTGACACTCGCGGGGTCGGGCTGGGCAGATTGTGGGCGCATTGTCATACGCCGTACGCTGTACACCACACGGTACTCACGTGGCTGACGGGCGCCTCGGATGGCTCGAAGGACACCCAGTGCAGCGAGCGCACCACGTTGGGGTGGTTGAAGCGGAGGCACAGCGCCACCTCCTGCTGCACCTGCGGGTGGTGGGGGGGAGGGGTGGAACAGGGTGGAAGGTCAGGGGGTTTCAACACATTGTACAGGAGAGCATGTGTGTTAAACGGCGCGCCGGATGGGAGGGACCCAAGACCCGCACGTGAATGCGCAGTATACCATGTAAGGAAATTTGCATCTAGAGCAAGTGTGCAGTACATGTTGCACGCTGGAGCATTCATTCTCAACGGCGCAAGTGCGGGGGCAGTCACCACGTACTTTTGCGTTGGCCTGCTCCGAGTGCGGGATGATCTTGATTGCCACCGCCTGGCCCTGCCACATGCCTGCGGTGCAAGGAAAGGTGACGTCCACCACGTCATGAACAGCAATGCACCAACGCGGGCCCCATACGCGTAGGACAAATTCAAGCACCGGCCGCCACAACCTGCTCCCCCACAGAGCGCGGCGCCGCTCACCGTAATACACGCGACCAAAGCTGCCGGACCCCAGCAGGTGCAGTAGGTGTATTGACCGGGTGGGGTCGGTGCCGCTGCTTCCAAAGGGCGTGCCGCCCGGCCACACGCTGCCCGTCACGTGGGTCATGGTGCCCGACATGAGCGTGCTCATGGTGCCGCTGCCGTTGACCGACGCGTCCGGGGCGTTGACCGCGGTTACCGCGTTTGACTTGGAGATGATTGCGCCCCGAATGGTGGTGGCGGCGCTCGTGCTGTTGGAGCTGCCCGAGGCCGCCGGCGGGTTGGAGGATGACGGGGCGGGCGCCGCGTACGCGCCCGACACCAGGGCGCATGATGAGGACTCGGAGGCGACGGTTGAGATGCCGCCTTTGCCACCGCCGCCGCCGCTGTTGCCGTCGCCCTTGCCGTCGCCGTCCTTGCCAGGGCCGCAGGCGCCGCCGCTGCCGTCGACGTGTATGTGCTGCGAGCAACGTATCGTACCACGCAGAGGCGTTGTCATACAGTGCAGCTGACTGCGTCAAAGCCAATCTGGCACCAGCCACGTCGCCCTCTGCCGCCCGCATGCCATGAGCACCGCGTTTGTGCGTTGTGCTTGGTCTAACCACCCGCCAGTCTTCCCAATCACCCTTTGGTACCCCGGAGGCGCCGGGGCCGTACAGCGCGGGCCGCAGGCGGCGGCGCAAGGCCAGCACGTTGCCAGGGTGGCTGCACGGACGAGAGGAGAAGGGGACCAGGAATGCATGCCCACTAATTGCGCACCTGCAGGACAGCGTCTGAGTCCCCGGAGTCTTGCTGCCCCAGCAGCGCTTTGGCGCCGCCGCCGCCGCCGTCGGCCCCGGCAGCGGTGGCGGCGGCGCGCTGCCTCCGCCGAAACCATACGATACCGCCCAGCACCGCTGCCGATAGGACCACGCTGCCTGCAAGTTAATGCCATTCACAGCACAGGAGCACGTGCACGAGGGGGTGCAGCATGGGTTTCAGTTGAAACTGCCAAATGCAGGTGCAACCAGGGCGCTAGAGCGGCTGGCTGACGCGGCAAGGAGCTCCTGGCTCCACATTGCAGGACAACGCTGTTGATATCTATGACCTTCATGCTGAGTACAAGTGCGGCCCACAGCCCTGCTTCGTGCCCACCTATCAGCACAGGCGCCAGCACCACCTCGAGCCGAACGGTGTTTTCACTTGGCGGGGGATCGGGGCCACCACGGCCTGAGAGCGGTGGCGGCGGGCCGGGAGATTGCGAGGTAGGAGGCGGCGGCGGCGAGGAGACCGGGATCCCGACGGCCGGACTCCGGGACGCAGGAGGTGGGGGCGGCCGGAGGCTGCGGGACAGGCGCAAAGGAGTTCGGGGGCGATTTCATGTAAGCGAGTGTGAGGCCTTCGGGTGGAAAGTATGACGGGCGGCCCCACGTAGCGTAAGTGATACATGGGTTACCCAGAGAGGCAGGACCCACAGCGGCTGCATGAGGCCATAGGCCCCTCGGATGGAGGGGGCGGTGGGGGCGGAGGTGGCAGGGGCGCAGGGCGGTGCTGGAAGCTGCACGCACATGAGGGAGTGTGTAAGGAGCGGAAGAGTCCCTGAGCACACCGCCGCGGCCAGCATGAGACATGCCCGACACGTGTGGCAAGGGAGAGGAGCACTTGACCCACCGCCTGCGCACTTCCTCCTGGACGCAGGCCGCCAGCGCATCCCCGGTTTCTTCGCTGCAGGGCGGGCCGATGTCGATGTCGCAGAACATGGCCGTGAAGTTGGTGTACGACAGCGTCAAGCCGAAAAGAGCGGGGCCCACGGCGGTGTCCCCTTCTGTTGCACCTGGTGATAACGCGGGAGGGTGAGTAGGAGGCAGGGGCATGGAACTGGAGTGAGGGCGAATGGCTGTTTTGACTGATGGATTGGCATGGGCGAGGGGCTGAAGCGAGCGGATGCAACGCAGCAGTGCAAGCTGTGGAGGGTGTGCAGCTGGCTTGCTTGGTATGGCCCAGCACAGGTACATGCAGCCCCGACCTCCCCAACAGATGTGCTAGTATTGCAGAATAAGACGCGAGTGTTGCGATGTACCCATGCTACCGTTCGCCATGCCCGCTGCAAGGGAGGGTTTGCGGGACTGTAACTGCTCAGCCACAACACCCGCATGGCCCCTTCAGGTAGACCTTGGTCCCCTGAGAAAGCAGGTGCCCCCCCCCCGACGCAGTGTGTCAAGTACACCGTCCTACCACACCAAGGTTACCATGCCGTGCCTGTACTTACTTTTGGGTCGGTATGTAAACTCCCGGGTGATAAGGATAGCGTTCGTGCACGGCTCAGAGCCGTCCGTTCCGATTGTGGACGATGCGTTTGGATCCTGGTCGAACTCGGTTGTGTCAAAGGCTGCGACCAGGCACCGGACCTGCACTGGGATGTCCTGGCCGTCATTCGTCGCAGTGAAGCCTGTGTTGCCGCTGCGTGATGCCTCATCTGCCCACTTGTTGACCTGGTTCTCGAGCTGACGGCATGCTGTGCGGTAGGTGACCACCTGGCTAAAGCGCACCGTGCCGCCACTGTCGCTGGTGATGAAGGCCGGTATCTCTTCGATGTTAATGAACAGGCCTCGAAGCTGTAGCTTGGAGAAGCCCAAGATGGCAAACGTCTCGACGGTGATGAGATCCCTCGTGCTGTTAAAGTGCAGCGTCGGGAAGGACGGGGTCGAGCCCGCACCAACCAACGTAACGTTCCTGCTCACGACAATCGAGCTGGTGTTTGATCCAGCTGCTCTGGCGGCTGCTTTCGCGTACGTCCCATTCAGGATGAAGCTTGCTGTGATGCGGATGGTGGTTATGTCTGGGTTGAGCAGCGCGGAGACCAGGCCGGCTGTGTCATTGACGCTGGCAACCGTCACCGCAGTAGCCAGGCCCTCTTGGCCATTAGCTGCACTATCTGCCTGTTGTAGTATGCTGCGTGTCCACGCAGCTGCGCCAGCTCCTTGCCCGGTAAGCGTCAGAAGGCATGCGAAAAGCAAAGCCAACAGCGCGTGCCCTCCCGACGCGCCGAGGCATTTCTGGAACATCCCCGGCTTGCACATATGCGGCATACGGTTCGCGGCTTATGCTGTTACTGCCCCTGCTGCGGGGAGTGGCGTTGCCTGGGTCGTGGATACCCCGGCATGCTGGGAGAAGCCGCACTTCCCTTTATGTCTCTGAACTTGCAAGATGGTAATTAGTTGCCGTGGGTGGTGTAAACTATCGAAAACGCCCCGATTTGCAATGACGGAAAGGTCAATGACTCTTCCAAGGGAAGGAATTGAAAGCTAACAGTAAAAGCAGATGACTGTTTTCTTGTCTGGGCTTGCGGTGTGGCGCCCCGGGGCTCGGAGGAAGGAGAGTGACAATGTGGGAAGCTTCAGTGTGTACGACAACGGCGGGCCTTGTCACAGCGGCCGCTCGCGTCGCTGTGCCAGCATAGCCATGCAAGCACAAGTACATAAAATACCTGTATCGACCGATAGGGCACGTTACCCAGGTCCCAAAACGTCCGGGATGAAAAGGGAGCGGGAGCGGGAGCGGGGGTTTTAACCAGGTGCTGCAAGCGAGCAGTTCACGCAGAGCGCGAGTGGCAGCGCCACGTGGGGCCCTGCGTGGCCAGCGGCAATGCAGCGTATGCATGCCCACACATGACGCTTGGACACTTATATTACTATGTCCGTCGCGGAAGCATGCCAGCATCAAGCTCCCCGTCACGCAAGGGCTCTCTCCACTCCGGTTCTCCGAGCACCCATAAATTCCGAGGCACGCACCATATGTGTGCTTTGTGGCTTCACCCAACGAACACGTGTGTTCCCACTGTTCCCCATACCGCTTTGCCCTTCTCACCACTTCGAACGAGGGGCAATCCAGGTCAGTTCATGCGTCCATACGTTTACTGCCGCACACCCCCAACAACCAGGCCGCACTAGTCCATGCCATATGCCCCTATCCTGCACTATCGGTATCTATAACATGCATACACTGAAGGCCCTGCGTGCACATCCTCCAGCCCAGTACTCATAATAATGGCATGGAACCTTGGCAGCCACCGCTCCGACCCCTAGCACCAAACAGCACGCATCTTGATCACCATGCCGTACCAAGTTACCCACGGCTAGCTCCCGTTCAAGACCGGTATCACGCAACAGATGACTGTGATCACAGCTACAGGGCACCGTACTGCTGTACCGGTAACACAACCGGTCCGAGTGGGTCTCTACACCTGCTTCAGCCTTCAGGTCTTGCCACACCCGTGCACCCGCAGGGCTTGCGCCCCGCTCCACCCATGTGCATCCTCCTCTTCTCGCTCTGCAGCATGTCACGCTGGCTTGCCACGCACTGCGGCTCCTGCCGCTGCTTATACTGCTGTCCCTGCTGCCGCTCCTGGCTCCTGGCCCGCCACCACGATGGCCGAGATGGTGTGCAGCGCGATCAGGTAGTCGGGCAGGGTGCCGCCGCGGTTGCGCACGTGCGCCGTGACCATGCGGCGCAGGGCGTCGGGGTGCCGGCCGGCAGCCTCGCGGAACTTGACCACTGCGCGCATCGCATGATAGTGACACGAGGTTGGTCTACCGTACAGCACCGAGCGTGGCATCAAGTGTATGGGAGGTTGATGTGCCGTGTCGTACGGCAGTATGTGACCACTTTTGCAAGCACATGGTGGGCCGCATGCGTGGTGCCATACATGGCGCATTCAGTTCGTGCGGCGTTCCATCCCTGCCATGACGCGTCCAAGGAAGGGAGATACCGGTATGCATGGGACTGCTACAGCCCTACTGGCGTGCGGCCTCCGGTTTCGCCCAAGAAAGCCCAAGAATGGTGGCATGGCCCCGCTCAAACCGGCCCAAACCGGCGCCAGACCCTCACGCTTCCCCACGCCCTCACCCAGCTGCTCCAGGTTGCGCTCTTCGTTGAAGTCGTCAAAGGTGCCGAAGCGCCGGAACTCGGGCGCCGGGGCGTCGGGGCTGGGCCGCGGGAAGGGCGCCGTGTGGCCGAAGCCCACCAGCCGCATCGCCTCCGTGATGAGCATGTCTGCGCAATGTGGATGAACATATGCGCCAATGGTCAAGAGAGCCAGTAACAGCAGCAGAGGATGTGCGGGGTCAGCGGTGCGTTTGCGGTATCACTCCTTGCAGGAGGGCAGTGATCCACCCTGGCGGGTTGACAGTGTCCCTGAAGCGCCCGCCGTACGCGCCTGCTGTGTTGCCCAGCCGCTGTGCTCGCCCCCTCTCGCGACCAAGGGCCGACCGCGTCCACGCTATCTAATTGCCCCATCCCAACAAGTAAGTTAACGGGGCCTCCCACGCCGCTCCTGCCCCACGGCTTGCTCTGTCTTCTGAGACCAGACCAGGACTATAGCGAGAGGGGTGGGAAACCTCGTGCCGCTGATGGCCGGGACCAGGCCTGTTTCCCGGTTGGGACGGGGCTGGGCTCTGAAAGGGGATCGAGAGCGTAAAACCATGTACGCATACTGTTTACACGCCGGTACCCTACGCCTCGCAACCGTGCCGGACCCTACCCCCCAAGTCCATGGGTCCGCACGTCCCAACGCCCACAAGACGAGCTGGCCCGGCTGGGCCTCACCGTCGCCCACCGCAGCACACCCTTGCCGCCTTGGACCACCCGGCCCTTACCAGAGCCCTTCGAGCCTCCCAAATTGTTGCACACGTTGGCACCTACCCATCCGCTCCGCAGGCACTGCTGCTCACGGTCCGTATGTGCCACTTCCCTCGTTCCCTGCACTTGCTCCTGTTCCGGGGCCTCCCTGTTTCGGATACCCACGTACCCGAGTAGGGGCTGAACTGCCCGAACGCCACTCTGTAGTAGTGTCGTGGGTCGGCGGTGAGCGCCTCCAGCATGCCGTGGCTCAGGATGAGGCCTGTGGCAGTGGGGCCGGCAGCAGTTTCAAGGGCAGTTGGCATGGAGACGACGGGCAAAAAGAGTCAGGAGCAGCCACGTGGCCTCTGGCGCGAGAACTACGGTAAAGCAACAGTGCATTAGGGACCCTCCGCCCGCGCTTGCCTCTCCCCCATATGAGCTCCGCCCGCGCACCTGACCCGCCGTAGAACTGCGCACCGCTGGGCGCGGGGCACATGGTGCGGCCGGGGTCGCCGGGCCCCGTGAACTCGGGCCGCAGGCGACAGGGGCAGGCGGGCATGCCGCCGGCGCACTGCTCGCAGCGGTGGTCCAGCGGCACCGGCGCTGCGAAGCCCAACGGATGGGCCTCGCAGCGCACAAGGTAGTCGGACAGGGCAACGGGCTGTGGGGCACGGGCGCGGGTGGGCGAAAGGCAGAGGGGTAGTTGAGAACGTCAGCCGGTCATCAGTGCAATACTGTCTCCTGTGGCCGCGGCGGCTGACGGTGAGCAGGGCTATGCGGCTGCGAGCTGTGGCGGCAAGGGTAGGGTAGCAGTACTGGGCTGCTGTACCGTATACGGTAGTACGGAGCGTTATGCTCAGGGCCACGGGTATACTTGCGGGTAGGCAAAGGCCTTACGCAGAGTACTGTGGGGCACCGGTGTGTTCGCCTGGCACACGCCATGCCACGTGGGCCCAGCACGCAGCGTGGCCACGCACCTCGGTGTGCGACAGCTGCAGCTCGTTGAGCATAGCCAGCACCCCCTCGATGCCCCATATGGTATCGTCTGAGGGGTACACGCAGGACAGAGAATAAGCACGTGGATGCCAGTTTAACGCACAACTCCAGGCGGCGGCGCTAGGGTGTGAGCCTGCAAGCTGAAACAGTGCAATGCGGTGGCATGTATAGCATGGCTCCTTGTAGCTCCAGCAGGTATCAGCTACCAAGACACAGCCCGCTGGGGGCGGCTTGCTGTTGGACTGCCATGTCATTTTACTGCATCCGTTTTTGGCCTTGGCGACGGGCGCCAAACGTCCTGCCTTCCCAGTCTAGATGCAGCCGCAGCCCGCCCGATCAATGCTTGACGACACCCAACGGTATCTTACCTGCCCCTGCCCGCTGTCCCGGAAAACCACTGAGCGCCTTGATGTCATCGTTACCTTGGACCCTCTAAGCCACCGCCAGCTAATCCACACAAACGTAGTACCATCAAGCACGCAAGCACTGTATGCACTACTCACCATCACCCAGCAGCATCCACTTGTACCCTGGGCTTGCGTGTGTCTTGTAGGTATGATGCGCCATGAGTGGCGCCAGCACGTGTCGTAGCACCACGCGCTGCCCAGGGAAGTCGGGCGTCACGCTGAACGTCTCGCCGAACTTCTGGCCCTGCGAGCGGTACGTGTGCATGCCGGCCGCTGGGTCCAGCACGATGTGGGCGCGCACGTTCTTGCGCCACGCACGGGAGGCCTGATGGGGGTAAGGAAGAAGAGGTGTGGGGGCCGTGAGCAGGTGTACTGTCCAACTGCTCGAGTATGCCTGCACTAGAATAGCCAGGGTTGGTTGCGCCGTTCACGTTCTTGCGCCATGCGCGAGAGGTCTGGTGCGGGTAAGCGGGGGGAGGTGTGCGGGGCGTGAGGACGGGTGTGGTGGCTAAGTGCTGATGACCGGCGTATGCGTGCAACGCACGTGAGGCGTGGTGCGGGCGAGCAGAAGGAGATGTGGGGGCTGAGTGCTCAGGACTGGTAGGCTCGCTTCATACTACTGCCCTGCTGTGTGTGTCTCTCAGGAGAGGCTCCCAACCTCACTTGTATAAGGGATGCGTGGTGCTCGTGTGTGCCAAACACGACCAGCAGGTCCTCCTTGGTGACTGGCGGGGGCGGTTGGGAGGCTGCCGGGCCGGCCAGCAACGTGCAGACCGCCAGCAGCAACGTCGCCAGGTGCGTCGCGAGTGGCATGTCGCCTACGAACTGTTTTAACTTATCGAGAACTATGTAGATTCACAGGCTGCTCGAGCGCGTTGACCTGGCGCCTAAGCTACCATTACAGCAAGCCAAACACCACTGTGAAGCCCAGCTGTTGACATGTGCCATAACTAAACAGCACCAGAATACTTCTTAGACGAGACCCCTGATCGACAAGCAGGCGAGTGGGCAATGTATCGCGCAGGTGCCCAGCTGCGCTTTGCCTAGAACGTGTCGCCGACGGCCGTTTCCTTCTATAGCCGACGGGCAGCCATGCATGGTACAACAAATTGAAATTTGATCAAGTATATATGGGAAAAATACTGCGCAGATGTGCTTTTAGCAGGCAGCCAGCATCGCGCTGGGAACATCCTGACATGACCCGTGGGCCGCGGGGCGCGCGCGCAAGCGGTTGCGCAGGCGGACAGCCGATACATGAGCAACCTCAGCCAGGTGAACATCCCATAGTGATCTGTGGCTGCATAACGAAATGTTGCGTTATGTACAGTTTACTGCTTGCTTGGGACCGTCTGGAAACCTTGCGTCGCGTCTCCTGACCATGCCTGACCCCCACCGCTCCCCCACAGTCCACGTCACACTGGCCAAGCACCACCTGCCCAGGGAGGGACCTTTCTTCGTATAAAATTCAACGCAATCCGTGGCCTGCAGCTTAAAGTGCTGTGTATAGCAGCTAGGGCAAGGCCACAAAGGACTAGGTGAAGGGGTGTACAGTTGCCCCACACAGCCCCGAGGCCCTTACTTAGTGCTTAACATTGCTTAACATTGCTTAACCACCGCACTAGGTAGCATTCCTTACACGATTTGGCGAGCTGGCGCGGGCGTTCTGTTTCCCCGGTGGTCAGGATGCCACGTGCACGGCTAGCATGCCCGCACCTCCTACCTCTCTGAGCCCTTAGCGCCAGCAGGCGTCCCACTGAAACACTGGCTCCCGCAGGGGTGTGGGTGCCACATCGCGGCCGGCCACCATTAGCTACAGTTACGCCATGTTGACGCCCCTGCCTTCGGCTGGATAGTGGCTTAGCCGCTTAGGTAAAGGCGTGGGTGGTGTGCCAGGAGCGGATGGGGCCCGTACGGCTCTGCATGCACAATTCCACAGCCGTTGCGTACGCCCTTGTAGCGCGCGCCAACTAGCCATTTGTGTACTACATGCTGCTACGTGGCTTGGGTTACACAGCAGCCGGTGCATCCGCGGAACTAGGCGGTCGGCATTGCGATCTCCCTTGACCGCGGAAGCCTTTAGACCGCTGGAACCATTTCATTATTTGAGCTTTGAGGTGAAGGCGATATCGGTAAGGATTTCACTTCAAAGGCTGTAGAAAGCATACTTGCTCACGTGAGATGCGTATCTTTAGCGCGTTCTGCTTATCTTGAGCACGTTTGCAGAAGGGCCCTGAGTTGTAATGCACTTCCATTCCGGGGTATCAGCCACGTAGCGTGCATCTGCATCGTACGAGCTGAGCTGGAGAATGGCCGACCCCAGGCGCCTGGCGCCGGCAGGTTTCAGTGCCTGACCCCTCCACCCGTCCACCTTGTGTCCAGGCTGGAAAAGGACCTGCAACGGAGCGCCTCCAGGACATTTCAGAGTCTGGCCACCTCTCCCTCAGCGCACAGAGTCACAGCGTCAGAATGGAGGGAAGTACGAGGAGCCTGTCCCCCAACCTTCCGCTTCATATCCGCCTGCAAATCCTGTCCCTGCTTCCCCCCAACGAGATTGCCCTCAGCGGCCGCCTCGCCTGCAAGGACGCCGCGCAGCACTTCAGCCAGCCGCCCCAGCGCACCGCCTGCCCCAGCCAGCCGCTGCCTGGCCACGCCGCCACCGCCCCATGGTGCGTGGAGGGCGCGCAGGCCGCACTGCGGGAGCTCCCCTTCGTCCGCAAGCTGCTGCTGCTCAGCAGGGCGGCCGGCAGCGGCTGCCAGACCAACGTGGATTTTGCATTGCAGCTTCTGGAACGGGTGCATGTACTTCCTCCGTGGCTGCAACAAGACCACTACAGCCAAGCGTTGTGCCGAGAACACAGGGCATTGGCGGGTACGCTGAGCGGTCGGTCTTTCTGGGTCATGTTCCAGCGGTACGCCATGATGGACGTGGGGTCCGCGGCCGTGGCGGCCGGCGCAGCCGACCTGCTGCCCTTCCTGGAGCAGCGCTGCCCGGGGCTGCTGGACCCGGGGCGCACCTTGCAGGCGGCAGCGGAGCGTTTCGACCTGGTGGGGCTGCAGGCTGCGTGGCGGCTCCTGGTGCAGCGAATGCGTGACAGCACGAAGCCTCCTTATGAGAAAGAAGCCAACGACGAGACGTATGACGGCATCTGGAATGAGCGCATGCGCAGCGCCCTGCTGTGGGTGCTGGCGGCAGCTGCCCGGTCCACCACCCCGGATGCCCTCGCCAAGATGGACTGGGTGGCGGTGGCGAGCCGCATCCTTGATGACGGCTACTCGCTGCAGCATGAAGAGGCGCTAGCCGTCTGCAAGGCGGCGGTGTCCTCCGGCGACGCGGCCCGGCTGCAATGGCTGACGGTGCACGGCTTTACCTGGCACACGTCGGCTGTGGCTCAGGCTGTCCTGGAGCACGCTGACCTGGCGTTCATCCAGCGCATGGACACGGCGCGTTGCTACCTGCCGCCACCAGAGTCCGAGGCCTGGAAGGATGCAAAGTGCGCCTACAAAGCTGCCATGTCGCGCAAGGACAGCGTGGCTAAGCTGCGGTGGTTGGCGGACCGGGGGGCGACGCTGGAGCAGCAGCAGAGTGTCGAACCCATACAGGCGGCCGCGTATTTTGGGAACCTTGAGGCGGTGCGATTTCTTCTGCAGCAGCGGCGAGCGCGCAACGCACCCGGGCCAGACCAGGGGGGCTATGACGCATCCCTGCTGGCGCATGCCCTGGGCCTTGCTGTGCGGTCTGGCAGCATCCCCCTTGCGTCGTGGCTGCGGCAGCAGGGGGCTACCCTGCAGGACCGGTTCTTCATGACGGCTGCCCGCATGGGGTCCGTGCCCATGGTGCAGTGGCTGCTGGAGGCCGGCTGCCCCCGGGGCGCTGTCACACTGGGCGATGTTGCGGGCGTGTGGCCCATTGGGTGCTCCGCTGACGGCCAGCAGTTACTGGAGGCGGTGCGGCTGCTGATGGCGGCGGGGTGGCCGACGGGGGGTGAAGAGGAGGAGGGAGACGAGCACCCGCTGGTGCAGGCGGCGTACGGAGGTCAGCCGTACTCCGTGTGGCAAGCGCTGCAGGAGCAGCTGCCCGCTGGTGCACGGGAGGCACCCTGGGAAGCCGCTTTTGCAGCTGCCGCAGCAGGCTGCGTGGCGACGCTGGAGGCACTGGCGGAGCAGGGCGTGCTGGAGGGGGTCGGGGCGGAGGAGGCAGCTGCCATGTATGCCATTGCGGCTGCGAACGGCGACATGGGCACGCTGTCGTGCCTGCTGCGGCTTGACGTGTCAATGGGTGGGGGGGCGGTGTCGGCGGCCACATGGGAGTGGGGTCCCCTGGCCAGGTTGAAGTGGGAGACGGGACAGAGGACGCAGATGGGCAGCGAGGAGTTCCTGAGAAGCCTGGAAAGGAACTCGGTGTACATACCCGAGCCTCAATGGCCGTGAGCGGCAGGAGACACTCCCGTTCGGTAAGACAGCCGCCCGCCAGGGGGACGTGCCCATGGTGCGGTGGCTGCTGATCACCGGCTGCCCCCGGGGAGGTGTCACCCTGGGCCAGGTTGCGGGCGTGTGGCCCATTGGGTGCACCGCTGACGGCGAGCGGCTGTTGGAGGCGGTGCGGCTGCTGGCGACGGCGGGGTGGCCGGCGGGGGGAGAAGGGGAGGAGGTAGGAGGGCACCCGTTGGTGCTGGCGGCGTACGGAGGTCAGCCGTACTCCGTGTGGTGTGCGCTGCGGGAGCTGCTGCCCGCTGGTGCACGGGAGGTGCTCCGGCGAGCCGCGACAGGGGCTGTGCGTGCAGGTTGCGAGGCGACGCTGGAGGCACTGGCGGGGATGGGCGTGTTGAGGGGATTGGCGTGCAGGAGACAGCAGCTATGTACCGTACGCTGGGGCGGTTGCGAATGAGGGGGCTCCCCTGGCTTCGCTGGGGTGGCTGGAGGGGCAGGGGGCGCACCCTGGGCAGGCCTGAGGCGCACGAGTTGCTCAGGCGCCTGGAGGACAAGTCGCTGCACTCCAGCATGGACTGCCAGCAGGGGGCTGGGCTGGAGGCGTGGCTGCGGGGGCGGTGTGGGTGTGGGCGGCATCGAGGGGAGCAACCAGGCTTACGGCGGCGAGGGGGTCGGGGCGTTGAAGGAGGTGGGGCTTGCACCAGGAGCGCGTAGCGCGGCGGCGGCGGAAGGCGCTCCCCTGGGGTAGATTTGCAGGACATGACGCCATTTGGCCCAGGCGCAACTTTGGCCATCTGGCCATGTCGTGTGGCATGCAGCATGCGCAGTGTGGAGAGGGCAAGGCACGGTTAGGCGTAGAGCGCCGCCGTCTCAGGAAGCCAGTCGGGTGTGCCGTTTGCCACGACGCCAGGCTTGCGGTGGTACCGTGTGAGGCTGGCCTGTGCCGTAGCACACACGACGCGGTCTTGGGGGTGACGGAGAGCGGGTGCCCTGGACGGCTGATACCGGTTGCTGTACAGACGGTGTACGGTAATGTGATTACGTGTTACAGTACAGCGTAAGTGGGGTGCACCGCTTGGTGTCAGGGCGTGCTGAGATAGTGTTTCAGTATCTCAACATTTTGTCTGGCATCCAACGTCCGTTGCACCATGCCGTGCCAAATGGTGCCGGTTGTGACGGTGGGGAGAGGCAGCTTGGGCCCATGGGCTGGGAGGGGCACGTGTATGCGAACCAAGGGCTGCCGCATGCTTGCTGGCGTACTGGTATGCGTCAGTGTCAGCAGTGCAGGCTCTTGGCCCATGTTGCAGTGTAGCAGACACGGGAGCTCGCATGCAACTGCCAGCATCAGGCAGTGTGTGAGTGCAGCTGCTTGTTGCGTATCAGGGGGCGGTCAGGCGCAAGGATGTGCGGTGGGTCACAGCGTTATACCGTACAGCGTTATACCGTACGTAAGCAGCTACCGGCATCCATCCACACCGTCCAGGGGACCACCCCCTGACACCTTTGCAGCTGTCCGCAATCCATCCTGTGCGAGCCCCGGACATGGCAAGAAGTACGACTGGCTCATCTGATGCGTACATAGGATGCGGCGTGGGGGCATGGCTGAGTCATGCTCATGGGTCTGAGCAGGGTCAGGAGCCAAAAGGGTTCAAGCGGGCCCAGTGCACAAATGAGGGGAGGTGACAGGGGTCCACCGGTCCACAGCAAGGGGAGTCCTTCTAGGTACAGGTAAGTCGTACTGCCAACCTGCCTTGTTGTGGAGGGAACCACTGTGCCTACACTGACCTGTCACGGTTGTTGTTGTATAAAGCCTAAGTGATCCTCGTGTCGCCCTCGCAACATTTTGCAACGGTGAAGTGCGCGGCAAGACCTTTCCCGAGCGCGCCTCGCCAACACAACCATTTCATACAGACAGTCACGTGCAGTACAACAAACACGTTAGGTGAGATTCGCACTGCGCGATTGGAACTTGTTCCCGCGCAACTTGCCAAAGCTGCCTTGACAGCGCCCTTTCAAGTAATGGTGCATTAAATATGAGCCTGATGTGCAAGGCATAAGTACTTGCCCTGTGCGAGCTCAAACATATCGCGTGCCCGAGAGCCTTTGGCAGGGGGCTCAGGCTGGTCGTGGGCTCCGTGCCTTACATGCCATGTTGCCCTCCACCCACCTCGCAGATTTCTGAACGGATTGGGCAATGAACGCTTGAACGCTTGTCCGCTTGTCCGCGTTGGCACCAAGAATCCAACAACTAGCGCCCCGACGGGCAGCCATGGCGACCACCACCAGCTGCAAGCCCTTGCCCCACCTTCCCCCCGAACTCCGCCTCCACATCATCTCCCTGCTGCCCCCCAACGAGGTAGCCCTCAGCGGCCGCCTCGCCTGCAAGGACGCCGCGCAGCACTTCAGCCAGCCGCCCCAGCGCACCGCCTGCCCCAGCCAGCCGCTACCGGGCCACGCCGCCACCGCCCCGTGGTGCGTGGAGGGCGCGCAGGCCGCACTGCGGGAGCTGCCCTTCTTCCGCAAGCTGCTGCTGCTCAGCAGGGCGGCCGGCAGCGGCTGCGAGGCCAACGTGGAGCTCGCGTGGCAGCTGCTGCAGCCGCACGTGGTCCCAGAGCTGCTACAAACAGACCACTATTGGGAACTTTTGCGAGGGCACAGGACGACGATTGCACGCCTGTCCAGCTCGGTCGAGGTGTTCTGCTTCTTCTCTCGTTACACCATAAATGACGTGGGGTCCGCGGCCGTGGCGGCCGGTGCAGTCCACCTGCTGCCCTTCCTGGAGCAGCGCTGCCCGGGGCTGCTGGACCTGCAGGGCGCCCTGATCACGGCAGCGCAGCACGGCAACCTGGCGGGGTTGAAGGGCACGTGGGAGCTGCTCCAGCAGCGGCTGGTCGGGAGCCTCGAGCCGACGCACCTTGACGTGGAGGACAGGGGATCGCGCTGGTACCGTCAAGAGTGGAACGACAGCCTGCACGACTTCTGGGTGTGGCTGCTGGGTGCAGCTGTGCGGTCCTCCACCCCTGACGCCCTGGCCAAGATGGAGTGGGTAATGGACACCGGCCGCCTGCAGGAGATGGGCTACCAGCCGAGGTACCACGCGGATGATGCGCTGATGCACGTGTGCGGGGCGGCCGTGTCCACGGGCGACATGACCCGGGTGCGGTGGCTGCGCGAGCGCGAGTGCCCCGGGTGGGAATACCATGCCCCGAACACAATCCTCACGCACGAGTGCACGGTCCCGAAGACGGTTATGGAGCACGCAGACCTGGCCTTTATCCAGCAAATGGGGGTTGTCCAGCGGATGGAGGAGGACAGAGAGGCCGAGGAGCGGGGCGGGGATGTGGACCCGGACGGTTATGGGCCGGGGTACTGGCCAGGGCCGCGCTTGCCGCTCCTGCCACCAGCGGACGCGGAAGCCTGGCGCACCCCTGTGTGCGCCGTGGCAGCTGCCGTTTCGGACCGTGAGAGCGTGGCCAAGCTGCAGTGGCTGGCGGACCGGGGGGCGACGCTGCAGGAAGCGGATGACGCAGATCCAATCAACGCTGCGGCGTGCAAGGGTAACCTGGAGGCGGTGCAGTTTCTCATTGAGCACCAGCGCGCGCGGAACGGGCCAGGGCAGGGGGAGCAGCTCGCCGCGCAGGTGGCTCATGGTCTTGCATTGGCAGTGAGGTCAGGCAGCATCCCCCTTGCGTCGTGGCTGCGGCAGCAGGGGGCTCCCCTGGAGGAGACGTTCTTTATGACAGCTGCCCGCCAGGGGGACGTGCCCATCGTGCGGTGGCTGCTGGAGGCCGGCTGCCCCCGGGGGGCTGGCACCCTGGGCCAGGTTGCGGGCGTGTGGCCCATTGGGTGCACCGCTGACGGCGAGCGGCTGTTGGAGGCGGTGCGGCTGCTGGCGACGGCGGGGTGGCCGGCGGGGGGAGAAGGGGAGGAGGTAGGAGGGCACCCGTTGGTGCTGGCGGCGTACGGAGGTCAGCCGTACTCCGTGTGGTGTGCGCTGCGGGAGCTGCTGCCCGCTGGTGCACGGGAGGTGCCCCGGGGGGCCGCGACCTGGGCTGCTCATGCAGGCTCCCAGGCGACGCTGGAGGCCCTGGCGGGGCTAGGACTATTAGAGGGGGTAGGGGTGGAGGAGGCAGCTGACATGCACGCCAACGCGGCTGCGAACGGCGACCGGGGCACGGTAGAGTGCCTGCTGCGGCTGGGGGTGCCGCTGGGCGAGGGGGCTCTGGCGGCGGCTGTGCGGAGGGCGGCGCCCCTGCCTCCTCTGCGTTGGCTGGAGGGCCAGGGGGCGGCCATGACGGCTGTTGAGGCGCAGGGGCTGCTGGCGGGCATGAACGCATTGGCGATGGACATCGGCATTAGCGGCCAGGCGCGGGCGGACCTGGAGGCGTGGCTGCGGGGGTGGCTGGGAGGTGGAGGGGCGGCAGGTGGCGGCGAGGGAGGGCAGGTGGCAGGGGGCAATGAGGGTGCCGGTAGCTGAGGCATGTACCAGGGAGCATAGTCCGCATTGTTTGCGGACGCTAGACTGTTCAGTCCGCAGGTCACGCTATGCTGAACTACTCTAGGGTGCTTGTGCGGGGCATTGCGGCCTTTGCTGGTGGCGTTACGCAGCCAGGATAGGTTGCCTTTGAACCTTAGCTTGATTGTTGCCGCATGGCGGCCACTGTCCCGGCTCAAAGTGGTTGCCCTGTGACCCGGCTCAAAGTGGTTGTCCTAACATACCGAACGTACTTTACTGAGGGGAAGGGCACCACGTGTCAGCATCGAAGTGTATACTGCCCTGGGCCGCTTTGGGCTAAGCCAATGCATGCAGCGGTGTACCAGATTTGCAGTGCAACACATTCCGGGCGGGGCCGCTTTGGGCTAAGCCAATGCCTGCAGCGGTGTACCAGATTTGCAGTGCAACACATTCCGGGCGAGTGTATGGTACAGTTTTGGTGGGCAGTACATGGGCCGAGCTGCAAGGGCTGCCTTGACCGGTCATGCATGCAATCGCTGCCGTGTCGCTATTCGGGACCAGTCTCGATTGTGTGGCCACACCCATTGTGTTGTGAACACAAAAGTGCCAAACGGAAGCGTTTCAGCTAGGTCGTGTCGCAGTGCCCCTAGGTGTGACGCTGCGTGGCAGGCGACAGGGTGTCATGACAGGCTGTGACGAAGGCGGCGTGCTGCAGGTGCTTGTGCATCATGGCCGTGTGCGACGTCCAAGGGGCCCCGTTGCGTGGCGTGCAGACGGCTTCGTTCCGTGAAACGCGTCATGCGGCTCCGTGGGGGTACGCGTGAAAGGCGAGGAAATCGTGTAAAGCGGCTCTGTGGGGGCACGAGACTGGAAGCCCCACTACAAACAGTACGACCGTCCAGGGGTTCCTTCGGTGGTGTGGTCGTTTCAGGACAATGGGCTGCATGGGCGGGGCAAGCACGCTTTCCCTGCCTGCCGTCTTGCAGGGCAGGGCGACTGACAACATCCATACTTCTTCCCGCGAAACACATTTTTGGCATTTTACGTTACAATCCAGGTGGTGTGGCCACATGATCCTTACTGGTCCCGACCACACCTATCAGGAAAGGCGAATCAACGGAGTCGTATAATGTGAATAGCACTGTTCATGTATGAGCGCACTGCAGCACTCAAGGTAGTGTCAACTCTTGTACTAGTGTATTATCACCTCCCAGCCTCTACTGTACATAGTGCCATAGTGTGCCTCCTAAGCCAACT
>VFQN01002147.1_pt1 | contig 31258 bp, 18 predicted proteins | sample 3512371 | NCBI WGS metagenome assembly VFQN01 (sample SAMN10412370, study PRJNA504923) | tailings metagenome | isolation source: Replicate 2 from Balatoc abandoned mine | place: Philippines: Itogon, Benguet | collected 2017-08-28 | reverse complement strand
AATATTGGTAGGAGTCAAACTCTTCCTCTAAATACATCATCGGACATGATTTCTTAGAACCAAACATAAATTAAATAGTGTTACTGATTTTACAAGATGACAAATATTACCTGTATACCACTGCATGATCCAACTGTGATTATGGTCGATTGTCAAGTTCAGACTTTTCAGGATACATCTGAAGCAAGCGATAAATTAATGAAGCTTCAATCAATAGCAGTCGCAGTTCCAAAATTACTTCCTGCTGCGACAAACGACGAAAGTAGCACACAAAGCACCTTTACTGTAGCTGCTTCCTCTGTTACCCCACTAACAAACTCAGATACAGTGGTTGCAGATATTGAAAGTGGAGAACTAATCGATATGAGTGATGAGTATTCGTATGAAAGGCAGATAAAGGTTGTTTTCTGGGTGATTGTAATTTCCTTTTTCGTTGTAGGAGGTGCAGTGGGTGTGATGGTGGCTTTTGTTGTGTCTGTTCCTAAGTGAGATTTGATATTCTTCTTGTGTGACTTTTTCCCTCATATGAATTTCTTTTGTGTGGTTTATACCTGAAAGCTTTTACTGACTATTGATACTTTGTTAGACACGAAAAATAGGATTAAATGTTTCCATATTGTAACTTTGTAAGTATAAACTCATTTCCACATGGCCATGACATGATATTCCTTCACTAATTAATGATATTCCTTCTCGACTCAAGTAATCCTCAATTAGAACCTTCTGCGATTCCTCTTCCCCCGAGAAACTGGAAAAGGGAGTCTAAATGAAATGAAATAGGGGAGTTAATGACAAGTATATACGATTTTGTTGCGGTTACTTATACTGCTCGCGAAAGCTAAGCCTTCTAAATGAATTGGAAACCGTCTTGGATTCTGTGCAGTTGGAAGATCCATTTTTTCGTGGCGCTCTCTAGATTTGATCAACCATCCGCCCTCTGCATGAAAGAGAAAATAACGAATTCAAACTGGCAGATTTTCCTTTCATGCAGAGGGCAGGGCCGATCAAATCTGGAGAGTGCCACGAAAAAATGCATCCTCCAACTGCAGAGAATATAACTCTTCCACGTTTAATCTCAGAGATGAATAAAATCCCTACATCAACATTTTACTTCTGATATTTAATAACATATTTCTTTAACCTATGAATCTGACTAAACTAAATACTCCTTATCTTTACGCCTTTCCAATTTACTCAAAACAATTATCAGGGAATTTAACTTAAATCTCATGTTACATCGCATAATGCGAATTTGGCATCTGAATCTTGGTATGGCTGCTGTAGTAATATTTGTTAGGCAATAATGCACGATTTGGTGCACTCATGCTCTTATGTGGACACATTTTTAGAAATAAATGGCGAACAGTTCAATACCATCTAATATCACTTGTGAAGATCAAGTATTTGATTTAGATTTCCATCCAACATCATCAATCCTTGCTGCTGGTTTAATTACTGGTAAAGTTGAACTTTGGGATTATACAACCCATAAAAATACTCGACAATCTTCTCTTCCAATTCACTCACAATCATGCCGTGCTCTTGCATTTAATCCAAGTGGAAATCGATTATTTACAATTTCATCTGACCTTTCATGGAAAATAGTAGATCCTACTACAGGAAATATTATTCAAACAAAGAAATCAGCACATAAACATGCAATCAATAAGCTAATAGTTCTTAACGAACAATTATTCGTCACTGGTGATGATAATGGTGTCGTCAAGCTATGGGATAGTAGAATTCATCCTAATTACCTTGATACAATGACATGGGATGCTCATTCTGACTATATTACAGATTTTGATTATGCTGAAGATCAATATACCGTCCTATCCACTGGCGGTGATGCAACTTTATGTGTTTATGATATACGTAATCAACAACATTTTTATAAATCAGATGATCAAGAATCAGAATTACATTGTTTGAAAATCATGAAAAATGGTCGTAGAGTCTATTGTGGTAGTCAAGAAGGACCAATAGTTATCTTTAAATGGGATGAATGGGCTGATTGTAATGATCGATTTATTGATCATACTGATGGTGTAGAATGTATGATTAAAGTGGATGAATTAACGATGATTACAGGATCAATTGATTCATCGATTCGTTTGGTGTCACTTCAACCAAAGCATAAGATTGAAGGAGTGATAGGGGACTTAGGAGGAATGTCTGTGGAAGGATTAAAATTACAAAGAGAGAGATCTTTATTAGCTAGTCTTGCGAATGATGAAGTCATTCGATTTTGGGATGTTAGCGAGATCTTAGACAATGATAATGATGGTGAAGGTGATGATGCTGCGTCGTCGTCCTCTGACATTAGACATCAAGACTCTTTATCTGAGGGTGAGGATGAAGGAAATTCTGATGATTGCAGTAATAGCGGTGATGACAATGATGATAATGATGTTGAGAATCCTGTTAATATTGCTGGGAGTGAAGAGGACGAGGAGGAAGAAGAAGGTGATGAAGAGAGAAATGAAGTAGAGGAAGCAGAAGAAGAGAGTGAAAATGAAAGCAATGTACCCGATGATAAGAGTGATGATGATAAAGACAGTGATGAAGATAGTGATGAAGACAGCGAAGATAGCGATCGAAGACCTAAGAAGAGAATAAAGACTGCTAGAGAAAAGTTTTATGCAGATATGTAATTTTTGGGCAATTTAATCTTACAAATTATAAATCATAATAATGATTCCTTTTTTTCTCTATATTTCGATCAGAACATTTTGGTTTTAATACGCTTTCATGATCAGAACTTAGTCTGTGTATATGCATATATATGGGAATATATGCATATATGGGGATCACCTAGATTTGTGTAATTGGGCGATTGTTCGATCATCTCTTTCCCATTCTCTTTTCATCTTCAAGCATTAGTCACAGCTTTGAATAAGTCAACGTTCACGATGCCACAGTTCTATTTAAAGGTGAAGGCTGATTTGGAAAATATTAAGTCTCTTACCCCCAGTGTTGGAAATTTGTGGAAGTTAGACATTCAAACACCAGGTGGTAAGTTATTTGTTAATCCGCTAACATCGTGAGCTTGTTCAAGCGATATTTTAGGTGGGGAAGTGCGAAATGGAATCACTATTAGTTCAGACGATGTATATCCACTTGAAGGTTCAAGAGGAGAAGCAAACTTTGTGATCAAATGGCCTTATGCTACTGATCAATCCTATATCAAGATCCTCACGAATAACCGTGGTGTAAAACCTTCTTACACCGCTGATGACTCAGGAAACTATGTAACAATTCTCGGATTAGAGTGTCGTAATATTGAACCAACTGCTTGGCATCCTTCCTTCGACTTCGTCATCGAATCTTCTGAGGGAACAACCTTCGACAAAGTTGATTTAAGTGATCGTGATTGGGCAGATTATGATGAAGAAAATGATTTATCAGTAAGCATTACTAATTTGGAATATAAAATTGAATCATCTCCATAAATATATATCTGAAAAGAGGAGGCAATAGGTGTCGTGTCATTCATGTAGTTCAATCCAATCCTCTTTGTGTAAATAACTTCTTCCTCTCTTTTGAAACCTTTACTAGCAAGGAAAGACCCAAATAAGGGTGACATATTGAGAATTATTTATAGATTAGATTGATAATAAAGCTTTGGTCGAATAACTTCCTTCATCAGCTGTCTTATATCTATACATCCTGCTAACTTCATAGCTAGGACTAACTCCTCCTGTAGCAATGATAATACATCAAACAATCCATCCTCTCCATCGTAAGATAATCCCCATAATACTGGTCGACCTAGAAAGACTGCATTGGCGCCTAACGCTAGAGCTTTCAGCACATCTGTGCCTCTTGTGATGCCTCCATCTACATACACCTCCAACCTTCCTCTCACAGCTGCTGCAATACCTGGCAGTGCTTCGATCGTGGCAGGAGTAGTATCAAGTTGTCGCGCTCCATGATTTGAAATCCAAATTGCATCAACAGGATAATCTAATGCTTTCACTGCATCTTCAGGGGTGATAATTCCTTTCAAGACAATCTTAAGACTTGTATTCGCCCTAATCCAATGAATCGTTTCATCCCATGTCAATGCATCATTTATTAAAAGTGCAAAATAATTGGAAACAGCAGAATTCCCACCTCCATTGTTTGTTGTCGTTGTAGCTAATGTTGGCTTAGAGTCCATTGTTAATGAGTCTTCTCTGTTATTATTTTGATGATTATTATAGTATTTAGAGAAGTTTTCTAATGATAAATGACTTGGTAAAGAGAAATGATTTCGTAAATCAGGTTCTCTCCGTCCTAACATTGGAGTATCAACAGTTAAGACGATTGCTTGATATCCACTGGCTTCAGCTCTTCGTATGAGATCTTTAGTGATTTCTTGGTTTTTATAGGAATACAGCTGAAACCAATAATTCCCATGTCCCTCAATAGGAGCTGCAATCACATCCTCCAATGATGTAGTAGAAAGGGAGGAAAGAGTCATGACAGTGCCAAATCTTGCAGTGGCACGAGAAGTTGCTAATTCACCATCAGAGTGTGTCATCCTCTGCATGGCGGACGGAGCAATACAAATAGGTGAAGGAACTTCCTTTCCTAAGATACTGGTCTTGGTGGATATTCTTGAAACATCAATTAATACTCTTGGTAAGATTGTCAATCTACTGAAAGCTGCACGATTTTCTCGCAGTGTAATCATATCATTTGCACCAGAATGATAATAATCACGCACTTTCTTCGAGAGATTATCTTGTAAATATTTCTCATACTCATGAAGATTGAGTAATCGATCCTTCTTCTCTCTCCTTTCCCTCATCTTTGATTCGTTCATCTTCATTCATCATCTATAATAATCTCCTCTAACAAGAGGAGAAAGGGAAGTGCAAATTTATGAAAACCTGTTTCATATGAACGAAGGAGATGAACGTCATTTATTATGAATGAATGATGAAATCTTTGATTTGGTTCTTACTTCTTGTTCAATGTGTTGTTAGCTGGAAGCAAAGACTGCTTTCCTTGACTTTACTGCAATCTCTTTCAAGCTTTCCTTCATCTTCTTTCTCGCTTGTAACTCCAACTTTCTTTGGTCCATCTCAACCAGCATATGCCGCAGAGATCCCAAGCAGATTGAAGATGGACGATGTTTCATATGGAGTAGGGAAGGGTATAAAACTCCCGTCTGGTGTTAGCTTCTTCGATGCTGTTGAAGGAGACAAGAATGGAGCTGAAGCTCAAGAAGGGAAAACTGTTCAGTTCTTATGGGTACTGAGAAAGGCAAATGGTTATTTTGTCACTTCTTCAAAGGTTGAAAGCACAATACCTGATCAAGATGAAGCTTTCATCTATAAAGTGGGGAATACAAGGAAGGTAATCGCTGGCTTGGACGAGGGAATCAGAGGGATGAAGGTTAATGGGGTTCGAAGAATCATAGTTCCAATAAGTTCGGCTTATACGCAAGGTGTAGATGATACAAGTCCTGGACCAATACCAAAAGATTATGGTCCAAGAAGACAGATTCTAACAACAACAGAGAGAAATAATCCGAATGATTATTGGGTATTTGAAGTGAAACTATTAAAAGTCAGAGAAACTTGAAAAATATAAGAAATATACAATGAATTACCTTCAATATCATGAGATTGAATCGTACGTAATAATAACTATACAGGGTTTTATTTATATTACAGAATAGTTATGAAAGAGATCAAAGAAAAATCAATAAAAAACTAACAATAGATTGAATTATCTTGTACGCCACAACACAAACATAGAAAATACTTTCAACAAAGAAAATAGATTTATGACATATCTTTAAAATACCCTGACTGAGGAATGTATACATCATAATGACTTCCTGAATATTGCACATGAACCTTCGGTGCACTCTCATTCCCTGTGTTATTAATAATAGAATGAGCATTCGACTCATTAGGAAGGTGAACAATAATCTGAACACCAAGAATAGAACTAAGCACTCCTAACTCCACATTACCACCCCACATTCCATTGGATTGAATCAAATCACAATACAATGACACTCCATAATCACGAAGATTTACACAAATTTGATCATCTAATGCATCTAAGGCAGCTTCATTGAAGATTCCTTTTCTCTGTCTAGCAGCAGATTGAATCATATCTAAGAACGCTCCCTCAGGGATACCATGAAACTCTTCATCACGAATTAATAGAAGAATTTGAACAACTAAAGGATCAACGTGCTGATCTAAATGAGATTGAATTTCTTCAGATAGTCTCATCCGAATAGACTCTGTGTTGAAGGTTTGTCCTAGACGATGAAATCTAGCACCTGTCAGGACAGCATTAAACATACAATTACCATCACCACGAATCTGATGTAATCTATAATTTTTACCATCAATTATAAGGGGTTGAGCAATTTTCTTTAATCTTTTTGCTCTTTCAATAATCTTGGTTTGAGATGCTTTCATCTCTGATTGTTTCTCATATTCTGCTTTAATCTTTTGTAGATAACTTGCTTTTTGACTTAACAGTGCCTCGTACTCGAATTGTACTGAATTAAATCGTTGCTGAAGACCTTGTAGAACCGGATCTTCAATTGTTTGTGTATGGATTCTTTTATTCTTTGTTATGGTAGGTGATGGAATCGTGAAATACATCCTAGATGCTTCCAATGCTTCTAAAAAATGTGGATAATCATCTTGATTACAAAGACCTTGAAATAAAAGTTGGATATCTTGGTTATCATCAAATTTTCTTAAATCTGTGACAGAATTGATCCCAACAACCTCTAAACAATACTTGATCTCATAAGGTAGTCTAACTCCATCCATTAAAAAAATAGAAAGTCAATGATTCAAATAACCTCACCTAAAGTAATAAACCCATTCACACAATGTATTCTCACTTGATGAAGGATAAGGCTCAAAAAATGATGTCATGTTTCTATTTATTTGTGATGTCGTTCGATTGAATTAGGACAATGCAGGAAATTAAGGACGAACGACAATTCACCTTCTTCTGTTTCCGTAATTTTCCCCCTCAAACGATTAATCACGGAGATCCTTGGAACTAGGGATGTGATGATTGTGTTACTCTTATTACAGATTCAAAGAAAATGAATGAGAAAAGGAAAAAGAAGGAAGAAGTAAAATAGTTAGATTCATGTAAGAAACATCACTACTTTCTGTATTACCTTTGACTAAACTACAATGACAAACTCTTGAAGGAATAGATTCCGATACAATTGATTACGATATCATCAACTCTTTATGAGAAGTAATGAGCAGCACCAGCACCTTGAAGATCTGATAATTGCTCACTACTGAACTTTAATTGAAATTCTTCCCAACGATCCTGATGAGTTCTTTTAAATAATTGTACTGCTTTTGCAATGATTGATTTCAGAACATCTGAATAATGAGAATGGCGTAGGAAGGAGGCAATTAAGTTTGGCATGTAATCAGGAAGATCATAAGACAGGGTGAGAATCACACATGACATCATCTGAATCGTTGTGATATATTGTTGATCAGGCTTAGTCACTGCACTATCACCAGATTTAGCTTGCTTTCTTCTTTGTTTCTCTCTACAAATACAAAATTTCAGAAAAAAAAAATTAAGAGACAACAAAGATCATGTCACTCACCTTGCAGCCAATGTCTCACTATTCCTTGTATAAGATTCCGCGATCACTTTCATCTCTTGTGGTGTTTTAAACGTTAAATAAGCTATCATACCAATGGATGAAACATCACGAACATTTAATTGAATATCATTTAATCCTTTTGTAAATAAATCTTTCATTAATTTTCTTTCTTTATCATTTAATACAAACCAATTATTCACCATTAATGTTACACTTAATTTCACTAATATTTCTTTAATTTTCCATGAAGAAGTATATTGATCATATAAAGAGAAAATCTGTTCAATCCATTTTGTTGATAAACGAGTATTGGACCCAGAATATTGTGGAAGTGATGCAACAACATCGATGTAAGAGTTGGCGATGTAAAGAAGGGAATCAGCAGAGTTTCTTGCTACCTCAGCTTCGGAGAAGATAACACCTTGGAGTAAGGCCGGGAATAAAGACAAGAGAATCTCACCAACACGAATGATTGGAATACGTTGCGCGAATTTAGGTACAATATGTAAAATCGTATCAATGGTATTCTTGAGGACAATGTTTTTACCACTATTCGCAGTATTCACTGCTACAGACTTCTCTCCTTCCGTATTCTCGACATCCTCGACTTGCATCTTCGAATCATCAGGTAATTCAACCACTTGTTTCACTTCAGAAGTAATTTTATCAAATAATTGACCTACAATAATTTGATTATTTGAATTATTAATGTTAGCAAAATGATCAGTAATTGTCGTAAATATTGATGCAATCTCGATACGGGAGGTTCGGTAAGCGATAATCACTTGATTATCAGCCTGAAGGAATGTTTGAATCACTTCATTGGCGACGATAAAGGTATTTTCACGCTTGAAGGAGCGTGCAACACAATCAGCATTCAGAATAGCGATAACAAACATCAAAGTCTTTCCTTGTTTGTTGAAACCTTCGTCTAAAACGTGTGTATTTGGTGTGCCGCTCACACCTTCCTCGCTAACAATATTGATGGAAGGAGCTGTCTTCAATGTGGAATTAAATTGATCTAAAATGTGACGTTGAATCACACCCAACTCAGGGAAAGGTTTCCCCTCTAAAGCAAAGAAAAGTCCCTCTTCCCAATCTCGACAGTAATCCATCGATAATGGCTCAATCGTCTCTAATAAATAGGTTAAGAATACTTTCTCTAACTCTTGATTAACCTGAGGCTCAGTAGTGTCATAAAGTGCGCGTAATAGACCACTAAAGAACTCTGCTGCTAAGCAATTCACTGCACGCTTCTCTGATTCACTGGTTGTTGGAATACCTTTCGTCAACTCTAGAAATTGTCGAATAGATTCTTCTGAAGTAATATCAATAAACTTTGCTTTTGCCAAAGAATAAAACGAAGCAACATTTTCACGACGAAAGTAAATTGAGCAAAGGTTATGTTCATATCCCTTAGAGGTGAAAGTACGTGTCTTCACAATACGAAGGAATTCTCCTGCGCCAATAATAGCATCAATTCCTGCGGACCATTGCGCATTCTCCTCAGAACCAGAAATCGGATGGCATCGAGCCAATCCCAACAATAAGTTTTGCCACTTTCCTTTGTTTTCCACAGGGTTAAATCCTTCTTTCACTGTACGATACCACTCCGCAGAAGAGACTGCGGCGAAGTCACGCTGAGAGGCAACAAAGGAAACTTCACTAATACGGGCAAACAATGCCTCTCCAAGATGCTGCGTTGGAAGGCCATGTCCTTGAGATAAAAAGCGAATAGTTAATTGCCAAATATTCTTCATATTTGCATCTCTTAGATCAACGTTCTGGTTTGACAACGCGAGAGAGGAACTCACGAAATGAAGTAAAATATAACCCAGGAAAGTATCAAACCGCAAACCCCCGGCAACTGATTGATTCGAGCCATTACCCTCTTCTCCACTTCCTTCCGTCGTAGAAGAAGAGGAGTTATTGAAGTATGCGAGCAAAGATGGGAATATAGTGCTGTGAAAGACTTCCAAATCTTTAACTGAGTGACTCCAACTCGAGGCGTACTTGCCCATCGCATCTGTTAATGACAACATAACCTTTTCACGCTTGTCTAAATCAGTAATATTAGCTGCAGATTGCTGAATAGCGACCAACGAATTAAAGAAGAGCGACTTTAACTCAATAGATCCTGCCACTCTTTTCATCACACTATGTTGCTTCATCGTCACAAGAGTCGATGCAGTTTGATAGTACGTGGCGTTAGGTAAAGCAAGTAACTGTAAAGTTGATTCAATAATCTTCACAAGTTTGTGGCCTAAATGTGACGAAATCTTCTCAAAGATCTTTCTTGCCTGGGGTCTAATCGAGTCATACTCATGTCGAGCCAAGGACATTAGATGATTGATCGACTGAATAGCTGGGTCATTTGCATCATTTGCATCAACAAAGATGCGAACAGCAGCGTGAGATAATTCGCTGGCACGAATTGAATGCTGTAACCAGATTTTAAAAATAATGTAAGTTGTATTAAAATCATGAAATTTCCAATAATTCACGTCGCCTAAAGCGGCAGTAGCATTTCCTCCCAATGTTTGCAAGGACTTGTAAACAGTTCTTACGAGCATCGATGCATTTTGGAATTTTTGGAATTTTAACCATTTTCGAACACCGTCATGATCTTTTAAAGCTGCAGTACGACGAGTAAGTGTAAACATCAAACTTTTCATCCATTGTTTTGCGATGTAATCATTATCACGCAAACCACGATAAACTGGATGCTCCTTCCATTCTTCCAACTTCTCGTGAATTTGATTCAGAAGAACTAAGATTTCACGACGATAAGACAAAAGATAATGACGATCCTCCTGGGATAGCTGTTTCATAATTGCTTGTCGGCCTGTGGACATAATTGCTTCATCATGATCAGCAGAAGAAGAAGTTGGGGACGCAATATCACCCGTAATATCAGCTAAACCTCGAACAACCTTGACAAACAATAAGAGATTATTCGATAAAATCTCCTCGCAACGTTTAAATGACAGCTTTGTCTGTGCATCTACATCGTTAGACAAGCTCAACACAGAGAAGATTTCATCTCGAGCTTGATTGGTAATTTCTCGAAGAATAGCAACAGTTGGGGTCAAACTCTCTGCTGTTGGGACATTCCAAATAATCTCTTGTTTAGTTGGAAGATTAGGCTCCCCAAGAAGATGTGTCGCTCGATAAACAGGTAGAACATCAACTGGAAAGATCGCGGTCGATCCTTTGAAAAAGTCCTTCAACAACTTGCAGTATGATTTCCGAACTTTGGCATCTTCATGGTGCAAAAACCATTTATCATCAATGATAGGTTTAACAGCAGAAATATTTTGAACAATATGAGGTGTTTTAGTTGTTCGGAAGCAAGCACCAGCTAAAACTAATCGAAATCTTAATTTTTCGGCGGATGCAATATGTTGAGTGACTTCTTTGTCTAAAATACGTTCTAAAAGTAAACTCAAGCGGGATGCATCATTGGTGGCTATGGCTTCAACAAGTTTACCACTGACTTTGAACGCTGTCAATGGCGCTGATTGAAGGACATAGTTTAATATCTTATCTTCCAACTCGTAAAGAAGTTTGTTTCCATCTTGTGAAGAATTACACATTAAAGATTGGAAAACAAAACCAACACACTGTGAGATGGAAGAAACCATCGGCGATTCCTTAGTTCCTTTCACTTTCTGTTCCAGACCATCAATCACTGTGAAAATTTTGTCAAAGAAAGCAGGAAGCCATTCATCAGTGATGTAAGTCGATAGACACTCAAGTTGGGTCTCAAAGTCACCTTCACTGATAACCGTGCCTTTAGTTCGAAGTGCGACACCATTTCCATCTTTCACATCGAGAAGATCAGTGTATTGGCCAACATGTCCTCTCTTTAATTGAATCTTAGATTGAATAGGAACCCAAGCAAAAATGTTTGTGAACAACTCCAAGGTAATCACTGTCTTCTTTGGATCGCTTGCATCAACACCAGGTAAAGACAATCTTAAGATGTCAGGGAGGTATTGTAAAGCAATGGGATTTGGATAAAGCATGGTGCGGATACTACTTCCTAAAGCATTTAAAGCAGCTAAAGTTCTTTGAGGTTGTGTCACAGACTTTGGTTCAAGAGCATCAACTAAGAAAGGAACAATTAAATGAATAAAGTTTGAATTTAAACTCATTAATTGATTTAAACAAACAACATAAACTCTTTGAACAACAAAATTCTTTGAGTTCACATTTTCTAATGAAATTAATAAGATCAGACTTTGTAAATACTGTAATGTATTCCAAATAACTGCATCAATTTCATTATCTTTGTGTTCCTTATTTGAAATCTTATGAGCAATTCTTTCACCAAGATATTTACTAATACTTGTAACAAATACCTCAACAAAACGAGCGAGAAATAAAAGATGATTATTACCACTTGATGGGTGTAATAATGGTCGAATTGCTTGGAAAAATTGACATAAATCATTAATGGAACCTTTAACAGTAACATTAGCATCTTCTGTAATGCCAGGGATCTTTAAATTTAAATTTTTCATATTTTCTATTAATAAATTAGGTGGTGTTAATGAAATTTGTCCAGCAGTTACAGTTTTATCATCTGATAAAATACATGTAAATAATATTTTACTTAATTTTGAGATCATTTTTGAATTAATATCTTTAAACTGTTGTAGAATAACTTGATAAAATGTTGGGAAACCTTTTGGCCATGAATTCGAATTCACCTTTGCCACACCAGCAAGATTCGGAATTCCTAAGATGTCACGTGCTTTCGTTAGTAAGAAAGGTAATACTGTTGACCATTGGAAAGTTTTGGAATGTTTGCGGGCACGTGCAATGACCATTAACCAACAGCAATCCCAAATACCATTGTGATCAATGGTTCCCCAAATTTCGAACCATTTCGGTAAATAAGAATCATAATCAGCAAAGTCAGTTGGAAGACATAAAAGTAAGGCCAGAAGACCTTCCACAGCAGTAGGGACACGTAAATCAGACAATTTTTCAATTGCATAATCTAAGAGGGTTCCTTGCATTCCTTGATCAGCGTAACGTTCATTTGTTTGGTATGGGTTGAAGTACTGGCGGGTCGAAAACATAAAGAGAGAAACTGCTTTCAAATGCTCTAATAATACATTATGAGAGGCTGAAGTATCGTATCTTTTCTCTCGATGCAACAAAGAGAGAAGGTACGACCAATGAAAGTGCCAATCCATAGAGATATTGATCTTGCTCCAATGCTTCCGCAAGACATGTTTGCCTGATTGCAAGATCTTCGTCTTCATTGGGACAGTAACACGCTCTTCAAGCTCGTAAAGGGCGAGATACACTTTGGCAATACGAAGACGGAGTTCATCCTAAGAAATAAGCATAAGGACAGATGTTAGGAGAGAAGTAACACTTACCGAGAAATGGTATTTTAGAGTGCGATGATGCTTGATCAATCTTGCACATTTACCAAATAACAAAGGAGTAACCTCTTCAGTCGTTTGCAAGACACCTTCTAACTTCTCAAGAGCACCATTAATCCGTTGCACTGATTGTTCTTCATCACGAGGAATTCCTTCCCATTCCACATCAGGCAATAACTGATTACTATAATGAACAAGCGAAGTTGTCATGATGTTAGAGTAGAATCGATTAATAAGTAGATCTAATAAAGGATTCAGATCGAGATGATAGTTGACGTTGTGATGAGAAGAGGTGATGAGATCGATAGATCGGTTAAGATTTTCGCAGACTCTTGCAATTCATCAGAAAAGTTATTTTTTCAGAAAATCTAAATTTTAGAGTTTTAATGAAGCGAAATACTCGACTTAAAGTTTGCTGTTCCACCTTTTTGCACGAATCAGATGTAAGTTAAGTTAGGGTAGTTCAATGAATGACAACAGAAAAAGATGAGAACAACAAAGAAAATTCAATTCTAACTTTCTCGTTTTGTTTTTCAAAGTGGGATGAAGATGTAGTATATTATTGACAATACCAATTACCTTGGTTAATTCTTGATAGTACTGCAGTTGAATGCACTGTATCACCACAATATCTCCCCGTTCTAAAAGGAGAATCTGGGAATAATGAATAAATTCCTGAATATCGACTAAATGAGCTTGTGGGGGCATTTTTATCACCAAAGGTTTGAGATATAACTAAATTACTCAGGCTTAACATAAACCAGTAAACTGTGGTTAACTCATAGCATTCGCTGGATTGGTCTAAATCAATATGGCAACCTTGAGGAGAGATAATCGTAGGAAAATGATTGGCGAATTGTTTCATTTGATATTCTGCCATAAGGTTATCAGCGGTAACATACACCAACGTGTGATTGCTGACGTATACCGATTCCCCCTCTTCTGAGGCTATGTCATCATCATGGTCAGCATACCGAAAGAACCCATTCGGATCTACTTCGAATCGTCGTCTGGAAGATTTGCGATCTAATAAGAATTCAGCAAATGAATAAAAAAGGGGGAAATAGAAATAGTCTTACTTCGAGCCTCTAAAAGATTTTTACGATGTTGAATCATATGATTCACACACATGCCTAAAGTCTTTGGATTACCTCCATTTAAGTAATAGGATCTCTTCGCGGTCGTTGGATCAGTGGTGTAGGGAACAAATTCATCCATCTTCTCGTCCTCATCGTCGTAAATGCAGCCAGTTCGATGATATCCATCAGTATTCAGTAATAAATTACGATAACTCCAATAATCACCACATCGCATATGTAATCCAATTTGAAAAGGTGGATTCGGTTGCAACGTGTAAGAAAGAACAGAAGATGATGACTCTGAATCATCGTCGCTTTTAGAGCTCGAATCATCCGACAAGGCTACAGAGTCATCATTAGCTTTGGAAGATGATAGTAAAGTTGAATTAATCAAAACATTTAAAGAAATAAAATCTTTTAACTTTTTGGAATTCTTTTTCACACGTTTTTTCCATTTTTTCTTTTCTTCTTTTGTTCTCCTTTTCTCTTGCTTTAATTCATTTTCATCATCATCATCATTTTCATAATTCTCAGGATGTCTTTCTTTATCAATTAGTTTGATAACATCTTCTGGTGATTCAGTTAATAAATCCCGATAATGTTTTGTGTAAGTGTTATCGACTAACTGCCATAATCGATCCGTTGGCCATAAAATCATTCGAGAAATACAACCAGCTACTTCAAAAAGATCAAATTCACCCGGTATTAAACCTAAAGCATCAGATGTTTCTTTGTGGGAGGGTAAATCAGTTCGATTTTCATATCGACAAAGATAAGCTCGATTTGAGGCAAATCGAATAATTGGATATTTTGAGAGCTTTTGATTGCTTACATTGTCCATTGCACATTTCTTTGTTTTCTTCTCGGAAAAACCACCCATACTTACATCAACACAATCAGAGAGATCGTATTCGTAATCTGAAGGATCTTCAAGGTATTCAGGATGGTCTCGCTTCCAAGCATCAAATCCCGACCATTCTTCCCAGCGATTCCAATAGAAAACATCCTCACCTTTTTCCCCTTCAATTGCACTCAAATTCTTCGGATTAGGAATGAATTTAGGATGAAAAGGGCGAAAAAGGTCATGCATCCCATTAGAAGCAACCATATGAAGACTTCGATTGAAGCGAAGAGAGTGAGCAAAAGCTGTGAAAACTCCACCTAATCGATCACCAAACCCACCATTCTTTAATCCTGTTTTGTGATATTCAAAAATAATGTATTTATTTGGTGGGTTTTCTAACATTTGAACAAACCTCTCAAAGAAGGAATATTTACTACATCTTTCATAAAACCGTGAAGTAAACTGATCGCGAATGCTTTCTCCCTTCACACAAAGACTAAAAAGACTCAATAAAACCACAATATATAACTCAAACACCAACATAACCAACATTGTCAATGCACTTTCGAACCTTAACTGCCGTTAGGCCGGAGTCAATTAACCGAAAGTCCGGAGGGAAAGCTGATTTGTGTTGAATGAAACGGTTAGACGATCAGTGATTTCGTGTGTTGTTCTTCATCAAGATGAACGAAGAAAATTGTCTCACACACGATCAACCAACTGAACAAGGTTCACCGAAAGAAGAAGTCAAGAATGATGCAGAAAATGTTGCAAAAGTGAGTCAGCCTTCATCCCCTAACACAAACATAAATTTGGACGAAGTCTTACAAGAAAAGGATCGTGTTAATAAGGAATTAGAATTGAAAGTTGAAAATTATGCAAAAGAAATTGAAGAATTAAGACAAAAGTTGTTTCAGCTTCAGAATTCCAATCCGCCGGCTACCACAGCTGTTGAACAACCAATAGTCGCCGAAGATGATAAGAAGTCCGAAGAGCAGCCCGACGAAAAGCCGTCTGCTGAACAGCCTGAGGAAAAGCAATCGATTTCGATCGAAATTCCTATCACAGGTGATAATAATCCACTGAGTTTAACTTCGAAGAGCGAATTACCTCTCACGAATGGTGAGAATCTTCTCTCGCCAACCGCATCTATTACCTCACAAGATAATGCAACTGCTGTTCTCTTCAAAAAAGAATTGGATGCAGCGGAGTTTCTATTTCGTCGTGCAACTACTCTACATGATGATGGGTGGTACGAACGTGCACAACCATTATACGATGAAGGGTGCATCATCTATGAGAAACTTTATGGGAAAGAACATCTACAAACATTAGAAAGTACACGTTTAAAGGCATTTAATTTATATAAATGTTCAAAATATCAATTATCGTATGCTTTATACAATTCTATATTACAAAGTCTTGAAAAGATATCTGGTGATCAATCAGAAGAATATCTCCGTACAGAATGTGATTATCTTCATTTGCTCATTGATATAGGTCAATTTGCAATTGCAGCTGATCGTGTTGAATTTATCATATCATTTTTAAATTTAAAAGTTGAAAATGCAACAAATATGAATAATGATAATAAAAATACTGATTTAATTAAACGATTTTCATTAATTCTTGGTCGTTGCTTCTGTCTTCAAGCAATTATTTATATGACGGAAGGAAAATTAACTGAAGCTAAAAGTGTTGCTGATCGTGGTCAAGCGGTTATCTCCCAAGCACTTGGCTTAAATAATGTTCAAATTATATACGCATTTCAAACAAAAGCGAAAGTATTACTCGCATTGGCAAAACCTAAAGAAGCTATTTCGATTATGGAGCAAGCATTAATGGTTATGAAAGGTTTACTAAAAGCTGCAGCATCTAATAATATTTCTGAATCTCCGAATAAAAAGGAGAAACAGAATAAAAAGACAAGAAATAGCAGCATTAGCAACACCGCCTCCACTGACAGTGCAGAAAATTTAATACTGGCAGAGAAGGAGTTCGAGCATCCAATCATTGCGGAATGCCTTTTCATTCAATCAAAGGCATTATTTATTCAGTGCAACTTCTTAGAAGGACAAAACAAGTTGATTAAAGTGAAAAAATTATTTCAAAAGTATTATCATCGCTCCGATGACCTTCCACTACTGGAAGTTGAGTATCAAGAAGCTCAGATTGCGATGGCTTTATCTTATTATCAAAAGTCATTAGAAATTCATCATAATTTACTCCCAATGATTGAAAAGAAGATTGAAACAATGATTGTGAAATCAGAAGTTTCAAATGATGTAGCTTCTCCTGGTGGAAGTAGGAAAAAAGGTTTACCGAAGTCACCGAATGTAAGGAAAGGCAGTTTAAGAAAATCCATCTCAACTAATCCTGCGGAGAATAATACTGAATTATTTGAAGAAATAGATCTTACAAATCATCCTCTTCTTGCACCAACTTATCATGCTTTAGGTATGCTGTACCTAAAATTAGGTAACTTCACTATCGCCAAGGAGTTCTTCAATAAAACTGTTCGTCAATTAAAGAAATTTCCTTCGCATTTATTAGTATATGATAGTAAAATTCAATTACTTTCTATCATGCAACAACAAAGTCAGTTTGCTGAATCATTTCCTTATATTGAAGATGCTACAGAGAAAATTCGAAAGACACTACCAAAAGAGCATCTATTAACAATTTCATTACAATTATTACTTGCTCAAGTTTATGGATATAAAAAGGAATATGAAGATAGTCAAAGATTGTTAGAGAAATCTTTAAAAGTAATGAAAATGAATTATACTACAGGTCATTCGATGATTCCTTATATTATGATCGATTTGATTCAATTACTGATTCGACAGGGTGAAACTAAATATGAAGAAGCCAGAAAGCTCTTAGATGAATGTAAAATGATCAGTATGATGATTTATGGAGGTGTTGTTACTCATGAAATCTTCATCCAGTTAGACAGTATCGAGCAATTATTGCTGGTTTATGAGTATCGAACTCTTTTAGCGAATCATGAAATTTTGTCCCTCACAAGTGAGAAAAAAGCTTCGCTCGACGGTGATGATGAATCCTTAGAAAGTCAAGAAAAGATTGAGAAGGAAGATCTACCAAAAACGGAAGAAGAGGCAGAGATCACAGCCCGAAATAGCATTCACAGCACCGGCAATCGCAGCACTGCTTCCCTTCAAAAACCACCAGAAGTGACAGCCACTGCGACTGAGGAAGAAAATGATGAAAAGGGCGACGACGAAGAAGAAGAGGAGGAAGAAGATGATGGTCTTACCCTTCCTTCCTACAATAATGAGGTTTTCATGAACTTGATCGACAGCCTTGGAAAGGTTACGGAGCGATTTTCAAACCTTTATCAAATCAACCTCCCATCAACTGCATCGAAAATTGTTGCAAATAATTTGAATATCACGACAGAATTAAGTATCCCTGGCAGCCTTCTTTCAGTCTATATGAAAGGTTTATTGGGTGAGGCAAAGCTTATGGAGTTTGTGTCTGCTCAGCAGTACGTTGGATCATTATCTACAGAGCAGAGGGAGATATATTACGCCATCCAGGCTGAAAAAGCAGCTACGAAGTTAGGCGCAACAACTACCTCCAATGATCAAAAGAAAGCAGAAACTGCAAATGAAAACGACGATAATGAGAAGCCCGCCTTATCTCGTCCGACTGTTGTGATAGGAAGTAAAGGCCTTGAACCACCGGGAAAGACCGAAATGGAGAATGCCATTGTAACTTTAAAGTCTTTAGTAAAGGAAAAAGATACATATTACCTGGATGATCTTGAAAAGCAATTTCGTTCATTAGAACTCCAATTTGATGAACTTGAGATCGCTAAATATCAATTACTTCGAGCTCATGAATGCAAAAAGATGGGAATGTTTTTAAATGCCGATAAGCTTTATGATGAAAGCTTTGTTTTATTTTTTAATTGTCTTGGTGCTAGTAATGCCTCAAAATCTATAATATTAGCAGAAATTCTCTTTAATAAAGCAGAAAATGGACGCCTTTTATCCAAAAATATTGATTATATTAAAAATTTGCACCTTTTAGCAATTAGAATTTATCGTCGAAGTGTTGCGGCAACAGCTGCGGCTGCGCCTACGACCAGTACGACACAAAATAAAAATGATTCTCATCATCGTGATACTAATAATCATGAATTTATCTGGAAGAATTTATTTGCCTTGGCAAGCTTATTAGTTGATCAACGACTCTTCGAAGAAGTACTTCCAATGCATAAATCATTACATGATATCATCGTCACATCTTCTTTGAGCGATGTTGAACGTGAGGAGGAGATTCACGGAGAAGAAGATAATATTGATGTTCTCAAAAAGCATTTTCCTCACATTATTCAGCGTATGGTTGAGAAGAAGGATGTTTCGCGATTACAGTATCTGATTCGTGCCAAGATTGCTATTGCAAAGGATTTATTGCATCTCTATCGCTTTGAAGAAGCATTGAAGTACGATGCTGAAGCTTTGGATTTACTTAAAAAGCTCTCAATCATTACAGCTATAGTATCTACATCTGCGTCGAATTCTCATCAAAATACTCCAAACGCAACAGCTCGAGGGTTGAGAAAAAGTGTTGAATTCGCAACAGATGTAAAGCCGACAACCACAATTACTAATGCTGAACAGAATGATCTTTTAGCCGAAAGTTTAATTCGTTTATATTGCAATGAGATTCAAATTCAGGATTATTTAGGGAATTTCCCTCTCGCAGAAGAATATTATCAGCAAATTGATGGTATTTTAGAATCTTGGAAGAAATCTGCGGCAACATTGATCGCTGCTTCAGAAGAGTTGAAAGACGGTACGCCTGGATCGCCTTCCTCTGTGAAAAATAAGAACGGAGCTCCTGCTTCACCATCGCGCGCACCGATTCCCCCTCGATTACCTGCGATAATACAACTTGTTCAATCTGATATCTATTTAATTCGAGCTGAACATTTATTCTTATTGAATCGTTGTAATGAAAGTCGTGAATTCTTAAATCTATGTTATCAGATTCGTATTAAACTATTTAACTTCGTGAAAAAGATTACAAAGAGTTCTCTGTTGTTATCTTCAAAGAAATCTGGTACAAAGTCTACTAAAGACACAACCAACAATGATCCTGTTGAAGGAAATCATCTATTGGTTGAATTAGATTGGACACCACAAAAGGAAGAAGAAATGAAAATGAAATTCCTTTCAGCAATTGAAATATTAATAACGTCAGATTTTATTAAAGAAATGCATCAGCAACAAGCCTCAAAGAAAGCACATCAGATCCAAAAGAATATCGCTGAACATAATCGTAAAGAACCGGTCGTGTTGACGAAAAGTGATAAAAATGATAATATTAATGAAGTTGAACTTGGAAAAGGAAACGGAGATGATGAAGAAACATTAGATGACGTAGAATCAATGTTATTATCTGTGCATGAGATTAAAAAAGACTTTGGTGATAGCAAATCTGTTGCATCATCTGGGAATACTTCCAATATGCAAGACAATGGTGGCGAGATGATGATTGAATCTTTTATGCCAAAGCCAAATTCTGATGTAACCTTCGAATATCAAAATACAGTCATCAATGCACATATCTTTTTTATTGACATCTTTCACTTGTTTACAAGACTTTATCATTTACTTGGTCAATCAATAGCATGTAAAGAAACTCTTGATATTGCATTACAAATGTTTTATAATTTATTTCCACAATATAAAATTTCAACCAATCATTCTTTATATAAATTAGAATTAATGAAAAATTATGCAAATTATCAATTATTAACCAATCATATTGAAGAAAGTAAAAATCTTCATTTAAAATTTTTAGAAAATCAAATGAGTATTATTGTTAGTCATAATGAAATTCATTTAGGCTTATCCTCATCATTACAAAGTATTGCAGAAATTTATTTACGTTTAGGACAATATGAGAATGCGATGCAATATTTTAACGATGCATTAAAGATTGAAAGAAAATGTTTTGCATTTCCTCGTGCTCCTCCTGTAATGACACCAACAGGAGGAAATATGTCTCAAGCAGATAATAATATCAATGTTCCATCATATCTTCTTCATAAAGATTCACATTATCGTATTCAACAAATTCTTATCTCATGTGCTGAAATCCTGACTGAGAAATGTTTTTATGCTGATTCGAATCAATTGTGTGATTCCATTCTCTTGCAGTTAAAATTTTATTATCAAAGTATTCATGAACTGCACTTCAACGTCGCGAAGCTTTATATGCTTAAAGGGCGAAATGATCTTGGGTTAGCGAAGATTGAGTTATCTTTGCAATTTTTCCTTCAATCAAAGAATATTCTGACTGTAATCTATGATGAAAACCATTATCAAGTTGGTATTATCTATTACTACTGTGCTCAAGTCATGAGAATGATGGGAAAACTGTTGGAAACTAAGCAATATCTCGATACCTCGATTAAGCTCGTTAGATCAAGTTTAGGCAAATATCATTATTACACTCTTTTAATTATCTATGAGATTGGTTTGAATTTCATGGATTTGGGGAAGTATAACACTGCTGATCACGTTATTCAGCGATCGTATTACTTATTAAAGAAATTACTTTCCCATAGTGGAAAATCAAGCACAGATCATTTGATTATTGCACGTATGATGAACTCATTAGGTGAATTATATTTGAAAATGGGATTCTTGGATAAAGTTACTGAATTTTTAGAAAATTCTTTATTTATTTGTAGGAAAGTTATGGGTACTGATCGTTTTTGTATGATTCCTTTGATTTTAGCCAATATTAATGCTTTAAAATGTGCTAAGGGTGTTTATGACCTTGCTTTACAAGGTATTGAGTCATGCCTGAGCATGATAAAGCTGATTTATCCAAGCATTCCAAACCATTACGATATTATTCAGCTAAATTTTGTTTATGCTAGCATTCTTTACGCGCAAGGGAGATACTATGAGGCTCAATTGTTGTACGATAAAATTTATCATTCCATGAAAATGTTATATCCTGGCCAAGATCATCCTATTTATTATGAAGCGCAATATGGTATAGCAAACTGCTATTTGGTATTAGGCAAACTTGATTATGCCAAGGCGCTTTATGAGCGATGTTTATCAAGCTTAAAAGATTGGAAAGGTTCTCTTCATCCAATTATTGGAAATATTTTAAATCGTTTGGGTGATATTTATAATCTGTATTACAAATTTCAATTAGCAGAGACTGTGCTGAAAGAAGCATGGTCGATTCGCTGCAAAATTATGAAACCTGTGAATGAAAATCATCCAGATATTGTTGAAAATTTATTATCCATTGCCGAAAACCTTAGATTACGTGGAATGTTTGATGCAACGATCAATTTTAAGAAAGAAAATACCAGTGCTAGTGATAAAAAGTCTGTACTTACCGCATCTACCGCTTCCTTCGATCAGGGTGATAAAGAGAGCGGAAAAGGTAATAGGCCCATCTCCCGAGGAGATGATGATGTTGTTCATGATATTATTGATGGGAAAACTTCTCCTGAAAAACCGCACCAAGCCAATACGAATGAAAAACAGGGGAATGATATAGAAGAAATGTCTGCGCCGACCGTAATGATTTCGACTATCGAAATGCTCGATAATGATCAACAATCTACCGATAGCCAAAACATCAATCAAACCGAAGAAAAGCTTCTTGAAGGAAGTAGTAAGAAGCAAGATGCCTCAATCCTTTCACAATTCGATGATCCAAACGATCCAAACATTCTATTCTTTGATCCGAAACAATACAAAGCCGTACCTATCTTAACCAAGGCAACAAATCATCTCATGAATTACCTTAACAAAGATGTGAATCATCCTCTTTATCTCAAAACTCGCTTCCTCTTAGCAGAGATTAAGAAAGGTTTAGGGAAGTATGAAAAAGCCCTGGAGATGCACGAAGTTCTCTTCCAACAAAGAAGAAAGATTTTAACAGAGGCTCATTTAGATACTATCGCTTCGCTTACAGCCATCGCGGAGTTGCTCAGAATTATGAAAAGAGTCTTCGGTAATAATCCACAACAACAGAAGATTCATCATACGGTCGCGTCAGATCCTAATAATATGATAGGATCAGGCCCTAAGATGACAGGTAACGTGACATTGGTCGAACATTTGACTGCTATTGCACTTCCAATGAACCAAGATCGTCTCGCTTCAAGGAAAGGTGGAAAGAAGAAGTCAGATGATGAGTTCTACGACTATGGTGATGATGGAGCAGGTGGAGGAGATAACGATGATATTTATGGCGATGAAGTTGATGGATTACTTGCTAAAATTAGTATGAAGAAGACGTTAGCTTTGATTCAGAATCAACAATGGAAGTTTATTTCTCGACCATCAGAGGATCCTGCTCTTTTAGATTCCAAACAGCAGAAAGAGAGAGCAGATGAGAAAGAGAGGAAGAAGCAAGTGCTTTTAAAGAAGGGTTACATGGGGTTTGCGTTTCCACCGTTGAAGAAGGAGACACGTCCCGTAAATGTTGATACTATTCTTGGAGGAACTGGAGGAGGTGGCAATGGTTCAAATTCTGGAAATAATAACAATAGCAACCAAAATGCGGACCCTAAAAAGTGCCTTGATTTATCTATTTCATTGTTAAGGAAGATATTTTATCCTATGATCCACTCATCTGGCGAAGATACTAGTGGAAATGGAAATCCAACAAGTGTGTATGATCACCCTCTCTTGGCACTCTGCTTATATAACAAAGCAGAGATCCTTCGCATCAAAGGAGATGGTATGATGGCACTTAAACTGTTAGAACAATCGTTGGGTATGAGACGTCGGATTTTCCGTTCTCATCATCCACTCATCGCTGATTGTCTCTATGCCATGGCGGAACTTCTTCGTTCTGATCAGAGATATCTCCAAGCTTTACCGATCTATGATAAAGCGTTAGAGATTCGAACTGAAACCTATGGTAACAATCATCCAGCGATAGCGGAAGTACAAAACTCAGTAGGATTGCTTTATATGTCATTAGGAAATTATTCGAAGGCCGAAGAGTTACTAAACTCAGCATTGACGATTTGTGAAGGGATTTTAGGAATTAAACATCCTTCAACAGCATTAATCTATAATAATCATGCAGGTTTATTACAATCCATGGGCAAATATCAGGAGGCAGTCAATGTTAATAAGAAGACATTACTGATTAAACAACAGCTATACACTGAGAATCATCCAGAAGTAGCCAATACATTAAATAATTTAGGGTTATTATATAAACATTTAAAAAGTTTTGAAAAATCATTGTTATATTACCAAAAGGCATTAGAAATACAACAACAATATTATTCGTCAAATCATCCAGAAATTGCTACAACCTATAATAATATTGGTTCCTTATTAGCATTAATGGATGGTAAAAGATTTGAAGCAAAAGAATATTTTAAACAATCTTTAACAATACGTATGATATGTTTTGGTAAAGAAAATGCTTTAGTTGCATCAACCATGAATAATTATGCAGGATTATTATATTCATTACATGAATATACTCAAGCAAAAGAATTTTTTGAAGATGCATTAGCAATACGACGTAAAATATTTACTGATGAAAATCATCCATCTATCGGTGAATCCTATCATAATTTAGGATATTTTTATTTTATGCAAAAATATTATTTAGATGCAAAATTTTATTATGAAGAAGCATTAAAAATTAGAAAAAAATGTTATCAAGATCAAGATGATCATATTCATTTAATAAATACTTATTTACATCTAATTTTTGTATATGATCAATTAAAAATGTATGATTTATCATATCAATGTATAGAAAAAGTAATTAAAGGGAAAATGATGAAATATGCTAATAATGAAAAACATCCTGAAATTATTTATGTCAATGAATTAAAAGATGCAATTGAAAAGAAGATTTTATTACAAAAACAAGGTGTGAAGAAAAATTTAAAACAAAACAATGTAATGAATGTCAATCCTTCTTTAATCTCGAATTCTTCTTCAGCATCATCATTTGTTACGAAGAAGAAAAATGAGGTTTTAGGTGGATCTGTTCCAACTTCACCAATTCATCAACGAGCAGCTGGGACAGGGTCATTGGAAGGAGATAATAATGAAATTCCAGCGAATTTAAGTTTACAAGATCATTCGACTTTTGATGTTTCAAATGTGAATAATGTCAATTTAGCATTAGGTGAACATGCTATGGAATGAATGAGATAGATCTGTTTTCGTGATGGTGTTCTATGTGTATTAAGAAAAAAAAAAGTTTTCTTTCCCTTTTTCTTTTTTTGTTGCGTTACCTGGTCTTTCGAATTTTCGCACTTTCGAATATTCGATGATTCGGATTTCAGATTGTGGGAGAGTGCTTCTTTCTGTGAGTTGAGTTGCTGTGCAAGGCTAGGAACTTGGACTAGATGTTCTTTGACAAGCTCGAAAGACAATTGATTCCTGACTTTTGATTAGATATTCTACCTCCCTTCTCTTCGGCTTTCAACACTCTGAGAAAGATTAAAAAATTCTTTTTCTTTGACAGACTTTTTTACCCCTTCGAACTCGCTTTCAATTCTCTCACATTCTCTGTATAAGATGTAAGCAACGTACTTCACTCTATTTATTTTGCATCTTATTCATATTGTTCTCTTAGGGCTCCTATTAAGATTGGTATCAATGGATTTGGTCGTATCGGCCGTTTAGTTCTCCGCGCTGCTCGCAACAAACAAAACGTGCAAATCGTTGCAATCAACGATCCCTTCATCCCTGTCGACTATATGAAGTACATGTTTCACGTAAGTTGTGTATTTCTCTTTATCAATTCTTTTGTAAAATTCCTACTTCGTAGTATGACTCTGTCCATGGTAAATATCCTGGAGAAGTCAGAGTTGAAAATGGCAAATTAATCGTTGATGGAAAGGAAATCGCTGTTTCCAATGAGTTAGATCCTTCCAAGATTAAGTGGGCCGATTCTGGTGCTGACTATATTGTTGAGTCAACTGGTAAGCTTGTTATTTGCTATTTTATTGTGCGTTAGCCTCATTTTAATCTCTTTATTAGGTAAATTCTTGACTGAGGAAGGTGCCGCCAAGCACTTCGCTGGTGGAGCCAAGAAAGTTGTGATGTCTGCCCCTTCCAAGGACAAGACTCCTATGTTTGTTATGGGTGTGAACCACACTTCGTATAACAAAGACATCAAGATCGTGTCCAACGCATCTTGTACCACTAACTGTCTTGCTCCATTAGCGAAGGTCATCCACGATAACTTTGGCATCAAGGAAGGTTTGATGACCACTATTCATGCGACTACTGCAAGCCAGAAGACTGTCGATGGCCCATCCTTGAAGGACTGGCGTGGTGGACGTGGTGCTGTTGGTATTAATATCATCCCATCCTCCACTGGCGCAGCAAAGGCTGTCGGAAAGGTTATTCCAGCTTTGAATGGTAGATTAACTGGTGCCTCTTTCCGTGTTCCAACTGCCAACGTCTCTGTGGTTGATTTAACCGTCTCCTTAGAGAAGGGTGCCAAGTACGATACGATTAAGAGTGCCGTTAAAGCTGCTTCAGAGGGAGAATTAAAGGGTATCTTGGGCTACACTGAGGATGCCGTTGTCTCATCTGACTTTGTCACTGATCCTCGCTCATCTATCTTCGATGCTGGAGCTGGTATCGCATTATCTGACAACTTCGTGAAGTTAGTCTCTTGGTACGATAATGAGTACGGTTACTCTAACCGTGTCTTAGACTTAATCACTCACATGGACAGCGTCAACTAAAGTCAAATGTGATTGATCACAAAAAATTGACAATTTTTGTAGAACATTCTCATCTAGGAAATAAGAAACAGAGAGTTATATCTTTCAAACAACGTTCGCCATTCCTTGGCAATGAAATACCCTAGCAAACACTTTTTTTTTCGATTTTTGATTAATAAAACTATAAACTACTAACGAAAAAGATCTAGTTTTACGGACTATCTTTAATCACAATTCAAAGTACTTATCTATAGGCATCGATACAATTGAGAGCATAGGATGTGAATAGTTGGTGATATCCTTCTAGTTTCAACCTCTTCCCCAGCTGCTTTCCTCTTTGAATGCTCTCAAGTCCTGAATTACATGGATGTGGTTGCTTTCGGTATAGTTCATGAAAGTGATATTCTGGAAACTCATCAAGCACCGCTCCATCATCACCGTAGTATGAGAGAGATTCATAACGATCTCGGGCGGCAACAACAACTACATCAGAACGTGAGACATCGAAGAAAATGATCTGACTTTGACCAAATACATCGATTATCCCAGCCAATCTCTCTTCTAAGGCTTCATCCTTTTTCACGTGAAGTACTAATAATCCGGTAAAAGGGCGAAGAAGAGTTCGTGAGAGTCTCAGCATGTCAGTGATAATAGGATTAGAATCCTGATTTTCTTTATTGAAAAGATTCTTTGCATCGAGATGATCAATAATAATGTAATCATAAAACAAATCAATAAAAGGTTTTCCTTCAGCTGATATCTTTTGTTCATTTCGTAATTCTCTAATACTTTTAATATATGCCGTTTCATTATCAGATTTACCTTCCAATCTTCTCAAATATTCCTTCAGGTAAGATTCATTCTCATGCATTTGTTGATTTTTCCAGAATAAATATTCATAGAAATCAGCTTGAATAATTCTCGATCGAGATAATTTTGACGAATTTTGTGAATCTAAATAATATCGAGTGGAGACTACAGACTCCCCTTTTGTCGAAGTTTGAATATCAATCTCATTCTTTAAGATGGTGGTCTCTGAACCAAAAGGTTCAAACTGGAAGTAAGATTTCATAAGTTTTATCAAATAGTCTTTATAGTCAATGTGCTCAATTTCAAGCCATTTAAATTTTGTGACAAGGTAAGTATTCAACTCGGCTCCAGAAGTCAACCCCCCAGCAATCAACACTTTCCCTGTTAGCTCTGAACTCGGCTTCGAAGTTTTACTCTTTACAGGTATTCCTTGGATTAAAGCTTCAGGAGAAGCAAAGAGTGCTTGAATGATACTCTGATGGTAATGATTTTGAAGATGGATGGTTGGAATACAGCGAGAGGGACTGAGTCGATCAACGATAGGACAAGAGAAGAATCTTTCAACGATGTCATTTCTAGCCGTAGCATCTTTATCACTCTTGATTTTTAATGAAGGTAAAGAGTCACTTAATACAGTTAATTTTCTCATACACCATTCGTAAGAATTCAACTCAATACGATCTGGCATATTTCCTCGATATCTGAAGTATTGTACGATATCAAGGATTTGACTTTTCTTATTTACAGGTAAAGAAGTACATTTATGAACGATAGAGATCGTTTCTTCTCGATTTAATAGCTCTTCGTAAATAGTAATATAAGGTTGTTGGTGGATACAAAAGTGGAATGAGAAGAGATAAGAATCTAAACTGCTTTGACGGTAATGAGAGAGGAAGCCTTGAACAAATTTGATTGTTGTAGTTGGAAAGCTAGAGCCATCCTGTTTAGGATCCCAATTTAGAGAGTTAATTTCGATTTGGAGTTTATCACTCAAGAGAGTGTGAAACTCTCTTTCCCGTGCTTTATCAGGTCCTTCGTTTGACAGGTCATCACCATTATGAGAAGCAGACCAAATACTGCAGACACTGTTCTGTTTCTTCAGAATATCTTCCAAAACAGTTAAAACTCGGCTTGCTATAATCTCATATGCTTGAATGCATTCTAAACAAGATGTTACTTCATCTCTCGGGAAGCTAAATTCTTTAAGATCATTTAGCCGAGTTAGCACCAGTTTCCACGTCTGAATCTCATTTTCAAGGGAGAATATCAGTACATTAGAAAATTTTCCTTCAGGAAATTGATAAAGCAGCCTCGATTCTTCATCACTAGTCATATAATAGATGCGAGTGAGTAGAAGGTAATCATAGACACCAGTGAATAATCGTGTTTGATCATACTTATCAGTAGGTAAATCAATTAAATCGTGATTATTTAGATAGCAGTAAAGTACACTATCGATTTGATGAGCAATCCTCCTATGAATATTGAAATAATCTTCTTCATTCACGAGTTGAATGAAACCGTTGATTTCCCAAAATTGTGATTTTACAACATAATCATCAACTTCTGAATCAACAGACTCCATCCATGGTATCTGTAAGATACTAGCCCAACATAAATGTAGTAAGAATAGAAGAACTATGAGGTTTTGCTTCATTAAATCAATCATAAAGACCACCTTATCCAATTGCTTTTTTTCTACAAGTCGGTAACCTACCGAATTATGTTTTTCGAAAGTTTACGCCGCATCCTCTTTCAATTTGATAAGTGATTGATTCATGTTGTCATTCTCATTGAAGAAACCATTAGCATCTGTCATAGAGGATGATGAAATTGCTTCTTGGGATGGAGATGAAGATGAGGACAAGGCTCAAATAAAGAGAACTCAGGAAAAGGTTGATGTTAAGACAATTTCTTGGGTTGAGAAGTATGCTCCAAAACAGTTCCAAGAGATGAAACTCCATCATTCGAAAACTAAAGCTCTGCAAGAATGGATCAATGCTGGTATAGAATATCAACAGCGGAAGGATGCTTCAAGGAGGCTTCCGATCCTCTTCATGTATGGTAATTCTGGTGGAGGGAAAAGCACCGCCATAGAGTTACTTTGCAAGCAATCAAACATCTTCATTCGAAACTGGCAATCGACCACAGATTATAGTCAATTTAACTCTTCTTTCAAAAGTCTCTCTCTTTCTAACTCCTCTAATAGCAGTGTTAGGAGGAGAAGGAAGAAAGGAAGTAACATCCTTGACTCCTTCTATGACGAAGATGATGATGAAGAAGATGGTTTATATTATCAGAATAGGATCTCTGAACAGGTTAGTATACAATCGGTGGGGATTTATCTCATTCACTACCATTCTTATCGCAGGAGAAGATGTTGTCAGAGTTATCATTACACTCCAAATATCAAAGCCTCAATCTCACCGTAGCTAAAACAGCGACAAATTCTACCCCTTCATCATCTTCGAAAACAAAAACTCAACTTATCTCATCGCAGATCAAGCCGAAAACTGTCGAGTCATCCCAACCATCTATTCTTCTAATCGAAGAAAATATCTTCCAGACACCTCAAACGACTGAGCGCGGATCATCTCACCCTGAACTTATTTTAGAAACACTTCTTTCCTTATCTATTCCTATAGTTATGGTAATTAGTGACTCTTTGCATAAGGAAGATCAATTTCAACTTGAGCGTTCCTTACTATCAACCTCTACCACAACCTTCTCACTACAGCAAAGGTTCGATATCGAGTGGATGTATTGGGCTCCTATTACAGAGAATAAAATTCAAAGCCATCTCAACACAATTCGAGGTAAGGGAACAATAAGTGATGGTGATTGAATGATTGATTGATTGTATTGACTCGATCATATTTGTTTATAGATCGCGAGAAGTTACCTTCATCAGTATTCACATCAGATATCCTTCAAGACTTAGCTGTCAGTTGTAATGGTGATATAAGGTATGTCATCTTTGACCAAATTATGAATTCTTTCTTTGATTTATTTCTTTCAGGCATGCGATCAACGAGTTAGAGTTTTATGCGATCAAATGGAAGCAAGATCAAACCATTACGCAATTCAATGCTGAGAAATTTACTGATTTAACAGGAAAAGGAAAGAAGAGGAAAGCTGTTAGTGGGGGTAAAGGAAAAGTAGAATCTAAAAAGAAACTGAAGAGTTCTAAGAAGGAAAAAGATGATGACATCATTGACCTCACGGGAGATATAAACTCAGGTCAAGGAAACCCATTATTATTGATTCTTTTTAACACTATAAACTACTATAGATGATGATGAAGCTCAGATGTTATCAAAATCATTTTCTATGCCTTCAAATCAATCTTCAACCTCTTCTATCTCCTCAACACCAGTAATACTCAGCAATTTCTCCAATCAATCCTACAACCCCTCCAATCCCCTTCAAAGACAAGATTCCCACACTTTCATACCTTCCTCTTCTTCCTCTGCAGCAGCTTTAATGTTGAGTAGAGATGTTCATTATTCTCGTTCTCATTGTATTGCCAAGTTTCTTCATGCAAAGCTTAATCAAGATGGATTATCTGACTGTGTTTATGATGAATCCATCGCGAGGTTCGTGATTCTCTCATTCTCTCATTTGATTTCTATCTAACTATCAATAATCATTATAGATCAGATCTGACAATCGAATATCTTATGAATACATTGCAATACAATGCGATTGGTAAGTCCTATTGATTCCTGTACTATTGACGATAATAACATCTCTTTCGTATCTCTTTAGATAATATTGAGA
>VFQN01002146.1_pt1 | contig 31258 bp, 48 predicted proteins | sample 3512371 | NCBI WGS metagenome assembly VFQN01 (sample SAMN10412370, study PRJNA504923) | tailings metagenome | isolation source: Replicate 2 from Balatoc abandoned mine | place: Philippines: Itogon, Benguet | collected 2017-08-28 | reverse complement strand
GCCCGAGCTTGGAGGGGTAGAGCGGGGCGGGGGTGGAGGTGGTGGCGTGGGGGGAGCGGTGCGAAGGGGGGGGGGGCGGCGGGGAGGGGGCGTGCTGCTGCAGGGAGTGCGCGGGATCGAAGGGGGCATGGCGTGGACTGGTGTCGTGGTGTGATACATAGCGGTAACATGTTTCAAATAACAGGCACAGGTCCTTCAGGTCCATAGTGGGGGCGGTGCGATGGGGAGGGGTGCGGCGGGGAGGGGCCGTGCTGCTGCAGGCAGTGCGCAACGGGGAAACCGGCGGCCTGGCGGGCGGTCGCGTGATTGCAAGCGGTGAACCGAGATACCGTGCTGCAGTGTGTTGGTGAGCGCTTTGTGGCCGAATGGCAGTTGCGCTGCAGCGGTACCTATTACTGATTTATTTATGGACTTTATGGACTACCACGTGCCCTCCTGTGACTGAGGGTACGCCGCCGTGACGCTTGCTGATACTGTTTGTACTACAATTGGGCTTGAACACCAAGAAGGCGAATGGGTGTTTGGCACGTGCAAAGGTTAGCTGTTGACGTAAAAAGCTGCTTTGGTGTGGTTACGGGGTGGCCTGCAAAGCGGAGAGGGCCGTAGTGAAGAATTGGTGAAACGGAATGACTGCGTTACCTGCCTTCCCAAGCATCGGCAGCAGCCTTGCGTTGCGCTATGGGCACTTAGATTGTACATGCTGATACAGCGCATACTTGTTGGGGACTGCGACTGCTGCGCCTGGTCAACGAGCCGCTGCTGCACCTGCCGCTGGAGGAGCTGCCGCTGCCGCTGCGGGGCCCCGACTGCCCCGCCGAGGTGTTCGGGTACCTGCTGGAGGGGGAGGCAGCGGTGGCGGGGGGAGGCGGCCAGGCGGCGGGCGTCATCGTGGTGGGGGCAGACGGCGGGGTCGCGTGTCGGCAGAGGGTTGATCTGGAGGGTGACGGCTGAGGGTTGGGCGGCGACTGCGGGGCAGTGAAGGTCCGGGAGGCAGCAGGCGTTGTCGTGGTGGGGGCAGACGGAGTGGGAGGGGCGGCAAGTGCAGTGTTGTGATGACGGAGGGATGGTTGGGAGGGGCAAGCGTGGGAGGGGCGGCAAGCGGGGGTGCGTGACGGCGGAGGGTTGGGCGCCGGCAAGGTCAGGGGAAGCTCCATTGGACACCGCGGGAGGCAGCGTGGGAGGCGTCGGCGTGGAGGGTAGTGTGACGGCAAAGGAGTGGGCGGATGACCTGGTGACCGGCTGAGCGTGGTGTGGGTTGGTAGGTTGTCGAGGATACCGTATGCCTGGGGACGTTGACGCTTGGGGATGCGTCCTGAAGGACATGGGATGGCTGGAGGAAGGATGCGGCGTGGCGGCGGCATGCACAACGGTCGCTGCTTGAGAGTGCCTGCTTGCGAGTGACAGTCAGGTACAGTGCATTTGGCAATTTATGTTACATTCCAGGTGGTGTGGCCACGCAATCCTTACTGGTCCCGACCACACCAATCAGGAAATATGTAATGTACGGCGTACGGCTTAACAGCATAACAGCTGGCGTTGCAAGCCATGTTATCGCTCTCAAATAGCCCAGTTGTCCCCGAGCCCTGGCAGCTGCCGCAGTTGCAGCACTGCGGGCCGGCACCTGCCGGCGGCAGCAGTGCCAGTTGTGGCACTACGGCAAGCAGGTCGGGAGCATTTGGTCTGTCCTGCAGCACCTGGGGCTCGGCGGGCAGCACGATGCAGGGACCGACACAGGGCCCTTGCTGCGTGCATTTCCGCAGCCGGCGGGGTACGTCTTGAGCAACGACTGATGGTACTCGCCAACGGAACGCGCATGTTCCTGTCATCTGGCAGCATCTGGATCGCCGTGCAGTGCCGTAACCTGACCCCTGCTCAGTGCAGGTACCGGTATCAGTGCGAAGAGTGTTGGTACTTGGCAGCACACGGCCTCCGTACAGTACTTGTACGTAAAATGAGGGGTGCGGAGAATCAGGTGCATGCTGGGGCACATGACGTCATCACCTATACTGGCGACCGTACTCGAACCGCACCCAGGGCCTACAATGTCGGGGACAAAGTTGACCTAAACCATATAGAGTGCTTCTCTTTGTTGTATCATACAGGCTTAAGCACAGCATGTTCTCTATATTGCAAGAGAGGCGCGGACAAGCGTTCGCTGACGGACCTGGCTTCGCGCCAGAGCACCTGCGCGCTGCAAAAGTTCATCTATCTAACCTCGTTAAAATTGTGCGCCCTCATGAGGAACGAAGCGGCCTCACCCCGCGCGAGCGCACTGCGGCAACGGAAGCTCTTGAGTCGCTGGCAGCTCTCGCCGGAAACAGTATCGGCGCACCAACTGTAGCTGCATTTATGTATGTAGAGGTGCCGGCCTGGCTGGCGTTGCTACAGGTCAACAGCATAGCAGTTCGAGTGGTTGCGGAGGCGGGGGGTGCCGCGCGCGCAGCGGCAATCAGCCGGCATCCGGAGCGCAATGCCAGCAGTGCATCGGGCTCGGAGGTTCCTAGGGCAAGCAGCGCGGAAGCATGGGCGAAGGCGGTACACTACAGCTCAGGCCTGCTGGGGACACTCCTTGCCAAGCAGCTGGATAACGAACTGCCCGACCCAAACCCGCGCCCCAGCGGCTCACTACAGCACCTTACTGCATCCATGGAGGCTCATATCCGGCGCAGGGGGTATGGACTGGCGTCCGCGCTGCTGCGCTCGGACGCCCTGTCCGTGCTTAGCCGGCTCCTGGCGGCGGAGGCGCATAGGGGCAACGGCGCAGTGCTGGACACGGACACCGTCATCACCACTTTATGGCCCCTGATGCGGCTGCTGCGGCTAGCAAACGTAAGGCCGGAGGAGACTCTGTGGCTCGGGCAGGAGGTGGGGAAGGCGCAGCTCGGCCCCGCCGTGCTCCGTGCGCTGGCGGCCAGCGGCGTGGTGGAGCACGTGTGCAGGTTCGCGGTGACGCGCCTGGCGGGGCAGCAGGCAGGCGGGGGCACGGCGGGGCTGGGGGCCAGGAAGCTCAACCAGCACTTGGCATTCGTGATGACACAGCTGCAGTGGATGACCAGCTATGCTGCCGAGGCGCTGAAGGAGACGGGCGAGGCCGCTGCGCACGCCAGGGCCGTGCTGTCCTCCCCGTGCTACCAGGTGAGCGCGATGGAGCAGGGCACCTACCTTCCGGCATGCAACCAGAGACCAAGTGCCGTACTACGTGACGCGTCAATCAAGCTATGTGAAAATGTTCCTTTTATTTGTCTTTTCCCAGCTTTCTTCAGCGTCCACATGACGCGGTACACTGTTTCCTTGCAATGCCCCTTCCTTTTCCTGACCTGTCATCAAACTTGCTCCCCTCAACTTCTTCCTGATCTGCCCGCCTGCTCACTGAGGCAAACGTTATTGACGCGCGGTAAGATTCCATTCCTGCTGCCTTCCCCGCAGTACCTGGTGCACCTGCAGGTGGTGTCGCAGCTGCACGCCCTGGATGGCGGTACGACGTACGGCCTGCCGCACGACAAGCTGCTGCCGCCGGTGCGCGCGGAGGGCGCGGAGGCCGGCTCGGGCGGGCCAACCGTGCTCAATAACATAGGCCTTCAGACCGCCTTGACCCTGTGGAGGACAAAAGAGTCAGGGGAGGGCACCTACCTGCACACGCTGGAGGGCAGGCGGGTTGTGCTGGACTTGCTGCTGCGGATGGCTCGCGCCATCCTTGACAGCGCGGACTATTTCGCCGCTGCTGGCAGCAGCAGCAGCGGCGCTGGTGGCCGGGGCAGTGGCCGGGGAGCCAGCGCTGCAGGGAGCAGCCAGGGACAGCCGTCGGCTGCGCCTGGCCCTGGCCCCGTCCCGGCGGCTGTCGTCAAGGTGGATGAGTATCCGTCACACACCCTGGCTGCGCTGGTGTGCACCCTAGTGATTTGCAAGGGGTGCGCGGAGCGGCACGGCAGCGCCGGCGGCAGCAGCGGCAGTCACGGCGCCGGCGGCTCGTCGGCCGCAGCCTCCGGCAGCGGAGCCGGCGCGGGCAGCAGCAGCGGCAGCGGCTGCGGCGCTTGCTTGGGCGGCGGTCAAGGGGACCAGGATGGCGACAGCACCGGTCCCGCATGGCTGTGGTGGCGGCGGCGTGATCATGGCAGGTGGTGGCGGCTGGCGGTGCGGGCGGTGCATGCGGAGATGGACCGGGGCGACGACCGGTTTAACCCAACGTTCACGGTACAGCAAACGTTCTTAGCCATGAACGCGCTGTGGGGTACCGCCGAAACGCTGGATACAGGTGCGCCTCGGGAGTGGGCGGCGTCACATGAAGGCAGTGCTAAGGTGTGTGGTGTACATTGCCTTTTTGGTGCCCGCTGGCATGTCCGCCTGTGAATGCTGGGGAACCTTCAAAGGTGTCGGTGTAAAGCACCTAGGGCCCGCAACCCCTCCACGCTACGCCGCCCGGTTCCCTCATTTCGTGTCGTGCAGGCGTCGTCCGCCCCGCTGCCACCCAGCCCCGGCCCCCTGCCTCCTGGCTGTCCGCCGCCGTGTCCGCCGGGTACCTCCCCTGCCTGGAGCGCTTCACGCGGACCATGGCCTCGCCCGCGTGCAGCTACCCCGCGCCTCTTGGGGTTCGCGCGCCCCTGGTCCTGGAGCTGCTGCAGGGGCGGGGGTTGGCGGTGCTCGCACTGCACGGCGAGGAGCAGGAGGCGGCGGCGCTGTTGGTAACGGCGGTCAAGGCCACGGCGTGGCTGGCGGACAGGAAAGTGTGCAGGGAGACCCCGTTGGAGCGGTTTGCGGACATCCCGGGCGCGCTTGTTGCGAGGGCGTTCGAGACCATGGGTGCGCAGGAGGAGGGGGAGCAGCGGCAGGAGCCGGCAGTCCAGCGGGAACAGCAGGCCAAGCTGCTACGGCTGCTGGCCCTGTGCCTTGCGCGGTGGCTGCCGTGGTGTGCGGCAATACTGCCCGGGGCACCGGCTGACGCGGAGGCGGGAGTGGATGATAAGGCCAGGGCTGGGCCGCACGTGCTGCTGCTGCGCACCTGGCGCCGTATGGTGCGCCTGGCGTGGCTGGCCCGCGGCGCGGCGGAGGGGCGGGGGAACGCGCCGGCAGCGGAGAGCTGGAGGCGGCTGCTTGCGGCGTGCGGCGAGCTAGCTGCAGGGGAGGGCCCCGGTGGGGCGGACGCAGGGGAGGGTGAGCGTCAACTAACTGCGCTAGCTGCACTGCTGCCGCCGCCATGCGACGTTGCGGTGCTGCCCGCGTGCAGCAGCCCGTGCTGCATCAACCTGGAGGGGGACAGCGAGGCGGGGCTGCAGCTGGTGGCGTGCGGGGGGCGGTGCGGAGGGGCGGGGTGCGGCGGGGAGGGGCCGTGCTGCTGCAGGCAGTGCGCGGAGTTGAAGGCGGCATGGGATTGGCTGGTGTGATACATTGCGGGCACGAACTATGGAGTACCGGTGCAGCAGGGATTGCGGGCATGGCGTCATGCCCGACAGGGGGGGCCAGGAGGGCGCAGGTGGTCGGGAGGAGGAGCGTTGGAGCAACGACCTTGGCGGCCTCACGCCGCTTCTACCCCCGTCGTGCGGTGTGGTGACAGCACGGTGCTGCCCTGGTGCAGCAACCCACTCTGCATTAACCTGGAAGGGAACAGCGAGGCGGGCTGCAGCTGGTGGCGTGCGGGGGGCGGTGCGGAGGGGTAGCTTGTAGCGGGGAGGGGCCGTGCTGCTACAGGCAGTGCGCGGTGGATAGGGTGAAGTGGCAAGCGGCTGCATAATACCGTCACAGTAAGGAGCACAATGCAGCCAAGGCCTTGCTTGCTTTTAGGCATGCCGCTTGCTCGTGAGGCGGCCGGTATCTACTTGAGTCCGACAAATGTACGCAGTAGGCAAAGACGAACTATTGACGGCGTGCTGTCTACTTGGGCTGTCCCGCATTTCGTTATTCGACAGGTATCGACCCTGTTACATTTCGTGGCCTACTGGCGGCTGTATACATGTACTGAGAGAGACCCCACAGCCATCTGCCAGGTTGACCTGTCCGACTACTGATTACCGATGAATCGGCAGGAACACCCTATCCTTGACACAGCGTACTCTGTGACCGGGTGCACTACTGGCATATCATGTGGACGGGGCGAGCCCGTCTCCGCACAACGGGTTGTCACAGTCTACGGTACCACCGGCAAGTGGCACGGGACCGCCGGAGTAAAGGCTAAGTGTGCTTGGTTGCCTTTGCGTTGGTGTTTTGGTGCTGCAAGCATGGGCACATGGATGGGAGAGAGTGGCCACTAGGCTTATGAATTGCACGTCTGCACTACGCTGGACCGTGACAGGACCCCTCATCAGGGCGAGGCGATGGCTGGTGGATCCAGGCAACGGTGGAGTGGTTAGTGGAGCTGTTGGTGCAATTCACGGGCATGGGGTTGTCCTTGCATGGGGCAAGGCATACTTCCCAAGTTTCATGGTGTAAGGCAAGAGGGGCCTGCAAGGCAAGCTCTCCCTGAGGGGTGCGCGAAGCTGGAGTGGGTGCTCGCAACAGGGGCGGCAGGGCGGGCGCTGCCGACTGAGCCAGACTGAGCTCTGAAACCCTGCCAGCTGCCATACGGTCCGGCGACCTGATCCGGGTGCGGTGGCTGGTGGGGCAGCTACAGCAGCAGGGGCAGCAGGAGGCGCAACAGCACGAGCAACAGCAGGGGCAGCAGCACGAGCAGGAGCAGCAGCAGGGACAGGAGCAGCAGCAGGAGGGGCAGCAGGCGGGGCAGCAGCAGGGGCTGTGGGGGCGCAAGGGAGACTCCCGTGTCCTTTCCGCTGCCCTGCAGCACGCGGACCTGGGCTTGGTGGAGTGGCTGGTTGGCGAGGCGGGCTGCCCCTTGCCGGACCCGGGTGACATCACGGCCTGCAAGCGGCCAGCGGGGGCAGCTGCCGCCAGCGGCAGCGTTGCCAAGCTGCTTGTGCCTCGCGGCCCGGGGTTTGCGTGTGGATGAGGAGATTGCCCTGGGCAGTGCAGCGGCCGCGGGTCGTGTGGAGGTGCTGCAGCACGTGTGGGGGAAGACAGGCGGTGCAAAGCTCCTTGAGCAGGCCGCCCATTCGGGCAGTGTCGACACCACCGCCTGGCTCCTGCAACAGGGGTGTACGCAGATCGGGACTGCCTTCTTTTCAGCCGCAGTAAACGGCTGGCTAGGTTGCTGGCGGCGCACCGTGACCCGCCTGACACTGGTGCAGATGCGTCGGCACTTGTGTCCGTGTGGCCTAGCATCACGCATGCACACGACGAGGAGCTGTGCACTGTGGTACCGTCGCTGTGGGACGAGGCCTTTGGGGACGAGTGGCTCCATGATGCGTTTAGCTGCGCAGTCCGGCGGGGCCACCTGCCGCTAATACGCGTCCTGCTAGGCCTCCGACCCGGGTTCGTACCCTGGGTAGGCAGGATGATCCTCGAGCACGCTGCGGACGGGGGTTGCGAGGACGTCCTGCGCTGGCTGGCGGAGCAGAGGACTGCTGCTGCTGCTGCTGCTGGTGCTGCTGGTGGTGGTGGTGCTGCTGCTGGTGCAGCTGGTGGTGCTGCTGCTGACGATAGTGCCGCTGGTGGTGGTGGTGCTGGTAGTGGTGGTGCTGACGATTGTGCTGCTTCTGCTGGCCATGGTGATGCTGCTGTTGGCGGTGGCGGTGGCGGTGGCGGTGGCGGTGGCGGTGGCGGTGGCGGTGGCGGTGGCGGCGGCGTGCTCAAACCGTGGCCGTGGGGTTGCCTCAGCACAGCGCTGGCGAACGGTGACCTGGGCACCGCCGCCTTCCTGTGCAGCCACGGCGGTGTGGCGTGGCCCCCGGACGCCCTGGCCCAGGCGGTGGCCAAGGGCTTGGCGCTGAGCGCCCTGCAGTGGCTGGTGGCACACGGGGCGCCGCCGGGGCCGGGGGAGGTGCAGGCCGCGCTGGCGGCTGCCGACAGCGGCGGGGTGCGGGAGTGGCTGTGCTCGCTGCAGCTGCACGAGGGCGGCGCGGCGGCGGCGGAGCAGCAACGGACGGGGCAGGAGCGGGAGCACCTTGGGGCTAAGCGACTAGAGAGGCTTGGTGTGCGCTGTGCTGTGCAGTGATGGGGTTGCAGTGGGACGGCACGGCGGGATAGCAGCAGCTTACGAGCTAGTCAGCTTATTGTAGGGATTTGGTAGCACAGAGGCGGTTTATAACTGCTAGGGGGACGTCTTGCACGTGCACGGTGAAGCAAACTGCTTTCAAAGTATTGCTGTTCAGTAGGGCAACCCTAACAACAATCGGTGTTTCAGGTGCTGGCTACCGTGTATCAGGAACGCTCCGGACGGCCCCCCGGAGTGGTGCTGTGGGGTGGGGTGGTGTCAGGGAGCATTTGCGGCTATCTCCATCCATGGAGTAATGCAACCCACACGTGCCAACAACCCACACGTGCCAACGCGTCCTTACGCCTTGGCATCATGCGACATACGGTGCCTTAATGCATCATATCGCGTCTATGTAAAGTTTACAGGCTGTATCTGGCAAGACATCTGCCGTCGCGCCTTGCGCTGTCACCCGACGCCACGATGCAGGCCGCCGCAATGGCGACATTCAAGCGTCGGGCGCAACATGTGCACTTCTGTTGAAGCTTGGTTGCGTCGCTACTGCACCTGCACCGCCCATGGGATGCGACGTACTGTTGGGGAGCTTGGGGTTCGGGGCCAGTGATTTTCAATCGGATAGAAAGGTGAACAGCAGGCCACATTTGTGCAAGGGGCAAGGGTGGCTTGTACTGGGGTGGTCCAACGTGGTCTGCATGCACCGGCATGCATGGCGACAGCGTATGCCACCATGTCTCTCGCTCTGGAAGGGGACCAAAACTGTAAATCCATACATACCATGTTGCCATTTAGTTTGTAAGTTGTGTGCACGCAGATGGTGTTGCCGGTATGTGTAGCCGCAGGAGGGCGGTGCGGCGGCGGGAGAGCAGCAGATAAAAAGGAGAGAGACACCCTGAGGTGTTGCATACTGTCAAACCCGAACCACAGACGGCCCAAGTTTTAGGTGGGCCACTTCCTTACACCCTTCACACACTCTTTGTGTACCTACATTGCTGCAACGACGCGAGTCCAACATCACCGTACGGGCTGGGTCCCATGCTACGGCCATGGAGCAGTTGGCCGTTACGCATGACCGCCTGCCAGCCTACGAACGGGTTGGTGAAATTCACATGGCTTCGGCATAACTGCGAAACGTGATAAGTGCCAGGCTTGGTACCAGAGCACAGGGTGCCATGCGCCCCGCCGAGGGCACCGGGGAACGGGCGGACAGCCTGAGGAACCGCAAACTGTCCCAAGTTTCCTTACTAATTGGTCCCAGTGCTGTATCCTTGGGTGATATGTCAGCATCTGGACTTGGTGCCGCAGCGGGCCCTGCCTCGGTAGCAATTGTCGCGTCCGCACGGAGCGCGGCGCAAAGCGTAGCTGCGATGGACCTGATGGACCGTTCGGACGATGACAGCGAACTACTATCGCCAAGAGGGGACTGGTTGGAACGAAGGCTCGGAGAGCGCACGACCTCGCTGCTGACCTCTCCCGCCCTTCACGACGCCCTTGCCGCTACCGCCTGCACCGTTCTGGCCTTCTCCCTGGAAAACGTGGATCCCCGGTGGGCGTACATGCTCAAGGACCCGAGCATCCTGGCGTGGAACTCCTTCCCTGTGAAGGTGAGAGGGGCGTACGGCCAGGTGTATGGGGCAGGGCGGGGGCGGACTGGACCAGCACAGGGAGCAGGGATATCCCACCTCGACCCGCTGCCTCTTAGCCAGCTGACCGAAGCTGCAGAACACTAACGAACACGTAGAACATTAACAATGGTTTCCCACCAAAAGGCCCTAGTGTTTTCCGCTAACCGTGCACGCTATAAGCACCAATGCTGCCCACACCACGCACATTCCGTACATCCCGAGGCCCTCGCCCCATCTCTGCGCCCCTCCCCTCACCTTCCCTCCCCGCGCCGTCTACCTCCCAGCACAGGCCGACACGGTGCCCCCCTGGGTGGTGCCGCTGTACTCCCTGCTGGGGCCCATACTGCTGTTCGTGGCGTACCGCCTCGTATCGGGGAGACCCACGCATGAGGTGCGACGGCACGGGCCGGTCTCAACACAGTTCCTCCCTGGGCAACAGCTCCGAAGCCGTAATAGCTGCGCATTGGGTTGGTCCTGCTGAGTATTCGGGTTGAGGATGTACCGGTAGTGTTCAAGGCCACCGTCGCTGTGCCAATGTGCGTAACAACACACCCGGGAATGCGGTGGTGCACCGCCTGCTCTGGGCGCACAAACCGGACCAGGCCTGCCTGCGATTGATGCCATCACCGCGCGTGCTGTACTGTGGCTGGGGCCTTGTGCAGCTACATGCAGCACAAGCCTGTGTTAGCGTAACATTATTTAGCGTTCAGTCAACAGCCCCACTCTCCAAACATAAATCACGCAATGCTAGGTCGAGAGGAAGGATCTTCACCTGATGCCGCTGGTGTGTGTCCACGTGCTGCTGCCTGCCGCACTGCCCTCCCCCTGCCCGTCCGACAAACAATAATCTGTAACTATTTCCGTCCCGCAGGTCGCCCGGCTGGGCATCGTGTTCGTGCTGTCGTACGCGTTGACCGGCGCGTTGACCAACTGCCTCAAGGTGCCCGTGGGCCGACCGCGGCCCAACTTCGTGCAGCACTGCTGGCCCAGCGGGGAGGTGGCGTGGCAGGTGGGGCGGGGCGCATGCACGGGTGATTGCGTGCGCTGTGTTTTGGTGCACCATGCACATTAGTATACCAGGTTGAGCCTTGCAATGGTCGGAGGCGGGGCACGTGCACGGGTGGTTGCAGTTGCTGTGTTGATGGTGCCGGTGAACGGCGCAACACAGCTTGGGCCACTCTGCAACGGGCCGGCCATAGGTTTCGACGTGTGGTTGCAGTAACTTGCTCGCTCGTGCTTTGCAATGAGATTTACATTTTTGCGTCCATACGTTGGCGAAGGCCGCCGCATGCTACTGTAGTGCCCTGTGACCCGTGTGCCCATGGCGCCACCCTGAACACACACCTAAGCAGCTCCTGTGCACTCATTTGGCACCGCGCGTCACGCAGGGCGGGGGCGACCGGTGGGGCGGCTACGCGCAGTGCGAGGGCGGCGTGCCCAAGGAGCTGGTGTCAGAGATACGGAAGAGCTTCCCGAGCGGTGAGCAGGGGCCGCGGGGTGAGGGCGTGGATGCGGGCGTGGGTACCCGTACGGAAGGGTACGGCATGTTGTTATTGCAAAACGCGTTGTGAGTGTGGATGTGGATGTGTGTGTGTGTGGGGGGGGGGGCAGGGTTGCATTGCGGAGGAACTAGAGAGGCACGGTGCGAGGTGCGCGTAGCAGCGCACGTGCACAGAGCAGCAGAGCAGAGGAGCATGTGCTCTCCCAAGCACCTCGTCCCAGTCCCTTGAGCGCGCATGCCCCCAAGCAACATAGCTTCCTACCTCCCTCCCCTCCCGCGACCACCCCGTTCCGCCCGCACCCCGCAGGCCACAGCGCCCTGAGCGCATCCGGCCTAGGCTTCGTCACCCTCTTCCTGCTGGGCCAGCTGCGCACCTTCGCACACCCAGCTTCCACCACCTTCCAACCCACCGGCCCAACGGCCAGCACGACCTCGCCCAACGCCCACGCCGGCACACCCGTACCCACGCCCGGACGCCGCCGGCGCCGCCTAGGGCGCGGCTGGCAGCTGCTGATAGCTCTTCTGCCTAGCTTCGGGGCCGTGGCGGTTGGCGTCACGCGTGTGATGGACTACTGGCACCACCCCACGGACGTGCTGACGGGGTTACTACTAGGCTTCAGTACGGCGTACGGCGTGTACCGGACATACTACCCGTCGCTTAGTCACCCGCGGTGTGACGTGCCGCTGCACGTGCTGGAGGCGGCGCACGCCAGGGCAGCGGCTGGCGCGGCGGCGGCGGACTCCAGATGCAGGGAAGGGGGAGGTGGTGGAGATGGCGAGATTGGGAGAATGCCGTACGGGATTGAGCTGGGCGGGGCGGCGGCGGAGGCGGGGAGGGCGGGAGAGGGCTGGACGCAGCAGCAGCACCAGCAACAGCTGGGGCCGGGAGTTGGGGATGGGGCGCGGCCGCTGCGGCAGCCGTTGCTGGCGCTGTAGGTGGTAGGGGGTTTCGCGGAAGGCCTAGGGGCTGTGCCGTAGGGGAGACAGAGGACACACGGGCCGTATCGTGCTGTGGTGAGCAGGTCGTGGAGACGACACCTACTATGAGCGGCCTCACTTACTGGCGGGTTGTTGCACAACACTATCGGCACCCAACGTACGAGGTCATGTGAGAGGCGCTTGTTGTTGTTGCCGGCGCTTGTGGGGTGGATGTGGGTTTGTGGTGTGTGCTTGTGACACGCATGTGTAAGCCAAGGCATGGTCAACTATCTTGCCCCAACCTGTGCTCAGCCAGGAGCCAGCTACGGTATCATGCTGACCCGCCAAGCTAGCATGTAGACAAGCAGGGAAGGAGACTCGGTACGATCACCAGAACTAGCACCGCCGTTACAACTTCCAGCCAACTTCCACCTTCTAGCCGGGATGCACATGGTGGACAGCCGACGACAGTTCGTACCGTACAAAACAGTACACGCTGTCTGCAAGGTCGCTCACTGCCGGCCTATGGTGCAAGCGCGCTTGGCCCCACGCCAGCCCAGCACTGCACCGTAGCCCTCTACCAAGCCCTGGCCCTATAATACGGCCTGTCCCCTGCATCCTAGTGCCTGCGACACCTGTGTGCCTTGGACGGCAGTGCATAATGGTGCTCTGTACTCACCACCATCAGCCAGTGCTTGCTCACCAGTCACTACGGCTCTCACCAGCGGGCAGGCCTACCTAGTCTACCGCCGTCACGTGAGACCTGCCTCAGCGACACGGCGACCGATACTCCTAGACCTACACCTATCCATCACTCGAAGTCAACCGCCCAAGGGGCCCCACGACTGCATACCGCCACGGAAAAATTATTATGGTGACGGCCGCGCACTATTCATGCACTGTAAGGATGCTTTCATTCGAGTCGCCTTTCGCCAAGCCGTCACCCCGCCTCCAGCCTTCAGGCCCCACCTCCACCCACATGACGCGGCACCTAAACTGTGTGCGCACTGCGAGCTCCTATTCCCATTCCAGATCACAATCCCTGGTCCTGTGCCAACTGCCCCCATGCATCACCCCCGTGCGCGTCATACTCACGGCCAGCCTCCTAAACTCTTGCTGCTCCAGCCCCTCAGTCCCACTGCTGCCAACCTAACCCCGGGGTTCACAAGTGAACGAGTACGGTCAGGTAATACCTTTGCCACCAAGCTAGCCCGCGAGTTATGCATGAGCCCCCAAAATTTGCCAGGGTCCGCAGAAGACACGGACCAAGTGCCAAAAGCCGATTGCATTGCTCACATTCGGCCGCCAGGGTTCATACGTGTACCTTGACTGGCAAATGTACGTGTGCCTAGAACCCTGGACCAACCACTATGCAAGCTTGCCCAGGGCAACCCTGCAATCGCACGCCACGCCCCGCAATGCTTGCCGCCTGAACCCTTGGTTGCCCACAATTTTCCCGACACTTTGGCTGACCACTGCCGAAGCAAGGAAGGCCAAGTACTGTTCCACCTACAAGCGCACAGCCAGCCTCCTGGATCCATCGCACGCCAGACCGCGCACTGGCCTGCCCCCGCCCAGCTGCCCGCCCGCCCGCCTCCACGCCCGCAGCTCGTCCAGCGTCAGCGCGCCACCGCTCGCAAACGTCGGCTCGCTGTCCCCCTGCTCCCCCCGCCCCTGCTGCCCGCCCCTGCCATCGCCCCCGCAGTCCATGGCCCCCTCCACCACCGGGGCGTTGAGGGGTATGCTGCACGGCTCGGACTCGAACGAGGCGGTGAAGGCGGCGGGGTGCACCTTGGCGAGCAGTACGGCAAGGCGCCGTACGGTCCAGGGCGGCAGCGGCCCCGTCAGCTGCAGCACGTGCTGGGGCTGCTGCGGGCCGGCGGCGGCTGCGGCGGGGGGGAGCGGGGCGGCGAAGGAGGAGGGCTCGGCGGCGGCGTGGCCGTGGGTGCTCATTGTGATGGCCTGGAAGGGTGACGGCAAGCCGAGGGAGCGGAAGGTGAGGTCATGAATACAAACCGAACATACCGTACAGCAGGAGGGTTGCAGGATGTTGGCGTTTGCGTTTACCAAGCATGTTGCAGCATATCTCGTAATGAGCACGCCGTTACAGTGCCGTGCCAGGACCCGTTCCTCGCGCTCGCACGATAAGGCACGCACACAAGGCCCGCCCACCTTGATGGCCGGCCGCCACACGCTGCCGCCCTCGAAGGGCGCGGGCGCCAGCAGCAGCGGCAGGTCAAGCCACTCCTCCGACCCCGAGGCAGCAGCAGCTGCCGCCGCGGCGGCGCCGGCGCCCTTGATCGTCCCGCCGACGGTTGGGTAGTTAGTCTCGCAGTACAGGAAGTCGTACAGGCCGTGTACGGCGCGCGGGCCGCGCAGCAGCAGCAGGGACTGGCGGCTGTTGTCGGGGACGGTGGAGCCGGGGGCGGGGGTCGCGCCGCCGTTGGTGCCGGGCGGGACCGCCTGTGGAGTACAATGACAGCCAGCGGTTGAGCGCCAAATGTAAATGAACGGTAACCAGTAGGCCTACGGAGAGCGTCGTCAGCGGCGGGCGGTTGACATAGCGTTTAGTGGTGCTGGGTGGACAGCTCAGCACGGCGTGCAGCTTTGGCGCTATGGTGGTACTGCCTCTGCTTGGGTTGGGCGCCTTCTGTTGACAGGCCTATGCCTACAGTCAAAATTGCCCGACAAGGCTAACGCACACGGGCTCGGCCGACCAGGGTCAGACGTGCAAAAAGAGAGGGAAAGGAACAGGAACCGCTCACCAGCCTGGACATTGGCAATGTGTCTCGCCTCCCCGTTCCTGCTTGCCAACCTCCACCTACACCGTATCCCACCCAGCCACACACCCGCCCCCCCCCCCACCCACCCCATCCCACAGGTCGCCGTCCCCCTCCTCGCCCGCCGCCTCCTCGCCCTGCCCCTTCTGCCCCTGCGCCCCCGCCTTGCCCTGCCGCCCGCCCTCGCGCCCCTGCCTCGCGCCCGGCCCCGCCGCTGTCCCTGCCGCCGCCTCCCCATCCCCCTCCAGCGGCATGCTGAAAGGCACCCCTGCCGCCACCAGCTTGTTGCGAAGCGCCCGCGTGGACTGCGACAACAGCGCGAAGGGCTCGCCGCCGCAGCCGCGGACGCCGCAGTGACCGAACAGCGCAACGAATGGGTGGCGCGCGGGCTGCATGGGGGACGAGGAGGATGGGATGAGATGTGACACCTGGAATGCCAGGATGACGGCTTGGGGTCGGATGGGATGCATGTTCAGCGTGGGGTGCGTGTTGAAAGTTACCTGGGGCAAAGTGACAGCGACAGCACAAGGAAGGCTTCAGGGGTACTGGGTGCTGCTGTCCCCTGGAGGGCAGCGAGACCAAAAGTCAGCCCGTTTAAAAACGCTGTGCGCGTGCAAGTACGCCCCGTTCCGGCCGCCCGTACCCTCCCTGCAGGTATCGGAGTGCCGCCTGAAACCGCAAACTAGCTTTGATGTTGAGGTGTTGATACATTTGGGTTACCGCATTGAGATTGGGAAGTAATCGCACCGTGTTGATGACGTAGAACACGTGGCAGCTGCCCCCGCGGTACGTGCCGTACAGGCTGTGCAGCGCGTGGCGCCACGCCGCCAACCGCCCCGCCAGCACGCCCGCGCAGCCGCCTGTGACGCTGCCGTGCGCACTGCCGCCGCCCGCCCCAACCGCCGACCACGTGCTGCCCCCGCCTCCGCCCCCGCCCCCGCCCACACTGGAGCCCTGCGGCCCTGGCTGCTGCTTGCCGGGCCCTGCCGCCGGGGGTGCTGAGGCGGCGGCGGCGGCTGTTGTGAGGGCAGTGAGGGTGGCGCGGTCGAGGGGGGCCTCAGGGTGTCGCCAGCTGATGAGACTGGCTAGGTATTGCTCGGCCTGGGGAAGTGGGTATGATGGAGGGGAGGCGCGACGAGGGTCACGCGATGACATGGTGGCACAGCTCCACTCTTCTCGTACGTCGATCTGGTCTGAAACAGGGCCGATGCACCGCTTGGCAAAGTGGAGCAAGGCATGGCTACATGTGTCTTAACACACAAGATACAGGTTGGCACGGGTCCTCCCCTAAATAAGCGTTTCGTTGCCATTCGGAGAGGACAACGCCTGCTTGCCACTGCATGTCCCAGCACTGTCCGACCACAAGGTGACCCTCACCTCTCCCCGGCATGCCTCCAGGTTGCACATGATCGCGCTCTGCATGGAGTGCCAGCCTGCGGGCAAGCAACAGGGCCTTGTCACCTTGACGCAGACCTCGCAACAAGCAAGCCAGCGCGAGGTATGTGTGCAACATTACTTGCACACCGACACAGGCCTCCGCACATGTCCGGACCCCCCAAACAACTGGCCATCGAGGGTACCCGCACCTCCCCAAAGCAAGCACCGCAAGCGCCGTGCCTCCGGTGTGGCCAGCAACCCGCGCTCACAAGTCCTTGCAGCATACCCATGCCCCAAAAGCAAACACTACCAGCACTTTGTCCCTGGTATAGCCGCACTCACGCGTCCTGGGCGCCGCCGCCTGCGCGAGGTCATGGCACGCGAATCGCGAGCCCGAGGCCACCACCACGCTGCGCTTGAGGCTCCAGTCCACAGGCAGCTCCTCGGGTGTCAGCTCCTCCACCACCCCAGCATGGGCGGCGGCAGCAGCGGCGGCAGCGCCGGCGTGCCCGACGCCTGCGCCTGCTGCTGTGCCCAGCCCTGCCGCTGCTGAGGGCCCGAGGCCGCCTGTTAGCAAGTCCAGCTGCGAGCCGCAGCGACCCAGGTTGGTGTTGGCAGAGTAGAGCGAGCGCATGGTGCCCAGCTGCAAGGGGGCCAGGTGCATGTTGTCAGGGAAGTATGGGCTTCAGGCATGTACCGTGGCAGTGAATCACAAGCGAACCGATGCCCAGACCGAGTGGGGTCGAAACAGGGCAATGATACAAGGAGAGAGCCGTGGCGTCTGCTCAACTGTGAAGATGCCGTTCAGCACAAATCTAATGGTAACCATGATCCCACGCCAACCAACCGCCTCAACACCTAATGAAGTTCGCGGATTCTGCTGTCTGCCGGCATCTGCGCTCTACCCCAGTCCATCCACCCACCAGCTCCTGCCTCCCGACCTCCACCGCCGCCGCGGGCCGTGTGGCCACATCCGCAAAGGTGCGCAGGCCAGCCGTGGTGGCGCTGGCAAACGCCCCCGCAGCCACCTGGCCGCCGCCGCTGGCCTGGGGGCCCGCCGCTTGCGTGCCCGGCGCAGCCCTGTGGGGTTGGAAAAGAGGTGCGGCGAGCGCGGCAGTTTTAGTGGAGTGGGTTATGAAGGGAAGGGCAAGTGGGAGGCAACGACCATTGCGTTCCTAAAACTTGCTGCATGCTTACACCTTGGTTGCAGGTTCCATAGCGTGGGAGCTAGGAATAAGAGTGATCTGCAGATGGTAGGGTGCCAAGGGCCTGCACTTACGGCGGTGCTGTTGCGGTCTGTTGCGTCGGTTGGGCGGAGGGCGGTGGGCGGCCCTGGCCCGGCTGTTGCGTGTGCCGTGCGTAGAGGCCGCGGAAGTCGGTGGTCCTGCATCCACGACGGAGGTTGGGGACGTGACAATGTCAGCACGCGGCGAGTACCACAACGGGTTACCCCGTGCAGAGCACATCGTAAACAGCGCGTCCCCGGGATTCACACCAATTGATGCAGTCGCGTAAACAACCAACCATGTCCAAAGGTCAGGTGCGAGCCGTCAAGCGCCTTCCTGTTCACCCAGAACCAAACCGGGAACACAAAGCCATCCGCAGGGACATGGAAGCCTTGCGCTTCGGTGCAACCCCAAACCCGCCTCACCCTGGGAGGCTCAGCGTGGCTGCTGCTGCTGCCGCCACGGGCTCTCCATGTGGTGCATGCTGCTGCTGCTGTTGTTGCTGTGAGCCCTGCGGCGGCATCTGGCTGTTGCTGCGTCCCCATCCCATGAGCTCCGAGACCAGGTCCTTGGCAGCGTGCTGCTGCAGCACATCCTCAACCGCCACACGGGCGCGCTTGGCGGAGGGCCCGCAGTCAGCAGCGCCCGTAGCCACGCCGCCCCCCATGGCGCCCGCGTGCGAGTGGAGGTGGTGGGGCAGCGTCATGGTTTGGTGCTGTGGCTGTGCCATGGGCGCGCGGGGGCCGGGCGGCGCACCCCGGTGCCCCTGTGCTGGCGCTGCTGCTCCTGGCGTCCACGGCTGCCGCGTATCGAGTACCTGGAGCTGCGTATGGGATAAGTGTGCAGGTTGCAGGGTGTTCAGCGTCACCGACCAATGATGGGGGACTGTCAGGGCCTGGCGACGAGAGCAACAGGGCTTCTCAGGGCAAGCTCCGCTTGCCTGGCAGTACAGTGCCCTCCGGCGACCCTGCGACATCGATGGCCTCGTCGCTGCAGCCCCACTATATCCACCTTTATATGTATTAAGCACAGTCCCGCTGCAGAGCGGCCGTCCAAGGTGTTCGGGGCTGTCCAGGAACCCGAGCAATGTCAGGGCTTGCCTTTCACGTCCAACGCGGCCCCGGGAAGACGGCTAAAGTTCTGAAGGTATCGTTTATGACAGACTCGATTGGCTGCTGCTGGGTGAGCTGCTTTAGCGTCTTGCTTATGAAACAAATAAACAGGTAGAGTTAACAGTCTGCCAACAGCAGTAGCGCTCGCAGGGAGAAGATATTTAATCGTGAGCGGTTCGTATGAGTTATTTGCGGACGCTGTGCAGTCGAAAGCGCGCTGACCAAGTCTTCTTGCAGCATGGGGGAGGTGCTCATCTTGCATTGGCGGGAAGGCGCTCCCCTGCTTCTGCAGCCCTGCAAAGGCCGCGATGTAAGTGAATGCCTCATAATTACACCATGCATCCAAAAGTATAGGACATTGACTATCCGAAACGGCAGGGATGCCTGCGCCGGTCTACCCGGAGCCCTTGCTCTGGAAGCTTATCGGCGCAGCAACCTGGCATGCAGCAGCATTAGGGACGCTAAATGTCTGCTTTGCCTTCTTCTTGCCGCCATCCCTAGGTAGCCTCTTCCGGCCGGCGGGTGTACTCACGCACCTGTTCCTATACAGCCTCCAATTAGCGTCTCTTATAGGACAGAACGCAGTGCTTTCATCAAATGAGTTTGCACCAGTGACGTTCCAAAAGCTGGGCATACATGGTCGGACATGGATCTCCCTCTTCCTCACTCGCGTGCTGGTTCGCGGCCGGACGGTGTCGCACTTGCTTGCCACTGCGGCCTTCTTCGGCTCTACAATCGTGACGGCCGTCGTCTACGTTACGGTCTATCCACGCCTGAAGCTGGGTGCGGCGGGGGCCCCGCTGACGGCATGGAGCTTGTTGTACGGCTTGCTGTTGGCCGTGTGCTACTGCTGCAGCCATCTCATCAGGTGCGCCTGCACGATAAGCATACGGCAGAGCTTGTTGCGCTGCAACCGCTGCTGCAGCAGCAAGCACAGCCGGCCAGGGTTCTGCCCTGCCAGGAAAGCAGTGGGGCGTGGGCGACTGATAGTCACCTTTGAGGGCTGGTAACGGCGGCAGGCCGCGTACCGTGTGCATGTGGCTGCAACATGCACTCATGGGATGGAATCAGAGGCATGCCATAGGAGGCTGTTGCCACCACCGCGCAGTACCTAGGCGGCCTGTTATCGACCCCGCCCACTTTGCCTGCCTCCAGGTGCTGTGACGTGATCACTTACCCCACGCTGCAGCGGCACAGATGGTTCCGCCTCAAAGAGCGGGTGTTCGCGGGTGAGTAGTAAGTTTACCTATCCAACGGGTGCTAGCGGCGGCACTCCGGCACTCGCAGCTGCAACCATGCTGAGCTCCACGTGTGGACAAAGCACCTCGCACTTCAGCACAGCAACACTCCCCATACTGCTTACGAACGACGCCGTCTTGACGCCCTGCAGACATCCGCTGACCCCAATCATCTCCGGACCCACACCCCTGTACACTGGTCGTGCATAGCAGTTTGCCCACGACTCCCGCCGCTCCATGCTCGCCGCTGTGCGCTGCTGCCTCTCCTGTTGGTCTGCCGCAGTGCTGGTCACGTCCGCGGCCACCACCGCCGCTGCGCTGTGCCTGGCGGTGCTGCTGCGCCGCTCGCTGCTGCTGCAGCCGCTGCTGCTGTACGGCTGGGCGGTGGCGGGCTGCCTGTGCTGCTGCGGCTGGGCGACAGGTAATCAAAACTCAACACCAATACACCATCGCTGTCCACAGTGCGTGCCAGCGCGCAACCACATAACCAGGACAGCACTCGCCACACGTGTTGAAGCAGCTCAGTGCGTTTGCTGGGCGGCCTTTGATCGTCAAGGAAAGGAAGCTGGGTGTGACAGGAGTGTGTGTGCAACGCAGGTGCTGCGCTGCTGGACATTGTGGCGGGCGAGCGGCTGCAGGTGGCGCGGCCGGGGGACCCCGACCCCAACGCGCCGCTGCTTGCGGAGCTGTCCAGCAGCAACACAATCATGCAGGTGGGGACGAAGGTTCTTTGACGCGACTTTCGATGCGGATGGCGAGGACGGGTGTGTGGGGGTGGAGGCGGCATGGAATCTGGGTGCAAGGGCGGCAGCCAGGGTGCGGTAGGTGGGCGGGCGAGGCTATGTCCGACCGTTCACGCTAGGTAGAGCAGTGGCCAGCAGAAGATGGCCAGTTGAGGTGAGAGAAGGGTGCTAGGGTGGAAGGGGGCTTGCCAGACGAGCTTGTCGGGTGGTGTGATACAGTGGAGCACTGGCCGCTTGCCAGTCGCGCCACCGGAAGTCATGTACCGTACGGAAGCTGTAGCTCCAGAGAGGCCCAGAGACGCTTCAGGGGTTTGGAAGGGAAACTAGTACATGTCCAGCCTTCTGTTGTTCCCCGTTGCCAAAGCCAACCTGTGCTTTTCCCCGTCAGGACCTGGCGCTGCTGGACCTGACCCTCACCTGCGAGGGCCAGGGCGGGGAGGCGGCGTGGCGGCGCGCCGCGGTGTTTGCGGACGAGAGCGGGCGTGCCGCGTGGACCCCCCTGGCTGGCTACCTGCTGGGGGAGGTGCGCGAGTTCACGGCGGCGCTGGCGGCGGCGCTGCCCAACGCGGCAGGTAGGAGGCTTGCGGCAACTAGGGTACTGCGGTGTCTGTTCAGGGGCAGTGGGTGTTGGAGGGGCTGCTCGGGGCTGCAGGGTGCGGCGAGCGGGGTTGGTGTTGGCGTTGGTGGGTAACGGCTGGCCGCAACAGGCGGGGTAACAGCGGGGTAACGGCATACTTAAGTGGGGGATTCGCGTGGCAGCGCTGGCGGCTGCGCAGCCAATTGCACCTGGTTTACTGGCCTGTTGCAACCCTGTCGTTGGGAGAGCCTATGCATTACTGCGACACACGGCATTTTTCTGCCAGCCCAACATCACCAAACTCCCACGTACGTTCCGTGCATTGCAGCGGAGGCGGCGGCCGCGGGGCGGTTGGGGTCGGCGGCGGCCGGCGGCGGCGGTCCGGGCCTGTCCGGCGCGGCTGTGCGCTGGAACGTGCTGCGCATGTCCCCCAGCACAGGGCTGAGGGCGGTCAGCCGGGAGCAGGACCTGGCCGCGTGGAACGTGCGGAGCAAGTACTACAGGTGGGGCAGCGGTTGGCTTGCCGTTAGCGGGTCGTGGTTGCCTGTGTTTTAGGTGGAAGGTACACGGCTTGCACTGCGTGAGGGCAGCTGGCCGGTACGCTGGCGGTCGATGGCAAATGCGCGTTCCGGATGGCGTTTACTGTAGCAAACGTGACTACAGGTCCGACCCAGATCACCAATTGACTGTGGGCAGCGACCCAGACTGCTAGGCATTGGTATACCGTTAAGGGAGGAAAGATTCGAGGCCACCTAGCTAGCCAACGTCCGCAAGATAGCGCCCCCTACTGCTTTGTATGCAAAGCGTACAATTCGGCTTGCGTGTGCCTACTACACTGAGCGTCACTCAACGCAGCGCACACACACCAAGTCCGCAGTACCCAGCATGATCATCATCTCTTGCACCCGCTGCTTCGCACCACAGGATCAGCTGGTGCCTGCGCTCCCTGGCGGGCCTGGCCTCCGCCGCCGCTCGCGGCGAGGACCGCTACGGCGTGGTGCTGCTGTGCGACCCCGGCCTGGCGGACATACTGGCGGCGCTGCTCAGCGCTGTGGCGGCGCTGCAGCAGTACACCAAGTTCGTGGTGGGTGGTGATGGGAGGCTGTCTGGGATTGGGGAGACCCGATTCTGCGGTCACCGGGGCTATGCTATCAGCTGCTCGGGCACGGGTGCTGAGACGTACTCCTGGGGCAGGAGCCGCTGGCAAGGTGACTGAGTCTATGTCCGGCGGCGCTGCAGCAGTACACCAAGTTTGTGGTGGGTGGGAACGTATGGTGGTGGCGTAGCTGGGGCTGGTTGGCACTCGGGCCTTTCTTTGTTGAGGGCCAGTTGGGCACGTGTGCGGAGCAGGGCGGCCACGGGTGATGAGGCGTGCTCTTGGAGAAGGTGCCGCTTGGAAGTTACAGCTACCGCCGCGAACGGGGGCAGCTGTAACACCAGTACGCTGCTTCTTAACGCCTAGAAGCACACGCCGGTGCACCCATCCTGGCTGACCCTATTGCGCTGTGGTCAAGTCCGTCAACCCCGTGTGCTCGCTTTTCCCACGTTCCAGGCGGCCACGCGCTCCCGGCACCCCTCCACCCTGGAGCACCTTGCCCGCGCGGTGGGTCTGGTGAGCACCTCGCTGTGCGGCCGCGTGGCCAACGCCAGCCTGCAGCCGGTGGAGGAGGTGGCGTTCGCGCTGGAGGCGGTGGGGCGCAACTGCCTCAACCGCCTGGTGCTGTCGTACGGCGACAAGCTACGGGACGTGCTGCGGGAGGCGCGTGCCAAGCCATCGTACGGCAGCGTGGCGGAGCTGGGGGCGCTGCTGGGGGCGGTGCTGTCGTGCCAGCAGCAGGCGTGAGGGAGCGGGGGGATGGGAGCTTGGGGTGCCGAGGAGGAGGAGGCGGAACAGTGGGCAGGAGGTGGTGTCTTGGGTGCCTGGGAAGCGCCTGAGGTGGCTTGCCATGTGGGTCGGGGCATGCAAGCATGCGATGTTGGTCGGTAAGGGGGGAGCGTGATGGGCGCGTGGATAGCACGCGGGGCTTGCGCTTGGCTTAGCTGGACGGCGACCTTGTAGCACACGTGGCACGCATGGGTGGGCTGAATGGAAGGCAGCATCCACGTGCATTGTTGCAGGGGCAGTTGGTTTGTAAGGGCAGTGATGTTGGACCATACGGCTTACGCGCAAAGTGTGGCCAGCTGTTGGTTTGTCACCTAACGGCCTTGCTTGATACGTGGCGGCGGGGAAGCTTGCTGGGCTTTAATGTGCACACGGTCCACTTCACCGATTCTGAGGGCAGAGAAGCTAAGGCAACTTTGACGGTATATCGAAGGCTTTCAATGATGGGGCCACTCTAGATTCTGTCTTACGCTTATCCACATGGGCTGCTGGCGGGGCAGCAGTGTGTGGGCGCTTGACGCTTAAGATGCGTCTAAGCTGGCACACATCGCTCAAGCAGTAGGGGAGTAGGGGCTTCCTCTGGCCCGAAAAGGCTGAGGCAGCGCACAGGGGGGACGTATGGTGTTGCCTTGCAGCTTACAGCGAGATATATAGCATGTATGTACACCTCCCAAGTCCTACACATGTTTACGCACCGCATGCCCGCTACTAGGGAACCTGGCCCGCACCTCTCCTAGTCGTGGCCCTCAGCTGACCCCTGGCAGCCCCTGGCGTATGGGCGACACAGACATAATTAATACCCCAGATCATTCGCTGCCTTTGCATTGCAACCATGCAGTGCTAAATATGTACACAAATTCGCTGATGAATGATAGTTGGCATCATTCGTGTCTAGGCCTGGTCCAGCGTCAGGTCAAGTCCACCCAGCACCACCCTGCCAGTGGCCACACCTGGCCACACCCACGCCCTGAACCATAAAATGAGGATGCCGATAGCCATGCTCACTAAGAGTCACGCAAGCCACCATGCCTATGTCAGCACCGGACGACGCCAATCTGCATCAGCGCGTGGATAAAACCTGCGGCATGCGTGGCAGAAGCATGTCCCGACAAGCCTCGACAAGGTAATACGCGTTACAGCAAAGACGATGCCCCAGGAATCTGGTGCAACGTAGATGTAATATGTCTGGCAGCAACATTGCCACTGAACTTCTGTTGAGCTTCATCGACACATGCCGCAGTCGTCAACATGAAAGGCACGCAGAGCTGGACCCCTCAGTATAAAGTACTCACCAGGAAGCCACATTAGCAGTGTAAGCAAGACGTTAATCCAGAAGTCCCGGTTGCAGGTTGGGCGGTGAATGTAGACGCCAAGAGGAGGTAGCAGGAAGCAAATGATAATCAGCAGAATTTTATGCATCCTTGCCTGCCTTTGTAAGATTTGGGTGTGCCGATGGGTTTCGCTTGGCAAGTGGGTTTTCCTCGCCTGTCGGGCTGTGGGACGCAACTGCCCCACCGCCAGGCGCTGTCGTACGGGTGACATATGCGAGACGTGCTGCGCGAGGCCCGAGGTAAAACGCCGTACGGCAGCGTGGCCCAGCTGAGACTGCTGGGGCAGTGCTATCGTGCCAGCAAAAGGCGTGAGGGCTGCTGGGAGCCTGGACTGGTGGAAGTAACAGGATGAGGCAGGATGAGGCCAAGCTGCTGGGCCAAGGAAGCAGCCAACGCCGTTGGCAAGGAGCACGCGTCCCTGGAAGCAGCATATGACCGACGCCTTCGGTGGCTGGGAACTGCTTGAGGTGGCATGCTATGCGGAACAAGGCTGAACGAGGCGATCTCGGTCGTGGCATGCACGCATGCACTGTGGGTCGGCGGTCGGGTAGGGAGGGCTGCATTTGGGGGCACTCAGGGCTTGCGTGTGCCTGCGTTGACTGCAGCCGAATGCATGGATGTTAGGCTCCAAGTGCTTTGTATTAAGGAACGCATCTTTGGGCACAACTGCTTACGTGCACCTGGAGTCAGCTGTTGGTTGCCGTCTGGTGGCCTTGCTCGACACGTGGCGGCAGGGAAGCTTCTCTGTACACACGAGACACGATCACTCATGGCAGCTTGGCAGGAAGCGAAGATGGCACCGTTTGTCGCTGCACTGCTGTCACCTGTCTTACACAGACCCTTTGGACGGTTGGGAATAACAGCGGGCTGACCGTTGTAAGGTTAGGCCCAGTTAGGGCTCAGCACGCTGCTGGCCCATACCAGCCCAGGAGAGACTGGCATGGGGCAGCGTACGGTGTTGGCTTACAGCAATCAATGGTATATACAGCGTTTATGTCACATCTTGCGTCCCGACACCCGGGCCCAATATGAGTACGCATCCAGTAATCTCTCTTCAGTCCTAGCCTTCATCTGTCACCCCTTGACCCTCACACCTCAGCTCAGCTAGAAAACCCCTGGTCGACATAGCGACATAGCCGATGCCGTGCAAAAATTTGCTGCACTGCAAATGTGCAGTGTATGACAGAAATGTATGCATGTCACTGATAATGGACAAATGGGATCATTCGTGTCTAGTCCAGGTTCTTGGTCCAGGTCGAGTCCGTGCAGCACCAGGCAGGCTCCGAACGGCCGAAATGAAGAAGCCAGTCATCATGCTCGCTCATTGAGTTCCTCAATTTCACCATGTTCATGAACAGTGGAGGACGCCAATCACCACGAGCGCGTGAATGAAGCCTGCGGCATGGCAGAGGATGTCCCGGTTAGGTGTGCGCTGTGCGCGTTACAGCAATCATCTTGCGCCGGAGCAAATTTCGCTTAACAAAGCATCGTTGTACAGCCGATCCGCAACCGTTCAGATGCAAACGTGTAAGCACATACCTTTCCAGGCACATGCCTCAGTCGTCAAGTCAGCACAATGATGAGGTGCAGACAGCGCAAACCCTTAGTGTCTGAACCTCACCAGGAAGCCACATTAGTATAGTAAGCAGCACGTTGATCCAGAAGTCCTTGTTGCAGGTTGGGCGGTGAATGAAGACGCCAAGGGGGGGAAGCAGGAAGCAGATGATGGCCAAAATGCATTTATGCATCGTTGATTGTCTTGAGAAATGCGGAGTTTTGCCGTTGTATCTCGCTGCGCAAGTGGGTTGTCCGGCTGTCGCAGGTCGAGAAGGTGACTTTGTACTTCCAGCCGCAGCTGTACGGCCTCAATACTCGAAGCTGCTGCTACGCCTCTACCTCATGTCCTACAGACTACATAGATCACTGCATTACGCGCGCATCAATGCAGTTTTGAGCAAGCGCACTGACCCTTGCACTGACCCTTGGCTTGCTAGCTTAACCGCTCCGGTCTAGCAGTTGACAGCAAAGGGACAGCTGAAGCTAGCTGAAGCCCGAGGTCAACGCTCTGCCGCCCGTCTGTCACTGTGGTCGTAGGTGTGCATGGAGTTTGCATGCTTACACCCTGACCCTCCTGTGCTCCTTCCACCATCCCTCCTGCCCGCCATATTTGACCAGTGGCAGGGCTTCGAGTGTCCGTCTGCAACTTATAGACTTTCGCTTAACCAAACGCCAACCGCTGTGAAAGCGTACCGCAGATGAAGTGGAAACATAAGACCCCAGGGGAGCCCCACATCAGATTTATCCACATCCACCACGCACCACCACGCGCCAGCACCGCCCCTGATGAGCTGCAAGCCACTGCGGTGCAAGACGTGAGGGCGCCCTTGAGGTCTGCACGTCTGTGCAGATGAGCATGCAGGTATGCTAGCCCCAGCTGCTTGCCGTGGCAAATCAGGGGTGGCCTGCTGGAACACATACGGCATGCGCTCCGGCGGTCATTTGCCACGCAGGAGCCCTTTTTGCATCTGTGGAAAGGAGCCTACGCCCATCTTGACGACTCCGTTGCATTTGCTTCGTGTTCCTTGCGTTAAGTGTGCCGTTGCTACTAGCAAACGTTATGTCCGTGGGCCGTACGGCACCGGCACAAGACAGCTCGGGATCGGCTAAGCAGCCGTTGTGGGCTCAACAGGGCAGGACGGCCTATCTGCTGCTGGGTCTTGACAGCCGGCGTGTCAGGTCTGGTCAGGTGAGGTCTAAGGAGGATTCTCGGCTTCGCCCTCGTCCCAGCTTGCTCCTGAAGGCGATGATGACCCCCTTACGAACCCCTGGCGACCTTTCCACAGAGGATAGACAGGCTAGAGGCTGCAAATTTCGTTCTGCAAACGGCACGTGGCTCGGGAAACTGGAGCGTGCATGTAACACCAGTTGACACATAAACACTACTGCCAAAGCGGTAACTTCTTGACATGTTCCAGCTTGGTTGAGGACAGTGCAGGAGCGATAGCCAAGCGCGACACTTTGCTACGGTTGTGGGTTGGTGGTTGCAGGATGTGTGGCCCATTCCGATGAGGGGTTGGACGAGTACTTGAGGCCAAAGTGCCAGAAACCTGACAGAACAGGACCGCCATTCCACAACTACAGCTTTTATTGTAACTACACGATCGCAAAGATGGCCCTCATGAACACCCGCTCCTCGGTTGCTGCGCGCCCCTGCCGCATGGCGATGAGGCCGGCCGTGCGCCCTGTGAAGGCGCAGGCGCTGTTCAACTTTGGCGGCAGCGGAACCAAGACTGCTGAGTCCACCTCGGAGTTCTACAACTTCCAGATCAAGGTGCGTTGGCGGTTTCGTGGTCACCAGCGATCGTCATGGCCTTTGGACCCGTTTGTGGCTCGCGTGCCATCGGGTGCCTCGTCGGTCGCTCTGTCAGTCTTGTAGAAGCCACACGACACCGCCCATTACGAATGGGGGAGCTCAGTGCTCGGCTGCAGTGCGGGGTTCTTGCTCGTCCAACGGTCAAAAGCTTGCCTGTCACCAGTAGCTCCATGAACGCTAGCCGTCTCCGTTATCACCCTTAAACCCGCTCTTTGCCCCTCCTGCCCCTCGCGCTGCAGGACATCGACGGCAAGAGCTTCAACATGAACTCCCTCAAGGGCAAGGCGGTGCTTGTCGTCAACCTGGCCTCCCAGTGCGGCTTCACCCCCCAGGTGTGCCGCTGTCTGGAGGCCTAGCGCACCCTTGCCCGGCCAAGCCACGCGTGTCCCCTGCACACCGCTAATTCACCTGTGCCGGGATGACATGCGAACGCGTCTGATTGGTTCCCGCAACGGCTTTGATGGCTGACGAGTGAGTCCTGATGTCCGTCCGCTGTACGGTACTTTGTGCGGCCGTAACGCTGTCCTCCTCCCCAACTGCCGTACGCGATGCAGTACAACGAGCTGCAGGCTACCTACGACAAGTTCTCCAAGCAGGTACGCGACTGTAAGCTGACTGGCTGTTATATGGGTAGAGGCAAGGAGCTAGCGCTGCGAGAAGTAGCGGTGGCCAGGGCGGGTGGGTTGCAGGGGCCGCAGCATCCCCCCGCCGTGTCTCGGTTTGGAAACTGATCTCTTACGAGCCGGCTCAGCACACGATGCCAGCCTGGACAGCGCGGCGGCCGCCGCCGCCACGGCAGTCCCGCAGCGGCTTTAGCCCATGGCGGAGATGCTCAGCTACCACATCACCGCCGCCCTGTCACCCAGCCACCCGTCCTTCCCCAATGCGCACCGCACACTGCCCGCCTACCCCGCCCGCACCCCGCAACCTGCCCTCCTCCCCCCTCGGCCCCGCTCCCCGCACCCCGCACCGTCATCGCGCTCCCCCAGTCCCTACCCCGCCCGCTCCTCTCATCCCCCAACCCAAACGGTCGTACCACGTGGTACCCAAATCCAATCCCTCCCTGTTCCCTGCACCACCCATGCCTCCCCCTGCAGGGCTTCACGGTGCTGGGCTTCCCCTGCAACCAGTTCGGCGCGCAGGAGCCCGGCTCCAACGCGTCCATCAAGCAGTTTGCCAAGTCGGCCTACGGCGTCACCTTCCCGCTGATGGCCAAGGTGGACGTCAACGGCCCCGGAGGTGAGCTGGAACTGGCTGGAACAACAGGGTTGCTGCTGCAGCAAATACACGTATTTATTATTATTTAATATTTATTATTCCCGCTGATGGCCAAGCTGGACGTCAACGGCCCAGGAGGTGAGACGCCCGGGAGCTGCTGCTGAGCTGCGTCACCAAACCGCAGCAGCTGTGACACGGATTGGTGAATAGCATTGCATGGTTCACAGGCAGGCATGTAGTTCCAGCGTGACGTGGGTGTCGGAGGCACGGCGGCTGTGGCTTGCCGTGGTTTGTCAGTGCAGCTGCGCAGCATTGCGCGCGCCAAGCCTTCCACGGGTACCTGTTCCATACTTTGACGTCCTGTCCCTGTCCTGTGGCCCGTGCACACCCGGTAAGCGGCTTCTCACGCGGCTCACCAACCGTGGTCAATCAGCCTCGCTTCCACCTCTCGTTGGCCACACTCTGCACTCCACTCCCCCTGCCCTCCGTTCTCCCGCAGCTGCGCCCCCGTTCACGTGCCCCGACGGTGTCTGTCCCGTACCCCTGTGTACATTCCTAGTCAAAGCCGCTCCTCTTGGCCCTCACACTTGCAACCCTGTCCTCCCGTCGCCGCCGCAGCCGAGCCGCTGTTCACGTGGCTCAAGTCCCAGAAGGGCGGCCTCATGGGCAACGACATCAAGTGGAACTTCAGGTGAGCGCCGGGAGCTCTGCGTAGCGGCATGTTGGTGCGTTGGTGAGCGCTTCTAAATTCTTCGTAACTATGAAGGAGTGACGGCTCAGGTCTTAGACTGGTACATATGAAGGAGTGGCAACGTGATGATGTGCGTTCGTTGTCGGGGCGCAGCGCTGCAGAGTACATCGGAACACCTCGCAACGCCGCCTAAAAGGCGTGCACGCACGGCACGCACCGTGTGCCGCCATCAAGCTCGTGCGCATACGTACCCCTTGATGGGTGCTCGCCACCGGTGTTTCCATTATTGTCCCTGCACCTGACCATGGCAACCGTCCCCCTCTTGCGCTATACCACCCCGTGCAGCAAGTTCCTGGTGGACAAGGACGGCAACGTGGTGGGCAGGTGGGTGGAGGCGTGCGGACGAGGCTCCGTGGGTTAGCGGTGTGAGCAACGCAGTCAGCAACCGGGTGAAGGCGTGAGGAGAGGCGTGGAGTGTGGGTGGGAGGTTAAGGCCAGTGTAGTGGTCAGATGATGGGCCCACCGTGCACACTGGACTGCTCCCGCCCGCAGGGGACCACGTCAAAGGGGGGATAACGGGGACAATGTGGTATTACACCGTCGCACGCTGTACCGCACCCCACCGCACTACGATCCATCCCGTTGACCGTCGGGCTGGTGCCCCCGCGTTTTGCGACTTCTCTCGTACACACCTGTGATGCCGTGCGTTTCTTCCGTGTTCACCTTTCAGGTACCCCTCGACCACCACCCCCGGCGCCCTGGAGGCGGACATCAAGAAGGCCCTGGCCTAAGCTGCTGGCCTACTCCTGCCTACTCGCATGACCTATTCTCCAGGGTTATATAGCCCGTTTGGGGCCTGGTTTGAATTTTCGAGGGCGTCCAAAGAGGGGACCTCACGTGAAGCAATGGAGCTCATAGCCATGGTATGCTGAAAAGTATAACCGAGACGCAACATGCATTTAACCGGCATTCTTTTGCTGGCGACATGGGGGTAATGGAAGCCAAGAGCAGTTGGTAGTGTCAGTTTATCGGTTTGGCTTGGCATTTAAAGGCCCGCTGTCTAGATGACACGAGTCCAACATGCTAGCTGGAGGCTTGAGGCAGGTGCGGGATGAGTTGAGTGACGGAGCGGTGACTGGAGCGGGGTGTGCAAAGAGAGTTGTACTACAATGTTTGTCCGGCTATTTGCCTATTTCTCCCAGGGAGCTGCCTCGTTGGTATAAACGTTTTGTTGTTATGCGGCTCATGCAGCACCACCGCAGACGTGCTGTAACCACAAGTGAGCGATGCGACGCTGAGGGTCAACGGACATTTCACGTGCGCCTGCCTTACTCGCTTGCCCGTGCTTACCCCTTGAAGCTGTGCGGAGTCCTTGCGGAAGCGCTTTCTACATGTATGAATGTACGCCGCGCAGGTCATTGCAGCGGGCCACAAGGCTTCCGCAGGTACAGCTGCTTCCGGAAGAGCTGGACAGTACGGCAGCCAGCCGGTCCAGGGCCCGGCGCATGGGCAAGCGCACAATTTCACTGAAACGAGAGCAGGAAGAGGAGCTTACTGACTGTCAAAACCTGCATGTAACTGACGGTTTCCGCATGTAGCGTAGCGGAGTAGCGGAAACCTAGGTTTCCTGC